>Ga0307507_10011660_pt1 | contig 11031 bp, 3 predicted proteins | sample 7_EM_MG_FD_207223 | JGI IMG/M metagenome (GOLD analysis project Ga0307507, IMG submission 207223) | Populus trichocarpa ectomycorrhiza microbial communities from riparian zone in the Pacific Northwest, United States - 7_EM | ecosystem: Host-associated > Plants > Roots > Unclassified | place... | reverse complement strand
CTCCCTAAGTAGGGAGGATGTAAGGAAGGAAGGAAGGGTAAAGGTGGCATTTAGGTGTACAAGGGGTATGCAAAGGCACGTGTAGAGGCTGTCGGGAATATAGCGGGGACCCGATGGTACTTACATAGGACGATTTATATAATTGGGAAAATCAAAGTCCTGCTAGGAGCCTGCTAGGAAGCCTGCTAGGAGCCTACCAGGAGGCCTTTAGGATTTTAATACCCTAATAGCAATAAATGCAATAATACTAATAATATTAATTTTATAGCTGTAAGCTAGCGTAATACTAGCGTATAGCTCTAGGGCTTAGCTAATATGGCGGAAAGCTGGCCCCGGGCCCTAGGGGGTTGGCTAATATGGCTAAAAGCTGGCCCCGGGCCCTAAAAACACTTTTAGCGAAACTAAATTTCCTGCGCCACTTCCCGTTTTCCTGACGTTTCAGAACCTAGTTTATCTTATACGGCGTAATAGTAGAGAACTTAAGAGCGAGGAATCTTGTATTATAGAGATAGGTAAACAATCTGTTAATCTCCGCTAGATAAGCTAGCAATAGATTTTATAAAATTCAGCCAGCCTACTGACGGAAAAAGCGACGTCTGGGCATGTAGTAGATACCGGATATGTTACAGAACCTACACGGCGTTAATATCCTTTCGTCTAATTCTGCGTAGCTTCTCCTTTATACGGTATTAATTCCTGGCCCAATAGTGGTGTAGCTGATGGCTTTAGATATTCTAAATGGTATATCAAGACTAGCTTCTTAAGATATTGATCTAGACAGAGCCAGAGCTTTCCCTTTTGTCGATCTCGCACGACACGAGTGTTTAGGAATAACGTAAATTGTGGTATTTGGCGTATCTCAAATCGATCTTGTAGCTGCTTTAGAATGTCCTCTATCTGCCAACAACAGCTTAGGTGTCCTACAATTAGGATGTCGTCAACATAGAAAAACACAAAGATAGGTTCGGTAGGGTGTATATAGAGACATGGCTCATCTAGTACAGCTTTTAAACCCATGCTTTGTAGAGCAGCAGACATTTCCAAAAATCACAATTTAGGAGATTTCCGTAGTCCATACATTGCCTTTCTTAGACGGAGAGAGAATCCAGGCGGTAGATCTATACCCTTAGGGGGAATGAGATAGACCTTATCGTTAACCAAGGCGTTTACAAACGCGTTAACGGCATTAATCTATATGACATCGAGGTCGAAGCCAGTGATAAGTGCGCAAAGTAGACGGAAGGTTCGATAGGCTGCCGTTATAGCTTTGACCTCCTCTTGTAAGACTGCTTGAAGATCTCCGCGGACGACTAGACGAGCTTTAAATCTTGTAATAAAGCCGTCCGAATCTTCCTTGTACGTAAAGACCCATATAGTAGGAAGTCGATGAACCTTCTTAATTAGCCGTACCTCATCCCATCATCCGTATCGCCGCTGTCATCGCTTCCGTCGCTGTAGTTCTCGGCCTTGCCTTCGTCCATAATCCTCGCTGTCGTCGTTGTTATCGCTGTAATCCCTTTCTTTAGCTAAGCCGTTAACCATATCGTCAATCAACAATTCGTTTTAAGATTCGGCCAGGTACTAGAGCTTCTTCAATTACAACTACTTCTTCCTCATCATCCTTTTGCTCTATAATATTTTGGAAGTAATTAAGCCTTGCTATATAAGAGTCCCAGGAAGAAAGCCGTTAATTGTATATGCAGGAAGAATACTCCAACGTTTTGAGCGCTTAATTGATGCTATATCAATCGAAGGAACGTTAATAGGACTCTAACCAAACTTCCTATACCCAGTCCTTTCGTAAGCGCCCGACTCGTCGATAAATATAAGGCGATTAACGTCCCATATACACTGGCGTCCCTTCCAGGCAGCACGAATATCCTCTAAGCGCTCCTGCGCCCGCCTTTATACGGCCTTCCTACTCCACCTATTACGTTAAAGAGTCAGCCAGATTGTTGAGATTGATATTATAATATTGCAATCGTCCCATAGAAACCAGGCCATCTCATCAAGGTAGGCAGTTAGGCAATCCTCTAAGTAGGCAAGAAACGCCTGCGAGCAAAATTAGTATACTCAACACCATGATGTCATATATCACGAACTCGCTCGTGTTCCTCCTGCATAGCTCTCAGTCACCCGATCTTAAGATTAAGGGGGGGATATGGCTCCCCATAGAGGTCTAAATTAAGCTGAATACGGTAGATAGTTAAAAGGTGTAGCTTTATAGCTGCCGCAATACATTTAACCAACCAATCAAATAGAAAAGCTACCAAATTTTAATAGAGCTGCCACCCAGGAATTCGTTTCGGCATAGAAGGCAGATAAAATTATATCAGGCGTGGCCGTCATTCGATTTATATAGTGAGCTCACTAAAAGTTGATGTTTTGTGGGCTTAATTGAATTTTCGCAATACTTTTAAAAACTATTAACGGAAAATTACGTGGTAAGGTATACTGCATCTAAGTATTAAGATAAGTAATTCGGTGCTTCCCCTCAATCAATACCTCCACCTAATTTGATACCTCCTCTGCATAACAAGAGAGGACTTATTAGGTAATCAACCCTATCTTATATATAAATACCAGCAAGGCAGCATATAGAAATAAAAAAGAGGAACTCTCTCCCCTTCTAACTCGAGGTTTACCCTTTAACTACAATCACATAATCACCACGTGCACGCTTGTCGTTGAAAAAAACCACAATATATCGGTAAATGGCTCTCGGGCCTCCTTACAATACATATACATTCCAAATTTGTTAGGTAAACCCATCCCTTTATCCAGCAAGTGTGACTTTTTGTATTAGGCGCTTTAGGCGCTCCTACCTAGGTTAGCATACTGTAGGCACTCTAGCTAGCGTAATTTTATTAGCAAGCCTCACCAAAACGCGTCAATATTGCGATGCCAATGAAATACTACAGAAAGCTACTATTAAAAACACCTATATATGGCAAGAAGTCGTAATATATAACGTTATAACTTTAGGTTTCTGCCCTTCCTCATTAACCAGCTGCTAATTATATAGGAAAATTCTCTATCCTCCCTTAAATTACTTCCTTAGAGGCTTTAGAGCTAAAGACGCACCACATTTTTTAGGCGGTATAAGAATAATACTCTACTAATAATTTAACGATTAAATAGACAGCGACAATATTAAAGCTTTTTAATCACCTACAGCCTATACGACCTCTGGTGTGGGGGGGGGCGGCCCCCCCCCCCCCCCCCCCCCTAAACACGCGCAACACCACACACTAATTTCGCTTCGTCTGCAGCTAAATTAGTATATAGAGCTAGCAGAAAACGGTGTAGTATGTGAAGGCTTAGTCAAAAGAACAGAGTTTATTGGTAGCTAGTGACGAGAATTCCAAGACGAGGACTAGAAGAAGGTCGAGGAAAGGACACGTCTATATACATGGTGCCAAGGCTCGGCTCGGCCGAGCCCCTAACTAGGGTCTGTAACAGTGCCGTAACATAGTACGTGGCTAGGGCTTAAGCTACGCCCACATCGAATTCGGAGCTTGGAGCTAATTTTAAAGCTATTCTAAACTTCTCTCCCTTACTAAAAGTCGTGATATCTGTTTTAGATCGTGGTATTATAAAGCTTCTTCCTCTTATTAATATAAGCTCTAAACGCCTTGCTCCTACCTCTGCAGGTAGTCCCTCTAGTCGCCCACCTACTCAGCAATTTCGATTGTCACCTTCCTTAGCAATTAGTCGTCCACCTCCTTTTATACAGAGCTCGAGTGTAAGTACGGTTACAATTTAATAAGGGAGAGAAGTTTAGAATAGCTTTAAAATTAAGCTCCAAGCTCCAAATTCAATGTGGGCGTGGCTCAAGCCCTAGCTACATACTATACCGTTTTCTGCTAGCTCTATATACTAATTTAGCTATAGACGAAGCGAAATTAGGTATATAGTATTGCGCACGCACTAAGGGGGGACACTAGAGGTCGTACAGACTATATACTAAATAATATAGGCTTCCTAGCTATCTAAGCGTTAATAAGGCGCTAGCATCCTTACTACTAAGCAACCGCATTAACCAGAGGCTTTAGAACTAAGCTCTATATAGTATAAAGCCTCTAAATTGGCTTATAAGGCGTATATATATAAAAAGTCCTTAAATTCTTGCCATATAAAGGGATAGAAAATAAAAATTACCAAATATTAAATTAAATCTTATAAGTCATCACGCTTAATATTGTTAATTTTACACCCCTTAGAGATCACGCGCTACTACCCCCCCCCCCCTCCAAGACACTCTACCCTTAATTAACGCCATATCTCCCTTATCTATTAACGTAATTAAGGACAATAATATATCCTATCCTATTTCTAAGCCTAATTCTAATCGGTTTACCCACTTTAGCAGCAACAACGACGCGTTAAGCAACCCTACACCAAATACACTACCCTAAAGCCGCCCCGTAAAAAGCGCCAGTTAGCTACTTCTATATAGCAGCTTACCTACAATCCTAGGGAGTACTAATATTAAATATATGGAGTACTTAAAGAGCTGGCTACTAGGTAGTATCATCACTAGAGGGAAGCTTATGGCAATAGATATAGTATAAGAGGCTTTAAAGATCTTAGTAGAATCTAAAGAGCAGCTAACATCTACTACACTATACCAAAGATTATAAAGATGACGATAGTAGTAAGAGAGCAGTCGCGAGAGAGCAGCTATTTTAAAGCTCTACTAAACCCTAGAGGGGAAGAGGGGGGGAGCCTACTTTTAATTAAAACATTATACCTATTATATACTATATTTAATATTCAATATTAATATTTAATATCAATATCAATACGGCCTTATACTAATATTGAATATTAATAAAAGCACTAAATTACATAAACGCTAAAGTTATAAGAAAATTTAGCCGTATCTTAAGCTAAGTTTAGACTGATATTAACCACCCTATCTTAGTTGCCTACCCTCTATTCCAGTTACCATCCCCTATTTCTATTACCGCCCCTTATTCTTATTATACACATAAGATTATTACCTAATTCCTTTTTAACAGCCACTATCCTAGAGATGCAATTCCTATAATTGCTTTTCAATAATTCCGGTATATTTAAAGTAACTTCTAATAGAGTTTTAAAACTTATAAAGTTTAAAATTTGCGTAACCTAATCTTCCATTTTCTCTATTTATAACGTAGTAATTTTATAATAGCCTTTTCCTTACCTAGTGGGAGCTGTAACCTAAACCTATATATACCGAAGTCGTCTTTATTAAAGGTAATACTATACTTTATTAAAAGCCAAACAACGTAGCAGTTAATAGGGCTGAAGATAGCTAATCTTTAGGTTAATAGTTAGGGTTAAGCTCTAGTATTTAGTAATAACCCTATAACTTCCTCTCTATAATAGCGAATAGCTATATTTAGTGGCGTAAGTACTTTACTTATAGGATTTATTTCAGCACCGTGTTAAAGTAAGAGCTTTACTATTTTAGCGTAGCCACCTAATAAAGCCGTGGAGAGCATATTGCTATATTCTTATAATATATTAATAGGTGCATTATAATCTAAAAGTAGTTAAACTATATAAATATAGCCTTTATTTAAAGCCCATAATAATAGAATGCCAATGCCAAGATTTATGGCCTTTATAGATAAAAGAGCTAACTTAGCCATATTACTCTACCTAAATTTCACGGCCTAGAGAAGGGCTAAGCTTCCCTTACATTTATAAAGGCAAGCGTTTAGAATATAGTAGAAGTAACAGTTAGTATAGGCTAGAGTATTAATGTCGCAATCCTTTTCTAGGCCTTTAAATATTATATAATATATCTTAGTAGGAAGATTAAGGATTAATATTTTATATAGGACTCTTTTCTTTAATAATATATAAGAAGTTTTATTAAAATTAATATAAAGGTTAAAAAATCCCTTTTCTTAGTTAAACTTTTAGAGAGAAGGGTAAAAGTAAATGGCTTTATTTAGACTAATAGTAGAATAAGTTAATTCTAGCCCAAACCATTCTATTATAAAGGATAAGCAAGTCAATTAAAGAGTTTAATTAGGCCCTACTATATATAATCCCCATTTAACTGTTCTAATATTTCATTTCCACCTTTTATCTTTAACAGCATATAAAGATTTAATTATTTTTTTGTTTATTTACAGATAAATTTAAATATAAATCTTAGTAATTATGGAACTTCCTTATAAATATAATATATAGTTTAGCAATTCTTACGCAAGAGTAAACTAGCACCTATTTTAGGTTAGCATAAGCATAATAGAACTTTTCTTACAGTTTACTACTTACGCTCACCTCTAAAGCAACTTTTTACAGCCGCTATTTTTTATTATAGCCATTTTTAAGAGGTTGCTGATATTATTTTTTGGAATTAAGTCATTCTTTGCCCTTTTATTAAGATAATCCTATTAAGATAATTAGGCTAGCTCTAAGGTTAGCACCTACCGTTACTATAGCCCTCGCTTTATTGTTTAGGGGAAAGGCGCTGTTAATAGTATAATAATATTAGACTATATTTTAAAAATAATATTTAAAGAATCTATTATATTAATAATGCGCTTGGTGTAGTAGAAATAGAGCCTTTTTAATATTTAATAGTAGTATACTACCTAAAATTAGTTTGCTAAAATTAGTTTACTTCTATAAATATTTCTACTCCCTTAAAACCGCTATTATATATATTTTCTTGCTAGAAACATACTATATATATAGATTTGCTAATAGTAGAAGCCCCTTATACTATTATAGTTAAAGTTATACAAAAGGACCATCTAATAAGATATACTTAGAAAAAAGAGGAAATAAAAAAAACTAAACTAGTAGGTAACTAAGATGTTTTAGGGTGCTCTAGAAGGGTATTTACTAAATCCACTAAAACTCTATTTTACTCCCTAGTTGCCTAGCCCCAACTAAGGCTCTACTAATTTAAATTAATTTTAAGTAATAGAGGCAGATAAGTAGAAAGCAGAGAGGTACTTATAATAGACTAGGGCAGAGAGGATTTAAGGCCGTTTTTAGGTAAAACCAGCCAGTAACGGCTATAATAAGATATATTGCTATAAGAAGGACTTCTTTAAGCCAATCTATTTAAAGTTAGTAAAAGTAATACTAGGTAGCTAAAAAATAAAATAAAAAATAAAAAACTTATAAGATTTACTATCTTAGATAAGATAATTTACTAGGAGTATAGTAATAAATAATATAGTAATCTAGAATATATTAAAATAGAGTATTATACAATCCCAATCTATAATCCAACTAACTATAATAATAAAGGGTAGTGTTAGCGACTTAGTTAATTAAGGCACGAGTATAGCAAGAGGGACGCGCAAGCCTATATAATTGGATTGTCTATAAACGAGGATCTAAAGCTAGAGAAAAGAAAGGAGAAAAAGGGCAGCGCTGCTCGAAGTTTTAAACAATCCTTAAGTTATATAACTCGGCGTCTACCATAATCTACCGTCTACCACTAGCGCCGTAACATTACCCCCCCCTTCTAAAAAAGCCTGCCCTTAGGCTTTATATGTCCGTATTACCCCTATAGGGCATTCTTGTCTTTATACTCTACTGGTAATTTATTGTCTTTACTATACTAGCACTCCATCGACTTATCTAAGTACTTTAGCGGTCTAGGTTTGTTAGGGTAACGGCTATAGAACTCTTATAACTTATAGGGGCTATCTATAAAATTCTATGTGGGGTACTAGGTAGGGTCTGGATTATATCCTTTCTAACTTATGCGGTACTTTAGTGTTCCTCATACAAGTTTACAGGCCAGTATTTCTTTAATTTCCTATTTATTATCGCTATTAACTTAAATCGGCAGGGGCGGTTTATTCTTTTGTCTAGGTAATAAGTTATTTACAGCTTTCTATAGCTTATCCGGCGAGAATTTAGGGTAGACCTTAATCGAATCTGGGAGCTTTACTTTATATAAGTTGTCTCTCTTCTTAAGAACCTTATACAGTCCTACTATCTAATAGTCTAGCCTATAGCTAGGCCGTTCTGTTTTTTAGTTCTTTATTATAACCTAAACCTTATTACTTATGGTAAAGTCAGGCTTACGCCTATACTTATTTACCTACTATTCCATTAATTTTTAGGCCTTTTCTAGGTTTATATGGGCTACTTTCTAGGCTTCCTTATAAGATAGTTTTTCGCATACAGTCCACGGCCCCTCTGTTTTTTCCCAGTTAAAGCTTATATAGGGTAAATACTCTATTTCTAGCTGAATAGGTGTAAATCCTGTAGAGTTGTGGGGTAGGGTAGCCTGGGCGTAGTCTATTAGCGGTAGCAGTTTAGCCTAATTGTCCTAAAAGTAGTTAATAAAGGGTTGGAGTCTCTAGTCTAAATACTAGTTTATAATCTCCGCCTGGCCGTCTATCTAGGGGCAGTATGCCGTAGAAAGCTTTAGCTTAATGCCTAGGATCTAGGTAAACTTATTCTAGAAAGCTAATATAAACTATGGCCCGCGATTGGATATAATAGTATCTAGTAGTCCATAAATTTGGTAGATGTAGTGGATATATAGTTAGGCTGCCTCTTTTGTATTAATATTTTTATAATAAGGGATTAAGAATAGGCGCTTACCAAAGCGGTCAACTATAACTATAGCTATATTATATCCATTACGGTCTATAGGTAGCTTATAGAAATCCAGAAAAATATATTGCTAGGGGCGCTCTGGTATTGGAAGTGGTTTTAATAGTCCTAGGGTCCTATCTCGTGGAATTATAGATCTACGGCAGCCGTCGCAGTTCCGTATGTAACGGTTAATATCTATAACTATTCCAGGCCAGTAGTAGCGGTTACTAATAATCCTACAGGTCTTGTTTTTTTAGGGTAGGCCATAGAGACCTAGGTATGTGCTTTAGCAATAAGCTAAGTCCGTAAGTTCTATTCCTCTGCTACTACTAGCTGTTTATAATACTTAAGTAATCCATTTTTAAGGGACTATAGGCTAGTAATGTCCTTTGCCTTTTTACGGTACTCCTATAGAGAAGGGGCTGTACAATTTACTTATAGTAGCTTATTTATAAGGTTAAGTTCCGTAGTATTAATAGGGCACATCTTGGCCTTTATAGGGTCTGTATTTAGTTCTGCCTATATTTAGGGGTCGAGGTACTTTAGTTATAATAACATCTGGGTCTATAAAGAGATCTTTATGGCTATTTAGTTATTTAGGTCTTGTTTACGCCTTATGAGGGCATCTACACAATTTATAGCGCCTAGCCGGTATGTAATTAGGAAGTTAAACTAGAATAGGATATCCGCCTAGCGTGCCTACCAGGCCATAAGGGCCTTTATTATTATAAAATATTCTAAGGCCTTATAATTAGAGACTACCTAGATAGGCTTAGGGGTCCCTTCTAGCTATATAAGTCAGCGCTAGAAGCTAGAGATAATAGCTAGCATTTCTTTATTATAGATGTGGTAGTTTAGCTTAGCATCTATTATAGTCTTTAAATAGTAAGCAATAGGGTGCCATTCTCTATCCGTCTGCATTTGGGAGTAAATGCCAGCTATAATACTATCTAAGGCATTAGTCTCTAGCATTAAGGGCCGTTCTAGGTTAAAGTAGGTAAGTAAGGGAGCAGAGACCAGTCATTTCTTAAGCTCGTTAAAGGCCTGCCTATATGCAGTATTAAAGTAAAAGGGCCGGTCCTTGTGGGTAAGTAGGCTTAGGGGCTAGGTAATCCTACTATAGTCCTTAATAAAGCGTTAGTAGAAGGTACAAAACCCTAGAAATAACTACACCCCCTTTATGGTCCTTAGGGGTACCCATTAGTTAATTACAGCCGTCTTTTCTAGGTCTACCTTAATTCCGTCTATACTAATAATAAACCCTAGGTACTTTGTATACTTAACACTAAATTCCAATTTCCTAATACTAGCCTGGAGGCTAGCCTCGCGGAGCCGTTATAGGACTTTATAGACGTACTCCTCGTGTTCTAACTTATTCTTAGAATAGATTATAATGTTATCTAGGTAGGCCGTATAGAAGTCATTAAGGTAGTTAAAGAGTATATTGTTTATGTATTACTAGTACGTAGCTGGTCCGTTAATCAGTCTAAAAGGAAGTACTTTATATTTATGGGTTCTGTAACGGGTCCGAAATATAATAAGATCTTTTAATTTAGGGTCTATTCTAATCTAGTAAAAGGCCTAACGGATATTAAGCTTAGTAAAGATCTTAGCTCTACTTATTTGGGTTAAAGTCTTATTAAGTAGGGGTAGTAGGTAGCGGTCCTTGCGGGTTATATTATTAAGTTTACGGTAGTCTATACAGAAACAAAGTCCTCTATTTGGCTTTTTGGTAAAGAGGATAGGCGAGTTAAAAGGGGCTTAACTAGGCTTAATAAAGCCCTTATTTAGGTTATTAATAAGATACTACTTTGTGGCCTATAACTTAGCAGTAGACTGCTAACAAAGGGGGCTATAGCTAAATATGTTTTCCTTATCTAGCTTAATCTTAATTTTGTAGTTATACGGTCAGTAAGGCGGGAGTATATTAGACACTACGTTAAAGAATACGTCCTTAAATTTCTAGTATTAGTGGGGTAGTTTCTGTTCTACTAGCTCCTTATCTATAAGCTCACTTTCCTATTTGCTAAGCTTACTTTCCTTTTCCTTAATTATTTAATCAATTTTATATAAGCTAGTTATAAAGGCAATAGTATTAGGTTAGATCAAGTTCTGGTAGAATCCTACGGCGCCAATATAGTAGATATTAATTAGTAGGAGGTCCGTAGGATTCTTTACGGGCTTTTATTAGACCATATTTTGTAGTATAGGGTTTATAGTCTTCCTTAGCTCACGTTTTATTTTTTAGAAGTTGTCCTTCTGGTCTATTTATTTAGCACGGCGTCTAATATTCCTTACTGTCCTTTATAGCTATATAGGGCCTAATCTAACAAGCTTATTTGTAACCGACTACGGTACCCTGCCAAACCACCACTGTTTTACCTGCGTATTGCCTACGTATCGCCTACGTATCACTTGCGTATCACCCTGTTTTAGCCACGTATTAGTCTCCCCTTT
>Ga0307507_10011659_pt1 | contig 11032 bp, 10 predicted proteins | sample 7_EM_MG_FD_207223 | JGI IMG/M metagenome (GOLD analysis project Ga0307507, IMG submission 207223) | Populus trichocarpa ectomycorrhiza microbial communities from riparian zone in the Pacific Northwest, United States - 7_EM | ecosystem: Host-associated > Plants > Roots > Unclassified | place... | reverse complement strand
TTTCTTCTACGGTTTTGGGTTGTTTTGGTTTTTCTCACTGTTGGGTTTTTTCTTGGGTTTTTGGTAGATGTTTTCTCTTGGTTGCGAGTTTCTTGTATATTTTGTTATAGTTTTCAGCGCCCGGGCGCTTGGTGCGGGTTTTAGACCAGGGGTTTTTTCTCCCACGGTTTCCACCGCCTCGACGATGGGTTGGACTGGGTGGAAGTTTGTTGCGGCCTTATCCATTGCGGATGCGTGTTATTTTTGTACTTATTGCTTCGGCCTGCGGCCTCAGCTAGAACCAAAATTTAAAATATGATAAAAAAAAAAAAAAGAAAAAAAGAAAAAGGGATGGGATTTGGGTTCTTCACGCAACCATCTAAGTGCTTTCATACACCAGACTTTCAATACAAAGATCATTATCTATCACAATTGTGAGAACCAAGACAGGACTGTGTTATACGAGCATAGCGATCGACGTTGCTAGATAGGAGTGAATGGACTTAGCTATGGCAACAGCTATCGGGCTAAGAAGAACCGATCGTTAGGAGACGATCGGTTACCTGCTTCAAGTATCACTGGGACCGGAGAGAATTGTAACACAATCTCTCCTGCTTGATACTCACCCCACCCTGTTCGATTGTATAATTACCCCAACTCTGTGTTCCCCTGCTTTCTGAATATTCATTTAATAAACCAGGCAAATTGATGACTAAAATTGTATTAAAGGAAAGGAACGAACCAACTCAGCCTGGCACAATGAACGAGGAAGCAGCAGGAGCAGAGCAGCGAGAGAAACTCAAGTGGGCAGCAATACAAGAACGGGTCCGCAAGCATCGAGCTGCCAACAAATCGCCCCCAACTGTGCCCCGACCTCCACCAAAGTCCAGCCAAGAGAGAGTCCACCAATGCCGTTTAAAGAAACTGCACCAACCTCAGGCATTGTCTGCAATCCATATAAAAGACGCAGTGGCCTCAGACTCTATATTAGCTAGAAATTCAACTTCAGCAGAGCGGACCCGACGATATCGCCAGCGTCTCAGGGATCAAACCCAATATGTGAAAGAAACGCCACTTACCAAGAGTGAGCGCAATAGCAGATGCTACGCCAAGGCTCAACAAATCAAACTCCAAGGCCAAATAGCAGAAGCAAGTAGTGTACAGGTAAGAGACTATGGTGAATGATAAATAGAATAAGTTAGACTAACTTGCAAGCAATAGGATGATGAGAAGCGAAAGCAGGCAACTGCCAGCTGGCCACGGTTGGCAGGACCATTACAAATAATGAAGGAGGAAATCCTAGAAGTGGCATTAAAATGATTGAAGTGGAAGATGAAGGCACTGCAGTGTGGCTGAAGAGGTGCTCTCAGCATGAATTTGCAACTTGATTGGAATATCCAGCTGTATGCATTTCTAAAGCTACAGCTTAAGGCAGAAAGGCAGTGGAAGTTGGCAGAAATTAAGCGCGAGCCAATGGAGCCTATTACGCCACAAATGTCAAGAAAGCAATTAGCCATGCTGGTTGCAAGGTCTGGCGAATGGGGTGTTTGGGTGATGAAAAGGATCCTCAAACAGGAGGTGGATTATGTTCGATTTGGAAGACTCCCTGCTCTCAAGCAGGGCAAACATGGAAAGGTTACAAGCTGGCTATCCGATGAAGGAACCATGCTCACAATCCGAGAATACATGTCAGTAGCTGGTGAAGGTAAGTTTGTCTAATTCATTTGAATAATTACTGGGAAATCTGAAGACAAATAACTAATTTATCTTACCCAGAAGCAATGGATTCAGCCGGGCTTGCCCAAGCAGTTACTAATCCCTGGCGTGAAACCGACTTGGACCAGCATCGCAATGAATCCGGAGAGAATCCCTTGCCCATTATCTCTATCACTGGAGTGTATAGAAGAATTCACCAAGCCCTATCAAGTCGCTCGGCAAGACCTTGGCTTATGAAGTTAGGATGGAATTGGAAGGAGGTAAAAAGAGGCATATACAAAGATGGCCACAAGCGTGGAGAGGTGAAGGAATATCCCAGCACTATCTTTCTTCCCAGAATGCAATCCCTACGGTCACAGATGATGGAATGGAATGCCAATCTGAACATTATTGACAAGTCTTATCCGCCCAACTCTCGCCCCATTTTTTTTGATTACCCATGACGAATGCACATTCAACTCAAACGATGGACGCAAGAGGATCTGGATTCATGAGGATAGAGCACCAATTCGGAAGAAGTGACGCTGGCAGGGCCTTCATGTGACAGATTTTCTCACTCCTGTGGGCCGACTCGGTGGTGGCAATGTCTGTGAGGTTTTGAAGTGTGCAGGAGACATCTGGTGGACCAGAGACTTGTTATTGGAACAGCTAAAAGAGAAAGCCATTCCAGCCTTTGAAACAGCCTACCCAGGGTGTCAAGGGTTGTGGGCATTTGATAATATCAAAATTCATCAGAAGTATGCTCCGGATGCCCTTCAAGTTGGAAACATGAATCTTACACCAGGTGGCAAAAATACTCTGCCGATGCGAGACGGATACTATATCCATCCTGACAAACCTCAGATTCTCCGTCAGCAATCCATGATGCTACCAGATCGCCGTCTGAAGGGACTAAAAATAGTCCTATAGGAACCTGGTTTGTGGCCTGCTGGTCAAAGATTTCTTACTCAGTGTTCAATTCCAGGCAGCAATCCTGGTGAACGAAAACCAAATCCAGCCTGCAGACATGCTACTAATGCCAACTGCTGTGCAAGGGCACTTCTCGCTTCACAGCCTGACTTTCAGGCTCAGAAGTGTCAATTGCAGGAAACACAGGAGGCTGCTGGACATCAAGTGATTTTCTATCCTGTATTTCATTGCGAATTAAACTTCATTGAGTATTTCTGGGGTCGTGCCAAGCTCTATACCAGAGCTCCTTGTGAATATTCTTTTCCTTCCTTGGTTCGCACAGTGCCGGTAGCACTTGCACAAATTTCCAATCAATTAATTTGGAAATAGTATCAGCGAACCTTACGTATGATGGAAGCTTATCGAAATAACATAGTATATGGTTCTGAAGACTTTAAGGCGCATGTCTATACTAGATATTCATCTCATCGACTGATTGCGGAGGCAGAAGTTAATGTAGAGTAATCCAACAATTGTATATTACCTCTTTTCTTCTTTCACAGTAGACTAATTATTAAAATACCACTGAGAATTTAACTTTCATATAGAGATACATTTTATTCAACATTAAATCTAACCTTCACAATCCTTTATTATTATTGTTACGCATCTTATATTCTACAAATTATTGTATTTTGTATATTTACAAGTTAGGGGTTTTGTATATTAGGTGTAAGGGTAAAGAGGTCTTGGCAGTGTTACACTTGGCGTTACAACAATTTTGTCACACTTTTTGTCTGAAAATTGGGGTAGAGTCTAGCCTTCCGGAACCATATCTAGATAATTGATTGTTAGTTAATACAAAAATATCAAAATAGAACAGAAAAAGGATAAGACTAAGACAAAGGAGAATAATACCCAAAATAAAGCAGAGACTAGAGAGCGAGTGCAAGTAGTAGGAGTCTAAAGAGCACAAGCCAAAGCTGGAGCAGGTACCAGGAAGGGAACTCAAGGTGTAGAGCCTAGTGAGGAATTAGAAAATAGAAACCAAATATTTCCCAACCGAATTTACATGTGTATAACACAAATTTTGCAGTTCAACAGGCCATAGACGCTAGGTTTTAGGGAATAAAACAGTCTGTCAAACCCCTAGTGTAGTGGCTGGAGCACACCGAGTTGTCTGAGTGGTTGAGAAGACCCTGGGGCCAATCTGATGGACTTCAATAGGCTCAACCTTGATAGCTGATACTGTTAGCAAAGAAAAAACAAAAGTCACTTGTGGGCCGGAAGATGCCCGGCCAGAAAAAAAGACTCAGAACAAGAACAGGCCAACAACTACTATCGGCGAAAAAAAAGTTGCCTGAGGGGAGGAAGATGTGCGGCCGGCAAAAAGGACTTAGAAGAATGAGAGAGTGGGATCCAAAGACTTTTTCTTTTTTTTTCATTCTTTTTTTTTCAAAGTGTGCGTTCTTGTGACGCTATTTAGCATGAGCCCCAATTTATCATAAGCCCCAACCCCACAGGTTTTCTCCATCTAATTTCCCTTATTCCTAAAAATCTAACGGCACAAATCGTACACTTGCCTTGCCCTAGGCGCTGCGGGCTCGTGACCAGCAGGAAATACCCCACCGCAAGAATTAAATAGACGGATAGCAGAGAGTGCCCCACAGCTCAACGCCAACTCTTTTTTTTTTTTACATGTCTATTTAGAATTACGAACGACTACCAAACATTCTCTAATGCTTTAAATGTCCTTCTAGCTTTCTCAAACATTGTTTTATGTCTTTGCAAATAAGTCATTCGTTCTTCAACTTTTATTTTCCTTTTGTAGGGCTTTAGTTTGAATTAAGTGCAACTAGCGTTGATTGTTCTTCTATATATGCTTCTGCCCTTACCATTAGTTAGTTAGAAGATTGTGGAGCATCGAGCAAGAGCAATTGAGCATTGTGGAGTCTTGAGCCTGAGAGCAGAGAAGTTTTTTCCTTTCTTTTGTGCGTTGGGGGTCGAACTATTTAGTGTAGCTTTGCTCCGCCATTCTACCGTTATCGCGATCGCATCGTCCGCCGCTATTCACCAATCCTATATTTTCTTTAATCCAATCATTTCATGCAGGGAGAAAGGCAGAGATCATATCCATCACAAACGACGAACAGAGTGGGGGGATCATATCCAACTATTTCGAGTAACGAGTGGCGTAGGGAGATCATACCCAATTATTTTCTCCTGGCGGGAATAGCAACAGGAAAAAAAACTTGTGATAGAGAAAGGAGAGGTGGAAATAAAACTACCCTAGTAGAGGACTGAGGCTAGCATTTCGCTTCCAAACTTCGACGCCAATGGACTTGAATAATTATTATCTGAACCTGCCACAAAAATCTGGTACTCTAACGTAGCCAGCCCTATATGGGCTTGTAATGATGATAATCCGCGTAAGTGGGCAAGGGCATCGCGAGCAACATCGAGAGAAGTGTGTATTTTTGTTGATGGACCGGAGGACGAAAGCTCTACTTGGAGTCGGATCATGGACATGGGTGCAGGGGGGAGCCCTCACTGGAGCGGAGCTAAGCGAGTTGTCACATTGTTCCAGGTTGCTCGAGCACATCTTCTGCACTGATTTCACTACTCGAGTACAGTACCGGGATCGCGGGAGTCATTGGTGGCTGGAAGTTACTGACTAGCCACCGTGTCAGTACCGGATGGCCTAGCACAGCACCAATAATCACTCACAATGGCTTATACCTGGTCCATACAGGCCATGCCACTTCTATTATATAAGGATAGACATCGGGTAACTTTCAGGGGATTAAGCTATATCCGTTGTTATTTTGTGTCACAACACCTACAGGGTAAACCTGCAACTCTTCGCTTGATTAGCAAATCTTCACCTCTATCTTCCGGAATTGCCACCAAAAGAACTCCAGAGAGTCCAGACGAATTGGCAGTACCGTAAAAACTTTTGCGATTCGCCATCTGAGGATTCCTGTAAAACTAGAATCCATTAGCACTAGATAAATTTAGTTTAGCAAGTTGAGAAGATCAAACAAGGCCAAAGCACTCGGGCTATACCGCATCAAGAAAGCACTAGCCCTTCTCAAGAAGCTTTATCTGTGCATCCCGAGATTTGCCACCTAACCGAGACGGCGAATCGCAAAAGTTTTTACAGAACGCTCCCGAGGGCCGTTGGCCAGTCTGCCCCTCCCGCCCCCAAAGGGGCCCCCACTTTATTCCCCCGCTGTCTCAGCCCTGAAAGAAACAAGAACTTATTCTAGAACATTCATCCAGAGCGCGGAAGACGGCCGGGGGGTGCCCACTATTGCGAGCTAGCGTGGGTTGCGACTCTGTCACAACCTTAGCACGGTTAGACCCTTTCTCCCATCCTTCCACCATTCCCTTCCATGCATGTCCCTTCTTCCATGCATGTTTCCTCTGCGCTTCTACGCATACTTCCTTTCCTTCCACACAAAGAACGATCATGCTAACAAAGGAAACAACAATCGTCGCAAAGAAAACTTCTTCTCAGTCCATAGCCTCCGCGCATCCGATTCTCCCTCTCGGCACTACACCAATCTTAAGTGCATATCCGTAGGTTTGTCGTACGATATGGCAATAGGCTGCGCCTATGCTGAACGAGGTATCAATCCAGAGCGCATATCCGAAACCTTTTGTCTAAACGATCACGAGATGGGGTGTGTGCGTGCCGATAGGTTGTATTCATGCCCGATAGGTTGAGCATGCCGAGCAGTATCCGAGAATTTCAACATGGATATGATATCTCTGCGTTCCCTGCTACTCGCCCTTCTCTAACCTACGCCAAACCCCCCGCTGGCACACATTCACACGAGTTGTTAGATTGCAGTTTGCCATTACAAAGCAAGATCACTAGTAATTCCATTCGTTCGCGCCCAGTGGAAATTGTCTCTTTTTCTTCTCTTGTATTTTTTTTCGTATTTTCCCCCCTTATTTGTTATGCCGTGGATTCGATAAGCTATGGAATACCGTAGAAGAGGTCCCCAAGATTGTGAGCAAGGGAGCATCGTGGCGGAGCCACAGCCTCGGTACGGTTACTTACTCAACAAGCAAAATCCAAGGCTCATTAAGAGAGGCATTCAGCCCCGGGGTTGAAAAACGATTATGCAGGTTTTTCGAGCTGAAAAACTTTCGTGCGTAACACCTTTTTGCATACAAAACTGGCAGATTAACTGCAAACTTTGGCACTCGAAAAACGCTTTTTCGACCCCAGGGGTAAATGCCTCTAATGTATTGGGGTCTCTTTTTTTCTTCTTTTTTTTTCATAATACTCTCGAGCGCTGGTTATTGGTTTTCTCTCTAGGAGTCATGAGGCCCGGCAGTGCAGCAGAGAAGGGAATTCCCGACTCCACAGCACACGGTTCAATTATTCAAGTTGTCACAGTATGTGAGATTATCTTTCGTCATCAGACTTTAAGGCCCTTTTGTCTACCCTACTTCGCATTAACAGCACTGCTCCCATATAAATTCCCCTTGCCCCTCCAAAAACCTCAACATTCTAAGCGATCATAGCACCTATCACATACCCTCCTACAGAAAGCCCGCTAGTACAACTTAGCAAACGTTATCCAACAGGAGATAAAGGAGCTGGTAGCAGTGGTACCAATAACTCGGTACAGGTGGCGGGACTTATTATCGCTGCCCTTTCTCTACTTGTAGCCATTTTGTCTTATCAACATGCACGATTCCCTCATTCGCTCTCCTCTTTATTACTTTCGCACTTTGTCAAGGCATGCCTACTACTCCCTACTACTTCGCACTAGTGATATTAATCTATTCTTAGTTCTTTCGCAATCATGTACGGCGGATTCACACAACCGTCCCTCTCTCGCGCATCTCAAATGCCATCCCCCCACTAGATCCCCCCGTTGCTGATACTGTCTATATCAATGCTGGTTGAGTCATTGTTAATCTTTACTCTCTTAATGGCCAATTTGCGGCATCTGGCAGTGTCCATCCAAACTTCACTCCATCCCCGAGCGACACCATCTCTAGTGGGAATATGAGGGTGATACAGCACCTTTATTTATGCAAATATGCGACATCCGCATGTATGATTACTAGAACCTTACTAACATTTTTAGCAGCACCGTACTACTACTACGACTACTACGGCTGCTCGGCTTTCCCTAGCGGCACCGGCTATACAGCTGGCGGAAGCCAATACCAATACCCCCCCGCTTTTGGTTCCCTATGTTTGAGTAGTGTATTGCGGGATACGGGCAACACCCTTACCGAGTTGTGGAAAACCTCTATGGGTACGATAACCCATAGTAGGTCCGGGGCGGAGAGTCTTTCCTTTATTTGTACTTTGAACCTTTCTGTCAGTACTTGGGTTGTGTGCAACGAGTTATCCGGGACAACAGGTCCAGTTTTGGTGTGAAAACTTTGTAAATTCATAGCATTTCATACAAGACAGCGAGGAATCCGTATTATCGAGTCCCGGGATAGCGAGGTTTGACCGTGTGAGCGGCGTGGTTAAGGGAGAAACTGAAATTGAAATATCCCACCAGCCAGTGATTGGTTATTGATCTGCGGTCGCTGGAGATGAGCTGGAGTGGTCTATAATTACTCGCGTACAAGGTTACTAGCAAAAGGCCCGCGAGACCTCGAGGGTGGCTGGGCCAATGTTGATCCTGGTGGTGTGATTAGCAGTACACCCTGCTGTGTGCGGAGCACCCTGTGCCTGCAACTGATTGCTCCCATGAAAACCAACACACAATCTAGCAAGCTGTGCAAGTATCTGTTGAGTGACAAAAAAAAAAAACTAACCATTACCAATGCTAAGAAATTAACACAGGCTGGTAAAAAATATATAAAGGAGGCTTATAACTATAGAATTTCACTTCCCGTATTTTCTTATTTCTTTACTATTGCAAAATCCCCTATTTTTTAAGATTTCACTTTGTTTCACTGTCTTTGAAATAATTTCTTAAGATTTTGCATTTTTTTCACTATCTCTAAAATAATTCATTTTGTCCTATTTGGCATTATTATCCCTCATTTTGCCTATTACTTTTCCCCAATTCTTATTACTCTCTCTATTACAATTACACTTATTTTTGATTAAAATTTTCTATTATGGCTGTTCTCTTAGTTCTACTATAGCCTCTACTTGTATCACCCCTGCACTATCACATCTGCCCCTGATACCACTGCACCAGCCACCGCTGTTCAGACTTTATAGATCTTTTCTCCAACCCATGATATCCTCTTTAGCCCTGTCAGGGGTCATTCCCTTTGAGATATGGCTGAAAAGACTCTTGTAAATGATATAGCTGGCGATATAAGTGAAAGCTTTCAACACCTGGTTCCTAGTTTGCTGTACATGCATCTTGTTGATACTCAATTAAGGTAAGTTAAAGTGCAGTACTATATGCCAGTGCTTGAATCTTGGTCTAAAATGTTCAAGGTATAATGTTTTGAAATTTGATTAATAATTGCAGTAGCTCTAGTAGTGCTAATAGCATGGGGAACTGAACTGTACCTCTTTTGCAATATTGTTCAAAAAACATACCATGTTGTTGTGCTTCCTGATGCTTGCTCATCAAAATGATGCTTTGCATTACAAAAATCACAAATAACATTCATTTGTCACAAATTCAATGCACTCGACCTGGCGCACAGTCATAAATGCTAGTACTATCATTACCTCTTCTATGTGCTTGAATATAGATAGTGATAGTATGTCAGTGCCTGTATCTATATTTATACTTCTTTGCATATTCATCTATATAGCTTGACGTCTGACTTGACTTAATACGCTTTTGTAATCAATTTACCCTCTCCTTCAATATTTAGCTGTTGCAGTCTCCTTAGTGGTCCTCCAATTCTACATGTTTGATGCATTACCTTTCTCTTATTAGTAACTTTATACAAAACATATTAATCCCTATAATATCTGAAAAGTATTAAACCTTACTAAAAATTCTCTGCATATTTTATCAATATGTCCATAGCTATTTCCATTGAATTTGGTAGTACTGTTGTATTATTTACACCTGACATGTCACAAAGGGTGACTAAGCAAGGCAGGATCTCACATGACTAATAGTTATTAGTCATCAGTTTGTTATCTTTCACACTATGAGATCAGTTGACTCAAAGGTTTTTACATGACGGCGCAATAGCGTGTCATTGGTTTATTGTTATTGGTTGATATTTGACATGACGCACGATTGTGGTCATGTGGTTTATGTATTTCGCACATGACTCAGAGTTATGAGTCATGGGTTTCGCGCATGTGACCCCGTTAGGGCACATGACTTGTTTTATGAGTTTTGATTGGTTGCGATATAGGGCGCAGCTGACTCGAACGAGTCAGCTGATGGATTTCACACTATGACTCACTATGAGTCATGAGTCGCGTGACGCGAGAGTATGAGTCACGCAGGGTTAGGGTTGAGGGAAGAACCCCTATATAAGGGCACCCTCGGGGCAGAGGATTAGGGTTCTTCACGCAACCATCTAAGTTCTTTCATACTATTTACTTTCAATACAAAATATTTATCTACTACGCTTTCAGGAATCAAGACACGACTGTCTTACAGGAGCCTAGCGATCGACGTTGCTAGATAGGAGTCAACGGACTTAGCTATCGCAACAGCTATTGGGCCAAGAGGAGTGATCGTTAGAAGACTACCGGTTACTTGCTGCAAGTATCACCCGAAGAGTAGAGGATTGTAACATCTACGGAAGGAATTCACGAAAGCCACGCGGAAAGCCAAGAAAAACCAGCCCCCTGACTCCTACAACATAGCAAGACAGTCGAAGCTCGCCTACTTCAAAGCCATTAAGAGAGCTAAAGCCTCCTACTGGGCTGACTTTCTTGCAAAAACCTCCCCAAACAATATCTGGACTGCCAAACAACTAGTCGCCCCAAGGAAAACTCCCAGGTTCCCCTGCCTTCCCGACGCCGCGGACCCAGTTCCAATCAACAAAGCACTGCTGGACCACTTCTTTCCCCCTAAGGACCCCCTACCCAACAGGGGTCGCCTTAGGAAAAACCCCTCCGCCACCCCTCTCACGAAGGAAGAAATTAAACTCGCCCTCTCCAAGTCCTCGCCCACCTCCGCCCCGGGCCCTGATGGTATTCCCTACTCCGTATGGAAAAGGGTTAACCTCATCAACCCCGCGATCTTGCTTGAGCTCCTCTCCCCCTTGGTAAATTTCGGATACCACCCGCCCTCCCTCAAAACGGCCAATGGGGTGGTCCTGGACAAGCCCGGCAAGGCCTCCTACGACTCCCCCGCCTCCTTCCGCGTCATCGTCCTTCTCAAAACCATCTCAAAAGTCCTCGAGCGAGTGATGACAGTCAGACTATCCGCCGTCGCTAGGTCAAAAGGCCTCCTCCACCCGAACCAATGCGGCTCCCTGCCAGGACTCAGCTCCTCCGACGCTTGCCTCACCCTCATGCACGAAG
>Ga0307507_10011658_pt1 | contig 11032 bp, 12 predicted proteins | sample 7_EM_MG_FD_207223 | JGI IMG/M metagenome (GOLD analysis project Ga0307507, IMG submission 207223) | Populus trichocarpa ectomycorrhiza microbial communities from riparian zone in the Pacific Northwest, United States - 7_EM | ecosystem: Host-associated > Plants > Roots > Unclassified | place... | reverse complement strand
TTAAAAACAAAGCAGAAGACATAGATGAAATGCTAAAAGTCAGATTTTTGCTCCACTCCCTCCCTAAAATATTTAAATTCATCAGTAGTTTATATAAAAATAAAATATATAACTTTAAAAATAAAGGGATCCCTCTTTAAATCATTTCTATAAAAATAAAATCCAAGTTATAAAATAAAAAAACATCATTTATAAATTATAAAATCATAAAATATAAATTTATAAAAATACTCCACTAATCATAACATAAAGTCTCTGTATTGTAATGAAAATTAAAATTATAACTTTATAAAACAAAATAAAATTAAAAAAAGTTTGGATGATGGGGCAAATGAACCTCTTATATGTTTTCATTCTCAATTTTGGTTAAATTAAATAAAAATTTTATCTAACAAGTAACATGTTTATTATTCTAGTAGTAGTGGTTATTTTCAAAATATTTTTTGTTTGGAAATATATCGAAATAATATTTTTTTATTTTTTAAAATTTAATTTTGACACAATTATATTAAATCGATTTAAAAATATCAAAAAAATAATTAATTTAAATTAAATAAAAAAAATTAAGTTTTCTTTTAAAAATAATTTCAAAATACAAAAACAATGAAGCTAAAATTGAATAACACTCAATATTGAATGAATCAAGTGAAATTACCCGATCTTGTCTTGTAGCCTTATGCAGGCTACTAGAAGCCCAACTATATATCTATAGCTAGGCGTTATTGGCAGGCACGCCTTTCTCTCCCTCTCTCTTCCCTCCAAAAAAAAAAAAAAACCGTTTTCGCTCCTTCAAATTCAAAATTAATTTCAGATTTTCTCCCTCCCTCTCTTTCTCAAAATGAAAATCACCGAGATGTACTCGCCGGATCTCCGGAAACCAAACCACGACAACCAATTTATTCCGTCCAACCACCTCCACCAACACCTCCTCTCTCAGATCGAATCCCTAATCATACAAACTGAAAACCTCTCCCCTAACTACCATTCCTTACCGGAAACTATCTCCTCAGATCTCCGCCAAACCCTAACTCACCTCACTCAACTCCCTCCATTTCCTAACTCACTCAAGCTCCATATCTGGAAGCTTGCCTACCGCCTCTGGAATGCCTGCATCGACATCTCCAACGCCGTCTCCATCCTCCCTTCCTCCCCCTCTCCCTCCTCCTCCTTTGTCGAAAACCACGCCAAGCTCCGTCACATCGCCGCCGATATGATCTCCCTCGCCGGAGACGTCACCAGCGTTACCTCTCCTGCTGTCAAATCCGCCTCTTTCTACCTCAAGACCGGCCTCATCTGGCATGATCTGAGAACATTTGATCTCGCGTCGTCCTGCTTTGAGAGAGCTACTGATATCGTTTCAAAGCTCGACATAGCCGCAATATCGGATTCGGGAGAGAGAAAAATGCTGTTAGATTTAAATCTCGCGAGATCTCGAACTGCCTGGGAGATATCGGACCGAAACCTCGCGATAATACTGTTAACTCGGGCGAAAACTCTCCTCTTCGGGTCATCAGATCACTACAAACAACTAGCCAATCAGTACTTGATATTTGGAAAGAGCGTGTTATCCAAAAACAACGATACCGATAACAGTTTAAAAGAAGCTTTGAAGCTAATGAGCGAAGCTCTGGATTTAAGTGAGAAGGGATCCAGTGCAGCGAGAACAAGAGAGCAAATCATGGAACTCAAGGAGTTAAGATCAAAATCACTCCGATTCATCTCGGCTGTTCATTTACAAAAAGGAGAGTACGAGAGTGTGATTAAATGCGTTAAGGTATTGAGGGAGGGAAATGGTGGTGGTGATGGCGGGGACCACCATGCCAGTCTCCCTGTTTTGGCAATGAAGGCGTGGTTGGGTTTGGGGAGGTATGGAGAGGCAGAGAAGGAGCTGAGGGACATGGTTGTCAATAAGGGAATTCCTGAGAGTGTTTGGGTTTCTGCAGTAGAGGCGTACTTTGATGCTGCTGGGACTGCAGGGGCCGAGACAGTGAAGGGAGTGTTTTTGGGGCTTTTAGGAAGGTGCCAGGTGAGTGCCAGAGCTGCATTCAGGGTGGCGAATAGAGTGCTTGGGTGTGTTGGAAGTGGTGGAGAAGGTTCGAGTCTAAGGACAAAAGTGGTGGCAGATTTGGTATCTGATGAGAGAGTGGTGGCGCTTTTTGCTAGCGAGGCGACTGCTAAGGAAAGGGCGGCAATGCATGCTGTTCTTTGGAACCGGTGAGTTTCTAAAGAATTTCCCGCCAAACTTGTGTCTGCCTTGAATGAAGAGTTGTTTATTTTCTTTATTTTTTTTCTTTGTATTGCATTTCATGAACTATAAAATTTTGGTTTCTTTATCTGAGTTTGTGATTTCTGTGAAACATGACTTTATCTGAGTTTGTGATTTCTGTGAAACATGAAAAATGATGGCTTGCATTCATTGTATTGATCAAGGCCTGTGTTACGTAGGCTTGTTGATACTGGCTAGGATTATCAATTTTTTTAACGGGAATTGGGATGCCCATGGCATGTGCTTGGCTAATGTTTCCTTGAAACTTGACTTGTTATTCCTTTTATCCTGGGATTGCTTAATAGAAGGAAAAGAAAACAGAAAAGAAAACCTGAATCCCTAGAATTTCTTCTTATTATTATTCCGAAAAAGCTGTTTGATTTTCTTACAAAGAAAATGTGGTTTCCAGGAGTAAAATAAGTTGTTTACCAAGTATGGAAGCATTGCGATGGTATATAGGATTGTTCAAATTTATTCAACCCATGTTAACACATTCGATGGAGTAAAATAGAACTCTATATTTGGATACATCCTAGATACTGGGATATGATATGATCCATGGTGCTGTAACCTCAGATGCTAGGCAGCTGAATGGATCATTATTCCGTAACCTTCACAATCTGTTGTTTTAAGTGGTGCCATGTATATCGTTTCTGAAGCCCTTTGCGGCAAACCCTGCCTACCGTCCACTTCTTTTCACTGATTTAATATTTTGTCTCACACCTTTGCCGAACAAAGAGCAATTCATATGTGAACCTTCATTTGCTGCCAATTAACTGTCTTCCTAAACTTGATTCATTACATTGGATTTTTTCCTTTAAGATTTCTCCTTGCTGCTGGAATTTAACAGGCAAGTCAAAGGAAAGGAAATGATTTCTATCCAAAATCTTTTAAAAATGGAGAGTTTCATTAGTCATGGAGACAAAAGCCTAGCATTTTAGAAACTGGTATTCATTGAAAACATTCCTTGTCATATCTGATCTTTTAACCACTCCCTCTTTGTTTTTGCAGTGCTTCTGAACATTTTAGATCAAAAGATTACGAGACAAGTGCAGTGATGTTTGAGAAATCACTGCTCTATATATCACATGACATCGAGAACAGAATTCTCCGTGCAAAGGGCTTCAGAGTTTTGTGTCTATGCTATCTTGGCCTCTCCCAGTTTGATAGAGCTCAAGAATACATTAACGAAGCTGAAAAGGTATCTTAATCAACTGCAAGCTGGTGTTTTGGTGTATAAATTAGCTAAGAGTAAATGATCTTATTACCTTTGGAAAAGCTAAGCTGGGTAGTAATTCCATTTCTTTGGGATGCTTTCCATTTGTGCAGCTTGAGCCCAACATAGCATGTGCTTTTCTTAAGGTACTCTCTCTCTCTCTCTCTCTCTCTCACACACACACACACACACACACACACACACAAATACACACTATATTTAACATATTGATCGCTGAAATTTTCTCCTGTTGAATCAGCACAACCTTTATTTCATCTTCGCAATACCCGGACTTCCTAAGATTATTTTATTGATGATTACCACATCTTGATATTTCTTCGTGCTCACGCAGTTCAAAATCTATCTGCAAAACAACGACCATAATGGTGCTATCAATCAGGTCCAGGCAATGAAAACTTGCTTTGATTTCACTCCAGACTTTCTCTCCCTTTCAGCTCATGAAGCTGTTGCTTGCCATGCTCTTCCTGTTGCTATTTCCTCTCTATCCAATCTCCTGAGCTTCTACACCTTGGGAAGATCCATGCCAACAACAGAAGTTGTAGTGCTACGCACATTGATCACAATCCTCATTCAAGACCCTGGAAACGAGGTAGAAGTCCTCAAATTCATGAAAAGGGTTCACGACCGGGCATCTGAGCTTGGGACAGAGTGCTTTTTTGGAAAAGAGGAGACTGGCAGACGAGAAAAAAACTGGTTTGCTGTGACTTCATGGAACACTGGGACTAAATGTGGAAAGGAGAAGAAATATGAATTATGTGCAGAATTTTTGAGACTGGTATCAGGATTTTATGGTCTCGTTGATTGTCAAGAGGAAGAACACAGTATTATGGTCTGCAAGTCATTGATATTGTCTGTCTCAGCCATGGTGGCTTCAGAGAATCAAAAGAAGACTGCATTGACGGACTCTGAAGTGAAACAAGCTGTTGAACTGCTAGATAGAGCAGGGAAGGTATGCCCTATCAGTTGTTTTCTTGATTATAATGCACTGAGTTGAAAAAACAGATTTGTTGGAAATTCTTTGTTTGTTGATATCCTTCGCCCTCATTTATTAACATTTTGGTGCATGGACGCAGATCCTAACTTCAATCTCAGCAGGAACCCAACTTGGTGGTGACAAAATCACCACAGTTGAGCCAGACCTCTTCTTCGTGCACACCTTCAATGCCTACGATATATACGGCAGACTTGATAATTTTGGGCCACAGCAACAGCTCCACTTCGTAAAGAGTTTTGCCACCTCAAAGGCATGCGATCCCAAGTACCTTCTTCAAATTGGTCTTAGCGCCTCACAGGGTCCGCGGTCTAACCCTGAAGTAGCCAGCTTTGCTCTAAACGAGTGTCTTTCAGCTCTCCTTTCCTCCCCCTCACCGGACTACCCCGACGTTGCTCTTGTAGTTCGAAGGCTGATTGCATTAGCAAGCATTCACAAAGGTGATTCAGATGATAATGCTGTGCATAATCTGTACAAGCAAGCATATAGGATAATGGTCGGGTTAAAAGAAGGCGAGTATCCCACGGAGGAAGGAAAATGGCTTGCAATGACTGCATGGAACAGGGCGGCAGTCCCAGTGAGGCTAGGGCAGGTTGATGCGGCGCAGAGGTGGATGGATGCTGGGTTGGAGCTTGCAAGGGAGGTTTCAGGGATGGAGACTTACAGGGCATGCATGGAGGATTTTGCAACTGCTTTTAATAAGAAATCTCATTCGCACAGTAATGGTTAAAACCAGTCTCATCTTGTACATAGTACAGACTATACATGATAAAAATCGCTGGCGCAATATTTTCTGTCGAGGAGAATGTGATGATATCTTACCCATCTTTTCATTTTATTTAGGAAATATATAAAAATTTCTTAAGAAAATCATTCGCACAATAATATATACAAACACGCACAATATTTTCTTTTTAAAATTTTCTTCTCTTTACTGAAACCCAGCTCCGGCCAACCCATCCATCACCACCCATTTCAGGCGTCGCTTCTTATCTCCTCTAGCTCCCTCTGTTCTCTCTCTCACGGTCATCATGGAGTCTCTTTTCATTTTACTATCTTCTCCACCCATCCAAAACCCTGAAATCCACTACCTCTAAACCCTTGTTCTCATCGAACCAATTTTCCTTTCGCCAAAAAGTCTTCTCTTCAAAACCGCCGTCTCCCATAAAAGACTACTCTCTCACACTACCATTCAGCTCTTCAATTCTCTTCCTTGCCTAGCTTCCGAAACTCTAACCTCCCAAACTGAGCAAGTTTCAGAAAAAATAAACCTGGAATCAATCTTGGTATCAATGGATGGCTTCTTGAACAGAAACCCGTGTTTTGTAGCTGGCTGTACATTCATTTGGCTTGTTGATATACCTCTAATTGAAGAGTACTTGAGAAAGTACAAGTTTATCTCTGCCATTGATGCGCAGCTTTTGGATATTCGGGATAGGAGGAACGTCTTCGCTTTGGGGTCTCCCAATCTTGAGATGTTCAATAAGAGTGTAGACCAGATTGAATTCTCTGAGGGAGATGAAGATGGGTTTTTCAAGAATGTTTTGGAGATCTTTCAAGACCCTGCAAATACCATCTTGTGTATTTTGGACAAGTAAGTGCCATCCTGTAAAATAGCTATGAAGCAAATATGTCTGCATAAGGTGTTTTCTTTTTTTATAGTTCTAAAGAAGCTGCAGTACTCTAAGGCGCTAAACATTGTATACTAGTAAGATAGCAATTCATACTGCAGTCCTGTTTGATACATTTTGAACCTTTTTTAAAATATTTTTTTATTTATAAATTAATTAAAATAATATTTTTTAAAAAATTAATTTTAATATTAATATATAAAAAAATTTAAAAATTATTTTACTCAAAATGATTCTCTGTAATTAACTGCACTATGCACGCTCCATTGCCTGGCACCAAGAATTTTATTAGCTTTCATAGTGTCATTTTGATGCAGCAATGGGAATGGGTTCGCGTCTTTTTCTTCTTCTTCTTCTTTTTTTTTTATGAAATAATAAAATCATCTCCTCGCCTTTACTGTCCTTGAGTGAAAAAATACAAAAAAGAGAGCTTGATGAAAATTTTTGAAAATTTTGAATATGAACTGGAGTTTTTTTATTTATTATGATATATTAATATTAAAAGTAATTTTTTTAAAAAATATTTTTTTAATAAATTTTAGTATTCTAAACACCATCTTATTTATTAAATAAAAAAACCAGTTATTATGGTTGGAAGTAATTAATTTTGTTAAACATTAACAAAATATAAAATGAAAAAAAAAACCCCTCAACTTTACAAATTAAGATCATGATTTAACAACTCATGTTTTTTCTTATTATTTTTCTTAAATTTTTGTTTTTTCTGTAACCGTGGATTTCCGGGTATTTTTTTTTAAATATTTAATATTACTGGTTGTTAGAGAAAAAAAAAATCAAGTCTTTGATTGATTGTTGCCTACATATCAGAATCAATGGGCGTTTGTTTATATATTGCAAAAACATCTTCTCAAGTGGGCAAAATCATGAGTTGTTTTTCTTCGTCTTGGGATGGAACCCTCTCGCAGAATGATTTCTCTGTTGCTGCTCACGTTTTTACCGAGAGATGGGAGAGGAATAACTCTTCTTCCCCTTCATGGTTTTGGGTCAATTCTCCAAAAGGACCTCCTTTCCTTGCTTCTTCTCAACATGTTGCTGTTCTTTCTTTCTTATCGATTTCTTTTTAACCTTCAATTCCTCCTTTGCTTCTCTTACTTTTTGTTTGTTTTATCTTTCCTTTCTTTTCCCAGGTGGAGGGATACTTGTCTTTGGAGAGCATGTGTGTTCTTGTCTCAGCTGAGGTCTGCTCTGGTCTTCATCATATAATGAACCTCTAATTCCTTAAGTTTAACCCCAGAAATTGTTATTGAATTTTTTTTTTACAGGATAGTAATGAAGAAGTAAGTTGCACTGTGGAAGAGGAGGCTGGTTTCTCTGAGATAGAAGGGGCAGCTGATAGTGCCACACTGGTATTTCCTTCCTCCTTCCTCAGATAGTCAATGTTTTATGTTACTGTTTCTTCATACAGGCTTAAGCTCGTGTAGCTAGAAACTTGCTCTTGTGGAAGTTATGTGTTACAATTATCCCCCTTTTCACTCTCATCTTCTTGCCATTATCGATGTTGTTCTTGTCCTTTGCTGCCAGGTTCAAAGCAATCGTCATGAAGCGCATTACTACGATTTTCATATAGTCTATAGTGCATCATACAGGGTTCCTGTGCTATATTTCCGTGCATACTGCAGTGGTATGTGCTTCTCTCTTTCTCTATGCTGATGGACATACATGTATATTATGCACGCACACCTCTTAAATTTTGTGAACATCTTGGTATCTAGAGTTATGTCTTCCATCTGACTCTTTACCAAACTATTCTTACAGTCACTGATCCTAAATGATCCAACGTAATCTAAATAAAGATAATTCAACGAATTGAACAATTCTAAATGTTGGGCTGATATTATTCTAGGCTTCTAGCTGTAAATGACAGAGGAATTGAGCCATTGTGTCGATGCTTGTTTTCACAGTGATGTCAATGAGTTGTTTGAACATACTGATTTTTGTTGAGTGTATAGATGGAAGGCCGTTGCTGTTGAATGAAATTGAAAAGGACCTTCCAGCGTGCTCCTCGAAGGTGTTGTTGGAAACAAAGTGGACTTTCATAACTCAGGAGGTGCATTTTCTTCTTCTTTTTTCTTCTCAATTATCAGTCCGCAATTGTTTTCTGATTTTCTCTAATTTTGTTTATTTGTTAAATTGCAACAAAACCATTAGATAGATATGATCCTTGTTTCTGGTAGGATGAACAAGGAGACCGTTTTTTAAGAGTGAGTCCATGTTTGCTCGGGTTGGGGGTACCGCGCATATGATTTTGTATAATCAAGGAATGCACCAGTTGATTCACAGAAATCTTTAATTTTTTTGAGCACTATCAAGCTGGAAGCATTTTTATTTCATGAATATATCGTAAGTGTTTATATGATGAGATCTACACTTGTCTGGTGTCCGGCCATGCAAACATTGAAGGGATAATACACATGGATTGGATGACTTTGGGCACTGACTGCATACAGTTTCCCTCTCCGGATAATGAAAAATAACATACTAATTTTATTCAGTAGCTGCTTCTGCATGTATTTTGGATATTGATCAAGCATTACTTGTCAATTCTTCTTGAGAAAGACTTGTGTTTAATTGTTGAATTCATGCAAGGGACTTGGAAATGGTAACTCGTTGAATGTCATCAATTCAGGAGCATCCATTCTTGAATAGGCCATGGTACAAATTACATCCATGTGGGACCAGTGAATGGATGAAGTTGCTTTGCCTTGGCGATGAGGTTGCAGCTAAGAATGGACTGGCCATTGAACTATATCTGGTGTCATGGTTCTCGGTCGTTGGGCAGGTGGTTGGTCTCAAGACCCCCTTAGAAATGGTGAAAAAATCAGTGTAATCGACGGCAATGCTTCGGACAAAAAATGAACTTAGCAGTAAATGGCTTAAAGAAGTGGATTTCTACTCTTGCAGTGAGCTCTGATGCGTGCGTGTTGAATCGTGTTACTACTCTCTGTACGAAGCAGGGAAGCATCCTGGATCCAATTCTGACGATTCCTATGCCTTATGTCAGGCTGTTCTTCGTGTTTTTGTTCCGTAGTTTAAATTCTTCATCGATGATCCTAGAAATCGTTTCTTATTGCATAAGCGTTTTATACCCTTTTGATTTCCATAAAATTTGGATCAATGATCCACACCTCGTTTGTCTATCTTGGTGACTACTATATGGATGATTGAAAGATGGCAGGCCTGTAAACCTCAATTCATAAACAAAATATTTCTGTAAAGGTTTATTCAAGAATTGTCTTTTACAATTGTAAGGCTGTAGTTTTTCTACAAGAGATTACATGCATTAAGTTGTAAATCGAACACATTGTCAGCTGTCTCCAAAGCAGGAGAGCGAGATTTACATCAGAAAGGTGGAGAATGCATTGAGCTTGACAAACTGGACTCCTCACCAGCATAACGCAAAAAACAAAAACAAATCAACTGTAACATGTGCGAGAAAATCACATAATTAAGGTCATAGGAGATTGGGTGATAGCATCACGTCTTGCATTTCTTGTGCTTTCAATTCTAGGAAAAAAAAAAATAAAGCTGGATGTAATTTACATGCATTAGAAGCCATGGATTCTTGTTTCTGTAAGGTGCGAGTGGACTTCACATGGAAAATGATTCATCCATGGGGTCCTGGCATAATGCGAAGTCTTTCTTTTCATGCCAGGAGTGATCATTCTGCACTATTTTCATGTATTCGACCGAAGTGCACAAGAAATTCTATGTTACCCTCAGCACCCTTTAGAGGAGACTCAATCCAACCATTGCTGCGGAATCCAAAGCCCTCCACGCCTTTTGTTATCTTCTCTAGAACCTACACAATAGAAGCAAATTCATTCCATATTTTTGCTTAGCACTATCATGTAATTTCTACTCTTGTTTATTTTGTGAATTATCTCAATTGTCCAGTGAATCTAGAAGCAAATTTATTACATTTTTGGCCTTATAATTCATAAATAATATCATATAAGATATTACTCCAACAAATACATTCTGCCAGCTTTTGCCATATATATACACCAGGTAACCCATGCTCCGCCGCAGATTAGATAAAAAAAAAATTGAAGACAAAAGTGATGTTCAGTTGACAAAAACACATTTTAAAAAAGTTGAAAAAAAAAAAAATTATCAACCCATGTACACCCATTAAACTCGTGACCTGTCATTTGACAAGTAATAAACTTGGAAAAACCTTAAAGCTTAATTTTTGACTAACCAAATGTTGAATTACTAAATTAAAAAAATAAATCAAATATACAAAAGGAAAAAAAATAGCAATTATAAGTTAAAAAACAACCCGAGGCTACTTAGGCCAACCCGCCTAATCTACAAGTCAGGTTATGAGACCAGGATAACCCAATAAAAAGTTAAATAAAAGGTTATGAGACCTAGGATAACCTAATAAAAAGTTAAATAAAAAAAAATAACGATACCTATTTTTTTTAAAAAACCAATGTTGAATGTTGAATCATGAGATGAAAAGGATTAGAAATATAACAATTATACGCTAAAAAAAAGCTTGAGCTCACCTAGATCAATTTGCCAAACTCACGGGTCAGGTCATAAAATCAAGATAATTTCATAGAGAAAGGAAAACGAAGAAAATCACGAAACCCAATTAAAAAAAAAACCCAATGTCGAAACATGATATGGAACAACAATAAATAAATAAAAAATGATGCCAACTCTTGTTAGCTTATAAAACCCAGGTTATATTATCAGAAGCATCAAATATGAAAAAAACAGGAAGATCAATTCCCAATAAATTAAATATTAAAAGATAAAATAAAATAAAAACAATAACACAAAAGGGTCCAAAAGAAAAAATTAGTTATTAAAAGGAAAAAAAAAGAAGCACTAACTACCTAGGTTAACCTGTCAAACCCACAAATTAGATCATG
>Ga0307507_10011656_pt1 | contig 11034 bp, 13 predicted proteins | sample 7_EM_MG_FD_207223 | JGI IMG/M metagenome (GOLD analysis project Ga0307507, IMG submission 207223) | Populus trichocarpa ectomycorrhiza microbial communities from riparian zone in the Pacific Northwest, United States - 7_EM | ecosystem: Host-associated > Plants > Roots > Unclassified | place... | reverse complement strand
GATATTGTTGTGGCAGGAGTTCTTGCAAGAATAAAGGCCTACGAAGTTGCAGTCTCTCAGACTTACCAATTATTGCTATCCCGCCGGTGGCTAAAGAGAGTGAAGGCTGTTGAGTACCATGACGCACAGATGCTCTTCATTGAAGGTAGTGATCGAGTACGCCATAAAGTACCTGGAGTGCCGATTGGTCCTACTGGAATTAAAATGGAGAACACCGAAGGCTACCCCTTTTGCGACGTGGACGATGAAGAGGCTGAAGATGCTATTGAGACTTTACTTAACGAACTCGATCACTGGAAGGAAGGTAAAGAGGAAGAGCTGGAGGAGGGAAACTAGAGGCGTCGTCTTGGTATCTGGGAACAAGGCGAGGCACTCATGACCCAGGGGGAATGGTAAAGGAGAGGGGTAGTTTCTTTGTGGGAGAGTGGATGGAGGGGAGCAGTGAGGAAAGTGGCAGTGAGGAGACTACAGAATATAAAGAAGTGCGGAAAGAAGCAGAGCGAAGGGTGAGCAAGTCCCTTTTAGAGAAGGGGAGACTAGAAGAAGGGAGGCATGATGTAGTAGGATGTTTTCCCCAAGGAGAACAAAGTGGGAAGAAGCAGAAGCAGGAAGCGAATAGTGGGACCGAAGGGAACAAACAGTTAAGGACAGGCTCCAACACGGACAAACCAAAGGATTATGGGAGAGTGATGGCTACCACTGCATTAACGAGAAACAAGGCACAACTGTTTCCCACAACTCGCCGGCCAGTTATAAGGGAAATACCGGATAGAGCTTTAGTGGGAGATGAGACTATAGAGCAATGGTTTAGGTCAACTTCCTTGCGGCTAGGAGCACAGCTAATGACAGAGGAGAAGGCGAGAGCAATGCGGATGCTGTATACATGGCAGGATGTATTCGAAACGGATCTCCTCTGTATACGTCAGACGGATCTTATTGAACATGCTATTGTTCTGATGCCTGGAGCAGTTCCTCATCGAGCCCGCATACCACTATACACTGAGGAGGAGATCGCTTTCTGTCGGCGGCTTATCCCAAAGATGGAAGAAGCTGGGTTGATTTTTCAGTGCGATTCAGAATGGGGTGCACGTACTAAGTTTCCGCTGAAGCCCAGGGCTGATACACTTCCGAAGGAGGCTCGACTATGAATGGTTCACAACTTTATACCTCTCAACCGTGTCACTGAGAAGTCTTGTTACCCTTGCCCTAGAATCGAACAAATGGTCTACACCGTTTTGAAAAAAGGAAAGTGGGTTTTCTTTACCTCTGATGCAGCCAATTCTTACTGGGCCATTCCCGTCAGAGCTGGAGACAAAACTAAGCTTGGGTTCGTAACCCCTTATGGCATGTATTGCTATAAGGTAATGGGGCAAGGCTTGACAAGAGGAACACCTACTTATAGTCGCTTTCGGGACTTGGTTTTTGGTGCGATTCCGGAGGGCCTTGAGGATAAAGACGGGGTGCAATTCCCCTTGAAGGGAGAGGATTCACTAATTGGTGAATATGGAGAGTTTGGCTTTGACGGAATGATTGACGATAGTTACGGAAGTGCGACATCCTTTGAGGCTATGAACCGCTCTCTTCATGAGCGGTTCTTTCCACGGTGCTGTTGGGGTCCTATGTATCTGAAGGATTCTAAGTCATGCTTCTTTATGGAATCACTAGACTTTGTCGGTTTGGAAGCTGGACCGAATGGGCTTAGGCCTTCTTTGCGCAAGAGGGAAACCATGCTTGGATGGCCAACTCCGACCAACCAGGAGGAGGTACGAGCCTTTTGCTATCTTACACCATTCCTGAGACGGTTTATCCCAGGACGAGCAGAGCTAGTGCGAATCCTCAAGTATGGAGACAAGGAGGCTAGCTGTGAAGTGCAAGGGGTTCATCAGTGAGTAAGAAAGAAACCGGAAATGGAGGAAGAATTTACATGGGATCAAAGGAGAGAAGTTGCCTTCCAAGCCCTGAAGCAAGCGATCGCCAATAATGCCATGGCAGCACCAGACCCTGCCGCACAGTATCATCTGGCTGTTGATGCAAGTAAGCTGGGTATCGGTGGAGTACTCTTTCAGCTGGATGGAATCCCACCAGGTACTGAAGCTCTTAGTAATACTAGTTACCGGGCAGCGGAAAGGATTATTATGTTTATTTCTTTTCGGCTAAGTGATGCAGAAAGCCGTTACAGCAACTCTGAAAGGGAAGCTTTAGGGGTTATTCAATGTTTGGCAGAGGTTCGCTGGATGGTTATCGCTTCACCTTATCCTGTATTTGTCTATACAAATCACGAAGCATTGAAGACACTTCTTACAGGTTTAGACAATGATGCCCATGGCAGGATAGCGAAATGGCAGGAGCGGCTTGGTGAATATGATCTCAGGCTGCTACACTGTTCAGCTAAAACACATTTTATTGGGATAGCGGATGGGTTATCACGGCTACCAACCAGGCTGCTTGGCTATCACACTGCGGAGGATGTTGAGGGACTTAGGCCATGCATGGAAGGGATAGTACCAGTTTCTGGGATAGCTACGGATGTGAAGATAAATGCTGGACTGTCGGTTGCATTGAGGTTAGGGGAAGGGTTTTGGCCGATAGGTACAATGGAAGGAGAACTTGGATGTAGGAATCATCACAAGGGAACCACGGCAGAGGTTAAAAGAGAAGGATTCTTAGGAGTGTTAGCAGCAGAAGCGGGACCAGTGGAGGAAATGGGAGATGCGAATGTACTGCTAAGGGAGGGTGCTAGTGATAGGAGGGTGCTAGTGATATGAGGAGAAGAAATTGGCAAAAATGGTTGGAATCTGGGATGTATGGAAAGGTAGTGCAGGCTAGATTGGATGAGCAAGAGGATGGAATATTAGGTGTCAAGCGGATGGATATTGGGAGAAGCGAGAAGAAGGTATTGGAGAGAGCGATGAGAAGATATGTTTTGGTCGAGGCTGCTGAACCAAAGCTGTTCAACCATTAGAAGAACGGAGAACTTGCAAGTTGCGTTTTGGAATCTGATGTCGAGAAGATACTAGTGAATCACCCCGAAGGACATGTTCATTTTGCGAGCAGCATTACCTTTGCCCGAGCTCATGGGAAGGTATACTGGCCATCTAGAGGGAATGATATCGCACGCTGGGTGGTATCCTGCGAGGCATGTCAGCGAGTCACGAAGATACCGAAAGTGGGACAACTTCGATCCATTCTGCAGTTTAAACCGATGGACATGATTGGCATGGATTATATTGGCCCGATCAACCCTCCTTGTCAGGCAACTGGGTTTTGTCTTTATCCTGATCGTAAATGACTACGGCTCACACTTTCTCTAGGGAATTGGAATCCACAAAGCGGATCAAATATCGACCATCAAGGCTTTACTCAATCACGGGATTCCAGTTGTCGGGTGGCACTTCACTGTTTATACTCATAATGGGTGGCATTTTACCGGAGCGGTAATCGCGAAGATGTGGGCCGATCATGGAGTTATGGACTTTCCTTGGGCGGTGTCACATCCACAATCAGTCGGTTTGAGTGAGCGCTACGTTCAAATGCTCATGGGCAGGATACGAGCAAGCTCTATCAACCAAGGATTATCACTAAAGCGGGGGCAGGAGATACGCAATGCAGTACTCAGTATCAACACTCGCTATATTAAAATCCAGGGATCTACCCCGGCAGGAATCCTACTCGGCTTCAACCCTGCTATAAATCGAAGATGTGATGGAAGCCTTAGCAAGTGGGTTAAGAAACAGCTGTTAGAAACTGGAGATATGCTAGAGCCAGACGAGGCTAATATCACGAGCTACATTGACCAACGAGGAGAGAGTAGCCTGCTTGCTATTGGGCGACTTGGGAGACCACAAGATAGCCTTTGTCCCTGCAAGATAGTTGGATATTGGACACCAAAAGCACGAGATCTAGTTTTACTATGACACTTCCAACAAGGTAAAGATAAAGGTTGCAGGTTAGATTTTTGATGGTTGGTATCACGAATTCTGGAAAGAATATCAAAGTCTGGCGTATCCGCACATGTCTGGCAGCTCCATCATCCCCCAGGCCAGACTAAGCGCTATCACTTCAACAATCTACTGGTTAATATCCCTCGCACAAATGACTATCCTGGCGGAGATCTTAGTGGAGTAGGTAGCAGAGGAGTTGTCTATAAGCGGGGGTCTATGGGTGATGTGAATGGTATATCGCATGTTGGGCAGCGAGGTTTTGACCTCTCAGACATAGATTGATAGCATGTGATTAGGGTGATAATGTTGTTTCTTAGGGTAGATATAGGATACAAACATCGGGTCAATGTTATAGGAAATGGGGGTACATCTGTGGGCCGTGGTAAGGGTCGTGGTTCGGGTGAGGGGTGATTTTTACTTTTTTTCTTAGAACGGCTAGCTAGAGCACCAAGGTAGCTAGATACTATAGCTTTAGCAGATTAGTCATGGCTGGTTTAGACTGTGTGAATTTGAGACTAAGAGAAGGCAGCTCTGAACACCTGTGCATAGATTTTCTTTTCTCAGAGCAATCGTCAAACATCTCATCTTGGTGGAACTTTATCACGATCATTAGTTTTCTTGAGAGTTAGCTTTGCTGTGAGCGGTGACTGCCCACATTCCGTACTCTTTAATCTAATCGTGGTATTGTGTCCTTCTTTCTTGGTTTCTGTTCCTGGTGATTGCATCCGGGAGCTATTATTTCATCGGACCGGAAATCACCCTTTCAGTACTAGATATAGATGACCTCTCTTCCAGCATATGTGTAATCAAATCCAACATATACCTGTACCCGCCGAGGATGGAGCACCAACCTTTGAACTATTGGTCTATTTAATGCTATTTTAATTTTACTCAAGCTAAACGCCCTCCAGGTTCCAAATGGTTGGTGCAGGACTGTACTCGACTTAGTCACTATAATCAAAGTTATATATACTCTGAAAGGGGAAATTAGACTGACTGGACAGTCTTGATTGTTGGAACTGACAGGACCAGACCTGGTCGGACTGAATGGACCCCATGATAGAATGTCACAAGCCTTTGGCCAAAATTCCTCATTTGGAGCTGGACTAGTGTGAACTACATGCTCCTATGATAGCCAAGTCCGGTTAAAGGATAGAAATTGGACTCAGTGCGAAGTGAATGCCAAGCCGAGCGACTAAACAAGACAGAATCACACTCCAGGAGTCGCACAATATCGGATGTTTCAATTTCGCATAGACATAACCAACCACCTTATCTACTCTTGAATATCTTACATCAACTTATTCAACTGTATTACAAAGTATTGGAATATAATATAAACATAATAAGTAGATATCATGTAATTTAGTTTATATGATCAATATTTAGCTCTACCTGTCTTGACAGGCACTATTTTTTCCAAGGTCCCCACAAACAAATATCAAAGGAGTTCATATATCAAATATAAGACCTATGAATACTTACTGTTTGCTTAAACAATTATTTTTACGCTTGGTTTCAACTTTCGTCTGTAATATTGTAAGCAAGATGCATTTGACCCAGCCCCGAATAAATTGACTATACAAGAGGAACTATTTTCAATTTTTACAATAAAAACTTCAGATTCAGATTCTCCTTATTTGAACGTACTTTAAAACCCATTGTCACTATGGAATCAATACTATTTGTGTAGATAATGGAATTTTCATTTGATTTAGCAGGGGTTGCCATGGTGAGATGGATGTGGATACCGAGCGATTGGGGGGTAAATTACGTTAATACTGAGATTTCCAATGTATTAGTTTCCCAGTAATAGTGATGGACTGAATATGATCATCATTGAGCAATAATTGATCATACAGTGTAGGATCATTTTAATCACAAGGCCCTCGCAATTATTGTATTATCAATGATTCTCGGTATTATCTCTTATATTTTATTGATCATTGGTCCTGCTCAATCATAGTTGACTATGCTCAAGGATAGTTGACGAAATGCGATCATAATCAATCACTCACCTACAAATAACTTCCATTGTGCAATGCTCAAGCCAACCCTTCCCATATCCCAAATTCCTCTCTTCAATAATAATCATAACATCTCACGAAAATACATATACAAATTTCCAAGTTAAGAACCGTGATCCATGTAAGACTCTTTAATCTTAAGTAACCAAATACTTGTTCAAGAATAAATGTGAAAAGCCACTAAATTTAAGCCACATTTTAGACTAGGAATGAAAATAAGAAGCCAGGCCATATTCACCAGTAACCACTCCTCAATCACCCGATCATGCTCGAGCAGTCCTAATTTGCAATCAGAGTCTATCACTTGATCTTGCATAATCCTGGCCCCCATAATCAGATAGACCATAATCTTGCCCATCACTATTCAGGATGTCCAGTGAGCTGGAGTGCAGTGGCTGCCGCCAAGGACCTAGGCTAACTGGCTCCACATATTCCACCCGGTTTCAGATAGATTTTTTCTTCTTTTCTGCCTATGCGGTGGATTCTAGTGTGAACCAAGGCTCGGTTGGTACATAAGAGGCAAAATCGAGTTGTACGGTATGTGGGTTCTGAATCCTGCAGGGGCGGGTAAAGGTTGGGGAAATACTTATTTTTGGGGATTAGAAGACCAGAATCATAACCTATTCTACAGTTACTCGCTGTTTTCTATATGGGGCAGAAATTCAATATGTTGACAAGGAAGACCACCCCCTCTGGATTTTCCAGAAACGAGTTGAAGTACATACCCTTCCTTAGTACCTCTCACCTAGTGCCGGCACTCTCGCTGGGGGGTCCGGCACCCAGCCACTGGCGATAGAGCCTACAGCCTAACTGGCATTCTCATTCTCTTCAAAGTCTCTTTCGCAAAAAGATCTTACATAAAAAAGTGCAGTGGCTTCCTGGCATATGCCACCCCTTTGAACTACCCTTGCTCCATTTTTAAATGTTGTTTCTTGAGCAACAAACCTATGATCACAGGGTTTTCTACGGTCAACCAAGGCTACACCAATACCCCCGAATTGCTCTAACCAACTGTCTATATTTTATCATAATTGTAAGCCTCTTAGCCTGGATAGCTCAACGGTTACGAATCTCGAGCAAATGCACCAACACAGCCTCCATTCCCTTCTTCACCACCTCCAAAGCCATAGACTGCCACTCGTAAATGAACTCCACTGCCATCATTGAGACCCTCTCATTGTTTGACTCTTAAATTTATTTGTTATACTCAACATTAGCTCTGGCTCACACACACAAACACCTGGTGAAGATCAGGCCAGAATGCATTAAATATCAATTAAAATGTGATACGATAGAGCATTAGACATTGTCGGATTGACTGTGTGTTGCATCCAGCGGATTTCCCGAATTGCGCTTCCCAGGTCGGTATCTCTACACTTTAGCTTTCGCTCTTGCAACTTTCACTTTTCCGCCCTGCTTGCTGACATAGCCTATCGTCACCATTTTCTGGACTTGGATTTTAGAAGCTGGCGGCAGGAAGCCTGATGGCAGTAAATATTTAGGAGGATTGTTCAGGTTAGAGAATTGTGGTGGAGATGTTGTGAAAGAGACGTAAGAAATTATACGTAGTTTTATGTTTAGATGGTGATGTGATGATTGTACTGGTAATAATGGGGTTTATCCTTTGCACTGCGGGAGGAAGTATCATCTATAGGTGTGAGGGAGTGGGTAGATTGAATAGTGCTTTGAAGAGTATATTTTTTAATATGAAACCTGAGGTTGTGTTCTTAGCGCAAGATCCTAGATCCCTGTCGCATTGTTTTATGATGTCCATTCCCGTGTTGATCTTTTGGATTAAACAAGCAACCCACATGGGCCTGCCACCACTGTAGTGTGGAATAAAAAATCAATGGGACAGGTAGAGTGGTGTCCCATGACCGATTGAAAAAGAAAGAAAAAAATCAAAGAAAAGTTCAAGACAAGAATGACAATCATTAATAGCAACAAATTTGTAGTAATCATAATATTGTGAGTTATAGGCCACTCACCAAGACTGTCAGTCCAGCATTCTCTTGGGGAACAAATTATTGACCAAAAACACAGCTAGGAAGGTGTAACATATGCTAAACGTAGGGGAGCGGTTGCCTAACACTAGTTTGGAAGAAGCCAGCGTCAAAAGAAGACATTGCTCGAGATTCTCTGGGTCCGGGAATGAGAGTGGTGTCTGTCTGTAAGAACGAGGCCTGATGAGATATCAACAAACTAGGAAACAAATATAGTAGGTAGCAAGTCTGTGAACAATAAATCTGGGCATATTAGTTTAGGTATTATGCGAATAGCTACGGCGAGTCTAATGGAGATCTTAGAATATGTACAAAGTGTATTCCGATAATGCAGCTTGTGATATTGGAATATTCCTTCCAGCATCGTTGCCAGTAGCAAAGATTGTACTGCACGGAATAACAAGATTCGGGTAGGAATCCATGTGTGTAATATCCTCAATGTCGTCGATTGCATAAACGTACTCCAATCCCAGAGTTTGCTTAAGACGGCTCAGTGTTCGTGGTTGGTAATTATCCTCCAACATGCCCCATAACTCTATGCCTATTGAATTAGGATCTTTCGAAATTTGAATCATAATAATCATACGAGTTTTCGCTTTCTAATTCTCCAGTCACGAATAGGCCTCCTGGTGCAGAGCGGGCAGGCTTTAATAGTAGCCTACTTCTACCATGATGGAAGGCTACTTATCCTCATCAACCCCTGTATTGGCATGCTACAAGCCTTTGTCGCCTTCTCTCCTTTGCTGCTCTGGGACAGAGAAAGTTTGGTTGCCGAATGGAGTCACAGAATATCTCGAATGCCCAGGCAAAGGGGCAATTTCGCCCCAGAGCTTAAAGAGAAAACTCCTACTAGTTTTCAAATGTGCGTGGCTTATCTTGCACTTGATTATCAGTGCTGCCAGATTGTGTTCCAAAGGCAATCCGACTGCACTGCGAATGCCAACATCTCTGAAGGCATTCGCAATTGAGTCTATGAGGTCTTGGTTTATCTCACTAATGTAACAACATGTGCTATTATCAATATTATTCCTTGACATGACGTTGGATATTGCCTATTATGATTTCCCCCAATAACGAGTCATTCCTTACCTTGTATCCATCAGCAAAATTTAAAAACCAGTCCTGGTCCAACAAGGGGGATTATTGTCGCCCTGGTCGTCCTGGTCCACCCCGATCCACCCTGGTCCACATTTTTGGCCAAATTTCAAAAAGTGTGGATCAGAATGGATCGGAGTGCACCAGGTGGACCACGGGGACCACAACGCCCCTTGGTGGACCAGGAGCGTTCAGGACACCTTGGACCACACTCTGACATTCTCCTGATGTCTTCCAAATTGTTATAGTTTCCTATTAGATTGTACTTGCCTTAGTTCGCTTCTTACTACCTTTCTTTGCTTGTACCCAATTGGGAAACTATATGTATTACTGGGTCGTACCTTAGTAGCCATCCCTTACCTAGGTGATTCCATTAGTGGTTTTGTTAGTTAGATCCTGTCGCATCTACAGCTTGGTTTTAGAATTTAGTTGGTTTTGCTTTCTACATTAGCGTAGCTTATCATTCTCGTTGAGACAGGTTATTGGGTATGATTTATTTCTATTTAAGAGTTCGAGATCCCTCAAGGATTCGGACTCTCAAGCTTCACAAGAACCGTCACTTTAAAATAAACTAAGTTGAACGGTCACTCTATTCGTTCCTAACCTTTATTATATCTCTTGTAGAGATTACCATCGACGCTTCTCCTCGCTGTCCTTACAGTATCGCCGGATCTCCCTCTGGCAATCGCGCGATACACTGGAGCTGGTTTTACTTTTTTGACCAAGACTTAAGTACAACCATTGATCTTCGACAGAGGACTAATCACCCTTTACTTCCCTACCCTACAGTACCGGTACCCCTCCTTGTTCCTTGAAAGGCCCAGAGCAGACTCATGGCCAGACCAGCACACCACAGATTGCAACCATTTTCGATTGGAAAAGACAAACAACAATGCTTCGCAAAAGCTCCTGCAGCCCAATCAGGATGCTTATCCAACCCCAAACCTGCCGCTCCACCAAAGAGGGCAGCCCCACCACTAGAACCAGTGCCACCTCCAGCCCAAGACCAAGACAAAGACTCCTGAGAATACAAATCAAGTAACAAAGACGAGAACCGACGACGGAATCTACAAACTCCCTGAGACTTAGAACAAAGCGAAACCCTAGAACACCAAGACATCGAAGCAACCCCTGACCAAGAAGAACTGCATCAGGAAAGAGCACCCAAGCCTCACGCGGATCAATATTCAGACTCGGACAGCCCTGATTAACTAGGACCAGTACTACCAGCATCCCCAAGTCCTCCGCGATCCGGTGTCACAAACGGTGACTAAGCAAGGCAGACTCTCACCTGTCTAATAGTTATTAGTCATCGGTTCGTTATCTTTCACGCTATGAGATCAGTTGACTCGTAGGATCTTACATGACGACGCAATAGCGTGTCATTGGTATATTGTGATTGGTTGATATTTGACATGACGCACGATTATGGTCATGTGATTTATGTATTTTGCACATGACTCATAGTTATGAGTCATGAGTTTCACGCATGTGGCCCAGTGAGGGCACATACTATGTTTTCTGGTTTTGCCTGGTTGGGGGATACGGCGCAGCTGACTCGAACCAGGCAGCTGATGCATTTCACGCGATGACTCACTATGAGTCATAAGTCGCATGACACGAGAATAGGGGTCACGCAGGGTTAGGGTTGAGGGAAGGACTCCTATATAAGGGCACCTTCGGGGCATGAGATTTGGTTTTCACGAACCATCTCCCTTACACACCCGGCGATTGAAAACTCAACACCATGAGAATTCATCGTCAACATCCACCACCCCCGCACTCTCAGTGAGCTGCACCAAGCACTCTCCGTGAGCTGCACCCTCCTCCTCCCGCCTTACTTCCCTTATCATGTTCTTGGGCCCTGGCGTCCTTGTTTCTAGGGGTCGTTTGGCTCTATCACCCCCTCTCTTCGCTCGCGCTTCGCTGCCTCGCTTAGCGTTCGCACGGTCGGCAACACCCTCTCGC
>Ga0307507_10011655_pt1 | contig 11035 bp, 14 predicted proteins | sample 7_EM_MG_FD_207223 | JGI IMG/M metagenome (GOLD analysis project Ga0307507, IMG submission 207223) | Populus trichocarpa ectomycorrhiza microbial communities from riparian zone in the Pacific Northwest, United States - 7_EM | ecosystem: Host-associated > Plants > Roots > Unclassified | place... | reverse complement strand
TAGACAGTGTGAGCTTTTTGTTCTTGCTTGTAATCTCACATTTTGCATCTGCAGCTCGTGGAAAAGCTTCTCATCGCTGCTGTCGCAGATGCTGATATCACTGTTCGCCAATCTATCTTTTCCTCTCTTCATGGAAATAGAGGTTTCGATAATTTTCTAGCACAAGCTGATAGTCTCACTGCAGTTTTTGCTGCTTTGAATGATGAGGTGTGTACTCTTGGATTTATTACATCTGATGGAAGACTTTCATGGTTATGCAATATTATTGAGGCAGATAAATTTTTATCATCAGTTAATCTGTAGTGGAAAGTGTATCTGATTTGAAAGTTGCCCTAGATTTTCCATGATATAATTTTTTATTCTTTCGAAGTTATATTTTTGTATCCAATGGTACATCTTTTAACTGAATATTTAATTTGTTGGCATCGGAAACTCAGGATTAAATTGCACCACTCAATAAGATTTCACCTGTCATTGACATCTGCATACATAATTTTATCTTCATATTTAATTTTGGGTTCTTGTCTGATAATCTTCTGGTTTACTATCTATTTGATTACATGGCAAGACTGGTTGCTTCCTGTTTCTCACCTGTAATGTCTATTCTGGAAAGTACATGATGTCTTACTACTATTTCTGGTTCCAGTAGCTTGGTAAATGCATTACCCACTCTTCTCTATCTCTCCATTGAAGAATTTCACTGTGAGGTGCTTTTATTTTGATTTAGAATTCGGAATCTACAATTCTACTTCTGATCATGGTTTGTTGTTTATAATACTGCTAGTTTGTGAAATTAAGCGATAGGGTTTTTTTACAGTCAATAGAAAATGTAAGGGAGAAATCCCTAAGAAGGTGCATCTTCTCATAGATATGGAAAAATGTAGGTACACTCCTACTCCAAGTTTCCCTTTTCCCTCCCTTTTCTGTTCTCGGTTTCAATATTAACCTTGTTTCTTTGCACACATATGTTTCAGTAAACCTAATGGACAGATTTCTTTTACCTTTTTTCTGTCAATGGTGTTTGTTGTAATTTTATAGCCAAGACAGTCTTCTGATTTCCATCTTTTATTTTTTTTTCTGTAAGTGTAGATTCTGCTTATTTGAGTAAGGCTTTAGTTCTGATACTTCTCTTATTATCTTTCCCCTAAAAATAGCGTGTTGGCCATTATTTGGGCCTTTTATCTTGATAATCTTCGGTTGAGGTCTCTGTTTGGTTTTACTTTGTATTACCCAGTTTCATAAAGTGCATGTTTCTGTTGTTGAATGTTGTATGCCTGCATGTGGATTTTTCTGGCGTCCCATTCTTGTAATTTTTGTCAAAACAAGGATATTGCTGTTATCACAGGATTTTGACGTTAGAGAATATGCAATCTCCTTGGCTGGAAGACTATCAGAAAAGAATCCCGCATATGTCCTTCCTGCCCTCCGTCGTCATCTCATACAGCTGTTGACCTATCTAAAACAAAGGTGATGTCAGCAATTAGCCATTGTGCTATCGTGTGAACTTGTATTACTTGCAAAAAATATGGTAGTTTGGGTTGGAAGAGAAAGAGGTCCTCTCAACCAATCTGTAAAGGTGTCTGATACGGAACTTTCTTGTAATGTCAGCAGTGCAGATAACAAATGCAGAGAAGAAAGTGCAAAGTTATTAGGTTGTTTGATACGCAATTGTGAACGACTTGTGCTTCCATACATTGCTCCAATACACAAGGTTTGATATGTATGTTTGTGTTTATTTTGTTTCGTTCTTTTAGTTATCATACTTCTTGAGATATTGGATTTCCAATTGTGCAGGCACTTGTGGCAAGACTTAATGAAGGCACAGGAGTAAATGCCAATAATGGTATCATCAGTGGAGTTCTCGTAACTGTTGGAGATCTTGCTAGAGTGGTGGGTGAACTCTGATGTTATAAATTGTCTTGTTCTCTGGGAGGCAATGAGGAAAAAAGAGATGTTATTTATTTTTGTGTGTGGGGTTGGTGGGGAGGAATGTGTTGGGTTTTACATCTTTATTTGGAAAATCTTTGGCTGTGAAGAATATAAATTGTTGACTGGGCTTGTCCTCAAGCACCTTAAGTTACGCTAATAAGTTTTTCTTTTGCTTTCTCATTTCCATGATGCTTGTTAACATTAAAATACTTAGAACTTTTCTTTTGGCACTTCCTGTTGCTGATATAAGTAAGAAACTTCAGCCTGCTTTTTAAGACTGCATCTGATTGCTTCTCATGCTTTCCTTCGATGTTAAACTGAAGTTTTAGTTGGACTAAGAATCAACTTCTTGCATGTGCATTCTAGGATATTTGATTTCATACCCGTAACCTTATAAGGCTTGAAGTCTATCTATGCGGTGCATTTCTTTGCTAGAACAATAGACTAAGGGACATGCTGTATCAGCTATTTCTATATTTGTTTTTTTCCATGCACGTTGTTTTTTGCATCCTAGCCTGATCTACATGCAACTGTCTAAAATATATTCTCTCTTTTTATGATGTGTAAATGGTTAATTATGATTGTGGTACTTGTTTAGGGTGGTTTTGCTATGAGGCAATATATTTCGGAGCTTATGCCTCTGATAGTTGAAGCTTTGCTAGATGGAGCAGCAGCTACAAAGCGTGAAGTGGCTGTTGCAACTCTTGGGCAAGTTGTTCAAAGCACTGGGTATGTGGCTTGCCATTTTGTTACTTTGATAAAGATTGTTGTTTTGTTTTTTATTTGGTGGTTTTATGTGAATCTTTATTAGTAATGATGCATGTTAATTTTTTTTCCATGGTTAATATCATGTCATTTTTTTCTTCTTTAGGTCAGGATAGAGTATGGGATTTTTCTTCATTTATACTTTTTCTGAAACTCCATGATTTCCGCCTAATGCGGCAACAGAACTATCACAATACCTGTTTGTTATTTGGGATCATTTTCAGCTTGCTGTACTTTGCATGCTACAGATCATAAATAGTTTTCTTTCTTAATAAAACATCTTTTACATGAAAAATGTTGCGGTATTTTGACCATCTTAGATGACGCACTTACTCTTCTATTTTTGACTCTTGATTAGAAATGTAGGCAAGTGTTGGACTAGCAGTACATTCTCAAGAACTGTTCATAAGGTCCCATATGGTCCTTCCTCTTCTCTTCCATTTCTCTCTTTATTTAACCTCAAGGGAATAATATTTTTGAGGAAAGTTGAACATATAAATTATGATTAGCCAGTCTTCTTCAACAAAGTAGGATTCCATTGTGAACAGTGTTGATGGGTTTTCCTTTTTCCTTCCTACTATCGACAACAAGGTCACATTGAAATAAATTTACTTTCACTTTTGGGATGTAGATAATATAAATTCTAAGGTATCTGTAGTCATTTATTACAAGGTTTGTTTGTTTATATTTTATTTTATTTTTTATCATTAGTGCTTGAGTAGGTCCTTTTCTTTTTGCTGACAGGTATGTCATAACTCCATATAATGAGTATCCACAGTTACTTGGCTTACTCCTCAAATTTTTGAATGGCGAATTAGTGTGGTCTACCAGACGTGAAGTATTGAAGGTAGCTACACGTCAACTAAAATATTTGGATATATCGTTCTAACTGTTTGATGCAAGGTTAACTTTTTAGCTCTCAGGTTCTTGGCATCATGGGAGCTCTGGATCCTCTTGTGCATAAACGAAACCAACAAAGCCTGCCTGGTTCACATGGTGAGGTTGCTCGTGCAGCCAGTGATTCAGGTCAACACATCCCATCAATGGATGAACTACCTATGGACTTTTGGCCATCTTTTGCTACATCAGAAGATTATTACCCAACGGTAGTACTGACACTACATTTGTTGTTGTTTTCACTCTTCTTGGTGTTAATATTCCTCTCTAATGAATTCAGGTTGCGATCAACTCCCTCATGCGAATTCTCAGAGATCCTTCACTTGCTAGCTACCACCAAAAGGTGGTAGGATCTCTTATGTTCATATTTAAGGTAAAATAGCATAGTATATTCCAGTTCTGTTCATTGACAAAAAATGGCTAAACAATCTTAATTTATCTTGATGCCTGACACCATCAATTAATGCTGGGATTTTTTATGATCTGCGAGGTTAGTCAATGGGCCTTGGCTGTGTACCGTATATACCCAAGGTTAGTGAATCAATTTGCAGCTGTATATATCCCTTTTCTTTTTTTCCTTAAAATATTATTTTTCCACTGGAAATTTTAGTATTTGTGAATGAATGAAAAATTACTTCCTAATTACAAAGATCACCCGGTTACTATGTTGCATTGTTTCATTTTCTCCAGTTGTAGTCCGCTTTCTTCCACTCACATACAAAAATGGAAAATTTTTAATTACACAAGTTCAAATTAGGAGGTTAAGAAAGAGTATTTTTATTCTAAAGGTGATGTTATCTTTCCATGTTAATTTCTACGTTTGGCTTGGAACTCAAATGTTGGTAGATAACATAGTTATATGTTGGAGGATTTAGTGCTTGCTTGGTATTTCGTATTTGCAAGCTGTATTTTTGTTTGGTATCCTGGACAACATTTATTGTTTTAAACTTGTTTAACATGCGTTCCCCTTTCCTATTTTATGTAGGTTTTGCCGGATCTCTTTCACACTGTTCGTACATGTGATGATTATCTTAAAGATTTTATAATGTGGAAGCTTGGAACTCTGGTATCTATTGTGCGCCAGGTGAGTTATGATTTCCTGAAGTGGTTGCACAGATATACTGCCTCTTGGTTTTTTGTCTTTCAATGATACATGGGGTTCTTGATTTGCTTGTGCAGCACATACGTAAATATCTGCCTGAATTGCTCTCTTTAATATCTGAATTATGGTCATCCTTCAGCTTGCCAGCTACTATTCGTCCTTCTCGTGGGTTTCCAGTAAGTTATGTTTCCATTATTTGGTGTAGATGGAATAACCTGCATGTCATTTTTGGAGGCTGCTCTTGTATATTTTGGTCTCTTCCTCTCTTTCAAACATGCCCTCTTTTTTCTACTCAGGTTTTGCATTTAGTGGAACAGCTTTGCTTGGCTCTCAATGATGAATTCAGAAGGCATCTTCCTGTCATTTTGCCAAGCTGTATTCAAGTTCTAAGCGATGCAGAAAGGTGTAATGACTATACATATGCTCTCGATATACTTCACACACTTGAAGTGTTTGGTGGTTAGTACTCTCTTATTCGACACCTGTTTGTTTCATTCATTGACATATTACTAGCAACTATTGTGAAACATTGTAATGTATTAATCAAGTATAAGTGTATAAAGAATGCAGAACCTTCTCTCTTCCATTTAGGAGTCTAGAATCTACTAGGAAGTTATATGGTAACACTTGGATAATGTGCTCTTCTGTGTGTTAATGGTAAAATGTTGAGGCAATGCAAGTCATCTTTGGGCATGGACTATGGACAACATTAGTTTCATTGTGCCGTTGTGTTATGAAGGAGATTGGCATTTTTTGATGCATACATCAAAGAACTCCATACTGGTTTCTCATTCCACGTGGAATACTTTTAGAGTGGATGTTGCAGTGGATATTTAACATTCTGTTTTAAAAGATCTTTTGAGTTCCAGCCTGTAGAGAATTTCTCATCATGCTTGCACAATGTAGGGACATTGGATGAGCATATGCATCTACTTCTTCCTGCACTTATTCGATTGTTTAAAGTGGATGCTTCTGTGGATATAAGGCGGGCCGCTATCAAAACTTTGACGAGATTGATCCCCTGTGTACAGGTGAGTTCTCGGCTTGTAAAATCTCTTCTGTTTCCTGCATTAAAATGGACCGCTAATGGTCATTGCGTCATGCTATAATGATAAATCCAGAGATGTACTGTATATTAATCATATTGTCATAGTAGTTAAAATGTTTTTCCATAAATGGAAGAAAAACAGATCTCTTGATATATTGTAAAGCTGTGTAACCAAACACATGCTAGCATGTGTACAGACACCAATGTATATGCACATGTAATTGTGGATTCCTATGGCTAACTGACAGATGTTCTTATTTTATTTTCATCAGGTTATTGGTCACATTTCTGCTCTTGTGCATCACCTGAAGTTAGTGTTGGATGGGTAGGTTTCTACTTCTACTTTCTATATAGAAAACCTTCTTTGGTTCCTGCTATTGTGTCTGTGTATGTATTCATACATGTCTGTCAAATTCAAACATGATCCTCTTAGTCCATTTTTCCTTACCTGTTCATTTTCTGTTTGTCATGAAATGTTTGCCTAACTATTTGAACTAACCTTTATAAAGAATAACTGTTATCTTATCATACCTTTCTTTTATTGATTCTCCTGTACAACCAACATATTTGATTGGTTTCTGTTGCATGGAAGTCTCTTCTGTGTTTTTCCTGGTAATAAGGTGTCATGAATGGTGTTAATTGGCTTGAGAATTGTGATCCTCCATCAACTTGGACTCAGAAATCTTGGTGAAAGATATTTCCTCCTCTCTCTCTTTTTTTTTTTTTTTTGGGGGGGGGGGGGGTTTGCAAGGGCAACTTTTCATTTATGCTTATGTCCTGGGCATGAGGTTGACTCACTATTGGGTTTCCCCCCTGTATTCTGAATTCAATAACTGCATCAGCAAAATGCACACCATTCTTTCCCTTTTAGCATCATGCACAATCTTGGGCCCTTTCATGATAAATTTTCATCTCAGAAAAGTGCCTGTTTGGTAGCGCCGCCAACCGCACTTACTAACGAAGCCTTAATCAGGGGGTACTGATTCTTAAGGGTAAACCAAAACCTGAGGTGTTGATGGTTATTGGGATCCCATAGTGTTTTCGACTAAACACAGAGCAATTCATTCAATGGAGCATTGACAAAGTCATGTATCCATGTTCTCTGTATGTATAGTTCTGTAATTGTGATACCCCTTCTGCCTAATTTCTTGCAAATTTTAAAGATACTTGATTTGGTTTTACTTGTGGGTGAGGTTTTTTCAGAATCTCTTAACTTCACCTTGGAGACAATATAGTAACATTAATATGAAATGTCCCCCCATTTCTGTATTTCTGTACGCGTTGCATTTTTCTGTTGCATGATGCTCCAAACATGTAAGCCTGTAATTTGCAGGAAGAATGATGAGCTCAGGAAAGATGCTGTTGATGCACTTTGTTGTTTGGCTCATGCCTTAGGAGAGGATTTCACCATTTTCATCCCATCAATCCACAAACTCTTACTGAAGCATCGATTGCAGGTCTATGCTTTTACCTGCATTATTGTTATTTGACTTGCCTATACAAAAACCTTCTCTTGTTTTGCTGCATTATATCTCAGAGTTGAGATGACAGTCTTCCCCCTGAATTTTAAATACAAGTTCTTTCTCTTGTCAGCATAAAGAATTTGAAGAAATTGAAGGACGCTTGAGGAGACGTGAACCTCTAATTTTGGGGAGTACAGCTGCACAAAGATTGAGCAGACGACTTCCAGTGGAGGTTATCAGTGACCCTTTAAATGATATGGAGAATGACCCTTACGATGATGGGGTTGACATGCAACGACATCTTAGTGGCCATCAGGTAACATTCTCTTTTGGACAATTGCTCAATGGTTTTTGTTACTGATTTTTATTTAGCTGTGTAGATATATAGGCTATGCTGAGTCTACAGTAAAAGTCTAGGTTGCTAGCTCCGGATCAATTGTTAGCATGCATGTCAAAAGCTATAAATATTAAATGGTCTCAGCTAATTATTTCATATGCACGGTTTTGATTTTCAAAAGACCACCCAACTTAAAAGCTTAGGGTATCAGGTGAGACCCAGATTGGTTTTATTACACTCTCACATATGCCCTCAAGTGATAGCCCATTGAGCTTGACTGTTGGAAAAAATGCAGGCATATACAAGGTTAAAAGCAGGCTGTACATGTGCCATAATACTGTTGCATTGTGCTTATCTAAAAATATCATGGATCTTATTTTAAAGTTGCCTATTGTAGACTACACTTGATAGATGAACTGCCCATGTTTTAAGCCCAACAGGTTCTTGTTTTAGTGGGGCACGTTAAAAATATAAAAGTTATCTTTGGTCTTCACAAAATGTTGAGTTTTCAAGTTTGACTGTTATGTTGCATGGCATTTCATCTCACCCATGCAAGCATTTTTCGCTATATCAATTTGAAATTTCTTTGTTTTGTCTTGTTGTGTGGTTTAACTAATGTAAGTTTGTGCAGGTTAATGATAGTCAATTACGCACTGCTGGAGAGGCTTCTCAGCGCAGTACTAAAGAAGATTGGGCAGAGTGGATGAGGCATTTGAGCATCGAACTTCTGAAGGAGTCTCCTTCTCCAGCGTTACGAACCTGTGCAAGGCTTGCACAGTTACAGGTGTGGACAATAGCACCATTTATGAACCTACTCTTGCTGTTTCTATTCTGATCCACAGCTTTTGCAGCCTTTCATTGGCCGGGAATTATTTGCTGCTGGTTTTGTTAGCTGCTGGGCACAACTGAATGAGGCTAGTCAGAAACATTTGGTTCGGAGTTTAGAGATGGCATTTTCATCTCAAAATATTCCTCCAGAGATTCTAGCAACACTTCTTAATTTGGTATGTCCTCTCTTCATATGGACTAGTGTTCTAATATTAAATAATGTAGAAATCACATCGTGGTTTAAGACGGAGACCTTTTTTTTTGCCATCCTTGCATGCCGGAAACTATTGCTTGTTTTGTGAAGTGTGATATGTTTATAATAGATTATTTTGCTCTTAAGCAAGCAATTAGACATTGTCTGACAGCTTAAACTGTTGGAGTTTGTACAAATGTGCTTTTAAAATTCTGCAGCCTGAATAAACAACTCTCTGTTTCCCCTTGGCATCCTGACTCCAGCTCAACAATGATACTTCTTCCTGATACTGATGTTACAGGTGGCTTAGAAACAATTTAAGAGAAATTGGTTCTCTTTTCTTTTATTTTACCTTTTTTTACCAGCATAGGAATGGACAATAAATTTTGGGGAAAGCTTGCAAGAGTAAGGAAAGCTCGAATTATTTATGCTGTTCCATTTCTTCCACACATGAAAATTTAAGTTCAAAATTTCCCAAACTTTAGGCCACCATGTATCTTTCATAAGGATTTACCTGAATCATCAAGATGCATAATTTTGTAATGAAGATAATATTATGGTACTGTTTATGCTTTTGTGGTTGCCCATGATATGTAATTGAAAATTTGGAATATGCATTGAAATAAAAGGAAAGGATAGAACATTCAAGATTTAGATATATAATCCATTGGCATCCGAAGTTGTCCCTAGCAATCCATACTCTCTGGTACCAGCATTACGAAATTTCTCAAGAGGTGGTGGTCATTGTAATGCAGAACAGCCTTGGATATTAAAATTTTATTGTTTTAGATGGGAATTATGGTTAGGGTGTAATGCATGTTGAATTGGATTTGATTAAGGATGTGTTTCGGGAGAATTTGGTGTCAATCTGGGTTCAGAATAGCAATATCAAGAAAAGAAAGAAGAAGAAAGAGTGTTTAGAGAACAGAGAAGAGAAGCAAGAACATGTAAAGCTGCAACCCTCAAACTAAATCAAATACTCATAATTTCATTATTTGAAGTCTGACAATTACATAGAAAAATGCTCCTTTTATATGCAAAAAATAGAAAATAGAAATCTAAGTAGGAAAAGGAAATTGCACATAATAACAAAACTTCCAACTAATATTCTAGTTCCTAAATAAACTAAGATTCCAAATAGTATTAATATTTTTTATTATAACAAATTCCCAGATACTGTAGTTTTATGTGAAATATCAAAAATATTCAGAACAACTGTAATTTTTTAAACCTTTCTCTCTCATTTACTGCATCGCATTGTTTCATCTTGGCTCCTTAAATGCGAAAAGTAAGTTAAACATCATAATTTATGTAGTAGTCCTTTGAATCTTCGCATGCTTGCTCTGTTCTGCTATTATATGAAGGGTGGCTGTTTATCCTATTGATGTTCCTTTGCAGGCAGAGTTCATGGAACATGATGAGAAACCTCTACCTATAGACATCCGCCTTCTTGGTGCTCTTGCAGATAAGGTTCTTCCTTCTAACAAGCAACTCTATAGCTGCACGGCCCTCGTGCTTGCATTTATATTAAAAGTAGTACTTGTATATTTCATTCATTTGCTTATGGTGAATGCTACATTCCAGTGTCATGCATTTGCCAAGGCTTTGCATTATAAAGAAATGGAATTTGAAGGTTCACTCTCCAAGAAGATGGATGCTAATCCCGTTGCTGTAGTTGAAACTCTCATTCATATAAATAATCAGTTACATCAGCATGAGGTCTGTTTTGAGGAAGAACTATGCTCTACTTTTTGTACGATTTTTCAGCTGCCTCTTAAAAACTTTCTGTCAGGTTGTCTTAGTTTCTGATCATTCTCATTTCATTCCACCGTTGATTCTTAGGCTGCTGTTGGAATATTGACCTATGCCCAACAAAACCTGGATGTTCAACTTAAGGAGTCATGGTATTAACAAACTTTGGCATGGAAGGAACATATTTCTATTATCTGAATAAATCATCGATGATTTGTTTGTTTCAGATGAAAATATTTTATACTTTGATTTTCCTGCATTTGTGTAGGTATGAGAAGCTGCAACGGTGGGACGACGCTCTCAAAGCATACACTGTCAAAGCCTCTCAAGTTTCAAGTCCACATCTTGTATTGGAAGCTACATTAGGTTGGCTTGAATTTACTCATGTTGGCTGTCACTACCGCTTGGCTTATTTTCTTCTATGTAGTTATAGTCATTCCATCATAATAGCCTGCTTTTTTATATCAGAAATCTGATCTTGAGCTCTTTTTTGCAATTTACCTAAAATGAAGAGGAAATTGATAAAATCATATGAATAAATTGATCATGCAATATTGAGGAAGCACTGATTTCTTTAAGCTAGACCAGGCATCTACTGATTGTATCAAATGTCCAATAAGTCTTTTCAGTGGTGTAAACACACCTGATTGCCTAGATGCTGCCTAGGGTCGTTCATGGGTGGGGATAGCTCATGTAATTGTTGAATTTTGATTACTCGTGC
>Ga0307507_10011654_pt1 | contig 11037 bp, 12 predicted proteins | sample 7_EM_MG_FD_207223 | JGI IMG/M metagenome (GOLD analysis project Ga0307507, IMG submission 207223) | Populus trichocarpa ectomycorrhiza microbial communities from riparian zone in the Pacific Northwest, United States - 7_EM | ecosystem: Host-associated > Plants > Roots > Unclassified | place... | reverse complement strand
GGTCCAAAATCGACGAAATCTGGCGAAGTCACAGGTCACAGACGCTGGCGACGAAATCCTCAGAGAGGTCGGGAAAATGCAAAACTGTGCCTTCAATTAAATTTAATTTGAGTCTCTCGTCATTTATAGCAGCTTTTAGTTCCGTAAAAAAATTTACGGAAAAACAGGCCAACTCCCCTGCAGCTTGACGAAAATTTCGAGCGGTCACACCTTCCTCGGCGACGCGACGAAACCAAAATTTCGTCGCGTCGGTCACAGGTCACAGGGTGCGACAAATTGATTGAATTAGTACAGTATATTAAAGAAATCCCAAAACAAAAATCACAATACTTTGACTCCCTTAACATGTGAATCATGAGTGCAGATATGATAGAATAAAGTGAAATGCTGATACATATGCACATTGACATTGGAAGCCATGAGTTTGAGAGGGAGGGCATGAGATTTGACAGAATGGCTGGTTTCAATGGCAGAAGTGATATCAATATCTTCAATGGCAGCCAATGTGCAAAAATGGCATCATGAATTGTATGTAGTGAACATAGATTCAATTCACCTTGTAATATGTATCTATCTCACTATGTAATTTCCTTTGAATTTCCTTGCATGAAATTTAGATAAAATGTGGAAAATGTACCAACACTCACTATTTTTTTTCATGGGCTTGGCTGACCACCCTCCCCCTCCTACTAATACTATATAAGGTAAGTTTTTCCAAGTTCTCATGTTTTTTTGTCATATAGCCTTCATTCTTCAAAAATACTTCACCTCCTACTTCTCTTTACATATTCATCAACTTACAAAGCTTTGAATACCACTTAAAAGTGTTTTGAACACAAGTATTTGTATGGAGGAACATATGTGAGAAATTACTGTAAATGGTGAGCAGCCAAGTTACCTTACATTAATATTATTGTCAGGATTGGTGCTGATAGTTACCAAACTCATCCCCCTTAGTATGCCTATGGCAACCTCCTCTTAACATTCTTTATTTCCATCTCATCATCAGCTTGTCTCATCCCTATTTTCGCAGGTTTGAATGAGGCATGTACTCTACCCTGAGCTGCTGTTTCATCCTCAACATCTGCACTGAAACCAAAGAGAGCCTCAACTGGTGAGCCCTACTAAAATTTCAGTAAGACTTCCAAATCGGTCCAAATGATCCTCTTCAATTCTCTATGTAATACCCCCTTTCAACTTCTTTTCTTGTAGACTACCACGCTTTGCAGAAGGTACCCATCCCTTCGAACATTTTTCACATAACCATTTTGGGTTATATTAACACGAATTATCTCCCCCGAAATATTGTAAGATGATGTATAACTATGAACAATCCCCATCTTGACAGCCAGAACTTTGGATGGCAGCTTGCAGGCTTGATCCAACAAAATAGTAACAAAGTGACCAGGATTGTGGCCTCCTCTGTCCACCCACCGCCCAGATTCTAATATGATGAAATTAGGTATGCTTCTTGATGGAACAATGACGGAAAGGCATCGATTGTCCTGCTGATAGATCTGATAGTACTTAATATCACTCTTCCTATGGTCCATCTCATTTTGGGTGCAGACACTATCTTCTTAATACCTGCTGGCATCTACGCTTCTTTATCCCATCTGGCATGTCAGAAGACTGGAAAATGAAGATGATTGACTAGTTGGCTAATCATTTTTGGATATAATCACAGTCTTTTTATCATGGCTTGAAGATCCATCTGTCTAAACTATGTACCTGTGCTATCTCTGCTGATATGTTGTGGTGAGTGAATGGTGAGTGAGTGCAGAGCTCGATGCAAAACCCTAGACACCTCCCCGAAATTTCTGGACTCCACCTCGCTTTGTACAAACAACTACTTTAAGAAAGAAGTGTGCCTGAATGAAGCAACCCTCTGCTCCATCAAACAAAGTTTGTAGTATTTACAAGCATTATAGTACAATGGAGCACTCCAAACTTGACATCATTGATCACCATGATACAGAATCACACCAAATGCAGTTGTTTGTACAAAGCAAGGCAGAGTCCAGAAATTTCAGGGAGGTGTCTAGGGTTTTGCATCAAGCTCTGCACTCACTCACCACAACATATTGGTAGAGATAGCACAGGTACATACTGTACCATTTTGATTGATTTGGCCAACACATGACTTTCTCATGTTTTCGAAAAATCTCAGAAAATCGGAAAAATTGAGAAAAAAATATTTCCAGGGTCAGAAAAAAATGTGTGTGATGCGTGACAGCCGAATCAATCGAAATGGTACAGTAGTTTAGACAGATGGATCTTCAAGCCATTATAAAAAGACTGTGATTATATCTGAAAATGATTAGCCAACTAGTCAATCATCTTCATTTTCCGCTCTTCTGGCCTTGTCACAGCCAAATTCTGAAAGTGCTGAAAATTTGATTTCAGCAGGGTGGTAATGTGTCACAGGCCCTGCTGAATTAGAAAGGGATACTCTTATGTAAACTGCTAACTACCTTGCCCTGCTGCTGCACCAGATTGACCAGCCACATTCTCCTCTCGATGTTTGCAGCATTACCCCTATGGAATTGCCCTTTTCACCTTGATATCAAGCTATATAATCCATCTTATTCCTACCCATGTTTTTTGAGGTTTCTCAAAGTCACAGGGTGGTCGCCAACATCAAACCCTCTGATTCAGCGTATGAGGTCCTTTGAAACCTCAACCTTCTCAGAAGCATCTTCCAACATTTCGATGTCAATTTAGACACTGAGGAGGGTGAACCAATGCCCAAGAAGTTCTTGCTATGGGCAGTGCTGTCATGCAGATCCTTTGTTGGCCCAGCCTTAGACCTCATGTGGAAGACCATGCACTCCCTTACACCTTTCTATGCCCTATTCTCTTCTTTAAAAAGACCCTCTGGCATGTCTGTTTGTGTGGGTCTTATTGTTAATTGTCCTCAATATTTTTGTATTGATTGTTGTGTAGATGCTCCATGGTCCTATCTCCAATGCAGATTGGACTCGATTTGAGAGATACACTCATCAATTGAGAGTCCTGAAACTAGCCAAGCAAATTACTTCCGATATCTCTTCAGCTGCCCTCCATTACCTTGATCAATCTCATCGCCTGGTATTCCCCAACTTACGCCACATTTGCTATTCATCCGATTCACCACTCTCGACAGAAGTGTTTTTGTTGTTATCTCCATCACTACAGAGTTTTGAACTGAAGAATATAACCAAGGAAAACAATATACTGGTTATGCTGCTATATGCCCTAGCTTCATTGCATTGAATTCAATCGTTTAGTCTTGATGGCGTGGTAACTGGGCTGTCTGTACAACCAATCAAGCAACTCACAGATCTTTGGTCATTGTCTCTGACCCACATGGGCCAGATGATTGATAACACCATTATTAACTGGATTTCCAGGTTAACGCGGTTAACTCAATTAACACTTGATCTTCAGAACTCCTGCATTACACCTATCCCGAACAGCTTCAACACACTTTTATCTTTGAATATAAAGGGGTCAATATCACTCATTTTGGCGCCTCTTGCCACCATTCGATCAGCTACATTGGAGGATGTAACTATGGAAGTGCCAATGGGTGACAACACATGGGCGACATCAGCTGAGTGGATATCCCTGGTAGATGCAGTCAAAGCCAAATGGTTGACATGCCTTCATGGCTTTTCACTGGAAGATCATCAGGCCCTTCAGAACACATTGTCACTACCTAGCGTCTTTGGGGCTCTATTTCAAGCAGAAAAATTGGAACACTTTGAAATTGAGCAACTTAAGTCTACTTCAGATCTGATGAATGCACTTTGCCATCAAATCGCCGTATCTTGGAGGATGTTGCACATACTCCATATCAAGATTCCACATCAATATATGGGCCATCATTATTCACCATCGATTGATGCGCTAATTGACTTGGTCAATTACTGTTCCCACCTCAAATCTCTTGGCCTCTACGTGGACTTTCAAGGAATGCCAACCCATCCCTCTCAACATAGTACATCATCTCACAGCTTGGAATCGTTGTTGTTTGGGTGGTCTGCTGTGGGGGATAAGCTGGCTATTGTGAGGCACTTAGACAATCTTTTTCCACAACTAAAATGTCTTGGATTCATTGTCCCAAACTCTGATGCTGTGAAGACTTGGGAGCAAGTGAAAACTTTTATTTGGGCTTTTAAGGATGTCTGTGCAGACGAAAGGGCCAGGGTGGAGAAATTGTACAGATAGATCCATCATGCCATTGCTCTACATATACTTGTTTTACTGTTATCTAGTCTTTGATTTTGGTATTTGAATATCTCGGCCCAACTTGTCAAGAGTTGCCGCAAGTCATCATTATACTCAAATGTCAGTGATGGCGACAAACACAGACTTAGACACTTGGGTTCAAGTTTGGCCTTCTATTTTTAGCTCTTCCTTTTACTTCAACAGACAAACACTGGAATTGCAATGCGGCAAGCGTATAAAGGTGCTCAAGGGAAACAACAAGGAATGATCATCATTACCTTGTCAGTGAGCCCACAAATTATCAATAAGTCTGCAGAAGCCATCCACCTTGCCCAGGCAAATAGGGATGCTCACAGTAAGGATTTTCAGCCAATTTTCGACCAATTTTCACTTCAACTTTTGTTCAATTTTACTGCCAACTTGACATTCTTTGCAGTAAAAATGAATGAAAATTGACCAAAAATTGGCTACCATGATTGCCCAGGTCAAGTAATTCTGGAAAAGCAGGTAAAAATTGGATTGCCAGAGGGTGTTCAGCTCTCCAGCTTGAATGGAACTCTGCCCTATTGTAGATGATATGCCAATAGATGACAAGCTTCTGTCTCAAGCAAGATCAAATTTGAATTGGAGAATGAAACCCAATATGAAAAATGGCACTCAAAAATGGAGTGAGAATTGGGCTTTTTATGAAAATGGGCCATGGGGGCTGATTTTCATGCTTCCTTCAATTTTTGACTCATTTTCATTTGAAAATTGAAATGGAAACTGGAATAAAAATTGGCTGAAAATCCTTACTGTGAACATCCCTAATTTGGTCACTCATTTTCTGGTCAATTCTGAATACCCAGTTGCAAGGGTATGTTAGTTGGTGTGTATAAAAAATATATGTCTTCAATCCACATTGTAAATGTTGATCTGAACATGACACTTCACCATTTTAGGTTTTCTACAATGGTTCCATTCAAACCTCACCAAAGGGCTTGCTACCAAATGGTCTTCTTAAGAAATTTGTGTCAATGCTGTGTCTCCTGGTTATGGTAGGCACTCATCATTATCATGGTGGCAAAGGAAATCATATTCAGCTACTTCATTCAATACTGATCAGACCTCTCACATGGAAAAGAAAATCTGCAACTGTAGCACAATTGTATTTAGATGCTACAGTTGTGTGTCAGGAACCAGTTATTTCTCATTGGGACTGCTCCAGAATATACAGTGGAGTGCAAAAAGAATGCACCAATCTAACTTTGGTAACACTGTGAATTGCTATGAGTGAGTCTTAACCAATACTCAACTGATCTTGCCCAAAGTTTGTTTTTGGATACACATCTATGTGCTCTACTTCAGATAAAAATTTCAAGAAAATCAGATTTTGTCTTGACTTATTTCTGGAGGAAACATTCTACTTGCTCTTTTACTCAATTTTGGTGAAACAAAATGACAATGTCATTTTACAGTGTGAAGAGTAAATAACCTCCTATTAATCTCAGATGAAGCTCCCATGCATGGTACACCTTTATCTAAAGTTTTACAGCCATACTCATATTTGCTACATCATAAGGGCAAAATATTTTCAGTACATTTATTCAAACCTCAAATTCTGGTTGTTGTTGATATATTCATACACCTTGAATTCTTTGGGCTGAAATTTTGTAGAGGCATTTGAAATCATATTAGAGACCTTGTAGTAACTTTTATTTCATAAACACTGAGAAATACCCAATTTCTTTTATCTAAATTTAACCAGTAATATATTGTATCAGGATTGGAACCTGTACTGTAACTAAGAAACAGGTTGTTCTTCATAGAAATTCTGTAGATATGTACAGTGGATGTAAAACTGAGCTGAAATTTCAAGTGGAATAGATGATTTTCCTGGGAAATGAGTGTCAGAATCTGTCTAATCATTAAAGAATCACATTTTATGCAACTTAAGAAGTAGATGAGATGGCTGATATTTTTGCACATTCATCAACAAGGGATAACATCATGAGGTGTAAGAAACATAGAGAAAATACTATAGCAAAATTCTTCTTTCTTGGGTTTGTTCTCTCTAAGATATAATTAGATTTTGATAGAGAAATTTTGCAATTTTGGCTACTGAGGGAGAGTACTGAAGATCTGGTCAAGCTGGTATCATATCTATTTGCAAGTCCAGCTGAAAAGACTGATCATTACCTTGTTCAAACCCACTAATTTTTTTTCTGACTCTCCTCAGTAGTTGTGAAGAAGTGAAGTGATAGTTATATTTTACATGAAGATTCATAGCTCAACTTACTGCCACCTTATACCATGAAGAAATATTTCCATCCTCTCAACCTTTAAAATAATGGTACATGGGTCATGAGGCCTTTATTGGGGAATATTATTATTTTAGTTACTTCTCAAAATGCAAAATGACACTGTGATCTCTCCAGTCAAATTTCATAAAAAACAGACAATAAAATGAGTTGCTGTAAGAGGATTAAAAAATTCTCTGATTTATATCAATGTTTTATTTCAAGTCTAATGGATCAATGGGTTATCAAATATAAATTTGGGAAAGATTGTTCAAGCATTGGTTGAGATTGGCCCACCACAATTCAGGGTATTAACAAATCTGTCTTGGTGCATTCTTTTTGCAGGCCACTGTATTTATCTATCTATCTGTCCAAGCCAAATCAGTCTCTTGGTTTGCCAAGGTAAATGTTCCATATATTCTCAGATGATCATTGTCTAAACTCATCTGGGATTCACAAGATTACTAATGAACAAGGGGTTACTGGGAATTTATAAACTACCCGTGTCAATTTTTCTCATTAAGGCTCTTGATATCCCCCCTACCACTTTCCAAGTAAGGTATGTTTTCATCCACAAAGGCTATGTTTTTTCCACCCTTATTTTGAAGAAATTTCTGGTTGTGCTCCTGGTGGGCCATGAACTTTTTCTGACTTTAAAACAAATCCAAAATATTTAAATACACAACATCTGTAAATAAATGTTCAAGCAAGCTATAGATAAGACCCACTGGCAAATCAAGTTTGTTTAAATTATTAAGTACATGGTCTTGGACAGTGGCCAAAGGACAGATAAGGTACCTGCAATGTCTGTATTTCATTCCAGTGCATTAAAATCATCGGAATTTTTTAAGTTTTGGGTGTCAAGAGGCACAAAAATATCTCCAGTTTGAACTCTTGAATCATTTCAGCCAATTTTGGCTGTTAATTGTTGAGTAAACTCAGATAGGAAGCAGGATGGGTCCCAAAAATATGTTTAAATAATGCCAAAATACCAGCAGTCTGTTAATTTACTCAAGGCAACTCAATCTTATCTCAAGGTGCACCAAAATGCATGAAATATGACCTCTAAAACAATTTTTTTAAGGCCTCATGAATCCCCCCCCCTACCTCAGGTCATGGTATGAATTCCTGGTACCCTCTTGCTGATTTTGTCTACAAAAAGCCAGGCTTGGTACCCTCAAAAGCAAGTATTTTTGAATGCATCAAAGTTGGCTTGAGTTTTCTTTTGATAGATGGATTTCCTACTTTTCAGCTTTTTGGCTTGTCACAAGCCAAAAAGTGGGAAAAAGTAGACAAGTACATGTAAATCATGATGTGTGATGCTTGAGTGACTCATGTGCACTGATCATGAAGCATTTACAAGTGAATACAACTAAATCATCAAACTAAATAAACATTGGAGTCACAGTGTAACCCAAAAGTTTTTTTTTTACTCACTTTTAATATAATTAGTCCTTGAAGTACACAATATCATATTATAAAATGACAAGGCACTTTCCCACGGAGGCCAAAGATGAGATTTGATTGGCTGGACAACTTTGATGAATGTCTTCCTCTCATGGTTGGTCTGCTATCTCTTTTTCATTCACCATTTTTCACTGCTGTCCATGCTATTCTGCCCTGTTTTGATATTTGGCTTGCTGTGTAGGTACCAATTTGAGACCAACATATACATATACCGTTCAACCCACCCATTAGGAACCCTGTCATACTTAGGGCAAGTCTGAAAGCCTCAGGGAGCTGGCCCTAAACAGTGAGTGCTAATGTTGACATTGACACGAACCTTTTTACTTTTTTCCCTCCATACTTCCTCCTTCTCAATATCTAATATAAGTAGATTTTGTAGTGCATGAACTTCTGCGTATCATCTCTCAAAAAAAAAGATGGGTAGATGTGAGTCGATGTGGAGGAAGATGACCGTTATCCTGACAAAGAAAATCTCCAAGTAAGTGAATGTTCACCTTGGCATAATACATACTTTAACAAGGTCTTTAGTCTCGATGTTTCCCTGTAATACAGGTGGTGTGCAGCCTTAAGATTTGATACTGATCAATGGACCACCCTGCTGAATCTACCCTGAAATGCAGCTGGTGGTACACAAATCTGGTAATTTCTTGAGAATTCTTGAAATTTCAGGGTTCTGCAATCACAGTCATGATCTTGACATGCTCAATATTTTCAGTTTGCCAATGCATTCAAAAATCATTGTCCAACTTGAAGATCATCATGTACATGGAAATTCTTCTGCTCAATATTTCTATCTGACCATTGACAGGTCTGAAGATGTTCTAAATACTCCGCAATGACACCAACAGTGGACATGCCAAGCTCTTCGCAATGTGGTCCAGAATGTGGACAAAAGTCCTCAGTGCTGCTGCCCCATTTCAAGACCTGAGACCCCAAGTCCTTGACCAGGACACATTGAGAGGACCAGAGCAGATTGCCATTCCACTAATCGAGCTGCTCAGCTTGCCGAAAAGGAGACTTCCCCACTGACAAGATGAAAATGATCCAGTTGGTAGCTCAACATCCCGCAGCGGCCTTAGGATGCAAAGGCAATTAACTACAGTACGTTTCTTGCATTCTTCAGTACTGTTATCGATTTCATTTATGCTTCCATTGTAGTCATCACCCTCAACTTTGACCAGATCTCCAGGTACCCTGACCTCCAGTTTCTCTGGTAAAGCCAACCAACAACAGCAAGTTTCACATGCTTTGACCCCTCCAGCCTCACGATCTGCACAAGAAACTGCACAACAACAGAGGCGAAACCGTGAACGAGAAGCTAGATTGCAGCACCATACCATGCAACTTCCCCTCCTACCCAAGAAATGCAAGTGTCGAATAGGATACAACCTGTTACTGCCATAGAAGTTCCACAAGTGCCAAGTGTGAGGTCTCTTGGTCAATTGCATCGTCAAGCTCAGGAGCGAGAGGCAAGGATGCACAACAAAGAGATGCAGAGGGCTTCGAATGTGAACAGTGGTTCTCAAAATTTACCAAATATACAGCCTCCATTACCCACTCCTCCTCCAACTCAGCCTGTCCGAGAAGGTAACAAATTGAATGATTTGCTGAGCACTTGAATTTCTCTGACTTCAGGCTCTAGGCACACGGCATCACAATGTGCACATCCAAAGCCAGTCATCAAACACACCTCCTGAAGCACCTGATCATGAGACTAATGATGACCAAGGACTGCTTAATCTATACGATGCCATTCATGAAGATGGTGAGTCAACTCATTCTGATGTCAATGCTCTCTCTCTGATAGGAAATCACAAGAAATCCTGCCAAACCATGTTCAGAATGATGAGCAACCACGTTGACAAGAAGGTATGAGTCATGACAAACAATATGGATCCTTGATTACAACAGTCAATGTTTTTACTTTAGCCCAACCTGCAAATGTGATTTGCTGTACTGTTGCCCGCTGCACCACACAGTGACGAACATCATGAGGACTATTCCTAGCAGCTCGCTGCCCCTACAAGGATCTGCCTCAATGACACGATTTAGGATGCATGGATGTTTCCTGCCCAAATTGTGGCACCCTTCACTGGCTTGCGGAAAAACTTTCCAACAGTTCGAAACACTCGCCAAAGTTCAGGATGTGCTGCATGGAAGGAAAGGTTCAGCTTCCAGCACTCGGGGCCCTGCCAGAACCCCTTCAATGGCTCCTCACCTCTGACGATCGCAATGCCACCATGTTTCAGGATGAAATGTGGAGGTACAACCATGCCTTAGCTTTCACTTCACTTGGTGTCAATGAGGATCATTCTGTCAATCAAGGACAAGGACCTCTGGTTTTCAGGATTTCTGGCGAACTTCATCACCACTCCGGAGCACTGGTGCCCACAGGAACACGTCCTCCAAGCTATGCTCAACTCTACATATATGAACCACAAGCAGCATTGGATGTGCATATGCAGCAAAATGCGGGTCTCGACCATGAGATCATGTGAGCACTCCAAGTCATGCTCTCTGAACACCACCAATATGTTCCTCTCTATCGCCACGCTTTTGAAATCTTACGGAATTACAATCCCACCAATGATGTTGAAGTCTGACTATGTTTGACACCAGGACTCGATCACTGATGCTACAACGTTCCAACGGCTGATGAGGTGGCTGTGATTCTACCTGGAAACCATTCTACTGAGCCATGCAACATTGTTCTCCAGCTTCGCTCTGGGCCTTTACACCATATCAGTGATCTACACCCAGCATATACTCCTCTTCAATACCCTCTCCTCTTTCCCCAAGGCAAAAATGGATGGTACCCTGAGATGGAGCTGTGCGAGACAGTAGAGCAGAGACATGGTCGGCTTCAGCAAGCTGAAGGGCGATGGCAGAGGCGATGCGATTGTGGATTGGAGGTACAATAGGGCAATTTACTGGACTCAAGATGGCTTACATTGAGGACTTTACACTCCTCCACATATTCCGGTTGGACTCCGGATGGACTCCGGCGGACTCCAGGTGGATTTCCGGAGTCCATCCTCTATTTTTTTAAATTTTATCTTTGGTGGTGACCCAGCCAAAT
>Ga0307507_10011653_pt1 | contig 11037 bp, 9 predicted proteins | sample 7_EM_MG_FD_207223 | JGI IMG/M metagenome (GOLD analysis project Ga0307507, IMG submission 207223) | Populus trichocarpa ectomycorrhiza microbial communities from riparian zone in the Pacific Northwest, United States - 7_EM | ecosystem: Host-associated > Plants > Roots > Unclassified | place... | reverse complement strand
AGGGGACAGGCTAGGAGAGCGTATTGGCATAAAAGTGCTTCGTGAAGATCACCTAGTTGAAGTCCTATTGGTTCCCATAAGCCTTAGGGTAGAAAGGGGACGCCAGGCGGACAATACAGCAACTATACAGGAGATAGTAAAACAAACAGAACGCCTTATACCAGGACTCGTAATTACCCAGATCCAATAGCTTCAACAGGAAAATACAAACTAAGCATATAATAAGAACAATAAGAGGACATAAGGGGCGCCAGAGACTCGCTAGGGAGACAACAGACAAACGCATAGCTCCCTTATCGTCAGCGTACATACACTAGGAATGCAAAAACTCCTTATCCAAAAAGGAATAATTATAAATGGCCTTATATATAACACAAGGCTCTACAACCACAGACTACGCCTAGAACGATATTATCGCTATATATAATAGGGACACACCCAATCCACATACGCAGCACAGGTATGCTGCGGCCACTATACAGGCCCCCACAATACAAGACAATATATAAATTAAGACCAAACAAAATGCGCGAACTGTCACCAAAGCACACATAAGGCGTGGGAGAGAGAAGACTGCATTAAATATAGGAGACGGAAGGAAAGGGCTTAACAGCTATAGGAACAACTGCACACCAGGTTATACAAATGGAAACAACAGGCAATAAGCCAGGGGGACGCAGGTGTCTTCCTAGCATTTCCTATCTTTAACACTAGGGGGCTAAGCCAGCTATCCCAAGCCTCAACGGGCCAAAAGCGACGCCGCGCGACATCACCAGACCGAACAGGGACATAAGGGACACATAGGACACAAGGGAGAGGACGCCCAGTAGGAAAACCCCCATAGACAGCTACGGCAAGTTCAAGGCCAGGACAATTAAGAATTAGATTTAACGCGGCAAACACAACATACGCAGCTGGCTCACAAGGGGCATATAGCCAACCGGCGAGAACGGGGGAAGAACCGGAGGCAATAACAGACTTAGATTTAGAAAGGCTAGTAGGAACACAAGACATAGAAATAGAAAGCTCCACACAAAATAAGTAATAGCTAGGGAGCAAACACAGGAGATAGAAGTTCTAAACATTTCAGAGAAAGTAAAAACGGAAGAAGCGAGGAGCAAAAAAAAGGCAAAGAACCCCCGCCAGGGGTCCGCCACTTAACCATTATATAGTACAACTACAGCAATACAAACCACCGTCTAGCAAGGCCCCTACTAGACAGTCTAGACCTAGAAAAACACCATATTCTTGCCATATAAGAGCCGTACTATAATACCTACATATAATCGACATACTGCCCCCAAGGATTCCAGCTCCTGTATAAACCAAAAGCAGCCACACACGTATACTTTATAATTAGCAAAAATATTAGCCTTGCCTTATGGTTATAGCAGGCAGTTAACCTAGATATTGCAGTTATAACCATCTAGATATATAGGGGACTAGTATAAATTATTAATATCTATAACCCTAGGGTCGAAGGGGTAGCATAGATAGAGAATATTATATCTATAATAAGCTTACTAGAAACTAAACACGCGGAGTTTATCCTACTAGAAGACATAAACCTCCACTACCTACGGTAGGGGGGCATCCATATTGCTACTAATCAACAGGCAGAGTGCCTACTAAGAGCTATAGACAATAGGGGCCTTAAGCTAGCTACCCCCCTAGGTGCAATTATATGGCAACAGGGCACCGCCAAAAGTACAATTAACCTTACAATTATGGACGAAAACCTATACCAGAGACTCAAAAGGTGCTCCCCTAAAGAAGAATGGGCATTTACCTCAGACCATATCCCTATCCAGATATAACTAGATCTGGACATTAAGGCGCAACCAAATGGTAAAAGATATACAATAAGGAAGCTTAACATAGATAGCTTCCTTAATATAATTAAACAACAACTCCAAGACCTAGAAGAAATCCACCCAATACCAAATAAGCGAGGCTCATTAGCTACCCCCAAGGAAATTAATCAAAAACTAGAAAGGATCCAGGCAGCAATTAAAAGTAGGCTAAAAGAGCACTGCCCAGTTTCAAAACCAGGCCCCTACACGCGACACGCATGGTCCGCACAGTGCGCGGCCCTTATAGCCGGCCAACAACGAGCAAGGAGGAAATACATAAGCAGCCACAATTCTAAGGACAAGAGACAATATAAAGACACAAGAAACCAGCTAAAGAATACCCTAAGAAAAGAAGCAAGGAATAACTAGAGACGGTTTATAAACAAACACACTATTAACCCAAGTCTCCCCTATAACAAGGGCCTTTAGACCATAGCAAAATAGGTAAAGAAAAAGGCGGGACGCCTAGTAGAAGATCCACACCTACCACCCTTACGAAGAGCAGGCGAACCACAGGCCACAAGCAACAATAACAAGAAGGCAAAGATCCTCACAGAAAGATTTTTCCCTCAACCAGCTCCAGCAGACCTTAGCAATATTACCGGTAAAACACCGGTAACTCGCCTAAGGGTCGACAGCAACATAACAACTAAAGAAATAGCTAGAACCATCAGCCGCCTCTTAAACAACACAGCACTAGGACCAGATAGGATCCCAAACAAAGCCCTAAAGACCTATGAACCACTTATAGCACCTTAGCTTGCAGACGTAGCCAGAGCATGCTTTATAATAGGCTACTACCCGCAACTTAGAAGATCCATAACAACGGTCATCTTATAAAAAGAAGGCAAAGCAGACTACTCAATCCTAGAAAGCTACCGCCCTATTACCTTAGAAAACACCCTAAGCAAGATCTTAGAAAAGGTTATAGCGGACCATATAGCAGACACGGCAGAGGAACACGCCCTACTACCACAAAGCCAAATAGGGGCAAGAAAGAATCGCTCAACGCTATTAGTACTTACACTACTCACTACTACCATTAAAACTGCATGGGCTATGCGAAAGGACTTTATAATATTAATACTTAGCCTAGATATCAGCGGCACCTACAACAATATACCCCATAAGCGTCTCCTATACATCCTTAGGGCAAAGGGCTTCCTAAAATAGATCATTCAGTTTGTTCAAGGATTTACAGGCTAGAAAGAAACATTACTAGTCTTTAGCGGATACCAGAGCCCCCCTATCACAGTCACAACAGGAATACCATAAGGATTACCTCTATCACCTATACTCTTCCTCTTCTTTGTAAGCAACCTGCTTAACACCTTCAAGAAAGGGGCAACCCAAGAGATAGGCTTCATTAATAATACAAACCTAATTACATATAGGCCAACAGCCGCAGAGAACTACAGGACACTAGAGAAAGCCCACAACACCTATATAGAATGGGCAAGATAACATAGAGTCCAATTCTCACCAGAGAAATACCAGCTAATCCATTTCATAAGAAAACGTAACCAATCTACAGATCTTTAGTATACAATCTATATCCAAGGCTTTAGGGGTCAACCGGTTCAAGGCCTAAGGGTATTAAAAATATAGGTAGATAGCAAGCTCCAGTAGAGCGCACATACAGCGCAAGCGGCCCGTAAGGGCCAAGCACAGTATATCACCATATCCAGGATCGTCAATTCTACATAGGGTCCATACTTCCAGAGGTCACGCCTACTATACACAGCAGTTATCCGGCTAACCATAACGTATAGATCTAGCATTTAGGCCACTAGAGAAACCAAGAAAGGCCCCCCTAAATCACTCCTTAAACCACTCCAAAAGGTCCAAACAGCCTGCCTTAGAAGTATAACAGGCGGGTATAAGCGAACGGCTATAGCACTGCTCAAGAAGAAAGCCAATATTCCCCCCCTATAACTATATATTAAAGCCGATGCAATACAAAGGGTGTAAAAGGAACGCAACTCTAACGTCACAAAGTATATTAAGACACGCCTAAACAAACTATAAAGGGACCCTAGGGTGCCCTATAGGAGAAGGAACCAACAACCCCAAAGTAGGGAAGATATATTAGGAAAACAGGTAGAGAAAGCAGAAGAAGAATAGTACGGCGCTAGGGCCCAGGCCCATATAGAGAAGGAAGGGAAACGCGCAAGAGGCCAGCAAAGACAACAGTAAGGAAGAGAAAGGAGCCAAAGTAGAGCATAAAAGAGTACTGGAAAACCATCTACCGCAACACAATACTGGTTAGACCGACGCTGGAGAGACAAATAGGAGTTAAAGGTATAGAGGCAGACTTAGGCAAGGGGAACCCAAGCCATAGCATAGGTAACGCTATAGGGGGTAAATACCCAAGGGCTCTAAGAGGGCCTAACAAAGGCAGAAAATACAATAGCAACACTCTTAAGGACAGGAATAATAGGACTAAAAGATTGGCTTCACTAGGTAGGTATCCCAGTGGGTAGCCCAAGGTGCGAATATAGCTGGCCAAGACAGACACCAAAACACATAATACTGTTATGCCCCTTACGCACCAGCCGAGAAGTAATGCTCTCAGCAGCTAGCACAGAAAACTATAATATACTACTCTTAACATAGAAAGGCCTTAAGGCGGCTACCCAGTAGCTTATTAGCCAAAATGTACTAGACCAGTTCCGGGTTATAAAGGAAATAGTAATAGAAAGCAAAGGGGCGAGTAACAGGCGCCCCCTAATAACTCTACAGGAGTAGAGTACAGTGTGTAATACTAGCGCGTCCGTAGGTTTGTTACAGCAGCAGTAGTTCCCAAGGAGGTCAAAAAGTAAGGTAGTAGAGCACCACTAATAACTCGCAGGCGACTCGCAAGCGAGCCCCAAAAGGCAGGGAGACGAATCACGGGGTTTTCTCAAATAGAGTTTTCTCCCCACATATATATAAGGAGTAGTCCGCGTAGGCCCAACAGGGATCCAAATCGGACGTTAAGCAATGAATAATAATAATAATAATAATAATTAATCCTTATAGTTTCCGGAGCTTATTTATTTTATATCTAATTTAACCTATTTACTCTTTAGGGCCTCTCTTGGCCTACCATAAGCTTTCTTTATAGGTTATAATAATACCATAGTATTAGAGCGCTTTCTGCAATTTGTAGATTATAGACCTTAGTCCTAATATTCTTTTAGAATATCTTTATAATAATTAAGGTAATCCTCTAGTTCCTATATAGAGTCCTTAACAGGCTAGCCTAGCCATTTAACTTTATATTAAAGCTTGTTCTTAATAGACTTATGGTATAGTATAGCTTTAACCTTATACCGCTCGCCTACCACTTTAAGGTGTTTAATTGGGCCTAGATAGAAGTTCTTTTCTAATAGTGGTCTGTGCCATAGCTCTAGTAGATTTATGTGAAATACTAGATACACACAGGCTATGGATAGAGGTAGCTAGAGACAGTAGGCTAGCTTACCAATTTATTCCTTAATTTAGAAGGGACCTAGGTATCTTGTATTAAGCTTCTTTAATGGTTAACGGGTCTTAATATTTATTAAATATAATAGAACCTCATCGCCTACGCTGAAATGCTTGTCCTAGTATTTACGGTTATACTAAAGTCTTTGCTACTCTTACGCATCTTATAGGCTCTGCTTTGCATACTTCCATTACTCCTCCTATTTCTTAAGGTATCCTTATACTCTCTAGTAGATATCCTTAGACTTCCCAGTAGGATCCCATAATTAATTATACAGCCTTAGCTAGTAATTGTTAGGTATACTATTAAATCCTAATAGTTGGACACCATAGGCAATCTGGATTGGTGCAAACTAATATAATATATATTGTTTTAAGTTATAAGCGTACTCCGCGTATAAAAGTAGCTCGCACTAATTATCTTACTAGTAGTTTAAATATATTTGCAGATATAACTCTAGTTCCTAGTTCTGGTGTTTTATTTACCCATCTATCTGCAGATGGAAAGCCATACTATAATAGTGGTCTATCTTTAAATAAAAGCATAGATCTAACCAGTACTAGCTTATAAAAACGCTGCCCCTATTAGTAATAATAGAGTATAGTTAATCTACTTTAAGAAAGCATTTCTCCTTAATTAGGTTTACAAGCGCTTATATATTATTATCTTATTAACAGGAAGGTATTAGACATACTTTAAAAACCTATTAATAAATACTAAGACTAAATTGTATATTCATTCTTACCTATCTTTTAAGGGTGGGAGATCCGTAATAAAGTCTATAGCGTAATATTGCTATAGCTTACTAATAGGGGGAACTAATTTAAGTAAACCCTATAGCTTGTGCCTTTGGATTTTATATACTTAACACTTCTTATAGTGGCTAATATACTCCTTTACTTCCTACTTAAGCTTTAGCTAGTAGTATTTATATTAAAGTAATTCTACTATCTTAACTTAACTATAGTGGCCGCCTAAATGATTATTGTAATTCCTTATAAGGATCTTCTATTATAGATTTGCTTTTTATAGCACCTAAACCTTGCCATTTCTACACAGTAGGCCCATTAGGTCTAGTTCCCAATTTTAGCGCCTTTTAGCTTCCTTTCTATTACGTTTCCAGTCTACTTCCGCATTAAAGATGGCATAGGAGGCATCCCTCTATTGCATCTTACAGATAAAATCTGTTAACCTTTTAGATAGTTCCTAGGTAAAAGCTATTTCGCCTTATACTGCTCCAAGTATAAGACTAGATAGTACTATAGATCTTATAACTTCTCAGTATGTATATATTAGAAAGGCCGCTATAAGGTTAAAGTCCTTTGGTTATTACAGGGCTCTAGGTTTCAATTGCTCTATAGCTTTACTTTTAGTTTAAGGGGATAGCTTAGCAATTAAGGGTGGTGTATTGTAACAGAACCTTGTAGCAGGAACTACGGTGGGTCCTATTATTAGGCTAGGTATATAGGTAAGAACAAATCAACAACGTAATAATAACTGGTGGAGTAGTTGCCTAACAGATTAACTCTAATTATATTCTAAGATTCACTACAAGGAGAGAACTATCTACAGTAGGGACTAAGGTCCTTTAAATACACAACCATACTCCTAAGAAATCCTCTCTTGTACATAAGGTATGTGTTATCTATATTAAACGTAACGTCCCTCTCGTTTAACGCAGTTAACGCGTTTAACACTATGTGACCTTAGTTACTATTCCTTGTTATATAGTTCCACCGGATCCATTTTAGACCGTGCCTATATTAACCAACTAGCTTCCTACAACTCTTCCCTAAGTAGTTGTAATATTATACTTAAAGCATCCGTAACACTATCTCCCTCCTCTTTATCTTCGTCCTTGAAGATTTCTAACATCTCCAAGTCGTCCACTAGAGGTATAATATCCGTTTAATCAGTCTGGTTAACATCCATACTTATTATACCTAAAGCTTCTTCTTCTCTTTCCTAGGTTAAGTGTCGCCTTTATACGGTTTCCTCTATACTATCGCTAGGCGAGGTAATGGCGATTCCTTGCTCTCATTGCGCTAAAGAGGGGTTAGTGTGCGTTACGCTAGCAAGTCCTTTATCCTAACAACCCTCCTCTTACTCTGAGTATACTAAAGTAAACATTTAATTGTCCTACAACGTTCGCTCTATCTCTAATGCTAAGTGTGCGCGTTCTATGACTTTTAATAGTCTTTAAGTTCCCTAAGTAACTTGTTATAAGGTCTTGTGTTTAATCTACTGCTATAAAGCTTAATAGTAAGCTGGCCTCTACGCTACTTAAGGTTTAATATGCCTTAGAAGAGTCCACACGCGTCCTTAAAGCTTAATATTTAGCTTATACTTATCTTTAATATCTTAAACGTGTTCGTAAGAAGGTTTGTTCTAAAGAGTAGAAACTAGTTTAACAAGGTTTACAGAAACTTAGTAACAAAAGGACTGGCTCTCCTCCTGCAAGGGAAACAACTTTAAGTAGCTTAGTAATTGCTCCTCTTGGGTTCCCTTTAGGTAACTTGTTTTTCGGCAATCCTTTCTTATTAATATTACCTAACCTGCTCTCTTCTAATACTCTTATACCTTTCCTATAGCATTTCTTAGGTTACTTAGTGGTTCCTAGGTAGTCTTACTATAGCCTATCTACTTTACTTTATACCATATTTTGTTATCTACATCCTTGTAACTAATAATCTTTAAAACTTACTATTTATCTTCCTCTTGTCCTCTATACGTGTCTGCCTTATAGACTAATAGCTTAATATTCCTGTGTACTGGCTTTAGCATTGCAACGTGTTATATAGGGTAGATTTTTATTTTGGCTAGTAGGTTTAACTTATATATAACTAATAAAATTCTTTACTTAATTTTAAAAGGTCCTAGTCTAACATAGTCCAACTTTTTACTTAGTCATTAACTCTTAAAATTTTTATATAGTAGCTATACTTTATCTCCCTCCTTAAGATCTGGTCCCTCAGATCTCTTAGCATTATAGTACCTTTTCATTTATTCTTATACTAGTTTAGCTGTTTCTTTAAGGTCTATATAAAGATTTATTAACGTCTCCATTTTTTACTTAGCTATGCTACTCATCTTTTTTGCTTAATGTGGCGATAATGATGTTCTTAGCTTATATCCGTAATTTGCCTTAAATAGTAATATCCCCATTCCTTCTTGTGGTGTTGTATTGTATACAAACTATATAACTAGTAATAATAATACCCAATTATTTTATATATAATTAATATAATGCCTTAAATACTGCTCTAGTGTTTAGTTTAGTCTTTCCATTTATCCGTCTGTCTGCAGATAATACGCTGTAGATATTACTACGCGAACTCCTTATTCTGCTAAAAACACTTCCTAAAATACTACTATAAATCTTGGATCTCTATCTAATATAATCTTGTCTAGTGCTCTATGTCTTGCAAATACTTCCTTTATATAGATTCTAGCGATATCTTCTACTAATATCTCTTTAGTGCATACTATGAAGTATCCCTACTTTATTAGCTTATCCACTATTACTAAAATCGCGTTATAATCTTGTCCTATAATAGGATCTCTTAACTTTGGTAACTTAACAATAAAGTCCTATAATATAACCTCCTATGGTCTTCCTAGTGTCTTAATAGGTTATAGCCCTCTATATAGCTTATACCTTGTCAGTTTATTTCTTTAGCAATCTAGATATTTCTTTATAACTTATCTTGCTAGTCCCTAGATTCCTTAAATAATATACTCCTCTTAAAGTCTTAACACTAAGCCTATAGCTCTGTTGTGTCCTTATGTCATTTCCTTATAAAATTCCTTAACAAACTCTTCTGCGATAGACTTAGGTATATATATTACTTCTCTGTTTTTATATTGCTCTAAGTCTAGATCCTTTACCTATACTTTTTAGATCTTCTATATCTAATTACTTTCTAGTAACTTATAGATCTAACTTTTCTTAGTTACTATAATCTTCAGATAATTATACCTAATTAATCCGTCTTAATCCTTTTGCAACAAAGCTCCCAATAGCTTTTTATTACTTTATAGTTTAGCCTTTCTGCTTAGCGCGTCTACTTATGCATTATTTATACCCTTAGTATGCTAAATTTCAAAATGGTATTTTATAAGCATTTCCACCCATCTAACCTGTCTTTAATTAAGTTTCTTTATTATTAGGAATCCTGTAAGGTTCTTATAATCTATCTTAACCATAAATAGTTTCTCTATGCTTTATAAGAATGCTCTCTATTTTTTAAGTGCTGCAACTATACCTAATAACTCCTTATTATAGATGTCATAGTTTAACTCTAGTGGTGTTATCTTTCAACTGTAGTATACCACTGGGTGCCATCCATCTTAATATTTCTGTATAAAGTATACCCCTAGTGCAAAGTCTAATATATTTGTTTCTATAACCATCTCTAGACCTAGTTAATAGATCTTAAGAACTGGCTCCTAGGTAAATAATCCTTTAACTTTCTTAAATAGTTCTTATTACTCCTTTCCCCATGCCCATAGTTCTTATTTCTTTATTAACCACATAAGTGGCTTAATGTCCTTTAACTATTACGCTATAAACTTCCTATAATAATTACAAAACCCTAGGAACGATCTTAACTGCGTAACATTCTCTAGTTCTTACCAATTCACTATAGCCTTAATCTTTTTTGGATCTATGCTGAGTTGGCCTAGTTTAATAATAAATCTAACAAAATTAGTCTTCCTAGTAAAGAACTCGCATTTCTTAATTGCTACTAGCATCTGTTCTTCTTATAGTCTCTTTAAGACCTATTTAACGTGTTCTCTATACTCCTCCTTATTCTCTAAGTAGATGATAATATCATTAAGGTATACTATAATAAATTCATCTAGGTATTCTCCTAACACACTATTAATTCGCTTCTAGAACATTGCTAGTGCGTTTATAAGTCCAAATTATATAACTAATGGCTTATATAGTCCTTCCTTTAACCTAAAGGCTGCCTTCCATTTGTCGCCTTCCTTAATCCTAATCTAATAGTACGCCTATTTTAGATCTATCTTTATAAAGATCTTTACGTTACCTATCCTGTCTTAGATTTCGCTAATTAAGGGTAAAGGATACCTATCCTTCCTAGTAATGCTGTTTAACTATTTATAGTCTATACACATCCTAAGTTTTCTGTTTTTCTTTGGGATAAATAGTACTAGATATTCTACTAATAACTATAACGGTCTAATATATTCCTTATATAAGTTCTCCTAAATAAACTCCTTAAGCGCTACTAACTCTGTTTTAGTAAGCTTATAGATTAGAAAGAACTTTAGACTTATTTCTTCTTCTAATTCTATCTTATAGTCCTATACTGCATGCTCTAACAGCTTTTCACTTTCTGGTAACCATAACTTTTTACTATACTTGTGGGATCTCTTTAGTATATAACTTAAGCCTCGTTTAGTCTCTTCGTATATCGCTCCGACTTAATACTATACCAACTTGGTTTACTGCCGCACTTTACGCCGTTAAGTATCCTTAATATTGACCTAACCTATAACCCAATTAATCTTTAGATTATACTCCTATAACTAAGGCATTCCTAGTATCGCCTCGTTCTGTCCTAATAGTAGGATATTAAAAGACATTCTAACTGGTCTCCCTTTAATAGTTATCTAAATAGGTCCTATTTTAAGATTAATAATACCTCCTCTATAGGCTATCTAATCTCCTAAAATTGTTGTAAG
>Ga0307507_10011651_pt1 | contig 11038 bp, 8 predicted proteins | sample 7_EM_MG_FD_207223 | JGI IMG/M metagenome (GOLD analysis project Ga0307507, IMG submission 207223) | Populus trichocarpa ectomycorrhiza microbial communities from riparian zone in the Pacific Northwest, United States - 7_EM | ecosystem: Host-associated > Plants > Roots > Unclassified | place... | reverse complement strand
AGTATATATAAAAGTCCAAATTTAAATTATTAAAATTTATTATTAAGTGGTTGTTAAGATATTAAAGTGTGATTTTTCCATTTTTTGGTGTGTTTTTAAAGTGATCAGCTCACCCGTTTGACCAGCTCACCCGTGAAATACGTTACCTCTATATCCGTTTCTACTTTTTAAGTACTTAAAAACTAGCCTTTAAAAGGACTAACTCTATTTTTGTAGAAGGTCCTTAATAATATTAACATTCTCTTCCTTTAACGTCTTTGTCTGACTAGTAGATGGAATATCCGCAGATAGAATATCCGCTGGTTATAGAGAGGGCGGGCGGCGTGGGCGTAAGCGTTTAGCGTTGGTGGTTACTACGCGGCTTAGCGGTGTAGAGGTGGAATTATAGCCTCTACCGCGACGACTTTCTCTTAATATCGTGCGTGTGAAGGCTCAGTCAAAAGAACAGAATCTATTGGTAGCCAGTGAACTAGAATTCCAAGACGAGGACTAGAAGAAGGTCGAGGAAAGGACACGTCTATATACATGGTGCCAAGGCTCGGCTCGGCCGAGCCCCTGACTAGGGTCTGTAACAGTGCCGTAACAGTGCGGGTATAAGGAGCTAAGGATCTCATAGCTTTATAGAGTAGGCTTTTCTCTATAATTTAGTGTACTTTTAATGTTAATAGGTATTATGGGAGGGTAGATTAATTTTGTTAAAGTTAATAAAGTCTTCTTAGTCTGAGCTTCTGAGGTAAAAAAATAAGACTGCTCGTTGGCTGCTTATGTTATCAGCTTCTTGACAGCGTCGCTGCCAGCGACACTGGCTGTTGGACACACTGTGAATCGTTTCCCACGTTTCTCTTACCATCATCCAAAAGCCACGTATCTCGGCAACAAAGGTATCTGCAGATACGTGGTCGAACGGCAATACAAAACCGAAATTCCGGACCGAACAATCTGCCCAAGGTTTCCCGTCGTTAACCTCAAGAATAAGATCACGATGGGTAGCATTTTAATACTTGCCCGCATACTGCAAAAGAGGCACACTCATTGCGAACCCAAGTTCTAGCGGCTTAGGTTGCAAACGATCCTTTTCCTCTTGCTTAGACTTCTCATGATACTCACGTTGAAGTGCGGTCCAGTCCAGCCGCTCTGGCGTAGGTACGCTCAATAGCCCGTCGACTAGATGCCAGGATAAAATTTCCGCGATGTCCCCGGCTCCATTCGAGTTTCCAAAAATAACAATATCCCACTCTAATTCTGGCAGATATCGCATCAAGCTATTAAATCTGGGGACGCGGCCATCATGCCCAATCACCGTGAGGCCGCGGTAAGTCTCAACCACCAAGCCAAGCGCATACAAGGCCTGACTATAGAAAGGCATCCTGTCTTCTTCCTCTTCGTGCATGATAGCGTGGTTTTACCAGCTCCTTATGCGCAGCCAAAGGAAGATCGCCAGTGCGTTTGACCAATGCTCGTATCCATTTGGCGTAGTCATTTACGCTACTAAAGACTAAACCAGCTCCTTGCGCTTCGGGCTGCTCAATCGAAGGAATCTTGACATAGTACTCCGCTCTCTCGTCCTAGTGATACCCGTGAGCCAGAAGCGCAGTGGCATTGAGCGCCTGTATGCCGCTGATGTCATGATATGTGTTTGACATTTGTAGTGGATCCCAGATCCGGCTCTGCAAAAATTCGGCAAACTGCTCGCCGCTGAGGACTTCGACCATGTAGCTGGCAACCGTGTACATCATATTACAGTACTGATATTCGCTTCGCAAGGGCAGGTTCCGGAGATTCCGCGTCACAGACTTGGGGGTGTCGGGAGTCGCTGAGTTGGTGTCTAGATAGGACTCATCATGCCTGAACAAATTGTAATTTCATTAGAGCACGGTAATCATGCATAGGGAGGCGGTGGAATGCATACCCAGGCATACCACTTCGATGGTGACATTTTCCGTGTACAGCGGATCCGCAAGCACGAAATCATCTCGCAGCAACCTTGACACTAGTGTCGTCCACTTCGTATCCGGGAATGTCACAGTCGTGCACGAGGAGTGCAACGGCTGCAGCAGCGAAGGATTTTGCCGTGCTAGCGCAGTCGAAGAGTGTGTCGGCTGTTGCGCTCTCGCTAGGAATTTGTGCAAGCCCATAGCCCTATGCCAAGTGAGTGAGGTTCAGCATACTGGGTTGGAGCAGGCATAAAAGAAATAGCAGTCGTTACCTTTGTATATATTTCGTCCCCTTGTATAACGCCAGTGGCGAGTCTAGGTACCTTCCATTCCGTCATTGCTTTTCGTATAATCTCTTTAAACTCTGGCGTTTTGTGGGCCATTTCCGTACCAAACACTTGGGGTTAAATTGAATTTTTCAAGAAGTTTTGTTTTCATTTTGAAATTGTATGCCCAGCTCGACTATAATCTCACGAAATGTCACGGCACAGGCGGAACTTATAGACAATGTTATCCATATTTAAATCGTCTAATTACATGTGGATTAGTATAATCTAAAACGTCTTAGTGAGCAGCGGAAAATGTTTGAGTGCACGAAAGGGCGGAAGCCGATTTCGCTAGTGATTATACCATGACGCGACGATGCACTTGGGTCGCTGTCGCAGCCCTTCCGCCCTTCGTTAGAAAACTTGAACAGGTGCCCGCTTCATCACCTCATCGATGATGATACGCTCTTTCTAATTGTTTCGTTCGATCTCGATGTATCGACTGCTCCCGGCTGCTATCCTCAGCCGACCACTCTTTTCCTTTGAAGTATTTTCTTGTGGAAGCCTCCAGTATTCTTGTATACACACGGTTGGTCTCTTAGAGTGTGCGCTCGTCGATGTCGTCGTGAGTCTATTCGTTAGTTTGCTTGGAGGTAGACTGGAGCGATTTTCTAGCCGATTGAAGACTAGCTTTCAGGGAGTTCATTCTCGGAATCTAAGCACGCTAGGGCTCACGCCACCAGAAAATTATCATGGTAATTGGATAACACTTTTCATGTGACTATAATTCTGGACCCCTCACTCGTCTCGCCATTCGTTCGCAAGTAAAATCCCGACTCCTAGCCTTGTATTTCTTCCGAGATCAGATATTCTTTCCTCGGACATGTTCCAACGACGTGCTGTTATTCCGACCACATGACGATTCAGCGTTCCGCGAAGAATGCTCGCAAACTGCACGCCATTGAAAACAAAGTTAGACTAAACTCATGAGATGGGCCACTAAATTGGCAGGAAAGGTGAAGATGAAGGCTGGGTTGTTGTGAATTCCAGATATCAGATAGGCCGTATTACAAATGGTTGAATAAAATCAAAATGCGTATCTACTTGGGAAATTGATAAGAGGGATACTAGCCTGATGTATGGAATCTCACTTCATTTTTTGCAGATGAGAAGTGGTGTTAGGCTATGATGCGACATGATTCCGCGCTCTTCCGACATTAGTAGAAGATAATCCATTAAGGAAAGTTCTGCGTACGTGTAAGGCCTAAGCCGCGGACCCAGTGGATTGGCAGTATTTGATAGTCATAGAGCTAAGACCTGTATAGCAGAGGCGCAAGCCAGGCGCCAGTAGCACGCCAATGCAGGAAAGTTCTGTAAGGTAAGAGCTCTTTGCTAAGAGAATATTGTTGGACTGGATGTATCGTATCACTTGCTAATAACGCTACCGTCCGGCCGGGTGGAGCTCTGGCCCTAATCGCAACCCTGCCAAAATCCAGTCCTCCCGCCTCTCCGCCTCCCCGTGCTCCAAAATAGCATCTCTACTTGCTTCTGAGATGCAAGCGCTTGAAGCCTTTTCAAAATCTCTCAAGCCGTAGCTAGTGAACCGTCGGGCTTCTCCTCAATGGAATCTGCTGACTTCCGAGGATATAATCCATACCGTTCACCATGTTGCTTGTTTCTAGAAGTGATGTCAAGTAACTCCTCACCCTTCACCCTCGTCCATCTTCAGGATATCCTCCAAACGCTCAAACGCGTCCTTATCTCCCAGCTCAGTCTTATCTTCCGCCTTCTCTCCCTCGATATCCCCTAGCAATCCCAAGGCTGCCATGTGAGATGACGGTGAAATCTGCGTCGCTGTTCGATTAACATACGCATCAATCCTTCCACATCCGCAATTCGCATGGGAGAGCAGCTCGTTCTTGAGCAATAGAACCTGCTCTCTTAGCATCGCAACATGGGATCTCAGATGCGCTCGGACAGCTGTGAGTTCGCGTGCTTGCATTTCCAGGTCCTCGACCCACTCTTTCTTCTTCTGTCGACACTTGTGCGCTGCGATGCGGTTCTTTTCGAGGTGGCTTTCGCGCTTGGCTGAGAAGGCAGGGTTGGCGACACCATCTTCCTTAGAGACACCAAGGGGTCTGCGGCCGCGGCGTGTTCTCTTTTCTGGTATGGTTGCAGTGCTGGTGGTGGCTTTTGGAGACGCCTTGCGTCGTTTTGGGGGGGATTGCTGAGCTTGCGGCGGGGACGAACGGTCCCTTGTTTCCTGAGGCGAGGCTCTCATTTGTTCGGACGGAATTGAATCAGTTCTAGAGCTCTGAGATCCGCAATGCAGCTTAGGAGATAGGTCGTTAGGTTGTGTGGTTTGGCCATGAATTTCGAGATGGTGGGGGGGATTTCTCGTTATTAGCGGGGGTAGAAATGCTGCGCTGGTAGCTAGAGTCTTTCCAGCGTCGTTCGTCCACTTGTGGGTTTGCGGAGGTGATAATGGCATATTTTCTAGAGCCATCAAAGTATTGCTCACCCAGTCATCCATATCAGGCGGAGAAGGATGATTGTTAATATCGAATTCTCCGTTCCGCTCAAAGCTGGAGCTAGTGGCACGGAGGGGTTTGTAATCCTCAAACGGCAATGAATTGCTTTGGGGAGGAGTGCAGAGGACATTCTTGACATGAATGCTATCGTGCCAATTGCTCCTGTACAAGTCCGGAAAGCTCTGGAAAAGATTCGCTTGCTCCATTGCTATAGCGACGAAGCCTCGATGCGAACACTATTCTGTAGTATGATAGATGGTAAAAGACCGGTCTCCGTTGGAATATTGCCTAGTGTTTCCACTTCTTCCTATACAGACTGGAGTTCGAGGGTTTTCGATCAAGTCAATGAAAATTGTCTTGAGTGCGGGAGCGCATGTTTATAAATTCGAACATGGATCAATCAGAATTGATCAAGCAAGGGAGCGCCACTCTTTTAAAGGCACAGCTGCTCGTGATGCGAGAGGCGAGATTAGGTTGTAATGCATTTGGCATGTGTTTGTTGAGAACTAAAACCCTGGCTGCTGCTGTGCTCCAAACCAAGACCCCGCAAAACGGGGCAATAACATGTCACCATGGGATTCTGAAATTTGACTATGCTGACTTGTAGGTTGGAATGGTTGGGCATGGTGAGCAGTGATCAGTCGCTGGGTATCGATGCGAAGGTCAGGGACAGGCCAATCTCTCGCTGGCATAAACGGTTGAAACGACGACTCAATGTACCGCAAGCATAAAGCAAACACTGGCAAAGAGATGGCGACAATGGCTGTTGTAGAGTTCGCTCTTGGGAAATTATTGTGGCATGACAGGCTGCATGCCGAAATGCGCGAAAAGGCAGCAAATCAGACCTCTTTTAGCCCCTGCACGGAGCCTCTCCGACGTTGCTGGCGGGACACAAATAATTCCTGCAAAATCGCCTTTCTCCGTGGCACTGGTCGCAACACCAAACCCCTATCTCCATCTACGTATTAAGCATAGTAGATGGCTCTTTCTGCCAGCCTAGAATCATTATGCTACATGAAAAAAATGACCCTTTGAAATGTTAACCATCTCCCTTGAATAGTTCAATTCCCTTAGCAAGCAGCTTCATTCCTCTCATCCGCACGTCCTCGTTCTCATTGATTGCCCACGATGTCAATGTCTCTCTGGCTCGAATCGTAATATCATTCTCGGGAGGTGTGGCAGCCCAGAATAAAGCATCTGCCAACTCAACACGCAGCAAGTCCACAGCTGTCAACCAAGAGAGGCGCGTCCTGCTCAGATCACCGAGATAGCAAGCAACAAGCGCACAATCTCTTGTCGGGCACTTCAGAGCAGCATTTTTGAGCAGCCGAAACTCCTCATGATAAGGCCTGGTGCCTCCAATTTTATTTACTAACACGCTTATTTGTTCTGCGAAGTCCTTGCATTGCTCAGGTGAAGTTTTTGATGAAGGCTGTGAGGAGTAGCACAGTAACCACAACCTCAAATTGAACGTTGTAGGGAGAATCGCCGGCTTTCGCTGCGAATTTCGCTGCCATTCCCGCGTGCGCATACTTTCAATATAGTTAATGATATCCTCAATTACCGGCTTAGTATTTTCGAGCCATGCCTTTTTGTCCGGAATGTCATGATCAGATGCGTGGAGCGAGGGTTCAAGTCGCTGCATAAGTCGGTTCCAATGCGTGAATGAGAGAGTTGGCGCCTGTAGCAATGCATATGCTTGCTCAAACAAGACACGTTGAATTCGAGAGATCTGAAGCCCATTCGGTATTACTGGAGGTACCCATACCCTACGCAAGAGAGACGGGAGGTTAAACCCGCCGTTGTCAAAAGCGTCGCGCCCGTTATTGAACAAAGATAGCCAGTAACGTCCTTCATTTGAGTTTCGAAGTTCTAGAGAGCCTTCTGCCACATATTTGTTAAATATGGCTAAGTCGGGTTGAGGTCGGACATTCGCGAGAGAGAATTGATGGTGGAGATCCAGGATTGACGCGGGAGTTAAGGTGGGACAGAATTGGAGAAGGTGGACAAGTAGCTGAGTGCGGAAGGGAATTGACGGTAAATCCGAAGCCTTCAAAGTTGATTTGTGTTTTCTTAAGAAAATATCTATCCAGCGGGCCGTATTCGCTCTCAGCATGTCTATTAATGGTAGCAGAATGGACTCCATGAATCTTTTACGCCGGTTCATCGGATAAGAGGAATTTGAGACGAAGTGGACTAGGAGACTTAAGATAGGCGGAAGTGATTTCATATCCTCGTCGCCGTAAGCCTCTGGAGTTATCTCGGTCCGTTCAGCTTCAACCCAATCTTCCTCGGTCAACGGGCGTCTCTCATTGATGCTGCCTAAAATAGGTATCGTAGTTTCAAACGACGATATTAACTGGTCCGCCAAAGGGTCAGAAAACTCATCTGAACACCTTCCGAGCATAGCCAGCATGCTCTCAATAACTGCAGCTCGAATATCCAGATGAGAGGAACTTTGAAACAAACCACAAAGCACGTCAACTGAGAAGCTTTCTGAGACGAAATCGGCACCATCCAGGAGTTGAGCCAAGTATTTCACCGTAGTAACCTTGATGTAAGGCTTTGAGGAAGTGCTTTGAGGACCTTCCGCTGGCCTGATTTTCCTTGCTTCAGCCTGCTCTTCGAGCTTCATCCGAACTGCGCTAGCGAAAGACTGAAACAAACCCTGTGATTGAGCCGCCGAGAGTCTCCTTAAAAAGGTCACAGTGAGAAACCTCCGATGCCACGAACTGGATTCCGGCTTATCTATAATTATTCTCAAGACGGGGTCTGATGCAAGGTGCGGACAATCGCTCTTCGTAAGGAGAATAAGCAGTCCATAAGCAATACTCTCTAACTCTATAGCACCAGAGGATTCCGGAGGTGTTTTCAATAGCGTGTCGAGTGTGGCATTTGTCAAATCGGCAAGAAGAGGTGGAGGCACGGTATTTAAGAGGTGAGCAAGTATTCCTCTCGCATTTGACGGGTTTAGTTCAGGCCGACAGAGGAATTCAGGAGCAAGGAAAAGACATGGATATCGAACGTCCGATTGCGAAGGAAATGGTGTTGATAATAATCTCCGATAACCTCCTTTCCTACTATCAAGAAATAGCAGAGCGGAGAGAACTTGGCCTTCTCGTACTTCCTGTAATCTCCATTGCATCTGGTATGACCATACTCCTGGCAGGTTACGTCCTTGCGTTGTTGATCCTAGGATACTGAAGCCTTGCGTGGCTTTGCTGATATTTGTTGGCGCCATTAGTAAATAGTCCAAGCATGTCAGCGTGAGGTTTCGAGAGGCTATCGAAGGAGGTTGTTTGAAGGCAGGATCCCACTCACTAGGTTCTAGAGTGTCGACATCTTCGGGAAGGATGGGATATGGAGGAATTATTTCACTTTCTGGAGGTGGCATTAGGAAAGATGGCAGGGCTTGCCGGAAGTAGTAGGCCCAGGTACGATACGCTTCATTTGGTTCCATGCGTCCGATACTGAAAGATTCCATAGCATGGGACCATGCGCGTTTCATACGTTCACTCCTCTCTTGGGGTGGACTCTGCAGGACATAGATTTCAAGGGATACCCTGAAGCTATCAACAAAGGCTCCAATCGCATCCTTGGTCTCTTTATCTTCGGGTGCAGGCGAGAGCGCAATCCCTGCTTCAGCAAAAACTATGGCAGCAGCACGAGAAGCTATGAAGGGTGTATGACTACCCGCTGACTCGACCGCTGGGTTGAAAAGATGCGTCATGCACTGAATCGGCAGACCTAGAGGCCAAGGTGAAGGAAGCGTCGCAGCAACGGGGAAGATGGATGGCCGGAACTTCCGCCAAAGGGCATCCCGCGCCTTTGCTAGGTTGTCAAAGAACCGAAAGGATGCCGGTAGAGGGTCTCCAAGCGAACTGTGGCTGTTAAAGTAGTTGTAAGATAACGGGCCCTGTGGTGAGTCAAAACTCAAGGCCTCATGTCCAGGTCTCAGAGCTGCTTTCTCCACCTCAATGAGAAGCTCTATAGTATCGGCCCAGAGGATTTCGTAAAGTTCGTCGTCTGATAGTATCAGGGAGCGTTTCAAGGTGCTTGAGCACTGTAGACGAGCTAGAACGACGATTCGGAAGAGTTCCAAGATAGGAGACCAGTCGAGATGGTAGAAGGATGGTTCTCTTATAGCTGAACATGCTGTCTCGAAAAGTGTCAAGAGAGTTTTATTTCCTTCCAATACCCTTGAGTAGACAAGGGAGCTATCTGATATTAAAGGGAAGACTTTTTGCGTGCCAGAGAGCAAATTAATTCCTTCATGAGTATGAGTGGCATCTTTTGCGTAAAGAATTTTGATAGCGAGCTGCAATGCGGTTAGAAGAAGAAAACCACACTAAACATTAAGATTCCACGCACCGGGTCCCGGACAAAACGGCGTGCCCAGACAAGTGTCTCGGAGTACAGCTGTAATGATCCACTTGCGATTGCGTAAAAAAGAGCAGACTTAGCGAAGAAGGCTCGATCTGTTTGTTCTCTACTAATCACTGCTTTCCGTTTTCTCTCCTCAACAGCTTCGCTAGTTAGTACTAGCTAAAATTCTACAAATGGGGAACGCTTACTGTTCTTAGCTCTGCCTAGAGCCCCCGCATCCCCTTGCTCGAGAAATACCTGAAGCAGATCGAAGTCTCCATATTTCAAACCTGGCGATGGAGGCTGGTGGAGTATTGAATAATCATTGTATGAATGGTCTAACGTAAGAAAGTTATGATCGTTTTTGACGCGGCGTAGTCGTCGGAGCAAGTTCAGAGCATGTCCCGGCTCCAATCTGGTGAAAATGTTGCAGGGCCACTGACCCACACGAAGATCGTTTAATCCCTCATCAATGTCGATATCTCGTTTGTGAATTGAGACATATAAAAAGCAAAGCCGAAGAAAGTCGTAGCGAAGAGACCGCCGCAAGACAAGAAGAATTCCAGCATAATTACTGATGCTAGCCTGTGATTTAGGAATCAATTCAAGAGCCTCAACGAGCTGTTTCTGAAATAGTGATTCGCGAGCTGACCAGCACCGTATGAGGCTATGCAAAAAGCCACCAGAGGAAAACGAAATATTGGCAGTCTCGTTTGGATAAACTCGGAGATATTGAATGGTAAGATCGATGATTTCTTGTATACTTGCCCAATCCAGTTTTTTTTTAACGGCCCTGCGAAGAAGCGGTTCTACAAGTCGTGACATGAACATTCGTTTTGGGAAATTGGCGCCATTATCTCGTGCAAGTTTGCGGAGGAGCTCTAATGAGAAAAGCATTGACTCCGAAAAGCCTGGCTCTAGACTAGAACATGAAGGAGAGCGCCCAAGCAAATCAGAAAGGTAATCAGGGAGGTTAAATTGACTACTATCCTTTTCGAAGATTTTGTTGAGGGAAAGTTGTCGCAGCAACTCAGATCGGTATTTGAGGGTTAGTGATGTAGGCAGCCACTGCAAGGGCGGGAATGATTTAGTACGCAAGGCCAAGGTGAGGAACTCTGATGTACTGCATAAAGTAAGATAAGCATAATGGCTGGTTAGTGGTCGTCCGTCGGGGCTTTTGTGAGGCATATCGGGGAATAGGCGGGGAAGCAATCCACGCAACAATTCTTCAACTCTTTCCCGCTTTTCATCAACCTCGACTCCTTTGACGTATCGGGCAACGGTTTTCACGAAGAGCTGGACTTCTACAACTGAGAATTGAGCAATCAATGAGAGCAAGCTAGGTGTTCCACCAAGTTCATCCCAAGTTGTTCTCCAGCGGCTGCCTTTCAATTCTTTGCCGAATTGCTTTATGGCGACTCTCCGGACAATCAATGAATGCTCCTGCGTAAGGGCATCTGATAATGACGAGGGCAATTTGGCAATTGTCAGCCAGATGCAAAAGATCATAGGCGTTACTGATCCATATTTGACTGCTTCCAACAGGTGAGCTGAAATGGCTGCTTCAGAATTCGTGGTCAAGATACGGCGGAAGTAAAGAGCAAGCCCCGGGGGTTCTAGCTGACGTATTATAGCATTATCTAACTTGCTTTCCATTATCGAATAGTAGGTTCGGACAAGTAGAGGCTTGGACAAATGTATATCAGCTAGGTGAGGCTGGTGGGGAAATGAGCACGTTCAGAGGCACGGTTTTTAAAATTGAACTCAATCGGGTTAGCATAAATTACTCAGCACGGCCCTCATTATTGATAACACCTTATCTCAGTAAGCGACTCAGGCGGCAAACGAGATAAATCTCGCTAGTACTTAACTAGTATAGCTTTATAGAAAAACCCTACTAGCTTTATTAAACCCCTGCTAGCGTTATATAACCCCTGTACTT
>Ga0307507_10011650_pt1 | contig 11039 bp, 5 predicted proteins | sample 7_EM_MG_FD_207223 | JGI IMG/M metagenome (GOLD analysis project Ga0307507, IMG submission 207223) | Populus trichocarpa ectomycorrhiza microbial communities from riparian zone in the Pacific Northwest, United States - 7_EM | ecosystem: Host-associated > Plants > Roots > Unclassified | place... | reverse complement strand
GTGTTCTCTCGTGACATTCTCATTTTATGGACATGTTTCTTTATGGCAAAACTCTACTTTTGCCTCAGAGAAAGAGAAAACTTACAACATACCTAAAGTTATTCTCAGGCAACCTAAAAAGGATTACAAATAAGCAATGAGTGGTAGCAACGTTCTTTTCATAACTCAAGTGTCAACCTAATTGTGTCATCTTCGTAAAATCCATAACAAGGCTCAAAAAGGAAAGCAACATCCATAGAGAAAACCATACCAAGAATCCAACAGCTTGCCTAGTGTTTTTAAGTTCATCCCAGGATGCTCCAACATACTGCAATTCAAAAATCAATATACAAACAATAATTAATATGGAAACGAACTGCAAAGCCCCCTTGGAAGGTTATTAACCATAAGCACAAAGACAGAGGTCTAAAGAACCCCAAAAAAATCAAATCTTTTATAAAAAAAATAAACAGTTTTCTCCTTTGCACTGAAGCATACATGATGTAGACGAAGCATGCAAATAGTCATTACAGGATATGAAATCATACTCAGAATTTTATCAACTACATAAAAGCAACTTGCATATAAAATAATAGCTAAACAACATAAAAAACAGAGAAAAATAGAATGTATAATTCTAAAATGTTGGTTTATGCTTTTCTTTTCAACACAACTTTTTGATTTTAATAATTTAAACAAAACCATTAATTGTTAATGCAGCCTTGCTAATTTTGTTCAGATCCCCTACATAAGACTTCTGAATTGGCATGGAAAAACAGCGGCTTCTGATGATACAGAAATAACGACAAAAGATAGGATTAAGGTGAATACAGCATTTACTTGGAGACAAATTTAGAAGGGTACCTCTTCTTTTGCTTGGCCACACCATAATTCTAATTCAGCTAACCCAGCCTTCACATATTCCCCATTGCTGAATGTGCAGCACTCTCGACGAAGCAGAAGGCTGCAATTATACCAACAATTGCATTGTCAAGTTAATGATGTATCAGGCAACAGTATCCAAGTATACAGCATTATTTGACATTTGAAAAGGATAGAAAAGCTCTTTACCTATTAAACAGCTGCACATTAATGTATGAGAAAATTTGAGTAAATATCTTCTGCACAAAAATTGGAGGCACCTGAAACAACATTAAGCATAGTTCAGAGCATAAAAAGGACAATAGTATTACTTTGATGTTGTTGAAAGCAACGATTACGTACAAAATTTTCTTTCAATGTGCATAGCAGCCCATCAAGACTATTGACAATGCTGCGCCAGGAATCAGCTGGCGTATTATGGCCAAATGACAGAGATGATTTTAAAGCAGTTCCCCTTGATGCCCTTGGTGCCTGAATTTCATTATTAGTCTTAGAAATTATAGTTGTTGGGGAAATTCCAAGACTAGCACATGAAGTCCATTGAGAACAACTTGAAATTCTTCCAATTACAAGCACAACCACTATCATTTTTCTTGGTAGTGAGAAAGAAGATGCATTCAAGCCAAGGAAAAAACTGGTCTTCAAATTTATATTAAAACATCTGAAAATTATAGCAGAGATCTTCAAATATTTGCATAAGATACACTCAATGCAACAAAAATGACAAGTTTACTGATCTGATTATGAAAGAAAACTGAAAGGAAAAAGGTAAGGAAATTAAGCAATATATATATATATAGAAATTCAATTGAGGATAACACTTCATCAAAATCTATGGTTAACACTAAAATTAGATTTCAAGATCATGCATTGAATCATTTAATTCTTGTTAGTTTTCAACAAAAATTACAGCATAAATTATGATAACATTTTGAATCATTGAAAAAATGAAATGGGTTTGGCCATTTACTGATAGGAAAAACGAAAGGCACATTAAATATATCATGGCAGGATTCACAAATGAAGAATCAAGGTCAGTTTACCTGGATACATGATGAAAGAAGAGGTGATAAATCCTTTTTAAAATTATCCCGAACAATGCCATATATCGTCTCCACATATGCTGTCAACTGCTGTTTAAAAAGCAAAGCTGGATACTTAGCCTCAACCATCTGTATATCTTTACCAACTCTAAGATTGGCTGAAGAAGGTGAAGAACGGAAACCCTGAAGAAATACCAGGTCTCAAATGACTCATTTGCATAAGCAGAACATTAAATAAAACTTTGAGAACAAAAGAAGAATAGAATCTTGTGAATTAAAGTAGAGTTAGGCGTCCTCAAAATATAGTTACATGATATGAGATTGTCAAATCATTTTTATGTACAAAAGAAATTTCAGGGGGGGTTATCTCATTACTTGGGCCATCCTTCCAAAAAATGATGTTGGAGGAGGTGGATTTGAATTGGCACCACTGTCTTTTAAAGTCCGTTGAAGTAAGAACAGCAGCATTGAGGTATTAGATAACCAGTAAGCCATATGATTATTGTCATCCTGGTTCTGCAAGCATTACATATCATCCAGAATGTTAGATGTTGAATCACAGAACTCTAAACATTTCTGTGTTTTCTTCAGTTACCTATGTTGTGGTTTGGTTTAGAGGCAGGATAATTCTAAAATAAACCATGCATGGAAGGAGAAAATCAAGTTACCTCTATTGCAGAACCAATCATCTGAATAAGACGATCAAATACACTGGTTTTTTCTGCTTCAAACGATCTCCACTGGACAAGGCATCTGTAAATGGTAAATGCTCCAACTGGTTTTCCTTGACTAAACCCAGGATTTTGCTCCACGCATTTTATTAGAGCATCTACACTCTCCTACATCACAGAAAAAAGGAATAAATTTGAGATTACATCACCATTAAACTCCCAAACCAAAAATCAGGGGAAAAAAACTGTTTTTCCATCTTTAAGCACGTACATGTAGCCGTTCAATCTGAGATTTCCTCATTTTTTTGTCAGCATCTGTGCCAAGCCTTTTAGATGGAGTTGGTGGTTCCTGAAGAAGCATGCTCACTTAGGACAATAGATAATACAGGAACATTCAGAAATGGTGTATAAATCTTAAATAAAATTAAATTATGTATGTTTATATTCTTCACTTACATGATGACCATTTTCTAGATGCTGCAGCAATTTAAAATAAAAAAAAATATTAAGTTTCCAAGAGATGACATGAGAAATATAAATGTTTAACAAAAAAAATATTCATGCACTTTACCTGAGAGGTAATTTCCAAATGTTCTGACATTTTTCTTGAAGATGAACTGAACAGTGCTTGGTGCTGCAGAACTTGGTCCTCAGCTTCCATGTCAGAAAGTTTTTCTTCAAGCCTGAAAAAGGAAACTGTCAGTAATTTAAATTCATATAATTAACACTAAGTTATCAAGGAAAAATCCCATTATCCCATTTCGTGTTGACTTAAAAATGCAATTTAAGTACTCGACTCTTTTGACAAAAAAAAAATCACTGTGGAAACCTCTGCATGGCTGTTTTCAGCTCAATTATCTTTGACTCTGCATCCAAAGCCTGCTTCAGACGCTCTTCACTAAGCTTACTTGTCTCTTCATATTTCTTCTCTGTTTCATCAATTCTCTTTTCCAGTGAGCTTACCATAGCCTACATTGTCATCCACAAAACACCATTTAAGTGAAAGTTGAAGCACATGCCTCAAATGGGATTTTTTTGCTTGTTTCTCTTTCAAATTTGTATGCTAAATGCAGTCTTATAGAAGCAATACATAAACAGTCATTTGACAAGCCCTGTACCAGCTCGAAAGTTCATTTAGAAGAAAATAGCAATGCATAAAAAGCTTTACCTTGAGCATTTCATTTTCAGCAGTAAGTTTATTCACCAGTTCATTATCAATAACTGGGACTTCCTGTATGGTTGGGACTTTTTCAGCTTCTTTCTTTATATACTCTCGTTCCTTGATTAACAGAGCTTTAGATTCTTGGAATTCAAGCTGCATTTCTTGCAATGTTGTGCGTAATTTAGCATTTTCCTGTGTTTTGGATTCCTCTAGGTCAGCCTGCATTCAATAGAACCATCACTTACAAACAATCAATACCAAATAGCTAACAAACTAGAGGGAAAAAAAACCAGAAAACACAAATCCAACCAACTTTGTGCTTCTAGTCAATAGACAAAGCTAGCATATTCATATGCGCATTCTAGATTGTAATTTTAACTTCAACACAATATTCCTCAACACAGTGAATGGCTAAAGATCTTATCTCTCTGGAGCACAACACAGAAGAATTGTATCTTTTCATACATTGTTATTAAATACCATACAAACAAGAGGGAAGTTAAGTTCATATGATGTCGTTCATTTATTTAGGAGAAAAGAGAATTCCAAACAAACAAACATCCCTACCCTCATTCGTTTCTCCAGCTGCAGACGCCAGGTGAGTTCTTCAACTTCCTTTTCCAGTTTACTTTTTGCAGCTTGGAGAGCACCAGTCTCCTTAGCAGCCTGCAGACATATTAGAAGAGTCAATGAAATATTAGCAAATAAAACTGCTTTAGGAAACCACAAGCAATGGGGCAATTTTGAACAGATCGGGAATTTAAGGGATGGAATTTGGGTGGAGCAAAGACTAAATTATGCAGATTTATGTTACCCAAGCAGCTCTGCATGCAAACAAGGCAAGATAAATGGTTTTAAAAATTGATCATTTTTTCTCCGAGTGCAAAATTCGATTAAAGAAAACTGTACTGGAGGCACCTAAGGACACAACAATTACACAGAAACCCAAGAAGGGATGTTAGGAAACTTGAGAGAGAATTGATCGATTACTTTAGCAAAAACACAAGGTTCCCTTCATGAATAAAATAAACAATTTTTCTGTAGTGGCAATCCCAACCAGCTTTTAGGCCCAACCCAAGTTTATTCTGGGAATAAAAATAATACTAAAATTCATTATCAGATTATTTATGGAACGGTTGAAGCAAAAAAGAAATATGGACAAAAAAATTTGCAAAGCAGGATTTGCAATCTTAGATATAATTTATTGGAGAAGAAAATAGAAAATAAAGAAAGACGAGATCACCATTTTAAGCTTCCGTAATTCTTTACGAGCAACCCGCCCTCTCCAGGCACATTGAGTGGCAATTGCTGCTCGTTTTAACCTCAAATAATGAAGTTGGGCCGAATGTTTTCGGCATTGACTCTGCAAAAGCAAGAATTCCAATAGATTAAGAAAGCATATATAGTGAAAAACATAATAGAAAATCCAATCAACAGATGTGCAGCAAATGACTGCATTTCCATCAAAGTGTCAGCCATTACAAATAATGTCAGGTGATTTGTCAAAAGCTGGCCCACTCAACTTTGGGTAGCCCTATCTCATCCCTTAAGATCACGGCAGAGAAAGACAAGGTTTAATCCCATGTCCCTAAGCACAATACACCTCACATTTGCAGTCATACACTGGCTATGTCCATTGTTCTTGTGTTGAGCAACCTTTTGATGAATTATTATTATTGAAAACAAAAAACAATGCTATTGTCATATACATTCAGACATGCTCACAATCATCTATTGCCTAACTATATGGAATGGCTAGACAGCTTTTGCAAAACAAGTGTGCTTCGCTCTTTGCTTCCCCAAAATGGAAGAAAGAAGGTGAAATGAAGAGCAAAGAAACGAAAAAATAACATAAGAAAGCTATAACCAATTTCTTATGAGGTTTTGGAATTAACCTGGATGACAATCACAGCTCTCATCTGCTTCCTGAAACAAAGCTCATTACGAGCAGCCATTCCACGCATGCATGACTGAATGGAGACAGCTGAGAAGCACAAATTGTTGTATGCTTTACTTGCAAGGTACCTGCGAGAATATTTCTGGATTTTCAAACAAGCAGCTTCTCTTCTCAGGCATTCAAACCTATTGCGTGCTACTTCAGCTGCAATCACATTAAATAAAGCATGAGCTGATACGATTTCAATCATTGACCAATACATTCAAAATTCAATAATTTCATGGACTACACCACAGTTAAATTAACTAAGGGGTGGTGCATGAATAGGAAGCTACAGGTACCTCTACACAAAGTTTGGATATGAATGGCAGACTGCCGCAATAAGATAAAGCTTTTGCGACAAAAATACGATCGAACTTTCCTCTGGATGATGCTTGCTGATCTTCCTAACAGCTCACTTCGATGAGCATCTAGCTCCGCCATCTGACCAGCTCTAAGAAAAACTTTTGTTTTGCCAATCTGCAATAGAAATTATTCAATAAGACACTCTTTAAGTACCTTGGGAATTTAGTACAAAACAAATATCCTGGTAGATTCCAAATGCAGAAAATATGCCGTAACAACAACATAGGCTAATCTGTACAAACACCCCTTAAACTATAGGTCTTTTTGATTGACACATCCTAATTTATTTATTTTTTCTAATTTCAACCCCTGAAAGACAAGGTGTTTTGATTGACACCACTTCCATTACATTCCATCCATGTTTCTGTTAAAACATCTGAGTTTCACATGTTTTCTTATAAAATATCAAAATATCATCAATAATTGGTCAAGAAACATTAAAAAATTAACCTTCACCAATATTATATAAAAACATCATATGCTATATGATCAAATTATCATCATGAAATTAGCCCTTGATGGTTTTATGACTTTTTTGTACTTTTTAAGGAAAACATGTGAATTGTATGTGATATTTACAAACTACATTGGACACAACATAATGAGATGGGTGTCAATCAAAACACCTTATAATTCTCGAGAGTTGAAGACAGAAATAATAATAATGATAATGATATTTATAATTTAGGGGATCTCAATCAAAATGGTCCATAGTTTAGGGGATGCTTTTATGGTTTAACCCAACAATTTATAGGAAAAAAAATGGAGATTGGTAGATTCCAAAGAGAGCTCATGATTTAAAACAAGATTTCAACATGCATTCATTGCTTGACTGATAGTCATTCCTTGCATGTACATATCCATGTGAGCATGAACAAGACAGGCATTCAGATAGTTGAACATAGATTATAAATGAATTACTAGAGAAAAGATATACCTTAAGATTATTCATTATTCTTAAAAAGGTATTACTGAAAATATACCTGATAACCTTTGAGGTTCACCTTCTCTAGAAGCATCTTGCAAGCACTAACCTCATCGCAGCTATCAAGGCATAAATAATAGAAAATGAAAAGGGACATTTAATTCAATTCAAATCCAAGAAAGAATAAATAAATAAACAAAAACTAGAATTAAGAAACAAATTTAAAGGAGAAATTTAAAAAGCTACCCGCCATGCAGCACATCTGGTGCCAGAATGGCAAAACGACGAACAAATTCATCAAAAGTCTTCCTGGTGGGATATCCAGCACAGCTAATCCTAATTGCTTCCATCACTCCCTGGAATCAGAAAAGTATACATGCCGGGCATGGTTTTTATCAATGAAGAAATGCCATGACACATGAAATGACCACAATCTTGAATCTTACCCCACAACAAAGCTGTTGTAAAACATTATTATTCTCAAAGATGGATGGCTTTAGAGCATTATTCGGTTTTACACAACGAATGTAATGTGGCTCAGTAGCACTCAGTGTTTCAAGCAATGCTTGTAGTTGTTGCTGTAGAGAGATAGGGTTAAAACTGAAAAATGTTGAAAATGTTAATTAACACACATTAAACTTGTGCACGCTTGAACATAAACTGACCTTACACCTAGAACCTATTGATGAGAACTTTGATGATTTAGCAGATTCCTCAGGCAATGGTGGGAACAGGCCTGAAACAAAGGAGCACTTGGACTCACTGAGAAGAGATTGATGCTCTGCAACAACATAATCCTTGTTCTTATCCAGAAAATGTTCAGTTTGATATGTCACCTACAATCAAAATTCTCCTGTGATGAGTATTAAGCTGCACTTCACTTTTTAGTTGCTGCATGAAGAACTAGCATTGTGGCACAATCTCATATGTACCAAAAAGCAGAGAATACTTACATCTCCAGCATAATGACAAATGGTGAAGTCACTGCGAGCTAACTTAGGTTTGTTAAAACGTTTGTGGTCTTTGAAAGTCTGATAAAGCTTTTCTGCAAATGTTTCATGTGTTGATCTAGGAAACATACTGCAAACAACAAACAAAAGCTAATATATCACTACCATATCAATGGAAAATTTCTGGACAGACCAAAATACTCTTTTTAATGTCTGCATCGACTGAATGGGAGGAAGAGTTGTCCTATGTTTTCTACAACATACATACCAAGCTTCGTCAAGCAGAGCAATGATGCCACCAGGTTTCTGAAATCGTAAAAGTACATATTAGAAAGATGAAACACAAAAGAACATCCATCATGTCAGATCCTCTTTTATGATGCTTAAATATGTACCAGATTGAAATGCAACAACAACAAAAAAAAAATCAGGAATAGAGAGAACGTGCAATGAATGCAAGTAACACAAAGCCAACATCCAATAGGAATCACAAGAACATAAAATCTGAAAACTATTTAACTTGCAAGGAAATATCACGATCAATCTCATAAGTGGTTCCATTTCTACAATCAAAATAGTATTTGATTGTTCTTAGAAGAAAAGAGCACATTTACTTCACAACAAAATAAATAACTGGACAAGAATATAAAGTTACAACAGAAAACACGCTTTTGGATATCAAGAAGCCACTGAGCTGACTTTCTTGACTAATTGAAGCAACAAGGGGCACTGCTTAAGATGCAATGACAAAAAAATTACTTGGCAGTCTTTATTGTCCTTGAGCTTTACTTGATAGGCACAGTAATTATGAGACACAACAGCACTAACTGTTTCAAAAGGGGGGTATACAACACGTGCTTGTAAATGAAAGGAGAAAAAAATAAATTGAATTGAATAACTCGTCAGATCCCATCCCCACAAGCCAAAGTCAGTATTAGCTTTAATTTAACATCATCTTAGAAAGGTAGATATTGTAGTTTCCACTGTTAGCAATAAAAAACTAACATCAAAGACCCTAACTTTGGCAGCTTACAGCATTTATATGCAATTATGTTAATGGTAGCAATAAATCCGATTAACTGGCATTGTAACAAAAGGCAACCCTTATCTGAATTTGGAGTTAGATATCAACACAGTTTTGGTCTTTGGAATGCTTTGGCACCTCAAACACAAAATATTAACAGCAATATCCCATACAAAATTGAACATTTGTCTATTAAAAAATATAGAAGGAAAATAAAATAAAGGAGAGACATAGAGATGGAAAAGACAACAAAACAAGGTTAATCTGCATGGTTGTTGTATCACAGAACACCACTTATTTTAACTGTAATATAGATTTTGCACAAAGATAGCCAGAGGGAAGCCTAATCACTTAGTTTTTGAGACTGGATCTAAAGCTGATGCAAATATGTGATGTAAAATGCTTCATGCCAAGAGAAAATTTAAAATTTAAAAGAAAAATACAACACCTTCTCAATCAGATCAAGAATATCCTGGTTATCAATGAATTCTATGTAACTCCAATCAATTTCTTCCTTTGTATATTCTTCTTGCTCCGCCTTGAAGACATGCTGTCAAACAAAATATCAGGGTAAGATAAATGACCATTCGTCATTCAAGGGTTCTGATGAATGCTAAAGAACTTGAGCAAGTATCTCATGCTCAAACCTGGTTGAAGTGTTGCTGCAGCTTTTCATTGGTCAAGTTTATACAAAATTGCTCAAAACTGAAACAAGCAAGCAACACTACAAAAATAAATAGAAGTATAAACTGTAGCAAACTTAATGATATTAGACTTGAATTTGCATGACAGACAGTAAAGTATATTTCCATGCCGAGATGAGATGCCCTCTTTTTAGAATTACATTATCTATATATAAGTCATCAAACAAACAAAAGGAACCGTGCTTGCCATTGTGAGCAGAGCTATTGCTGAGGTTCCTCGGTTACAAGTGTTTGCATGAGCAAAATCATCCCAACCCACATAATTTATCTCATAAATTATAAGAAAAACAGATCATCACCATCAACTTCCAAATGGCATCATAAGAATAAATATTGACTTTCCCCGGTAAAAGAAACATGGGAATTTCATGCAGTTTTTCTGCAAGAAATTAACCTCCACAAATGATGAAAACAAAAGCATACCAGTTAAGCACCTGTTTGTCTTGAAACTCTCAAATCCATATATATCCAGAACTCCAATTAAAGATTTGGAATTAGGATCTTGACCAATAGAGTTGTTTATCGTGCTTACGATCCTGTGCAACAAATGTTCAAGATATTAGACAACGCTAAACCATTCACTGCGATAAAATGGTAATGAATGATGATGCGTCATGTATGCAAGCATAAAATACATTACAGCATACCAGTCAAATAATCTCGAATAAACAATTTTGGCCAAAGTATCTCTATTGACAGTTGCAGCATCTGGATCAAGCCATTTTGTTATGCTCTCATCACGAGTTACTATCACACGTTTGCATAATGAGTTTTCAAGAGACTTCTCATTGCACCTAAACAAAAACAGTGGATCATAGGAAGTGCTTGACAAATCAAGAGATCAAAATCACAGCAGAAGTTTAAAGATAGCTAAAATTAATTATCAATTACATCAAAAGTTCAGCTGCTGTCTTGAGATGAAACTGAGACTTATCATCCTTAGGTTCAGAAGAATCTATTTCATTTCCCTTAGCAAACTCCACATTGCCTAGATGTAGTATTGCAGCCACAACTCGGAATATTGCATCCTGTGAAAGGAAATTTTAGTAAATATTTTCATATGGATAATCCATACAACAAATACTCAATCAGATACCCAACCTGTTCATTAGCATTTATCCCAACAATATCCATAGCTCTTCTGGTCGCCAGATACTCCTCGGACTCATTCACTCCATCCAGATCATAGAAATTTGATTGATTAAGATAATGAAATGTTCTAGGATTTCCCAATTTGTACTTCTCTATAACCTGATAGTGGCATTTGGAAACAAGCGATCATAAGACACTAAGCTTACTAGTAGATAATATAATTTTAAGCTAATAGAATATCCAGGTACAAGTTTAGCAGAAAAATTATACAGAGGATGATGTATCAACGTGACAAATCAAACACA
>Ga0307507_10011649_pt1 | contig 11040 bp, 12 predicted proteins | sample 7_EM_MG_FD_207223 | JGI IMG/M metagenome (GOLD analysis project Ga0307507, IMG submission 207223) | Populus trichocarpa ectomycorrhiza microbial communities from riparian zone in the Pacific Northwest, United States - 7_EM | ecosystem: Host-associated > Plants > Roots > Unclassified | place... | reverse complement strand
TTCACTCCGATAACAAAAAAAAAAGCTCAATTAAGTTAACTAACATGCAATAAACAACGAATTTACCTTCATGGGCAGCCACTTCAGGCAAATAAGTGGCACTTCGCCTAACATTGTTATTAGGATCGGTAAACTCAATAATCAAACCATGTGTCCCAACCTGCAACCCAGACTAACATAATAAGTTGGGAAGGCAAGAAAATTGAACAGAGTAACTAGATTCTGTTAAAGGTAAAACTTGAAAGCATTTGAACAGAGAATCGCAGACAAGTTTACATTGATACTGTTAGTTTCTTCAGCACCAAGTATAATGATTACTCGGTTAAAATTCACATGACTACTCAAACATTGCAACAGCAACACATGACTACTCAAACATTGCAACAGCAACACGGCTGATCAGTCCTCCTCTCGACTTGAGGAGATGGGCCATAATGTGTATTATGAGCATCCAAACATGTTGTATGCACTCAAAAGTAGGCACTGGGGAAGCACTTTTCACTGTAACTTTCAATGTTAGCTTCTATAACTTTGATTGATTTTGCAAAATCCTAATAAAAATTTGAAAAAGAGCCCCACAACAATGTATCTTTGGAAACTTACTTAAGGGAAATGGCTTGTTTGATAATCAATGATGGAGCATGCCATAATGAAGTTATAACTGAAATCTAGCAGCTGCCTAACTTTTCGTTTAGTCTGTCTTCTAATTTTGTAAATCTAAGGAGATACCTATCAACAAACCTTAGAGGTTCAGCAATTTAGATCAAAGTTCCAGAGTGTTAGAATTTTATTTTATTTTCAATTAAAAACTTTCAGACCACATGAAATGGAAAACATAACTGAGAACAATACTATCCACAATAAAACTTGGTAGTTTAGATGTTAGAAAACATCTTCACCCCAAAGTTCCAAGAGCTTAAACAAGTTAAAGCACACACCTCCCAATCAAGATAGTTGTTAGCAGTTTCATAATTAGTCAGAATGGAAACTGTGCATTCCAGAGTAGGCAATTCTTTAGCTTGTATAGGAGGGAATCTGCGGTCCCTCAAAGCACTGCAAGACAGTAAAAATGAAATGTAGGAAGCCTCATAAGTATGTCACACCAGACCAAAGTCGCACCAACAGGAAACAGATTGAGAAGAGATTTAAATATAACAAGAGAAGGCATTTGTTACAAATCATTTTGTAATTTCGAATGAATAAAAGCAAGGTTGCAGGAACAAACCTTATAGAAATCTATTTAGATGGTTGATTCATCCCCTAATTTTTTTCTTTGGGGTGGGGGGGCATGGGAAGAAACCTTGACTTACTGACACTTGACAGTCCAAAAGGAAAAGAGGGAAAAGATTTGTTTTCCTCTGTACATGAACCCAAATCCATTTTTCACACGCTCTTGGACTAGAATGTGATTCAAGCAATTCCTAGCAATGGCAACTATAAGGATAAGCAAGGTTTGACAATTCATCAAAGGAACAGAGTGGCAATGGGCACAGAGGGTTATATGCTTTTTTTTACATGAAGGAGGAAGGAGGATCCATAATTCAACAGAATTATATATATCAGCAACATAATTGGATATGAACAGCAATACCTTGTTAAAGCATAGTCCCGGAATCCATTAACCAAGTATCGAGCTTCCAAAGTCCCAATGCATCCACGTAAACGAGGCTCACCTCCGTTGACAACTTTCTTCCAAGTGACAAACAATGGGCTGAAAACAGAATATTACCATGTCAAATATGACAGTGCCCAACATGGTTCTGGTGTGCATAACTGACAACAAATAAATCTAAGACAGCATTACAGAAACTTTTTTTTATCACTTTTATGAATATGACACCTCTCAATAATTACAAAAACTTATCAAAAAATCATCTAAGACAGCATTCTCAACAAGTACAAACTTGTTAAAGATTATCCAACACCGAATTCCCATTAAGTAAAAAACTTCCTAAAAATCACTACTTCTATGGCACCTGACAAAGACGTGCCAAGTGTTCAGACAAAATATGACATGCCATCATTACGCAATAATGGTAAAGGCTGAGAGATTATTCAAGCTGTCAACACAGCATGACAACCAACAAATCTCAAAAGTTGATCTGTCAACATTCACCCAATCCATGCAAATAAGCAGACTGCAGACTTGAAACATCAATTATCTTGGTAAATAAATGTAAAATAGTCACAACATAGTTGAAAAACAGCAATCTTGAAACACCCAAAAACTGAAGAGAGAATATAAAAATGCAAAGGAGCAAAGGTGCAGTTATATTAAAAAAAAATAAAAAATCAACTGAACTCCATTAGACAAAATAGTTTGATACAGGTAGCTACGTGGAAGGTAGAATTTCAGCATTAAAAAAAAAAGCCCTCTTCCACTGTATCTCCCAAGCATAAACAGAAAAATTTTAGCAACCTTGATATTTGATTCTACATTCCACCAAAAAAAAAAAAAAAACCTTCTATAACATAGAACCAGAATTTTCTTAAGATATAGCACTTCTGTAAGCTGTTTCATAGCAAAAATAATGAAAAACAAAACGCGTGATTTCAATGAACTAATCATAAAATCTACGCATGCATAGCACCATCTATGACAAGTACAGAGGGGGAAAAGAAAAATAACAACTCAAAAAGCAAAACTTCGCAATATCAACAAATCCAGCAAGCAAACAAAAACCCAATAAAACCTTCAAAACACAAACAGAATCCCACAAAATCAAGCAGCGTTTCCACTCAATCCAATCCCCAAAAAAGGCCCTGTTTGCTTCTGAAAGAAAATCCAAAAACGACACTCAAAAGTAAACCAGCAGCAACAAAACAATCCAAATTCAAGAACCCATTTAAATGCATTCACAAATACATGTATAAATTGATTAAAAGAGTGAAAAAGTTAGACACAGAGAGGGATTACTGTTGACCCTCGTCAAAAGCAGCAGGAGGAGCATCATCAGAGTTGTAGTGAGCAACAAGAGTATCGAAACAGTACACAGCCATTTCCCTGTTTGCCGCCACCATGATTTCTTCTTTCTTTTCTACCTTCCAACAATTCACCAACTCTCTCTCTCTCGCTCTCTCTCCAAGTAACCAAAGAGAGACAAAGAAATGATCTTTGATGGGTTAATACAAATAAATGAAAGAAACAGGAAGACCCTTTTGGCCCCCTGTTGTAATGGTTCAGAGAGAGAGAGAGAGGGACAGAACTAAAGGGATCTCTAATGGTTTTCTTTCTTCCTCGTATGGTGTTGTAGCAGAAGCAATCTCCTGTCTTGGAGTCTTAACATGAAAATAAAAGTTTTATTATAAAAAATAATAAAAATTCTCAAATTTTACTCTTTTTTCTTTTCCATAACTGCCCATCCTTTCTCTCTTAAATTACCGAGGAATGATTGCTGTGTCGGTGTCGTTTCTGTTTTTTGTTGGAGGGTGTGATAGTGCCACCCATAACTTGCCAAGTGGAAACTCTTATTATTTTAGTCTTCTTCCCCCTTATTTTTACTTTTGGATATGTAGAACGGAAAAGAAAACTTACTTGTTTGAATTTGTTTTTTTATTTTTGGATTAATTATTTCAGTGTCACTTTAATTACTAGAATCAAAATGATATTTCATAGTACAAATATCTTTGTAAATCTTATTAAGTTAATGCAAAGAGTCAAGATGGGAGAAGAGAAAAAGAGAACTATGTTCTTTCAATAATGCATAGTTGTTATTCCATATGGGTTATGTCCCTTTATATATAATTAGAGAAAGCGGTTACTTCCTTGAGTAACTTCTCTAATAACTTGGATCAGGCCCATCCATCATCGACGGACCAGGCCTAACCCAATAACCAACAGAATAGCAACGAAGTATTGCTTAATTGCTTTTTGGATAATTATGAATTATTAAGTATTGTCTTAATTTTTTTGAATTGAGATTAAAGAAAAAGAAAATCTCGTATTAAAAAAATAAAAAAATAGCAAGCGATGGAAAATTGATCAAATGCGTTTTATATTAAAAATAAAAAATAAATTCAAATGCTTCTTTTGAGCGAAGAATTTCTTGTTACCATTGCCATCCAGGCTAAAGAGAATTGGCTCAATGGTGATTCTATGCAATTAGATGCATGGCTCGAGGACAACAACTGCCTGACCAATTGATAGCAAATTCTTGCATAGAATAATACAAAATGAACATCCTTTTCTTTGCGTGACGTGAAACTTGGTCTACTTAAGGTCTAAAATAATCACAATCAAGAAAGATACCCTAATCCAAATGCATTGTTCATCACGGATCTTGCCTTGTGTAGGAGGGAGATTGCTTGATCCAACAAGTTAGGGCAAATAAATAACAATGGGAGGAGTCGTTCTCCAACTATGATTCTCACATAAAGTCCAAAAGTTCCTTTCTTACTCTCTTTTGGACAACAATGGAGAATTTTACCCGTCCCCATCTTTTCCCTGGGACACTAGCCATCGAAGACCGAGTAAAGGACTGGTTTATAAGTTTTCAAACATGAAGAACCAAGTTTTAACCGCACACAAAATCCAGGGACTTGAAAATAATTCACTCAAGTGAAAAAAAAAAAAGTCATCTGTTTAAAGAAGAGGCATCAAGGAACATCTTTTGAGCAGGTCCACTAGAAAGGCAGATTTGTGTATTGGGTTCCAACTACGCTCACAGACAAACATCTCTGCTCCCCAAACTTTCGAAGTGGAGAATAGACATGCCTAAATGGAGCACTGCCATGCTCACCGGAGGAGATTCCATAGCATGACAGTTTTCCCCTTCCCTTTAGGATTTTACATGAGAGATTTCTTCGAGAGCTAATCAATCCCAGACAATAACCACCACTTCAAATCTTTACTTGAAGGTTACATCAGAAACGTCGGAAATCTCTCGTCAGATATTAAGAATGATAGCACTTACAAATGAAAAGGAATGTTCTGGCCAAGTCAGTCACGTTTCCTCCTCTGAATTTCCTCCTATCATCAGAATCCAGAATCACAAGAATGGTGCTAGTTACTAGGATGATAAATCCTTCCCTGTTAATACAGTGAATGAAAGAAAAGGTATACCATGCCTCAAATTGCCAACCAATAGATAAAAGATAGAATGACCACCACCGTGAAAACCAAGCAGAAACGGAAAGCAAACACCAGTTAATACACTATTTCAACTACTACTCGAGGCAGAAGCATTGGGTCGACGGAGCACAGAAATTTGGATACACCTAGCATCCCCGTTTCAATGGATCTGGGGATGTGGATGCATCCCAACGGCCTCAATCATAATAACAACATCCTCACCACAAAGAAATGCACGAGGGAGAAAAGGCTAGACGATGCTGTATAATTTAAACAAAACAGTTTTCTCATACGCTAGCAGAAGAATATATGCTAAGAACTGCTTTTGAAATAAATCAGTCAGCTGCTGGGATGTGTACCCAGGCATTCTCTTCGTTTACACTTGCAGGTATTTAACACATTTCCATTTAAGGAATAAAAAAAGAAAAAACATTAGGAAGTAGCATGAACAATAAGGTAGTGGATTCAAACGCCACAGGAAAAGGGCTACATGTTACCAGAGTGTCCCGCATCAAACTGCCACATCTTTCTCAAGACTCAACGACGTTATTTAAAGGAGAGGATTCAAACATCAAATAGAGTGTCTATGTACATGTGCGAGCTCAGCATTAGAAAAACTGGTTGGAAATAAAAAATACCACCTTGGCTTGTATGCACCAAAGCAATAAATAAGAGCAGAAAGCATTGAAAACATCTCTTACAAAATGATTAAAAGAACAAGGAAGAAACAAAGAGAAAAGGAAATGAAATAGCCATACTGCTCCACAAAAACTATTTAAACAGCTATTCTCATCAAAATTATCCATGAAACATAACAAAATTGCCCAGGTAAAATCATCTTCTAGTATTTCAAATTGAATTGATGATATTGGGGATAACATCCATTTTGTATACAGTAAACACATACATTATGAAAGTGCTGTACCTTCCACATTGACCTCTTATGTACTGGGTACTGGTAGCTTTCATCAACGAATTGAAGCGACAAGGGAGATGTCTATCCTAAAACTATCCAAAAATATTCTAGAAAATATCACAGATATGCATCTGACCTGAAGAGAAAATCATATTTAACTGGGAAGTGAATATCATACACCTCTAAAAAGTTAACAAATCAGCTTTTATTAATCAAAGATATATAATGTGGCAGGAAAGATGAAATGAAAGAACAAACCAGGTGTAGTGGCTCAAAACAGATCATGCGAAGATACCTCCAATAAAAAAGGGTCTGGGAACTGATTGAATTTTTCGGTATACAAAGTGCCATGATTTCCCTGATGCTCATTGTTAAAAGCGGGTAAAGGGCAATGTTTCATAGTCAGAGTTGGAAAGATGTTAATACAGAGCAATGAAGTTAGTCTATGGGAAGTAAATGCGACTCAAAGCAGGTCATCAGTTGTTAGGAAGTAGAAATTTGATGGCGATGGATCTCGTGAAGAAGCAGACCTCTGGCCCTATTGACAGCATTAAAACAAAGGCATATATGCTCCTCGAGATCCTTGAGCTGTTCAATGAAATTGAGATGGTTCTTTTTAAGCTGTTTCAAAACCTCTGAAATGGGATGCAAGTCATTACCGCTCTCCAATCCAATCTGAATAAGATGCTTATCACACTCGACAGCATCATACAAACGAGCAACACGCCGTTCAAGGGTAGCAAGTTGATTGTTCAGCACATATGTACCCCTAGAAGCAGAATCAAGTTGCTCGACACGGGCAAGCTCTTTCTTAGTCAAGCGGCGAGGGAGACACGGCAGTGTGCATATCGGGGTGGCAGCAATGGCAACAAATGCATGACTTGCGATTCCCACAGCAGATACTACAACAGCAACAACAGAGCCAATGACGCAAAGGGCAGAGCCAAAAGTGGCTCGGCGAACTAGGTGGATTCTAGAGCGTGACTTGCGGATTCGCCGTTCTAGTTGCTGCTTCAGTTGCGAAAAGCACTGCTGCATTTCATTAAAGTTATGCGATTCGGGGCAAGGGAAAGGGTTGCCAACGCGATCAAATTGGAGAAAGACATCAAAAGCACAATCGCATTGTGATTGAGACAGGGATTCTGAGTCAGTAGGAATAACATCCAGAAGTTTATGAAGAGGACCATAAAGAGCACGGGCACGATAAACACTCTGTTGGAGAAGAATGCAGAGTTGGCTAGTGTTTTCGCTGTTGACAAAGTAGGTGGATACGAGTCGAGTGAGAGTGTTAGGCTTGGCGTCACGAAGAGCTTCTTCCACACATTCTCGATTTGGTTGAAGAACTTGAGTCATAAGCAAGCGGTTAGCATCCTCCTCATTGTAATGATCATGAATTTCTTCAATTTGAGCTTCGTCATTATGAATCCTGGACCACATCTCGTTATAGGAATTGGTCTGGACAGCGATGGTGTATTCGCGAGTGAGGTTAACAGTAGGGGATGGCTGTGTGCTTGATCTTGGTGTTCCATCCGCAGAGTTCCCAGCTGATTACAAACAGAATTGGATTCATTCAGACATTTACACAAACACGTTAAAGGCATCACAAAATCTGACTTCGAATAAGCCAATCTGACCTTGCGAAGCCGGAGGGCAGTTATAATCACCGTTGGTTGGGGGTGGTGAGTGTGTTGTGGATGCTGCTGAATATGTTTTGAGAGAGAGGCACTGCATCATCTCGATCTGGATGAGTTGTGTACGGTCAAAGTTCCAACTCCAAGCATGGACAATGGATCCTTATCTTCTTCTAGGCTTGTTGATGGCTAGTGATGATATCGGAATTGCCCAAGTTGAACCAACGATCAATTTCAGTAGGAAAGGAGATGGACAGAAGAAAGAGTTTTTTATAAGCCACCCACGCCGCTATCTCTTGCGCCTGAATAAGGGGACGGTGGCTGCTCCCGTTGCTGTTCCTTGCTCATCCAAAGTTGAAAGATGGCAACCTTTTGACCAAGGTAGACTTCACTTTGTCACTATAAATAAATTAAAGCCCGCTTTCCCTCTACAGTATCTCGTTATTACTCTTGTAGTTTCCATAAAGTTCTAATGTTACCCCTCACCCTTATAAGATACACGGGGATTTGAATGGAAAAAAGAGAGAGAAGTGTATATACTATATGTATATACATATATGTATATGTATATGTATATACTATATGTATATACATATATGTATATGTATGTATATATGAAAAAAAATCTAGATAATACAGCTATTTGCTAGTTATTTATCAAAATTACTTTCTAAAAAACCAAAGAGATTTGATATGGAAAATTTTCAATTATTAGGATAGAAGTTATACCAGCCATACATGCTTCGCTTCTGTCTCTGTTGTAGATTACAATCAATTTTATTTTTTTCATTTAAAAAACATTTTTTTTAAAATTAAAATTTTTTTTCTTTGTTTTAATTTTTTATATATATTATTTTGACATGTTGAGATAAAAAAATAATTTTTTTAAAAATATATTATTTAAATACATTTTCAAACAAAAAAAACAGTTGAAAACAAAAACTAATCAAAGGCAGATAAATTGCCCCATCTCACATAATAACACCACTTTAAATCTTACATGAAGTTTACATCAGAAATGCTGATTTCCATTTCTGCAATACAGACATCTATCATGAACTCTCAGAAATGATAAAACTTCCAAATGAATAAGAATATTTAGTCCGAGCCAGAGTTGTGTCTTCTGCGCTCCTTGTCTTTCTTGTGTTTCTTCTCATCAGAATCACGAGAATGGTGTTTCTCGTGCCTATCATGCTTTTCACGTTTTTTCTCCTTCTCGTATTTCTTCTCCTCATGCCTCCTCTTCTTTCTGCTGCTTTTGTCCTCCTCAGGTTTATCTTCTTCGGAGTTTCCTGCTGGTGGATCAGGCAAAGCCACCTTAACTGGCTCAGGTGAAGCCTCCTTGCTAATAGATGGAAGAGTACTTGGGTCTTCCCAAGCCCGAGGTGCCCTGCAGCAGGAAGTTCAAATCAAACATAAAAAATGATGAAAAAGAAATGAAGAGCAGTTTACTTGAATGCTACATGCTGGCACAACAACAACCTACAGGCTAGATGGAAATATCAGAATATTGCGTGTATAAGCATCACTCAGATACAGTATTATGTCCAGCTGCTGGCCTTTAGTGCACCCAGGAGTGAAGAGAACTAGAATAACATGCGAGTAAAAAAAAAAAAACCATATGATACATGGCATTGAATCTTGATGCATAAATATGTTATAAGCCCAGGTAGAATCACACATGTTGAACATAGCAATTATTCGATACATCTCATTAGTGACTTAATACCTTGAGAAACCAAGACCATCAACCCGTGCTGCATCTGCATGCCCAGCCCCCAAGTCCTCTGCCGTAGAACCTCGCTTAACAAGTTCTGTATACTCATGTTTATCAAGACGATTTCCTTGAGGTCGGCTAGATCGCTTTGGAGCTAAGCCAAGAGCCTCCCTCATGGACCGCTCTTCCTCTTCCTTGATTCTTTGTATCTCTTCTTTCAAGGCATCTTCATTTGAACTCCCAGATTTTTTATCCCTGGCATACCAATGTAAATCCTTCCCTGTAGAAAAAATGAATGAATGAAAAGGTTGAAAAATTCTTAATGATAGCATTCCTCAAATTGCCAAGCAATAGTTAAAAGATACCACGAATAACACTCTGAAAACTACACAGATACAGAAAGAGAAACATCAGTTAATCAACTATTTTGACTATAACTTATATACTGAGAACTGCTCAAGGCAGAGCCATTAGGTACAGAAATTCCAGAAATTTGAACATACCTAGCACCCACTTTAAATGAATCAAGGAATGTGGATGCATAAAATGGCAAACCAACCAGAATCATGATAACAGTGTCCTCCATGGATCTTTTCAACACACTTCACTGAGCAATGTATCAGGGGAAGAAAAGGCTGGACAAACCTGTATAATCTAAGAAAAAACGATCCCTCACAGGATACATAACAACACAAGCCAAAACTACTTTGCAAGCAATCAGTTAGCTGATGAGATGTATCCCTAGAAAGTACTTTTTTATCCATTTACACTTGTGACTGTTTTACACTAAATCTCCAATTACAAAATGTTATGAAGCAGTGTGGATGAATAAGCAGTAAATTTGAACATCAAAGAGTATAAAAAAGAAGCGCTGCATTACTGATGTATCCCATACAAGACCACCTCTAAACAAAAGAATAAAGTTGCCCCAGAAACCGCGTTTTTTTTTTTGGCTGAAAGTTAATTTTTTTCATGTTTTTAAATCGTTTTGATATACTGATATCAAAAATGATTTTTTTTTTAAAAAAATTTATTTTAATGTATTTTTAAGCAAAAAGTACGTTCAATAGCATTGAACTGCTGCCACAATCTCTTGCCAATCCACCACAGTCATGAGCAAACCACCAACGCAACAACATAAAAAATCTAAACATCATCTCTCTTTATATCATAAAACAAGCTGTAAACAAATCCGGCAGAAGAGTCGTACAATAAAATTTCATTTACAAGTTCCAATAAACAAAACAAAATCCCGTTTTTCACTAGAAATGAAATTCTCCGCAACCCATTCCCCCTTCACCATCCATTCAACCAAAAACACAAAAATCAGACAATAAGTAAGAGCAGAAGCCACCAAAAACACGAAAATTCAAGGGGGGAAAAAGAAAAGAATTTACCTTTCTGCCATCTACCAACAGGAGCTTTAATACTGTGACCAAGATAATTCTCTCTGTGCTTATCTGCCTTAACATCATCCCAACTAAATTCTGCAAACAAAAACCAAAAATAAAATTATTTTAACACCGGAAATTAACATAGCCAATCGAGCCCTAATTAAATCACGTATGTAGAGAGAGGAAGCTTACGATCTCGTCCGCCGCGAACGCCTCCTCTGGTTGGATGATACATGGTTTTTTTATCGTTTCTTTAATGGATGGAGTTGAAGCTGGAAGCAGAAGAAGGGATCGAGACGATTTTCTGTGCT
>Ga0307507_10011648_pt1 | contig 11041 bp, 7 predicted proteins | sample 7_EM_MG_FD_207223 | JGI IMG/M metagenome (GOLD analysis project Ga0307507, IMG submission 207223) | Populus trichocarpa ectomycorrhiza microbial communities from riparian zone in the Pacific Northwest, United States - 7_EM | ecosystem: Host-associated > Plants > Roots > Unclassified | place... | reverse complement strand
TTGGAAGAGTATTTAAGCCTAGCTACACCGGAGCTGTGAGGGTAAACCACCCTGAAACGACGCCCTTAGAACCCACAAAACAGCCCTTAATAACCCCGTAAAACAAAGGAAGGGAAAATAGACCCATCTCAACCCCACTTAGCCGTCCTCCTCCTCCAAAAAAAACCCGCCACGTGATATTTACCTCCATTAGTGCGTTGGCTCCCACACGTTCATTCACTCATTACTGAGCACTCGTTCCCCACCCTCGCTCATAATTATTCAGGATACGATACCATAACCACATATATAAGCCATGAGGAGCAAGCAGCAAGGCTCGCAATAGCAGCTCAGAAGCATACAATACAATACACGGGGGAGCCACGAATGGGGTCAAAGACATCTGGGGAGATAGAACGGGAAGAGGAGAAGAGGAGGGAGGTGAAGGGGATATTAATATAGCCAAAGCCTATGTTGTACCGTGGCTGCAAGAGCGGGTCGAAAGCGGGTCGAAGGATCTTAGGAAAGGTGATACCTCCTGGGCTCTAAGACATGCCGGGGCTTGATGCTCTATGAGCTTGTAGGAGCTTTACCACGCGGTGATGCCTATTCCTGGTAGCCCATGAGAGTGGCGTTTGATCGTAGTATGCGTCTGGCCTGTGGGGGTTGACATTCCTCCGTATTAAAAGAAGCTTCACTACCCTTTCATGCCCCTTTTCGGCAGCCCACGACAGTGGTGTACGGTCGGAGTTGTCTGGTCGGTCGGAGCTGATATCCGCTCGGGACAATAACCTAACTACTCTTTCATGCCCGTTTCCTGCAGCTAACGAGAGTGGCGTCTGGCCATACCAGGTGTCTGGTCTGTCAGGGTTGACATCTTCTCGTGCTAAAAGCAGCTTCACTATTTCCTCGTGTCCGTTCTTGGCAGCTATCGAAAGTGGCGTTTGGCCATAGCGCGTGACTGGTCTGTTGGGGTCAACATCTTTCCGTGCTAACAGAAGCTTCACTATTTCGTCATACCCGGCTTCAGCAGCTGTCCATAGTGGTGTCTGACCATTCAGCGTGCCTGGCCTGTCAGGGTTGACATCTTTCCGCGTTAGCAGCAGCCTTACTATCCCCTCAAGCGCCATCACGACAGCCCAGTAGAGTGGTGTTTCGCCGAAGTTATCCGGTTTTTCCAGGTTGACGTCTTCCCGTGCCAGCAGTAGCCTCAGCACTCCCTCATGGCCATTCCTGACAGCCAACAAAAGTGGTGTTTCCCCATAACTATCAGCTCTGTCGGGATTAACATCTCTCCGTGCCAATAGTAGCCTCGCTACTCCCTCATGCCCCCTCTCGGCGGCCCATGATAATAGTGTCCGTTGATTTCTATCTGAGTAGTCAGGGTTGACATCTTCCCGGTCTAGTAGCAGCTTCACTACTCCTTCATGCCCGTTCCGGGCAGCGAGCGAGAGCAGTGCCTGGCTAGAATTGCATGTTCCATCGGGGTTGGCATCTTGCCGCGCTAATAGCAGCTTTACTATATTCTCATGTCCCATCTCGGCGGCCCATGAGAGTGGTTTGCGGCCGGAAAAGCTTGTTCCATTGGGGTTGACATCTTCCCGGTCTAGCAGTAGTTTGACTATTCCCTCGTGCCCACCTGCGGCAGCAAACGAGAGTGGCGTTCGGCCATACTGCGTGTCTGGTCTGTCAGGGTTGACATCTTCCCGTGCTAATAGTAACTTGACTACTCTCTCATGTCCATTCTCGGCAGCCTTCGAGAGTGGCGTTATGCCATATTTGCTTGGGCTGTCGGGATTGACATCTTCCCGTGCTAATAGTAGCATCACTACTCCCTCATGCCCCATCTCTGCGGCCCCCGAGAGTGGTGTCCAGCGATGTTTGTCGGGGCTGTCAGGGTTAACGTCTTCCCGTGCCAACAGTAGCTTCACGACTTCCTCACGTCCGTGCAGGGCAGCAACCGAGAGTGGCGTTTGGCTATCATAGTCTGCTGCGTCGGGGCTGATATCTTGCCGTGCCAACAGCAGCTTTACTACGCCTTCATGCCCTTTCATAGCAGCGAACCAGAGTGGGGTTTCGTCATGTATGCCTCCTCTAAGAAGGTTAACATCTTCTCGTGCCAATAGTAGCTCTACTACTCCCTCATGCCCCTTCTCGGCAGCCAAAGACAGCGGTGTCCGACTGCCTGCACCCAAGTTGTTGGGGTTAACATCCTTCCGTGCCAATAGTAGCTTCGCCACCCCCTCATGTCCCATATCTGCGGCCCTCAAAAGGGGTGTCCGGCGATGCTTGTCAGGGCTGTCGGGGCTGATGTCTTCCCGCGCTAATAGTTGCTCCACTATTCCCGCATACCCCTTCTCAGCAGCCCATGAGAGCGGCATCATGTCATTTCTGTCTTGGCTGTTGGGGTTAAGGTCCTCACTTCCCAACAGCAGCCTCACAACCGCCTCATGCCCTCTCTTGGCAGCCCAGATGAGAGGCGTAAACCCCCCAGAATCTCGTTGGTTGATGTCGTAATCCCCGCTCTCTATCAAAACCCTCACGAGCTCAACATTCCCGAAAAGGCATACACAGTGTAATGCAGTGAACACGAAAGGTCCCTCTATATATTTGAAATGAGGATATTCCACTAGTGCGCTCTCTAAAAGCAATCTAGGAGATATATGATCATCACACTGGCCAAGGAGCGTCATTGCAAGTGACTTTACGGGATCCGAGAGCTCCTTGTTCGCATGCGTTCCCCAATATAGGGAGGAGTATTTGAGGAACGGTGTGCCTAGGAGGTCCCCGGTAAGTATGGGCGGAATATTTTTTACTTGCTGAGAATTAAGATACGTCAAGCAGGTTTCCGCCATCGTCGAGTGAGCTCCGGCAGAGAGGTTGGTGCGAGTGAGGAGATATTCTTTGAGGGTGAAGTGGACCAAGCGGATATTCGAAGCTTCCTGATCTACGGTAATGAGTCCCTGGCAGCATCCTAACAATGTCGATATCGGAGGAACATTGTCGGCGTTGAGGTTTAGCGATCCTATTTCGACGGCGAGGGCGTGACATAGTTCATCCACGCTCAACGGCCGCTCCGAATGACAAATCCACATCAAAGCGGCCATTCCAAGTCTTGCTTTCTCCCCCCCCTGCGCCTTTATGCGTTCTAGAGTTTCACCGTAAGCGTCCCCCAGCCCCAGACCAGTTGTCATGGCGCCGAGCCTTTGCCTCCTCCGATGGATAGTCGTTTCCCGTAGTATTGCCTCAATATTTAGGGACACTAGTAGGAATCTAGATGTGTATTTGTCAGCGGATAGCTCAAGAAGGGCTTCAAACTGTGGTTGCTCCTAGTACGCACATTTCCGAAACACTTTCGGGAACCTTTTTCATAATATCGGCCTCCAGAAGGTCGTCCATCGCATCAGGGTTCGTGTCATCATCCAGCCTGGCGCGGAGAAATGTGATAATATCATCTTCTCTGGGACGTATGGACAAAATCGCCGCCCTCCCAGCAAGCCCTTTTTCAACCTCACCCCTAATATGTGCCCTTCCAGTCAGGAATATTCGTGTTCGCGGGGACCTCAGGAGAATCTGTTTTAGTGAGCGAAGGACCTTTGGGCGATGTACTGCTACACATTCGTCGAGAGCATCAATGCATATGAATGTGCGCTGGGAGGATGAGACGGTCTCCAGCATCTCCACGATTTCGTGAAGTCGCAACCCTCGTCCACCAATCACCTTTTTCTGGTCCTCAAAAGCCTTGGCTATCCCTCCCGGAATCTTTTCCCATCCGCCAACAATTTGCTTCAGCAAGGAACCCAATATACTTGTTGGAGACTGCTCCTTCTGGACGGCATAGTCAAAATAGAAACAAGCAACGGCGGCGTTTTGTCCTCTAGCTTGATCGCATAGGGTATCTACCACTAAGGAACTGATATTTAGACCCGTCAGAAATACGATCCTGTGTTTGCTTTTTTCGTCGAGATCTTTCGTCCCTATTACCTGATATAAGTCTTGCCTGCCCCTGGAGCACCGTAGCAAAACAACGTCGCCTTGTCAGATCTGCCTTCCCCGTCGCAATCGCACCAATCCCTAAATTCGTCGGTTGTAAGAAGCCAGTCCCCCACATCATCGATTCGGTTATTTCTAACGTCGTGGTGTCGTGTGCGGGGTTCGAGTGGGGATAACCAGGCCAGCAGTTCTGACCTCTCATCGGCAACAGAGATCTGGTAGTTGTAGTGGTTGATAGTATTGAAAGAGTTAATATTACCGAGAAATTGGGCCATTCTCCCTGTTTTGCTCGTTGGAATGTTGCAGAGGGTGGCCGGGTGAGCAGGACTGGTTGACGGAACTTGCAGCGGGTTTGTAAAGGAAGCCTGTCCAGAAAGTGCGGTACTAGTATGATACTATAATCATAATATTATACCGTACGCTACCGTAGTCAAATGAGTGCGATCTGATCAGCGGATCTAATCTGATTTACCGTGGAACCCGATGAAATTGCCTAGGCTGCCTAGGCACAGTTCGGCACGTGCCAGCATAAGTACCCCTCTACCCGGACCTCCCGATAAAAGTTCATTGGGTCTAAACCAACCCATAAAACCCGACACCGAGCAGCCAGCAAAATAACTCAATCACTTTCAACCAAACACCCCCTCGGCACTCTAGCTGCTTAGAAAGAATGGATAAAAATACATACTGACTTTGTGTGCATGCGGGAAATAGTCTCTTAAAGTTGGAGAACACACAGGAACAGAACGACTTTCATGTTTTTTTTTCTTTTTCTATATTGCTACTGGTGGTGAAATATAGTGGAGCTCACCATAGCGGAGCTCATTAACAGCTAATTAAATGCTTGGTTCACATTTGAAGCTCACACTAAAGCATGAACTATGTTCACAGCTCACACGAGCTCCCTCCTCTGCACTTGGATTCATGGTCATTTGCCTACTCAACCGTATTCGGAAAGTGGGAGACTATTACTATATAATAGTGACGAGAGCAAGTCCACATTCATGGCTAATCACGGAACCTCCCTATTCGTATTTGGGGTTTCTTAATTGCTTCATGAACCATTCCCTGCTGGTTCTCCCCGAGATGGTTGGTAGCCCGGTCAGTTTCACAAGTCAAGCCCACCACCGGTAGTGCCGATCACCCACTCCATACTGCAGTCAAAACATCGAGCTGGTTTTGACAAATGCCTCCGTCAGTGACGGCAAACCCACTGGGGTGTCCCACAGTATGGTAAATAGCCCAGGCCAACCCGGAATAAACACTTGTATGAAAGCCGGCTCAAGTTGGAACCGGGACAAGCACTACTTAGTAATAATTTCATTATCCACTTTTGCAAGGACTAACGAAAAGCTACCCAACCATCTGAGGAGAAAAAGACCAATCCACCAGACCGTATTACAAATACAGGCATGTTATTCGTAAATCCTCCCTGTCTCAAATCTCGAAGATATTCCCCTCATCCAACCGCCTCCTCTCCGCCTCCGAAATCTTACTCAAATCGAACTGATTACCGCCCATACTAGCACCCGTGTTTTTCTTTTTATACGCTTTCAACTGTAACACCAAAGTAGTTAGCAAGCATATACGCCGAATCCTGGCCTCTAGAGGGGGAATCGAGAGGGGGACAGCAAACCTGAGCGCTAAAGTCTAACTTCTTGGTCCCGTCGCTCTTCTCCTTGATAGGTCCATTACAATTCCTAAGTTGTATACCTCTGGCTTCCGCCATTCTCTCAATCTCCTGAGACCAGAAATCCATGCTTTCGTCGTCGCCCATCCAACAGCCGGCAACACCAATGGCCAGCCCCATTATTAGGCCCAGGTTCTTGAGCGGGGTCTTCTCTGGTGGGGCTAGCCAGCGCCCAATTGGGGTTTCCTTGTCTAGCTCGCGAAAGCAATCTATGAAGAGGGTTCCCATAAGGCAGATTAATTCCTCCACACGGTCGCCATCATCGACATCTTCCATCTTATTAGCTAGGATTAGGGAAAGGTTGGTTTAAAAAGGGACCTACTCATCCACCGTCCATCATAGGAGCTATCCAGGAAAAACACCAAAGCTTCAACGATGGCGTAGATCTTCAGTTCGAAGTGTGACTTTTTCTTCTCTCTCTCGTATTGAAGTATCTGCCGTTTTGTTAGAGCCATCTCAGGGTATCAGGGTTCAATACGTCCAATGCTTCATCGTACCTGTTTCTCCAGCACCTCTATGATACCATACCCGGCATAATCCTCGTAGATATGTACTATCCCGTTGCTCTCGGGCGTCCGCTTTTCGACCTCGATATACATCTTAATGAGGTTGTCATAACCATCTTTAGATATTTTAACCTCGCTGCCATCGTAATCTTCCTTTTCCTTGCGGAGATGTCGAACCTCGGCGTCTGGCTCCCGGTCCGGATCTTGAAGCTCTATGTACTCAATAAACGACAACTAGGTGGCCTCGTTAATAACATGCACAAAGAGTTCTGTGGATAAGTTTGCAAACCGGATTCTCAACATATTTAGACGGCCCGTCGACGATGGAGGACGGCTTATCCCCTATTTTGGCCTTTTTGTCAGGAGCTGTTTTCGGAGGTGAGGCGCGCTTCTTAGGAGGCATTTTGCAATTTTGGTTTCTCTGGCTTCAGTAGTTGCTAATGTGATAGCTAATGTGATAGCGTGGGAGAAAAGGGAGTACTAGTATGATAAAGGGAGCTGAGGTTGGGTTTTCGAGTTCGGGGAGTTTCCACGGTTGAAATACCGTAATGCTCCGGGAGTTGGTGGTGTGATGTCACACGTGGCGGTGGGGCAAGGGCTAGGCTCAATCCATGATCAATGTCGCTTGCATTGGCAACAACTGGTTAGAGAAACTTGTAGGAGTGGGCTGGGAATGGAGTGACCTTCACGCTATCCCGGTTGTTGGGACTACAGTAATTTCCTTGGAAGGCGGTCATCCTTGCCCCAGACAAAGAAGTACCGTGCTCACAAACAGGAGGGGTAGATTTTGAATGGGCTCGAGCACAAAGTTGGTTTTTTTGCTGTGACAAAAGTGTAGGTACGGTATCCGTGCTTGACAACTGTAAGAATTGTTCGAGGGCGGGGATATGCGAAACACCGATATGGTAAAAAATCCATGCGTATCACAAATTCACAACTCATACCTCTGGATACGGTATGATACTCGAGTACGGTACTTCTTGCCTGGGACAAGTCCCGGATTTAGGGACTGAAAATTCGTGAATTGAGGTCTGCAGCAGTGCCGTTAGCCTATTGAAGGCATAAGTTGGAATACGAGCACTCGCTGCTCTTTCAATTCTCTCTCGAATGGTGCAAACAAGCGATTTAGCTATGTAATAACTAATGGCGCTACCAACGCCAGATTTAGTGCTTTACCGGTACTCTAGGCTCAAGACACAGAACTCACGTTCCGGAGACTTTTGCAAAACTGCGAGCACTTACAGTACTCGAGTACCGTACTTGGGGAAAATTAATGGCTAGGATAGTCTGACAACCAAAAACCGTGGTTGCAGCATACTGTGGATACCGGTACTAATGCTACTCCGTCCTAATCTTTAATCAGCGCTCAAGTCTTCGAATCTATATAAGGGGTTGTTTGGCACGGCGGCGTTTGAGTGGGTTGGTGTGTTTGGCTGTGCCCTGTTTCTGAAGTTTCGGAACTGCAGTTTGAGAACAACATTTTTGTAGGTTAATACTGAGTCAAATAGATTCTATTTTCAGCACAAGTTTTCCTCAACACGATAATATTATCATCATAATTAACCTCTTCTACGAGTATGATACTAATTACTAATTTTCTCTTCTTTTTGCGTGAACTTTCACAAGTTGTTTGGCAACGCACACCACTCAAATTGTGCCGGTAGTTTAGGGAACCAGCCCCAAACGTCACAGCCCTCAACAGCCCCTGGGCCTTCCGTCTTGGCGGCAAGCCCTGCCAAGCCTCCACCACGTGGGAGGGGGGGATTTAATATGGTGCCGGTATTTTTCCCCTCACGATGATCTAGGTACTCAAGAGTCAGGACTACCCCATCAGAGTCCCAACCTCAACCCCAATTGGACGTCCTTCTCGCGCAGCAATCACCCAGCAGCCTCAGATTCGATTTTCCGGACTAAGCCTTATTAACTTGATCATTTATCATCCGCCTAGGTCGTGGTTATGGATCCCGGACTCCCTGAAGGTAAAATACGAACTTCCCATAGCAATTATCAGGAGCTTTGTCTTTACTGACTCGGGAGCAGAACCGTATAACATCTCGGATAAGAATTCTTTTGCTTATATCTCTGCACGCGATCGATGGCCCGTGATATTGGTGTGTGCCAAACCCCTTTAGCATACTAGGGGCTAACACGGGAGCACAGACCCAAGCAGTCGACGATGTATTCAAGCACACAAGCAATTCCGAGGACGGTATTCGCAAGCAAGAGGGAAGTAAGATTGTTGCACAAATCGCACAGCTTAAGTACGAGTTACAGCACGATCGAACCATAACGTGGGTTTCCCTGCCCTTCATTCTGTCTCAGAGGACTAACTAAATTGATATAGGCCTTTGGAAGATGACGGAGGGGATGATATCGTGGGTTACAATGAAGAGCTAGAGAAGTTGGGCAATCCTAGGTGGTTCGATGCGCCATGGCTATTCGCAGAATGTTACCTTTACCGTCGATTGAATACTTTCTTTGCCAACAGCAAAACCTGGAAAACCCATGATGTGTTCCGTGTTCAGAAGACCAATGCTTTCAAGTCTTCCCGGGCAGCGGTTCTCAAGTTGGCTTCACAATATCGACAGATAGTCTCTTCTCTCAAGGAGTCCAAAGGGCCCACGGATACTCAGGAGACGGCGGAAACGGAAAAGGAAATTTTCACCGATATGAGCAAGATGTGCCTTTGGGGCAATGCTACGGATCTTAGCCTTCTTACCACTCGCGCATCTAAGGATATTCAAAAGTTACAAGAAAGTGAGTCACTCAAAAACTCTGATAACATTCTGGTAGACCACTCCGACCAGGTGTACCATGTTCTTAAAAAACAAAGGGATGAGGGGAAAGTCGGTAGGGTTGACATCGTTTTGGACAATTCTGGTTTCGAGCTGTTTGTGGACTTGGTTCTTGGTGGATATCTTTTGGCTGCAGGATTCGCCACTGAGATGATCTTTCATCCAAAGAGTCTGCCTTGGTTTGTGAGCGACGTATTGCTTGACGACTTTGCGGATTTGATCAACGCTCTGCGGGATCCTGTGTCATACTTTAATTCGCCAGGAAATGGATACTCGCCCGATGGCACAGAGCCGGAAACTCCGCTCTTAGACTCTCAGAAATCTGACCTCGAATTCCTCTTCTCGGAGTGGAGTGAGCTACACACTCAGGGGAAATTCCTTTTGCGCCCAAATCGGTTCTGGACAACGGCTGCCTCTTACTGGAGACTCCCGAGTGCTGCACCGCAGCTCTTCGAAGACCTTAGGCAGTCAGAGTTGGTTATATTCAAGGGCGACCTTAACTATCGTAAGCTGACAGCTGATGCAGCTTGGGATCCTACCACTAGCTTCCCAAAGGCGATTGGAGAACTAGGAAAAGCAGAAAGTGGAGTGAGAGTATTGGCGTTGAGGACTTGCAAGGCGGACGTGGTGGTGGGGCTAGACAAGGGAAAGGATGCAGAACTCAGGAGCGGGGACTCCGAGGAAAGGAAGCGAAAGTGGGCCTGGAGTGGAAAATGGGCAGTAATCCAATTCTGGGACGGCAAACTGTAGGGCGAATTGTTTGGTGGTTGATTCAGCTAGTTTGGGATATTCCATACTGCCATAGCTCCTTTCAGTAGACAGATGCACTTGCCATTGCCCTTTAGGAAGTCTAAACGGCCAAGGGGCTAGATGTGGTAGTGTTTTGTGGGCATCAATTAGATCAATTATACCTGGGTAACAGACGAATCCTTTCCGCTCTCCACCAGGAACAAATATTTGGTTAATTTTTTAGCATGGGCACCATGTTATGCACTCCACACCTGCTATGGCGTGTATAGAACGCTCTGGCTTAATCCTAAATTCAAATACTAGGTAAGGACTCAAGTTTCCCCATCGATCTCTATGGCCTTTGTGGCTACGAGTAAGAAGGAAATCGCCCGGACCCCATCCGAGTGTCTCAGATCTCCCTGAAAACTGCACCATACTGTGCCTTAACTCAAGGTTAGGGGCAACCTTTGCACGACTTCAAGCGAGGAATTCTGCATATTCCATTTGCTCCCCCTTTCGGAATATACATTTCCTGAATTCACGGGGGGATGTTTACAAGTGAGAGCGCTTTAGGCTTTCGAGGCACGCTCACCTTGGGCTCACGTGAAACCAGACTGCTAAATATCAGACTATGGTATAGAGCAACATCTTTGCTTCGGAATTATGCAGTCATTTGTAAGGTCCCAGTGCTGTAGTTATACTATTCTTTTGTGATATATCAGCCAACATAGTCCCCGAGCTATCCCCGGCCCTTGTAGAAGCCTGGTTGTGAGGGTAGGCAACTCACCTCTATTGCTAGTATGACATACACTCGTACCAGGTGCGCTTGGTGGATTACCCCCAATATGAGCCACAATAAGGTATCTACCCTTCATTCCTTTTGCTCCCAGTTCGGTTCAGGAGATATCACTCGATTTTCTATACCAAAATGTGTTGGAATATGCGGATATCATACTGTATTAATGCTAGTATCGTGGAGTTCACGATGCTTGGCAGGCGCACTAGTGAGCTAGCGTTGAAAGGTCTGTGGGACTCTCAATACGGACAGCTACACTATGATGGAGGTACAGCAGAATTGTTGTGGGTGACATCATGTCTCGCAGGTGACTGTCATATCCGGTGTTAGTGTGTTGTGCAGCATAGGTGGCCACAACAGATGTGTATATAGTTTGCCCGTTTTTCCCTCTCTCCAGACATAGAAAAAATAATCAGTAACATATTCCTCTCTTGCTTGTCGATATCTCTCCTAGGATTTCAACAAAATGCCCTTTCCCTCGTTTCCTCATACTGCTGCGGCAGCGCCGGTGATGTTGCCACCTGTTGTTCACGCTTCTTTGTAAATCGTATCT
>Ga0307507_10011646_pt1 | contig 11042 bp, 16 predicted proteins | sample 7_EM_MG_FD_207223 | JGI IMG/M metagenome (GOLD analysis project Ga0307507, IMG submission 207223) | Populus trichocarpa ectomycorrhiza microbial communities from riparian zone in the Pacific Northwest, United States - 7_EM | ecosystem: Host-associated > Plants > Roots > Unclassified | place... | reverse complement strand
CCCCCATTCTCTCATTTGCATAACGACGAACGGCATCGTTCGTCGTTATAGATTATTTTATAATACATTATAAAGTACTTTTTTTGTAATTTTCTTTAGTTTAAACCAGGTGCCATGTCGCTGGAAGCGACATGGGACCCAGACGACGAACGATGCATTGTTCGTCGTCGTTAATTTCATTTGTTGAAAATTTCCTAATATGGTAATTGTGTACATAACTACTTATTCCTTTTATGGTAATTTCTTTTGTATATGATTGATCTGTTTTCTGTAGTGTAGTTTTTCTTTTGAGTGAACAAGGAATGGATAGGATTCCAGCTGGAATCCTGTCCATTCTGCCGGAATTCCTGGATTCTGATGGATTCCGACGGAATTCCTGGATTCCGGCGGATTCCGGCCAGAATCAGTGGAGGAGTGAAAAGTATTGCACTGCATGATGCTTTAGGCAAAAGTGAATATTAGATACCAGGAATACATATCCAAGATATAACTGACAGAAGATTGCCTGGAGTTAAAGCAACCGCCTGAAGGTCATACTGTGCACTGTCCAGCACATGGTCCAATCTGAAAGCCAGATCAAGGAACATATGACGGGATGATAGTGACTGTTTGCAGAGGGAGGATAGGCCCAGTTTTGGATGCAAGAAAAACCAAACTTTACACCCACAATGTATAAGGATGTGAGTGGCAAGCCCATCCGAATCAATGTGAATGAAGGTGATTGCATTCTTGGTACCAATGAGGCCCCAGTTGAGGTCTTCAAACAGGTACAAATCATGGAGATTAAAGGAGTTGCTTGATTTTGTGAAGTGATACGTGGTCTTGTTGGAGGAAAAAGACTTGGAAGACAAATAGTCTGAAGAGCTGAGTGGCAGGTCAAGTGGATTGAGGATCATACCCCTGTCACTTTCAGAACTTGCTAGCACATCTTGCAAAGTGCCTGAGACAGTCTTCGGCAAGTGCATGGTCATCTTGTCGAATTCATCCAGAAGCAAGTCATCATCTTCGTCATCTTCATGGCTTCCATCTTCATATAGAGAGTAATCTGTGCTATGGTTAAACAAGACCAACGAGATGCTAAGCACACCGCTCACCTTGGAGGGAAATGGGGTCATGGATTGAGAAAATCTCCTCTAAACCATTCTCATCAAACTTGAGATCTGACGCAGCAGTCGGCTTTGAGTGTCCTGACACGACAATGTTCTTTGTTAGAAGAATCTTCTGAAGTTCATCAGGCTTTTTTTGGTTGTACTCATCCCAAGTCATAGTTTGGATCACAGAATGACCGTCCTTCTGACAGTGAGGAGGCACATCTTTCTCGTATTGTTTTTGGATGTTCCGCATCAGCTCCGAAAATCGAATCACATAGGACTCATACTGAACAGTGATAAGCAAGTGGATAATTCATATATTGGGAATCAACTTACGTGAAAGTTAGGTTCGAGTCTGACTTTCTTGCCTGAAGCAGTAAAGGCATAAAACTCACCCTTGCACTTTGCTCTGCTGCCAGGAATCTCGATTGCTGAACATCTTGGAATTGTTCTCTCTCTCTGGAGTCTCTAAAGCCTGCATTAGAAAGGGTGCATCAAATACGATTGTAACTTACATAGGCATCAAGACTGTCAGGATCCCATAGCGACCCTTTTTGAAGAAAGTCAACGTCAATGGGATTGGACTGAGTCCCAAAATTGTTCAGATTGCCTAATGGCATGTCAAGCTCAGGCTTGGGCTTGGGCAGAGGTTGTGACCTGGGGTTGGCTTTTCATTGACCATGCCAAGGATTTGGCTTAGATTTGGAAGTTCCATCAGTGTGTTTGCCAGAAGTTTGATGATCGCCATGTTCTTTTAATCGAGACGATTGGAGCTGACCTTCAAGTTTATAGATGTCGCTGTCACTTCCACCAACAATCATGGAACCACTTTGATCTCCCGCAGCACTGCCAGTGAACTGATCTTCATCCGGACATCCACCTTGAGAAGCTGCACCAGTCTTGTCAACATCCTCATCTTCATCCATCGGAGCATTTGACTTGAGTTTGCCAAGGTTCTCAACCAAATTCTGAGTCATCAATGCACTGACGGAGCCACAAGGCATTCCACCTTGAGAATTTGTGCCAGTTTCATCAATCCCCTCATCTTCGTCCATTAGAGCAGGATCGATGTGTTGCTCAACAACAGAGCCATGAGGCATTCCACCTTGAGAATTCGCGCCAGTTTCATCGACCCCCTCGTCTTTGTCCATTGGAGCAGGATTGACGTGTTGCTCAACAACGGAGCCACAAGGCATCCCACCTTGAGAATTTGCACCAGTTTCATCGACCCCCTTGTCTTCGTCCATTGGAGCAGGATCGACATGTTGCTCAATGCCAGAAGTAGGGTTGTTGAGCTTCTCAACCACGTCAGAGCCATGAGGCATCCCACCTTGAGAAATTGTGCCAGTTTCATTGATCCCCTCATTGTCCATTGGAGCAGGATCGATGTGTTGCTCAGTGCCCAAAGGAAGGTCACTGGGCTTCCCAACCGAGTTGGAGCCACGAGCCATTCCACCTTGACAAGCTGCACGAGTTCCGTTGACACTTTTGTCTTTGTCCATTGCCAAAGCTTGAGATGTCAATGTCCTGACAGAGTCGCAAGGCATTTCTGATTCACTGGCTTTAGATCCTGCTAAGGCGTTAAGCTGCTGTTATTAATGGGTATGTGATACTTACGAATGTCAAAGAAATCTAGTGTGTCTACCAACCCCCCGGAGCACTGAGCTTGAAGGCTTGCCCAGTTGATGTTGTCCTTGATAAATGATACAGCCCCTGTCAGGGACATCTTGCCAATGGACATGAAGAATATGGCATGCCATATAACATTCTCAACTTCAACAAGGGTGGTAGGCTTGCCATTTCCAAGATGCGCCCCAACCTGGTATATAGTTTGACAGTTCCATTGTCGTTTTGCAATAGTATATGGGGCAAGAAGGTAAAGAGGAGAAATGTTCATGGCCAACTGAAGGGCAGCATGAAAGGAAGCCAGACTCAATCCAGACGAACACTCCTCAGGATGCAAATCAAAGCCTTGAATTAATTTACGTAGTCTGACCAAGAAATCCTGTTCATTGGGTGTGCATGAGGCCCTAACTGTTTGTTAATAAAAGAGAACAGCAAGAAATGCAAATACATACTTGATGAGTTTGTCATTAATGAAATCGGGTAAATCGGGCAAAGTGTCGGGGTGAAATTGACTTTCAACAATGAAAGCCAGGTGGCTGGCAGCGATGAGCAGGTTACAAAGGATTTTGGAATGATGGCTATTGGCAATGTGTTCCTTTATATACTCGAGAAGTTGATGTCCACCAGAAACAGTGTTCTGAGATTTGGGGTTCAAACTTATTGCATTGAATATGTTTTTGAACTTGAAGCAGAGTGCAGGCCAGTTCCAAAGGTGCTTAATGTATCCCTACATCGTCAGGAAGTCAATTGAATTTTTGAAAACAATGATCTTGGGCATTCACCTCAGGTTCCTTGTTTTCAACCTCGTATAGACCTCTACTGACTTCTAATCCATTTGAAGGAAGGCCGCTAACACGGGCCATGATATCTATAAGCCGGTAGGACGTGATGACTGAACAAACTTGGATGTGTTGTTGAGTGTTTAATTTCTTTGGACCTGATCGATGTGGAATAACTTGTGAATTAAAGTCATCCTCTGTTATATTTTGAAGCTGAAGGTGAAGTAGCCTCCATATGTCGACTACGGCAGTAGCATAGATGTTACCAGCCAGCCCTAGGAGGCAATTTTCAAAGGCTTGGAATTGACTGACAAATTGCTGGAGAGAGGATGTGAGTCATGAAAGGAGACCATTATGGTGCAGACACACAGAAAACCCCTTCCATTCTTGTTCCAGAACTGCGAAGCCGTTTGTCAAGTCATCGAAAACTGTTGTGGAGAAAGGGACTCTAGCAATCACTGTGGATATTCTTTGTCTTTGAGAAACGATGGTGGACAATCTATTAGTGGAAGGTATATCTGCAGACTTTCAAACTGGTGTCACTGCTAAATGAAATCAAGCCATGCACCATTAGCCATGTTTCCCCAGATTGGAGAATACAGTGATGGGCGTATGGATGAATCCAATTTGGGTCATCGAGGTCACGCAACACAACCGAGTATTCTCGATGTGTCATCATCTTCTTGTAACAAGTTATATTTGCCGGTTCTGTTGCCGCTGATGGTCTCTGCCCTTTGGACCTGTTTTTCATGGAAATTTGCACATGGAATGGGCCTTTATTCTTTATGAAACTCAAGGAAGCACTGCAAGATGAGCAAAGTCTCGAAAACATTCCTGGCCGCACTGCCAGCTATTGCCCTCAAACCATGACTGGACCTTTGCACATGAGACTCTTGACTTTGTGTTGGTCAACCGCAAGTCCATATCTCTTTGTGCCTTGATTTTGTCTCATTTCCTCTCTTAGTGTGCTTTGACTCGGCGTCACTACTTTGCACAAATCGATTGCAATGGTAATAAGTATTACAGTAAGAGTTTTTACTTCCTTCTCCATGATGGCGATCCCTCATTAAGATTTTTTCTCAGCTGCTGTGAGTCTTCAGAAGACAGATCCAATGCCCATGGCTTGTGGCGACGCATGTTGCGGGTTAAGATGGGAAGCCGACGACTGGTGTAAAGTAACAGACTGGATGCAGTCATCTTCAAATGTCTCATAAGTGCATACACTTCTTGCTCAGAAGATGTTACTCACCGACATAGCGCTGCACCAGGAACTGACTCGCTTTGATACCCTGGAATTTTGGGGGATATGTCGGGCAAAGTAGAGCATCATCTCCAACATAAGAGTGCGACTCTGCCAGAACCGGTGTTCTGTTTGCACGGTTTCAAGCCATTCCAGTGAGAGTGTGTCATGAGAGTCAGCCGTGTACTGGTCAATGACGACAGTGGGACTTTGCCAGTAGTACATCAAGAAGCAAGTGGTTGGAGGGATGCGAATGCGGAGTGTCAATGTGAATTCGTCAGGGCGTTGGATGTCACCTTCAACGAGTCCCTGACAAATAATGAGGTTGGCAACACCCAGGCAAGTCTTACCTACCTCTTTGAATATAATGTTTAAGATACACTCAACATCATCTTGCCACAACAAAATTTGCAGAGACGGGCTGCGCTTGTATGGATCTGGAATGGGTGCCTTGGTGTGCGTCTTCCCATCTGCAATCCACATGTTGATGGTGTTGGGGATGCGATGCTCTGCACGATATGCGACTTTTTCATCATAGGTCATCGTCTTGGTGCAAATATCAATGAGTGGGTAAAAGTCACTACCACTAACACTGAATGGGCATCTGACAGGCATGTCTGACCGAGTTGGTGGGATGAAGAGGGAGAACAGCAGATATGGTTCAGTTCAGACTCGAGTCATATATTTGCTCGAGTCAGCTATAAACTTGGCAGACTCAAGACTTGATCCTGGGATTTTCACTAGGGTTGTTTTGTTACATCATTCCAAATCAGGTTTGTTGTCAAAGAACTGATATGCCTGTCTGACTTGGACAAATCATGTACGACCAAGTGACGATGATCTTTCATTGAACATATGACCAAAGGACGCAAGAAAATTCCATTGCCTGACTGTGCATATCTAAATTGAATCAAATTTGTGTTACTGATGCCATTACTTGCTTTTAGTCATAGAAGCTTCTGGGGATGGCAAACAGATTAGATGCAAAATCTGTAAATCCGGTGGATGGTTGAAGAAAGACAGCCTGCAAGGTCATGTAAAATCAGAAGCACATCAGTGTTCCATGAATGCACTGGCAGACATGCAAGTTATCCAAACAGCCAGGGAACAAGCCATGCAACTAGAGGCCACACATGAGGAGAGCTTGGAGTTTGTGCAGCTATTACAATCGGGTCGACCAGCAGCAGCAACAACACCATGTGTCCCTAAACCCAGCACAGAGGAGCAAGAGATGTGGGAAAATTATGCCACAGCCGAAAAAACTTTCGACACAGGACTCAACCCTTCACTTGCAGCAGCTGAAGAGCAGAAACATCTGGAGAAAGCAGCCACCGACTCTTATTTGTGGAGTGCGGTGGATAATCTCCCTAATGAAGTTCAGATTGACAATGAACTACTACTGGATGAACTAGAGCAATTTGATATCCTGAACGAGATATTACAGGATACGCGTATGTATCTATATCACTCTGCCGTGCTTCTCGATGTGAAGCATCTCTTTCACTATTGTAGATTTGGACTCAGTCGACGTGGCAAGCCTAGTGGCTGAAGACGTACACTGTCGAACATCTCAGTCTAAAGCCGCTGATGCTTGGGCACCCTATGAATCGAAAATGGTGAGTGACTCTAAGCAGATATCCCAAGAACAAAGAGTATAGTGATGTGGTATGACAGATGTTCCTTCTTGATACTCTTGACAATCTTCCCCGAATGAGAATCTCAAATTTGCTCATGAATGTATTCCTTTGGATACTGCGAGAAGCTGGCGCTCGGGACGTTCCTTCTCTACACCGTCTTCATGAAGTTCATGCCTCTATTTGGAAATCATCTGGTATACCTACAATGCAACATACATCCCCTAAAGGCAATGTTTATTCCATGGATGATCCACGTACCCTGGTGGCTATGGTGAGCAACCTCATTGTCAATTTGTGAACATATTGGTGAACAAATTTTCTGTAGGACTGGGCCAATCCGAGCGTGTGCAATCATTTATGTCGATATCCTGTTATTCCATCTGATGGAGTCGTATCTGAGGTATACCATGCTCAGAAATGGTGAAAGGACATGGACAGAAATATGTTGAGCCCAATGTACGACGGAGGAGACTGCCACTACTATATTGATGAAGTTGCGCAGCTCAAAAGTGGTGAATTTGTCATTCCTATTTGGTGGCTAGAGGATGAGAAAGGAGAGGTCTTCGCAGATGCATATACCATCACAACTGATACCTCTGTATGAAGTTTCTACCTCACTGATAATTGTATCTGACTACAAGTTTAATAACTTTTACAGTGTCATGCTCATGTCAATGACTCTCATCCAATTTTGATAAAGGCAAGGGATTTACAATGTAATTTTCTGGATCTGAAAGATATGAATTTGCTTCCAACTTGGAGCAGTGAGTGCCATATGTTACTTCAGTTAATCAAGTATTCTGATATGAAACAGATCAAACCCTGAATTCTGGTTATCCAACTTGTATGCCGAATCCTGATCGTGCCCTAGCCAAAGGTGATCCAATGTACACCAGCTGGATAGACCTGTTTTGTGATGATGTGTCCAAGGGGGTTCAAGAATTAAAAAGGAATACCTGGGGTCGAATTTTTCAGTACTTTACAGTGCCCCCCCCATTCCTGCAGGAATCCGCAGGAATGGGACCAGTAAAGTCCAGCATTCTGGCTACAGTCCTAGTGGAATATGGTAGGACCTGGAATCCAGTAGGAATACTGCATTCCAGCTCTATTTAGATGACACATGACTTATTCTAAAAAGTCATGTGACTTAATCTTTTGTAACATAATGAACATGTAAAATTCATATGTATTTAAATAATAACAGATAAACTATATTATTACTATGTACATTAATTACCATGTACATTAAAAGGAAGGCAGGAGGGCAAAAACAGGCAGGCCCTCGTCGCCGTTCGTTGGTGGTGGTGGTCGACCCTCCTCACCGTTGGTTGATGGTGGTGGTGCCATTCATGGTGGGTGCTGTTGGATGGTGGTGGTGGTGGTGGTTTGGGCCCCTCGTTGCCGTTGGTTGATGGTGGTGGGTGTTGGTGGATGGTGGGGTGCTCATTGCCATTCATGGTGGGTGCTGGTGGATGGTGGTGGTGCTCGTGCAGGCATGTAGGTGGTGCTGGGTGGTCCTTGTCATTTGTGGGTGGTGCTGCTGGGCGCTCGACGTTGGTCGTCCGTGTTGTCATCAGTTGTTGTTGTTCGTTGTTGTCTGTCACTGTGCATCATTCGTTGGTGTTGTCGTCATCCGGCGTCGTTTCGTTTCGCATGGTGATGTGGCCACTGACATGTCGGCGGGCCTTCCCATTGGGGAGGGGTAATGAGGTGGGCAGTTGATGGTGGTGGTGTTGCATTAGTTGAGGGTCATGACAGAGGTAGGGAGTACTTACAGTATCAAGTATAAAATGATGACGACGACGATAATCGTCATTGTCATTGTCGTCCCTTGTCCCTCATCACCGTCCTGGTCCCTTGTCGTCGGTCTGCATCACCTGTGTCCGTTTGTGGGCGCTGGCCGTCGTTTGTGGGCTGTGGTGGGTGGTGGTCATGGGCCATGGTTCGTTTTTTGGGGGTGGTGGCTGTTTTTGTGTTGGCCATCGTTTGTGTTTGTTTTGGGGGGTTTGTCATCATTTCTGGGTGGTCGTGAGCGGTCGTCTGCAATGGTGGTCCGTTGGCATCAATGTGGTGGCAGGGCGGTCGTTGGTCGTCGTTGGGGGCATCGTTGGTGTGGTGGTAGTGGTGGTGGTGGTGGTGGGTGATGAAAGGAGACCACGTCACACAGTGTTTGGTTGGTGGTTTGTTTGGTAACAGGTGTGAAACAAACAAACAAACAGACAACCGGATTCCGTTGCATTCCGTTCCTGCGAATTCTGCGGAACATTCCGGTCTCAATTCCGGAATGCCCAAATTCCGCCGGAATAAAAGGCACTGGAATGAAAAAAAATAGCAGGCCTTCCTGCCAAATTTTATTCCACCGGATTCCACCAGAATGACTGGATTCCTGCAGGAATTAGGGGGGCACTGATAAGACCTCGAATTTTTTGGTAAAGCCCTCTGTGCTTGACCTACCTACCTACGTAATCAGGCACATATCTATATATAGAAATATGACATCATCTTCATGATCATTTTGATTCTCTGCCCTCGCCAGATGCCTTGTAGGCTTTGCAAACCCAATTTCGTGGGGGTATCTCCAATGAAACACATTGTAAGTGGTACTAAAAATTGCCAATGTACCACCATGTAATAAGGTGGATGGGGTGATTGACGAAGGAACAGGAACAGACCGCTGTCAGGAGAAAAATGAGAACAAGGTTGGCCATTTTGCTTCTTTCTCCTCCTTTTGATGCTTAGCCTTCACTTTTAAGCAGGTCCCCATTCCGCGATGGTTTTTTTCGAGATTGGCAAGTCCCGCTGTTCCACAATGGATTCGTGTTTTACAATCAGGGCTGCGGGCATACAGCATACCAATTGGCATCAAGAACTGATCTCTAACCATCTCATTAGTAAGTTGTAGGTAATTTTTACTCAACATACCTCTTCAGTCATGTCGTGTTGTCGATATGTTATTAAGACCTGTTTCAGGATTATACAAAGATTAGATAAAGATCAGATTGTGAAATTTTGAAGCTGGAAATTGGCTGGATAGAATAAAACATAGCATTTGTATAATGTAACCCATTTATGGCCAAGATATGGTCCTATACAATTATATTTTACAGCAGGAATACCTCCAGAAGCCAATTTGGGACTATGTTATAGAGGGTTCCAAAATTTTTTTTTACGGCCTGCAGCCGACTTACCTACCCAACCCCTGGTCCAGCATTCTAATGCCGAAACCCCCTTGGATGTGCCTGGAAATCGATCCAAAAATTGGAACAAACACTGGAATACGTACATGAATCACCGGAATCTACCTCGAAAACTTCTTCAACAAGAATTTCACACCCATTTTATATCATCCTCGCCTGTCGCTAGCATTCCAGAGCAATTCCATGGTATTAAACAGGCTATCGAGTATGTGAAACATCTCAAAGTTTTGCAGTACTTTTCACTCCTCCACCTATTCCTACTGGAGTCCTATTGGATTTGTTAGGAGTCCAGTGGGAATGACAAAATCCAATAGGAGTCCAGTAAGAAGCCCAGAATCCACTAGGACTCCAGTAGGATTCCTACAGGAGTCCAACAATTTTTGTAAGAAATTGGATTCTAACTAAATTTGAAGAAAGTACAGGTGATTGTATATCTACTAACTAACATAAACTACATTGGACTGTGCCGGGCTGTCGTCGCTGTTCGTCGGGGGTGGTGATGGGCCGTTGGCGTGTGGTGCTGGGCCGTCCTCGCAGTTGGTGGGTGCTGGAGGTGGGCCGTCGTCGAAGATGGTGGGAGGTGGTGGGCGGTGTTCGCCGTTTGTGGGGTGGGGGGGTGCGCCGTGTGGGTGCTGGTGTTGGGCCATCCTCGCCGTTGGTAGGGGGAGGTGGGTCGTGTTCACCGTTGGTATGGGGTCATGGTGGGCTGTGTTCGCCATTGGTAGGGGGTCATGGTGGGCCGTGTTCATCATTCGTAGGGGGTCGGTGGGTGCTGATAGTGGGCTGTTGTTGTTGTTCGTGGGTGCTGGTTCATGGGGTGGTGCTAGGCCGTGTTTGCCGTTGGTGGGGTGGTGATGGGCCATTGTCAGTGTTCGTGGGGTGGTGGGGTGGTGCTGGGCCTGGGTCCTCGTTGCCGATGCTGGGGGTGGTGATGGGCCATTGTCTTGGTGGGTGGTGGTGGGCCCTCGTAGCCATCGTGTTGTGTTGGGTCGAAATCGGATGACGAACAATGATCATTCGCTGCCCGGTTGCCACATCGCTGACGTGGCACCTGGCTTCAGGGTTAGCAAACAGTAAGGGGGAGGTGGGACCGACCTCATCATTGTCCATCGTCTGGCAGCCACGTTGCTGACTGCGATGTGGCAACTCGGTTCCCGTCGTCGTTGCCTCGCATCGATGTGGCCGGTTGTTCGATTGGTGATGTGGCATTGCCACGTCGGTCATCATGTGATGGTGGTGGGTGACCAACATGGTGGGTGGTGGGCATTATGGGTGGCGGTGTCGAAGAGGCGAAGGTGGCGATGAGGTGGGGGTGCGTGGGCGTTGTGGACGATGGTGGTGGTTGATGAACAAGAGAGATTGATGAATGATGGGCAGAATTCCCACTCACAGAATTTGCCGCAATCCTTTTTAGGAAGGTGGGTAAATGGTTGGTATGTAGTGCATAAAATATATATATATAACAATACCCT
>Ga0307507_10011645_pt1 | contig 11043 bp, 12 predicted proteins | sample 7_EM_MG_FD_207223 | JGI IMG/M metagenome (GOLD analysis project Ga0307507, IMG submission 207223) | Populus trichocarpa ectomycorrhiza microbial communities from riparian zone in the Pacific Northwest, United States - 7_EM | ecosystem: Host-associated > Plants > Roots > Unclassified | place... | reverse complement strand
GAGGAAAGGTGATGCAGAGGGAGTGAGAGGAAGGTCAAAGAACGCCATTTCCTAAAGCGGAAATGACGTACGTCATTGCTGCCAAAAAAAATTGACACATTCTCAAGCTACTCTGAAAGCGCTGTAACATTATGTGAATCCGCCCTGGCTAAGTCCTTCAATGATTTTGACACCACAACCTGCTCAATGCAATAGAACGCGTCATTCTACCGTTGGCGGCTGGGCTCAGGTCTGTGTTTGGTAAGAGAAGTTGATTTCCGAGGGGTGTTAGGGGTATTGTGGCACCGCTTCTCTAACCCTTATGGAAGCGTGACAAGGATGGACAAGCCGCCGTCGTTGTAGTTGTACAATGTAGTTGTCATCTTGTATGTTTTATGTTCGTCATTATTTTTAATATCAAAAATCGACTGAGAGTGTCCACTATCTATCTATCTCCGTTTCAAACTCCGAGTGGGCATCTGTTGCTATGTTTTTCGACGCACATGTTGGACATCCAAGTACTTCATCGACCCAATCAATGACGGTTTCCTCGTTCAGCAGTCCACTTTTCCCGGACTCGAACGGATGAGGGTGGAGGTCGACACCAGCTCTGGCTTTACCACACGTTTACGTTTAACGAAGACGAAGGTTAGTGTGACAGTGGGGTTGGGGACATACGGTTGGGGACAATGGTACAGACATGCCCCCGGAAGCATCAGGCGTGGCAGCCTCCCCGTTGGAAGAAGTACTCGTTCGGGCGGTCCACCCGTATGTCTTTCTATAATTTTTTAATATCTCACTTATGGTTCTGAACAGATGGCAGTGCGGATTACTCTTGTACGAATGAGGAAGTTCACAAAGGTTCAGACATTCGAAAAGTAAGAGGTCGTACTCTGCAGAACATTACAAGTACAAGGTCTTCATCTTAAATACCAGTGCAACCACCCATTCAAGCTGGAGCGCCCATTGGTAGGAGAACACCGGCCAATGGTACAGACTTTCCTGTGGCTAGTCCTCATCTTCTGTGAGACGTGCCGGAAAACCTATTCTCGAGGTGACTTAGTACACTCCTGCGCCTCGAAGGCAAGCCCAGGTGCGATAGGAGAACCCAATTTGGCACTATCCCCGGCATCGCAGCAGCAGCCTTCTGACTCCAGGCGGCGGCAAGGTGCGTTAGTTTCTATTTAATTCCTATTGTTCTAAAATCCCCCACACGTAACTCCAAGGTGCCACCCAACTTGATATACAATTCTGCGACTCCAATTCAGAACGTGACTGAGTACACTCCTGCACCTCGAAGGCAAACCCAGGCGCTTTAGAAGAACCTGATTTGGTACTGTCCCCGGCATCGCAGCAGCAGCAGCCTTCCAACAGGCCCAGGTGGCGGCAAGGTGCGTTGGTTTTTCTTTGATTCCCATTGTCCTGGAATCCACACTCATACTCATACGTAACTTCAAGGTCCTACCTAACTTGATATACAGTTCTGTGACTCCAATTCGGAACTACCACCCATATCGACCACCTGCAATTTGAATGCCCCAATTCTTGCTACTTCGCAAGATGGTTCGAGCCCAGTTTGTCAGCAATCACGGTTGTGTACGACTTATATATAAATGCTCCCCTTGTTCCTGCTTGCTTTACCTGTCCGCCTCACATTTTCCCGTTCACATTTCAATATTTGAATCGCGCTTGTCACCCTGCATATGTCCTTGCAAAAACTCGCCCCATTACCATTCCTGTATTGTCTTTGTCTGTGCCTTTAGATGTCGTCTCATAACCGCAACCCTATGGGTAAAAATCAGCATGCTACTGTCCGTGCGTATATCATATCAATATGTTTGTATACAATGTCCTGAAAACAGTATAGCGTCTGCAAATGACCCTCATCTCGCTGAAGCTCTGACGAAATTTCATCGAGAGGGGTTGTCCAGTAATAGCCTCATTAAGCAGAGGCTGTTTGCAGAGTACGGGATTTCAGCCAGGTAATCCATTTATTGTTGAACATATTTTAGCCGATTGACTTATAATGGGGTACTGAATTAGTGTTTCTTGTATCAAGCGTCGAAGGAATGACCTCGAGCTATTCGGACCTCGTTCCAAACTGCAACGACTCACAGAGAAAGAGAAAGAGCAAGTCGTTTTACAACAGCTCGACAAAGACCCTTCCAAAGGACAAGGGCTCTCGACTATCAAAAATCACATTGCCCATGACCAGGGCATTCAATTACCACGTGACACTATATCTGGCATTATGCATCTTCACGACGCGGATGCGTTTCTTGCTCGTGAACCGGGGGTGAAGAGGATCCACCGTGTACCCAAGGCGCCGATTGGCGTTCATGAAAGGTGGTCAGGCGACGGCCATGACAAACTCTACAAGATAGGCTTCCCGATCTGGGCTGTCGTCGACGATGCGACAGCAAGATGGCTTGCTGCATGGGTTGTTCCAAGCAATCGAATGGGTGATGTAATTGGCTATTTGTTTCTTTGCCTTGTCCTTAAATACAAAGGTATGTGGTTGCATCATATCCTTGTATTGAAACTGAAGTCGAGTTCAGGGCTTCCTCTCCAATTTACTACAGATTGTGGTTCAGAGACGACCCAACTTTATGGGCTTGTCAATGCTCTTCGGTGCGGTTTCCCTTCTGCAATAATCTAATCTATCATCCTGAAACTCATTTTTCTGCAGCCAAATTTTTCATCCTGAGTACGACATTGGTATGCTGCCTGCTCACTGCTACCTTCGAAGTGTGCACAATATCTCAATTGAGCGGTCTTGGCTGCGACTGCGACTCGATTTCGGTGACAACGCTGTGGTAGAGTACCAAAAGGGACCTCTGTCCGGAAATTTTAAACCTGAAGACCCAGTTCACCTGTAAGTGCGGTTTTGTGCATCGTTCAATGATACTTATGTTGTATATTCTATTTTATCAGACAATTGAGCCAGTGGCTTTGGTCCAAAACTCTCCAGCTCGCGCTCGATAGTTTCACTGAAATGCGAAATGCGCAGAAGATGCGCAAGGATAATGAAAAGGCTGGTCCCTCTGGTTGCTCTCGAAATGAGGCGTTTTTCTTGCCGCAGGACTTCGGCCTAGTAGACAAGCTCCTCCCTCTCAACGATGATCAACTCAACATTGTATCTGAGATCAAAGAGTTCATGGGTGGTGACGCGCTCCTCGCTTTTGCATCCCCAGAGTTCTCAGAGAAGGCGGAACTTGCGTACCAATCCTTAGGTGTTGCCGAGCTGACCATACATAATGCATGGCATATTTTCGATGCCCTTCTCCCATTATTCTAGATGTAAATTGTCCCTGGCTTTTAATAACAAGCAGATTGCCTCTCGTCCTTTGTCAATTGATCATAATCAACCTGGGCTCAGGTCTGGGATTGCGTGCAACGTGGCCTTTTTTTTTTACAACTCTTCAACACCCTTTACTGTACTCGTCGCAATGGCCAAGTGTTCATACTGTGGTATTGACTTTCCGCTCCTGGCTGTCCAGGACAATGAAGAAGTGGTCCGCTGTGGCAAATGCACTCTGCGGGTACCTGGAATCTCAATCCCCGAAATCGCAGCCATCAATGTATGCCTTACCGTGCAACCGTTGGGCCATTAAAAGCTAAAAACTCGAATAGGATAAACCACAGTGCGTTGGTTGTGGTCTCACATCCAGTCTGATCAAAAATCCTCTTTGCAATGGGTGCATCAAGACATACCTGAGTATGGTGACCATTTTTTTCGGCGAACACACACTGATTTCAAGTCGAATAGAGAAAGCGCCTCACATACCGACATCTATTCTCAGGATACAAGGAGTTGCACCGCTTTTGTTGGAGAAGAATGTGGCAGATATGGGGGGTGACGTTAGTTTGACGGAACGCGCATCGGCTATCATAAGTTCCGCCCAAGTATATCAAGCACAAGCTTCAGATCCCCGACTGAATAAGCCGAGCACTGCACGTGGAGTAGAAGGAGGTCTCAACAAACTCAAGAACTTGGGGAAAGCACAAACTGTCGTGGCAGAACGGAAGGCAAAAAGAGACGAGGCTAATCTGGTTGGTACTGGGATTAAAGTTGGTGCGACACTCTGGAAAATTCCTGAAGAAGGAAAAATGTCAAAGGTGCGCCATGCGCGTATTACATTACTCACATATAAATCATATCAACTTAATCCTGCACAATTCCCTTGCTTCTAGATTGAGCCCATCCGAGTTGTTCACGTCTTTAGCCCAGAAACTGATACCAAAGGGGCACTCGGGACACTGTTGAACATGGTCCGGAAACCATTTGTGGATCGATATCCTGATGCTGATTTGTTGACGTGGTAAGTAAAATGTTTACATTTGCACTTCTAGTCCCGATGAACAGTTTTAGGGCGAATATCAGCGTGTACGCTCATGAAAACCAGCAAAAATACTCATCGCTTGAATACTTTGATCAAACGCTTCCTATGGAACAATTTTACCGTGAATTTGTCAAGGGAAAATTAGTGGCTGAAACAATGTTAAAGGACAAAAAAATTGAAATACGGTTTGCTTTTTTTGAGAACAACGTCGTAAGTGGGAGTGTGGTTTTCTCTTCGTCCTTTGTTTAAACTTGTTTAGTTCCACGAGGGTTATCAAAATTCTTCTATTGAATCATATCGTCACTCGAAAGCCTCATCCACTCTCACAAAGACATCATCAGCTATTGGATTGAAATCCAAAAAGCCCAGGACAGTGTCTGCTCTGCCTCTCAATCGGTCTATTGCCAGTGCTCAACCCTCACGTGACTTATTCGCCGTGCCAGAAATACCCCAGCGCCGAGTAATTTTACAAAGTGCTTTCAAGCCACCTGCTCGCCCACAATGGACGCGCGATATCAAGATGGTTACCTGTTCATTTCTTCGAATTAACGCATCGTACTCGCTCGAAAACGGCCTCCACGTGGATTTCAAAATGATGGAGACTTCCGAAGAAATTGAGATCGCCGCCAAGTGGGAAAAACCAGGCGATGATGGTTATATTGGTGAAGGGTTTACAAAGCGAGGCATATATGTTTGTAGCAACCTTTGAATGTCCGTTTCATCTATGCAACTTACTGATAATTCCTTACAGGCACGTTTCAATGGCAAAGAATATGTCATTACGCAACCCGTTGATCCCTGTATGGACGATACTGCTGTCAAAAGTGTTTTGCGAGCAGAATATGCCCTACTTTGTGTGGGTGAGAAGCTGAAGCACGAGTTTGATCACCACGCCCAAGAAAGTGGTATCTTCACTATACCCAGTGCGTAATTCTTTCTTTTTGAATTGATTTTTCTGAGTATTGGCTTCTCCTAGAATTTTATTTCAATTTCAAGGATTCAATACTCGGGCATCTCACTCCGACTCTTACCTCCCGTAGTCGCCACTTGACACACAGCCTCTTCATCGCCACCCCGTTATTACCCTGCAGTGACATGGATGGTAAGATAAAGAAATTTACTGGAAACGATGAGTTTGGATACCCAGAGGACCATCTCACGAAGGCTATCCATGCTTTCTCGCATTTCACGGCAGTATACACTCAGCAAAACATAATCTTTTGTGACCTTCAAGGTGAGTTTCTTTTTTGCTAATTATTTCAATCTAAATTCGCTCCAGGCCTTTATGATCGCCAGAATATAATGTGTCTCATTGATCCGCAAGCTCATACGTACGCCTGCCAGTTTTATAAACTTTATATTTCGGGAATTTCTAATTGGCCAGCATTTACAGCGCCACTCAAACAAATAATAGCTGCTCTGAATATTGGGACGGAGGCGCCACAAAGCTCCAGGAATTTTTGCGAAAGCACGAAGCTGCATGTAAGGAAAACTGGATTTGTCTGGCGCTCAATTTGTCCTGTGCCGTTGTTGAGGAGAAGCCTGCGTCTCCCACAAAGGACAAAGGGTCACACAAAAGGAAGCGGAGCGACCTTTCATTCATTGTTCACGACGATTAGCATATCAGTCCCTTCTGCCATATAATTCTTGGTGTTTTTTTTTCTTATCTATACTAGAGAGCTCAACCCTCGACGTATATGTAGATATGCTGTATCGAAGTTGAATCCCCACAATACATCATTTCTAGTTGTTAGTGATACAATATACCTATGCAGAGCTCAACATTTATTCAAGGTCCCGCAACTATATGTCAGAAAGAAAGCACCAGTGGTTGTAAAAATGGGCTCATGCAGCCGCCGCCATTGAGCTAGGCTCCATATTCCCTGTCGGTACTCCAGTGCATACCACGGCAACAACTTGATAGGCTTCGTGATCAAACACCCGTTCATCCCCGCCACTTTCTCTCCCTGCCTACCAAACCCAAAACCTGCTTTGACGAACGGCTTCTCATCTTTACCCCCAACCACATATTCGACACAAACGAGGGCGGCACAGAAGCCATATTCACAACGGGGCGAACATCAACACCCCTACGTGTGTCGGCAGTGCGCTCTTCGTGTGTTCCCTCCAGAACATCACAGACCATTTGGACTTGCCACCTTCTCGGAACAAATCATGACATACGCGACATGACCATGTCACGCTGCAAGATAGCGATTGACAGCTAGTTGAAAGTCAGCGGGAGATACACAGTCCCAAGATCATGGCGACGCAAAGTGAATGTGTGAGGACAGGTGCATTTCGAGGCAGTGGGAGTGATGAGAAGAGTCTGCCGAATTAAAGATGCATTTCACGTAGTTTGAGCAGAGACTTACCAGGGATACGCACGGCACAAAGGTGATCGTGCGACATGCGCAAAGAGCTCCTTTACAGTCACTGATGGGTGCTGCAGCAGTAAATGCAGTGCACAGAAACTATTGCTTGTCCTGCAGTAGTAATAGCAATGACCCGAATAGAAACTACACCCTCACGCGCTGGGCTAAACTACAGCGACAGACGCGGCGTGCAGGAATCCACAACTTTACATTCATCATGTGACCCAAGTAACACCACTCACAAGATTGATATTGAAAATGTGTTGATCGTTTTAAGGCAGAAAAAAAATGCACGGGAAAGTCTCAGGAAAAAACAACATAATAAAATACGAAAACTGACATATTCCGTAAATAATATGCAAGTATAAGAGGTCGAAGCCTGATGTTTTTTGACGTTTGCACACGTCTTAAACTTATCCAGGCTTAAGAATACACCGTGGGCAGCTACATAAATGACGACTCGCTTGTGTTTTCTAGACATTAAGAGATCGGCGGTCACACGAGACGCTGTGGTTGTACTTAAAATCAGGCGAGGTCACATCGAAGAAGACAGCTGGGACCCCATCAATAAGCGAACCATCCACGAGCCATCATTTTCATACCAAACATAGACCTGAGCCCAGCCGCCAACGGTACATTCCCCCTTCGAGGGACATTTGTTTCTAGTCGTATTCTTGTTCCGCGCCGACTGTGGATCATTCTGCGTATTCAACGTCCCAGGGGTTCGCGGGATCTACGGGCCGTCAGGTTGCTGACAAGAAGCGTCGAGCGCTTGTCACGTTGTTGGCAACAGCTAAGCTGGATTCCGCATTACTCAAATCAAACGTCCCCCAAACGACCTTTATCTTTCATAAACGGTAAGAAGCTTCCATTTCAACGTTATAAAACGATCCACTGAGTATTCTTGTCTTAGCTGTCCACTCGAGGAGCTGACGCTCATTGTCCATTTATTATTGTCGGAAGAATACCATTTTTGAGCACAATATACGTTCTTCTAGTAAACGTGAGCCCTCCTGCGTTCCCTCCAGTCCCTACGAATATTATTCTGTCACCGCCCTCCAGTGACAAAATAATATACAGAGGCCTTCATGGAGAACCAGCAGCAGCAGCAGGAGGAGGAAAACACCGGAAGAACTACGAGCATGCAGTGGTCCTACCGAGGGCGAGGGCGATGACGAAGAACCGGAGGAGGGAAGAGGCGGAAGACAACACATGCATCGCAGAAAGAGTCCCCTCAAGGCGACGAGGACGCCACGGGGGAAACAAGGACCCTATCAGATCATAGCACGTGACGTGCGACTTTGACATGTGCCCAGGGACAAAAATCGTCCGATCTACCACCATCTCCGTGGTGTCGGGCCCATTCCACCAGACAGGTTTTGAAGACATGGAAAGACCTGGAAAATGAGTCTAGATCCAAGCACTTCTCGTTCCGTTGCCCAGTGATTGACTGCGCGAAATCCGGTTGACCGCGTGTTCAATCATGCGCCTTATCGATTCCTCGAGGCTGAAATTTACCTAACCCGATTTGTATTTGGACCTTTTCTCGTCCTCGAATTCACCCGACCTTCCTTCCACTGTGCCGCTGCTCAAGCGTTCATCAACAATTCACTGTTCCTTGCCATCCGTGCGCATGTCACTCTCTGGTGTCAGGAATCCACCATTTGAGGACGAGAAGGAGTGTGAGGAGTGTAACAACGAATTGGAGAGCACATCTGTTGCAGCTCGAACTTTTACACCTTTTTCTGAAGGTAGGATTCATCATTCACCGTTCGGCGTTCACCGTTCCATTATATACCCATGTATTGACTACGATTTTAGAGACAGTTGAGGGTGGTTGGGGTTCAGTTGAGGATGGTTGGGGTTCAGTTGAGGATGATTGGGGTTTAGGGAATGGTCCAGTAAGGAAAGCATCCTCATCCTCCCACACGAAGCCATGTGCATTCGGTTCGGGAGGATTTGAACCTGGTTTTCAACTTGAATCGCCCCCTAACACATTTCTCGATTTCGCAGCGTCAACTCGTACGTCGTGGAAGACCCGCAACGTGTTGGTGCTGATCAAATCCATTAGTCTCATCAAACGATGCCCCTCCCACAGAACCTCAAAGTGAGGCCAAGGTCGAGTCTTCGGGGAGTAGCAAAGGGAAGAAGAAACTCAAGGGAAAGAGGGGCAAGGCACAAGCGGCGGTTGAGTTTTTGCCAGGTATTTATTTATATCGTGCCGAGTCGCTCCATGAAAGAATTCTGAGCAGAGCCTAATTTATTCTTACTCAGGTCTAGTCCAGAATCTGAAACCATATCCTTTGTCGGGTACGTCGTTACACCTGTTTCCCTGACAATAGGGTTGAGTTTAACCAGCCTGTATCCTGTGGCAGTTACCGTCGAGAAGTCGCCCGGAGAAAGCGTTATGGAGAACCAGGACATCCTTGGTGAAATATTCAACATTATCAGTTGCGATTTGGAAGAGCCAGGAAACAATGCATGGCAAACAAGGAAGAATCTCTTTTCTGCGGCGCGGACGTGTCGGATTTTCTTAGATCCCGCACTTGACGAGCTCTGGCGCGTTCTGCCTTCCGTATTCCCTGTGCTTAAGGTATTAAACTCTTTCCAGCTGGTCAACAACCAATACGTAAGGTTCACAAGTTATTCATCGTTTACCAAGGAAGCTAACCCACTTGATCGCAGATATTACCAGACGTGGAGACCGAAGAATGGAGTACCTTAGAACGTTATACTCGCCGAGTTCGTGTCATTCGCCTCGAGAATACTTACTTTCACCGGAGTGTCTCTCCTCTCGTCTACTTTCGGCTGAATCAGTTGAGAGGGTCTTCTCTCTTTCCAGCCCTCAAGGAACTCTGTATCCCGCCAAATGTTAACGTGGACTTGTTCAGCCCATTCTCGATGTTGTCGTCCAATATGCAACTGCTCGAGCTCAATAATAATGTGCTCTGCAAGCCAGAACTATTCCGTCCATTTTTTTCCTTCGTAACCACCACTTCCACCAACCTCACCCATCTTGTCCTACGCGCAGACGTTGCAATCAACCTAGACCCCACCATCTTCCTCTTTGGATCTCTTCGCACGCTTGAACTCTACTTGTCCACCCAATCATATGATGCCATGTTCTTTCGGAAGTTAGGTCTCCTCTGCAACCTTAGGAGCTTGACGCTCCTCTGTTCCCCAAATGATCGCCACCGCGAACACAGAACACAGAAAACCTCCCGAGGAACTCCCCCTCTCCCCTTCGTGCAGCACCTGGAAATCTTACACCTCAAAGGATGTTTGATCGCCATGTCGGAAGCCATGCAGTACATGTCGTGCAAGTCCCTGGTCGCCTTGACTCTTGAGGAAACTGCATATCGCAGCAACGACCCACAGGGTTTGTGCTGGACGGAATGCTTGAAACCGTTGTTCGTTGGCGTTCAGTCGGTCAAGAAAGTCGTCATTACCCAGTCTTCCTCTTATAATCATCCGCTCTCGTGTGCCCGTATCACCCCACTTTACCAACTCCACAATCTCGAGGTTTTAGAAATCAAGAATGGTCAATTGTCATTATCTGAAACTGATTTTATCGTCCTCATCTCTGCATTCCCCAAGCTCGAAAGGCTCTCCTTGCCCGATGTGTGCGGCGGTTCCTGCCCCCCCATATCAGTGCTCTGGCAACCTTCCATCATACCGCCAACCTTGCGAGAACTTCATATCTGTTGCTTTATCGCGCATACTTCGGCTCAACTCCCAGTTGATTTGAAGTGCAAGGAAATCGATCGCTCTGTCGCTCATCATGGACTACGTCGACTCGCTATTAGCTCTAAGTTCTATCAGATCTCGGACACCGATGTTATTCATCTCGCTCGCCTTCTCGATTCTGCATATCCAAACCTGGCCGTCGTGGAGGGTTACGGACCCAATGCGCGCAATGATCAGGGGAGATGGGACCGCGTTGACTTGTTCCGGGCTATGCTGCGTGACCTCAGACGCAAGATGTAGGCGTGAGTCGCTCAGTCTTCATTGGTGAACATAGATAATGCTTGACACTGGAGCTATAAATCATGACGTATCGCTCAACTATATATCTGCACTTTCCACTCTTCTCAACCAGAGCTATCTGGCCCCAAACGCTTCCGAGATGTTACAATAGGAAATTTAGTGATCACCACGGGTAACCCCCGGGTACAAATTAGCTGGCCCGTACCCTGACCGGCTCGTACCCCTAGCGAGTACAGAATGTCGAACCGCCCGCTGACCTGGCTACGAGCCTCAGGGCTCTTAGCCCTGAGGCTCCCTCGGAAAACGCCGCTGAGGCCCTCACGTGTGGCCACAACTGAACGTGACGGGGTGATGGGTCC
>Ga0307507_10011644_pt1 | contig 11044 bp, 6 predicted proteins | sample 7_EM_MG_FD_207223 | JGI IMG/M metagenome (GOLD analysis project Ga0307507, IMG submission 207223) | Populus trichocarpa ectomycorrhiza microbial communities from riparian zone in the Pacific Northwest, United States - 7_EM | ecosystem: Host-associated > Plants > Roots > Unclassified | place... | reverse complement strand
AAAAACATTTGTTTTTTAGTGGCCCATCATTATTTGTTGTGGTTAGTGGCCTTAAAAGAGGAATAATTGGATTAATGTCGTTAATTAGAATGTCCTTTTCTATAGATAATCACGAGTTAGGAAAGTTATTGTTCAATCTCATAGCCGTTGGACCTACTAACTTGTTATTTGTAAATATGTAATGAGCGGGGGTGATTAAAAAAAATTAAAAAACTGATTAAATCGAGAAAATTTAAAAAAAATAACTGAAAAAACCGAACCGTGAAAAAAAACCGATTAAACCGATTAAAATTTTAAAAAAACCGATCGGTTCGGTTCGGTTTCGATTTTATAAGCTTGAAACCAAAAAACCCGAGCCAAACCCCAAAAAACCGAGCCAAACTGGTTTGAACCAGTTTTTGTCTTAAAAAACTGAACCGAACCGAACCCGGTCGGTTTGAACTGGTTTCGGTTTTTTTTTTAATTTTGATTTGGTTACCTTTTTTTGATAAAAACCGAACGGAACCGAAAATGATCACCTTTAGTAATGAGATGGGTTAGTCACAGTTTATTTTTGTATTTAAATTATATTTAAATGTATTTGATATTAATATTTTTTTAGTGTTTTTATGATTACTTTAATGTGTTGATGTTAAAAATAAAAAAAAATTATTTTAATATATTTTTAAATAAAAAATACTATATTTCAAAATGCCGTTGAAAATTAAGGAAAACTGGCTAGAGATGGAAGTTGGAAAACAGCATGGGAATTAATAATGAAGATCCCTTAGCACAATAATACAGGGAATATTGGCATATTCCTTTGTAGGGTAGAAAGCGTTGGACAATAAAGAAATTAATTATAGGATAATGTTTCATTGTAGAAACTCTGTTCATCATCTCACGTTTATAACCGTTAACTCCACTATTTATAACGAATATTTTCTTTTTTTTAAGTCCTTGAATTTTTTTTATTGCCCTTCAATTATTGAAATTTATTTATTTTTAATTTTATATTTTTTAAGTTATGTTGACATGAATTAATGTGTTGAGATTTATTTATATTTACATGTTCATGGATATTTGATGTATCATAGAATATTACTGCATAAATAGTTCACGCTATGTTGTGGAATTGTGGAATGGGTTAATTTTTATCAATGTAAAATAAATATTTATATGATATTAATGTTTTAGAATAAGTAAAAAAATATATAAGATTTTGGTAATTAAAAGAGGTTACATGTATGATTCGGGTAGTGATCTTAAAAGTAAACAAAAATAAAAAAATGAATTGAGCATAAAATGATCAAGGAAAAAAAACAAAAATTATAAGAATAAGAATCAAATCTTAAACATCAAAATATAATAAAAAAAAATCAAACATGCAAAATTTTTCAATGTTTTTTTTTATATAAAAAAATCTTAGATATAATCGAAAAACTTATGCACGTATATAACTAAACAAATCAATAATCATTGTGTAAAGAAATGAAAAAAAAAATCATCAACAATAAATAAAAATGAAATTGAAAAAACTAAAAGACAAATGTAGATCAATATATTTAATATAGCAACACGAGTAATTTACTCAATTATATTTAATGAATTTATTAATTAAAATAAATTTATAATAGAAATCGACATGCATAAAGTTTATTGAATAAAATAAAAAAAATAATATTATGTAAGGTTGCACATATTAAAAACCTCATGAAAAATTAATATATTTTTTTAAAAAATCAAATTTAATATATATTTTTTTTTAAATTATAAATGAATCATACCAACCTCTTTAAAAATCAAACACATCCAATATTATTAAAAAACAATTACAATATAAAGAAACTAAATAAACAAAAAAATTCACACAAAGGTATTAATTAAAACATTAAAAAAATTATTTTAAAAAATAAATAGAAAATAAGGCATTAATTAAAAAAACTAAAAAAAATAAGAATTAGGTCAAAATCCGGAGATTTAAAAAAAAAAAAAAAAAAGACGTATTGCTTGTATCAGGAGGCGACGTATCATCTGGGAATCCCAAAAAAATATGCGGTAAAAAAATGACGCTGTTTTGTCTTTAATTTTCCAGAAATTTTGAGCTTAAAAAACGCGTATAGAAAAGCTGCTCTTTCACTCATATTTGGCCTTAATTTCAGATCATAATTGATTTCCCAAGCAGATATAAAGCACACGTTGATAATCTTCAGCATATCACCTATCATCCAAAGGCAAGAAAGCATGTTTTTAGCCATGATTTTATCTCCACAAATCAAGCAAAAAGGGGTCGGTGGCCAGCATCTAATCAATTTTTCAGCCCGGGTTCATCTGCTCTAAAAAGGCTGGAAATCATGAAAGATTGGCAGCTATTATGGAGCAAGATTCAAGATGAAATCCTCTCCTTCAAAGGCTGAAATCATGAAAGATTGATAGCTATTATGGAGGAAGATTCAAGTTGAAATCCTCTCCTTCAAAGGCTGAAATCATGAAAGCTTGATAGCTATCATGGAGGAAGATTTAAGATGAAATTCTCTCCTATAAATAGTGGCTAGAAGAAGGCATTAATGGAGAAACCGGGAGAGACGGCCAAGAATATCAAGAATTCTGGAAATAAAAATCAGCACCATCCCCTAGCCAAAGTTTTCCTGACCATACCAGACCCAACAGCCAACAAAGCCCACAAAAACAAACCCCACTGTCTTCCTCAAATCACCCATCCATTCACCATCTGCAAACAAATCATGTAGCCTCCTTTTCACTATTGTTCACGGCAACTCTCAAGGTGACAGCCTCTCATTAACCCAGAATAGGAACAACAGTGGGAGAGAATTTCAGGGAACAAGACAAGGAGGATACACAAGCTTGCAGCCAACAAAGAGGTAATCCAGATCAGTCAAGGAAAAACCGTTGCTCTTGGAAAATTTAATTGTTTTTCTTGTTTTGTTTCCATCAAAGCACTGAAGGTAATTGTTTTGTTTCCATCAAGTATTTTTTTTTCTCTCCTTCTCTCAATCCTTGTCCGAAATGTAGAAAACATTACATTACTAGCAAGACTCTGAAGGACCAATAGCCTTTATTGGGTCTTATATCATGAAATCACTTTGGAACCCTTTCTCTGTCTTGTGTTCCCAGCTAAATTTTTTTTTGCTCAGTCTTTATAATCTCAATTTTTTTATGCGAATTATTCATGGACCAAAGACATAAGGTTTGTGTCTGTTGAAAAGGAAGATTGGGTCACTTTGGCAAGCCCATATGTTGTCTTTAGTTATTGCAGGGGGTTATGAGATGTTTGGGCTTTGACCAATTCCTTTTGCTTGGATTCTCTTGGATGAATATGGCTATAGCTCTATTAATCTTGACTAAATTCTTTCGGCTGTATCCATGGATTTACATGATCAAACAAGGATGTGAGTGTATATTTTAGTAAGGAAATTTTTTTTTTGTATATTTTTGAAATTTCTAATACCGAGATAGTATCTATGGAGAACATGTTGAAGAACTCAAATATGGGTTATATCTCTATTAATCTTGGCTAAATTCTTTGGGTTGTATCCATGAGTTTAATGTGTGCGGGTCAAGTATATACGTGTTTGAACAAGTGTGTATTTCAATAAGGATTTTTTTTTGTATATTTTTGAAATTTCTAATACCGGGTTAGTATCTATGGAGAACATGTTGAAGAACTCAAATATGGGCTATAGCTTTATTAATCTTGGCTAAATTCTTTGGGTTGTATCATGGGTTTAATGTGTGCAAGTCAAGTATATACATGTTCGAACAAGTGTGTATTTCAATAAGGGTTTTTTCTGTATATTTTTGAAATTTCTAATACCGGGTTTGTATCTATGGAGAACATGTTGAAGAACTCAACAACATGAATCTCATTTCAGACTCAATTATGTCAAATTGAGAGCATTAAGACATGTAAAAACAATGTTGAAACAAGATTTTAAGGTTAGATTAACACGATAATCAACCTTATATCATGATTTTTTGATTTTTTGTAAAGAACAAAATGAAAAAACCGAAGATCAAATGCTTCCATTTTAAACCCCACAGGATTCTAGATTAATGATTAAGTTAAAATGCACGTGTAATAGTCAACAATCGATCAAAAGGACAACTATCTTTTATTTTAGATTAACGATCAACAAGCAAGAGTTGTGTTTTTCTAACAACTTTTTTATTTTAAAAAAATTATTATAACAGCTACAAATACGCTTTAATTATGTTATTTATTTTCTTATTTGTTGTTACAAGCTAACAACCTATATAAGAACCATGCACTCTTTGAATAAAGAAATAAGAACCCGAGCTAAAACTTTTTTCACTTGAACTTGTTGATGTTCATTTCACTCATTCTTTTGTTGTTTATGCACCTCTCATTATTTTTTTAAGGAAGAATCTATTGAATCCTAGGGGATAGTTTTTTATTGAAGAAATATCCTTAAGGACAATATCTATACACGTCTCAGACTTTATTTGTTGTTTTATTTTGTTTATGTTCTTCATTTGTGATTTTATTACCAACATAAAGATCATGGATACATACCAGATAGCCCACCTTTACTTCAACAAGATGGTTCGTTTACATGACATTTCTAGATCCATCACTTCAGATAAAGATGTGAAGTTTATGAGTAAATTTTAGAAGAGTTTATAAGGTAAGACAAGAACTCAACTGAATTTTATTAATACATATTATCCTCAAACATATAGGTAGACGAAGGTGGTTAATCAAAGACTTGGCAACTTGCCGTGGAGTTTAGAGGGAGATAAGCTGAAATAGTGAGATTTGACTTTGCAGCAAGCATATAATAAATCTCGTAATCAGACTATCTATCTGAGTCCATTCGAGATCGTTTATGAAAAGAACCCTTTTGGAGTGTTGAAGTTGATGCTTGTTCCTCGTATCGAAGGACTGAGTGTTTAAGCTGATGATATGGTATATTACTTGCATGGTCTTCATAAGCAGGTCACAAAGACAATCATTGGCAATAATGCCAAGTATAAAGCCCTGGCTGATACTTATCATAGAAGAGTGGTGGCTAAGTTCGGTGATCTAGTATGGGTCATATTTACCCATGACAAATTTCAATAGGCGACTACAACAAAGCGAAGTCAAGAAACACTGGCCATTGTGAGGTGTTGCAAAAGATAAATGACAGTGCTTATAAACTTTGTTTTCGTAGCCATCTAAAGATTTCTGATGTTTTTAATGTTCAACACTTGACACCTTATCTAAAAGAAGAGAAAAACTCGAGAATGGGTTCTCTCCAACCTGAAAAGAATGATGCAACTAAGCTTGTAGAAATTGAAGGTTCTGAACATTTGTGTGAGGATCTAACACTACTAGATGAAGATCTGATTTATGTAAATTATATGGATGACCTAACAGTTGCTTTTATGAACTAGTGCAATATGTTTAGGTTTAAGAAGATATCTAGTTGAGCTAGACCAGGTTAACACCTTAAAACTACGATAACAAGAGATCTGACTGCTGCATCAGGCTCAAATTGTTTTAGATGATTTTACAGAAAGTTTTCCTAAAGGAAGCCATTGTGTTACTTATTGGATCATATTTAAACTAAATAGATTATATAAATGATTTAACAGATATTTTTATAGATCATTGGAATATGTCTAGATCCAAAAATAAATAAATTATGGCCACTCTATATTGGATTAGCAACTTAAGATAAAGATAAAAAAAAAATCCAACTATTGGGTTAATGGGTATTTAACCGAGCACATTCTTCTTCCAGAAAGTCTTTGTATATGTTTCTTACTTTCTGTTGAAATTCAGTTTAAAAATGTGAATATTGTACAGAGAAAAAAATTGTAAAGAAAGTAGCTAAACAGTAGGCCACGGCTAAAAAACAACTACTAGTGTGAAATTTTATTAAATCATAGATCATAAGAGAGAAAATGAGTAGATATATTTCAAGTTAAATTTCTGCTATTACTTACCTTAAGAAAAGAAGGGGAAGCTCCTAATTGAGAAAACAATTTATTTTCTTCATTAATTAAACATGGAGTTAAGATGTTCACTTTGGCCTTTTCTTTTATAACTTTCTCCCTTCTCTAATTGCCATATCAACATATAAACTTGTGTTGTGTCTATATATATATATATATTATTAACGTGGGTGTTTGGGTTAGCTTGCTCGCACCTCGACTAATCTCATATGTCCTGAAGTTAACAACCATGGAAGCCTCCAGTGATCCTGAGATTTGTGAGACTTGAACTAGTGATTTCTAGAAAGCAAATCTAGAATCTGACCAATTGAGCTATACCTTATATAATTAAATTATATACTTTTTTTGAAATCATATGTAATGGCTTGTTTAGTACGTTATTTCCCCATCAAGAAGAGGTTTGAACTTTGAACTGCCATTTTGGGTTTACTATTATTCTTGAGCTTCCTAGCAAGTGCTTTAAAAAGAAAAGGAGAAAGGAGAAAGGTTTTCACAGTAGATTATCTAATTTTCTTTTAGATCTCTTTCACATTGGAGTTCTAATATAATGATCAAAACTAGAATATTCTATACGCATGTTGAACTCCAATACAAATAAAATAAAATAAAAAAATTGTCTTGTCCGGTCTGGACTCATATGCCAACAACTTATGCAATAATAAAAATAAAAGATTATGAAATTAAATAAATGTTGGATCAATTCCTTAAAAATTATGGTTGATTAATATACTTTTAATACAATTTTGATATCGTAGAATATCTCAAATACTAATATATAAATATAAATTCCTCCTCACTTCTACGCAAGAAAACAAAATATTGAAGAAATTATTAAAAAATAAATTATTAAAAACTAGAAATATGTTAGTCCCCTTTTTTTTCATTATTTTCCTATTTATTAACCACATCAAACCTTATATATATAAAAAGCATCATATATAGTATATTATTAGCATTTTATTTTGCCTATAAAAACTCTACAACACTATCATAAAATTATTAAAGATGAAATATATAATTGACATTTATGTTTAAGTTTATTCTCATCATTGTCAAGTTCATTATCTTCTTTTTTTTTATTGAATTTCCGGTTAATTTCATCTGCTTCATCTATTTCTTTATATTTATACGTACTTAATAATATATTTAACTTATCAATATCAACTTTAACGTAAGTATTCTGAGTAGCATAAAAATTTAGATTTTTTAACTCGGTAAACGAAACAACTCTATATATATATATATCAACTAATGATTTCATTTGAAATACATCATCTCCCTAATGACTTCATCATTACCATTTTCAATAACTTTAACACAACTCTTACATTTAGTTTTCACAATGGATAATTAATCAAATCTATTATGATCATTTATAAAGAAAAGAATGTATGCATAATATACTTGTTGGTATTATTTGGTGAAAACAAAACCGTTATTGATGTTGCAAACAAAAAAATGGTACGAGAGAGAACTGTCAGTTATAATACTTTTAAATTTGCTGATGGAATTGCCAACAAAATTTGATGACGAAATATTTTCGTCAGAAATTCCACTGGAAAATACTGACTTGACGTATTGTTGATAAAAATTTATTGATTTTTATTTTTATTTTTATTCCATACAAAATTTTTGTTAGAAATTACTAGCAAAACATATTCCATTGCTATTTCCATTACATATTACCAATGAAATATTTTATGTCAATGATTTTGTTGTTATTTGCTAATTTTCTGGTAGTGAAAATAATTTAAACAAAATATAAAAATCCAATAATATTAAAAATACTATACCTAAATCAAAGTTAACTAAATTAGTAAACTAGATTTGTATTTTTAGTAGATTTTTTTTAAAAAAAATCTTACGTTACTTTTTTCTTCTTTGGAGAAAATTACATCTAAGTTCATCATGCACATATTAAATGAGATTCTTATTTTTTTTATATAGGAATCTTGTATTATTCTCTTCTATTACTTTTTACTTATTTGGAGAAAATTATCCATTAAACTTTTATTATTGCTTTTGGCTTATTTATATTAAAAACATCTATTAGGTTATTAAAAACTTTTATTGATGCATATATTGTTTATAAGCTCTATTCACATAATATATAATTAAAATCAACTCTTTCAAATAAAAAAGACTCATCCCGGATTTTTTTTGTTGACATGACTACTCGGTCTTCGTCTTGGCAAGTAATACTTTAGACTAGCACAGTACACTTCTTTGGTTTGCCTACATAAATCTGCCATTCCATCCTGCTTCACCTCACATCTTCACAAATTTCTCTCACAGCTACTGAACACATTCTTTAGCATCAACAATAGTCATGGAGCTAACATTTCTATTGTTATCTCTAGCTCCATTGGTCCTACTACTTGTTATTAGCATCTTTGCTTTCAAGTACTCATCCCGTAGTGCCAAAAACCTGCCACCAGGGAGCCTGGGCTGGCCTATCTTTGGCGAAACACTCGAATTCTTGTTTGGTAAGCCCAAAGAGTTTGTGTTTCACAGGATGAAGAAGTACTCTTCTGATATCTTCAAGACCAAGATTCTTGGAGAGGAGACTGTGGTGATGTGTGGTCCTGATGGACACAAATATCTCTTCACCAACGAGCAGAAACTTTTCACTGTATTTCGAACTCATTCGATGCAGAAGCTCTTTCTTTCCGATGAAGCTTCTGCTCCGATTGAAATTACACGCGAAGCTGAGTCTAAAATCATAAGATCACCTGGGTTCTTGAAGCCTGAGGCATTGGTCAGGTACTTGGGGAAAATGGACTCCATTACACAGCAGAAAATGCAAGCTTATTGGGAAGGAAAAGATGAAGTCAAGGTCTTTCCTTTCGCGAAGACACTGACTCTGTCTCTTGCCTGCCGCTTTTTCTTGGGCTCTGATGATCCTGAACGTATAGCTAGGCTTGTCAGCAATTTTGATGATGTAACCCTAGGGATGCATTCCATTCCTTTGAATTTCCCTGGAACAACTTTTTACAGGGCTAACAAGGCTGCAGCTGCAATCCGCGAGGAGCTACGATTAGTCATCAGTGAGAAAAGAGCCATTATGGCCGAAGGAGCACAGGTGCAGGATGTACTATGCCATATGATCTTGGCCACGGACCCTTCAGGCAAACACATGGCAGAAGCTGAGATTGCTGGCATGATGATGGGTTTACTAGTTGCAGGATATAGTACAGTGGCTACTGCTATGACATTCTTTATGAAATATGTTGGACAGAGGCCTGACATTTATGCTAAGATCCTAGCTGGTAAATAAATCATTCTCTTCCACGCTCTCCATTCCGATCGTTTGAGTACCTATACATATATGTGTGTGTGTGTGTGTGTGTGTGTGTGTGTGTGTGTGTGGTTTTCATGTTAATTGATCTCATCAATAGCCTGTCTTCTTGAAATCCAGAGCAAACAGAGATTGCAACAGCTAAAAAGGCAGGAGAGGTACTAGACTGGAATGACATTCAGAAGATGAAGTACTCATGGAATGTAGTCTATGAAGTGATGAGGCTCACACCTCCAATCCAGGGAACTTTCAGAGAGGCCTTGACTGATGTTACTTATGCAGGATACACCATTCCAAAGGGATGGAAAGTATGCAATCTTTCCTTTTCCTTTTCTTTTTCACAAGTTTCAAAATTCTCTAGTCTCCAAAATTAAAGTTGCTTTTTAAACCCTACTTTCGGTGACACTTGCTTTACACTTGTAGATATACTGGACAGTCAGCACAACAAACAAGAATCCAAAGTACTTCCCAGATCCTGAAAAGCTTGACCCATCTAGACACGAAGACGGAAAGGCCTTTCCTCCGTTCACGTTCGTGCCTTTCGGAGCTGGACCTAGAATGTGCCCTGGAAAAGAGTATGCTCGACTAGCAATTCTGACTTTTGTTCACAACGTCGTCAAGAGGTATAAGTGGGAGGTCGTGTTTCCTGAAGAAAAGATCGTTGGTGATATGATGCCAAGTCCTGAAAAGGGACTTCCAATTCGCCTTCAATCGCACTGATGCCGAAAGGCTAGCTTGCTTCGATCTGGCTCGGGGTAATTAGACTTTGGATTGTAGAATAAACCAGCTAGACTGGGCATGATTTTAATAAAATGTGATTTTATCCATCACCTTTCCTTGTTGGTGATCATGTCATCTTGTCACTTGTAATTCATTACGAGAACATATCCTTGTTGCTTCTCGCCTCCTCGTACTGTATCTGCACGGTAGTCAGCAAAGACTTGAGCAAAGTTTTCATGAACAGTTAGCTTCATGTATAGCAGATTGTTAAAGGTTTAAGTTAATATGGAATTCAATATTTCAAGGAATTTGAAATTTGATCAAGTAAATAATTAATTTCCCGGGTGTAGCTCAACTGGTCAGGCTATGAATTTGCTTTCTAAAAGTCACCAGTATGTTCGATGTTCGAGTCCCACAAACTTCAAAACTATTGGAGACTTACATGGTCGTTAACGTTAGAGCCCGTGAGATTAGTCGAGGTACGCACAAACTAACCCGGACTCCCCACGTTAATAAAAAAAATAATTAATTTCTAATTTAATGACAAATAGAGTTATATATACTAATTAGTAGTTAATATCTAGCAATATAGATACATGTTTTGGTTTTAAGGGTCGTATATCAAATCTTAGAAAAAAAAATATAAAAATTACTTTGTTAGTGTTTTATACCTCTTGATCAATTTTTTTTTATATTATATTTAAATGATAATTGTTTTAGAAGTATATTTGAATCTATAAATCTAACCGTTGGTATTAGAATCTGTAATAATATCATTGCCTTGATAAAAAAAAAAAAAAAATCTTTGTGGACGAATGAATTATTTTTTTATCTCTATTTTCATATCTATGTTAACAGATTATATCTGTTTTGGATTTTTCAGTGTTCAATTAATTTATTGATTATGTTTATCTGCCCTAAGTATTATGTTCCCAAATTGAATTGATGATCGCCTTGACTTGATATATGGCTTAGAAATTTGGTTTATGGCCAAATGAGTTTCGATGATAACCATATATGAACATGCCCAGTAGCAAAAGAATAAATTGAAATCCAACCTCTCAA
>Ga0307507_10011642_pt1 | contig 11046 bp, 14 predicted proteins | sample 7_EM_MG_FD_207223 | JGI IMG/M metagenome (GOLD analysis project Ga0307507, IMG submission 207223) | Populus trichocarpa ectomycorrhiza microbial communities from riparian zone in the Pacific Northwest, United States - 7_EM | ecosystem: Host-associated > Plants > Roots > Unclassified | place... | reverse complement strand
GTTAGCATGTTCACAAAATATGACCTTCATATGGCTAGACATCTGCTGGTTCAGCTGGCTGGCAGATGTTCACAGATATGATAAACTGGTAACCAGCAATACATGTGGCACTGATTGATTACACAAGTGAGCACAAGCTCAACCAGTCGAGCTTGTGATTGATGACATAGTCACATGGTAGTGATCACAATAGTCACAAAAATAACAATACTGGCCAACATGGGAATCAAACCACCCCTGACAGGTTACTGACCCTTGCAACCCCAGATAAACCTGTACCTGCACCTGTAAATTACCCTGACCCTCACGGAGGGTATGGGTTTTGGTAGGGTACGGGTATAGGTCATCATGATGACACCCCAGGGTTACCCGTGCTGATCACTAGGGTGAGCAGCACCCTCAGCATATACTGAAAAATGAGGTCATGATAGATAGAGGTGCTTCAGTGTTTACTGGTTGAAACAGAGGAGTTGATATCTTTGTGGCCATCTGGCCATGCTGTGTACTCTTGGCCTAGCCCCATGGTGTACTTTCAAAGTGATGCCCATTCTGTTGAAGGTTCATTGTAGGGCTGTAAATGTTGTGATCGTTGAGGAGACTGTGGTGAGGATTTCTGACATTCTTGACACCCTTATATATGTGGAAGCACTCACTTGTAAGAGGTAATAATATTGCAGCTCTTGACAGCACTGACACTGTCTTTCGCCAAAGGGCCACCAAAGCCACTGCACTTCATGGCTCTGACTTCACAGATGATGCTTTCATTGCCTGAGTGGTCTGTGAACTGGGTATTAGGTGAAGTGGACTGTGTGAGAACCTATTACGAGGTAAGCTGACTGTCTGGGTTACTCGTGACTAACGATGAATACAACTGGCAAGCTTGAGGAGGAATTTGGTTGTCATATTGGTGTATTGACCTAATTCAATAGTCTAGACCTAAAGGAATATCGGAATTATGCTACGCGAGATGCTACTTACACCCTGGAATGCCACGAGCGTAGCTGACTCTCTTCTCTCGGATAGCTGCAGAGAAGTGTAATGAAATCCTACTTGTATGTAGGAGAGAAGTGTACGATAAGCATGTACAATGAAGAGACACGAGCTCTTCCAAATAGACACAGTTACTACTGACCTTGATTCCTCTGTTCCTTTGTTGAGTTCAAAGTTGAGTCGTGAAGACGATGCTCGTAACTTCAAGCGAGACGAAGTAGTTAGATGTAAAAAAAGATATTGTGACAAATGTGACTAGAAGGTTTGTAACTAAGTGTGACTATGGTGATGAGTGACGCCGTTGAAGAGGGAATATACTAATGTTGAGATACTATCCTGACTCCTCACAAAGCCCCCCTATTCCCTATTTAACAGGGATGGTATTCTTCAGGTAATTCAATGTCAATAATATGACGTTTATGCCAATCGATTGGAAACCCATCCAAAATCCTCATGTGAAGATGGCGTAGTGATTCAGGAACCACCTGGTTAAGTTTCTCTTTCAGCCCACGTGAGGTACGGTTGCGACACCTGAAGTATTTGTTCCACATGCCTGGTGTCCTGAATTTCGCAGCCCCTTGCAAGATGTCCTTTGTCAAGTCAGTAAACATATCCTCCATCTGGGGGTCCCATTCCCCTGTCCAAAAGAAGCAGCCCTCATCCAGGACATCTTTCGAAGGGTATAAGGATTTGTCCTTGTCTCTGTCACTGCGAATGCAGCCGAAAAGAACGTCCACTTCCTGTGGCGCCATCTTGTCTGTATAGAGAAACATCAGGCGCTCGTCGTCAGAATCAATGTTGCCCTGGCGATGAAGGTACACATCCGGAGAGGGTCCATCCATGAATTGGGCAACTAGCTCCGGACCTCCCCATTTGCGGCCTAGCCAAGCCTCAGGTCCTCCCATGCCTATCAAAACTCGGGCATGCAGACGTCAGATGACATTGTTGATGTGGCTCATATAGTAAGCCTTCAAAGCGCCCTGGGCCGTGTATGCAAAGGGAGGCTCTACTGTGGATGATGGCTTGCCTACTAACCAGTCAGTATCAGAGACGTCTTCAGGTCGGAATCTGCCAAAATCCTCAACTTTCACACCAATCTTGAAGGGTATTCCCCATCGTATCACTTTGTCCAGCAGCGCAGGTAAGGTAGAATAGTCAGGGGAGCAAGCCACCCAATAACGTAGGCGAGCTTGAGCAGACTCAGTCCCAATTAGGAGGTAGCCCACTTCCAGAAAATCCATGTTTCAGGAGAGCAGTTTCTTACTGGTCCAAGGGGAATCAATGATGTCGAACTCCTCACCCAACCTTCATAGCTCATCAATAAAGCGAGCACGTTGCGGCGGCAATGAAACAGTTGAATGCAATGAGGAGCGAATAGGCAAAGCTGAATGTTTGCATCCAAAAAGGTCATTTCCTTGTTGAGCTCGAGGTAGCTGAGTGTTGATGGAAGATTCCCTTGAAAAGGAGTCACCAGAAGCTGCCGCGGTCATGGAGTGAACCCAATTGGAGTCTAAAGCTAGAGGCGACGAAGGCTTAGGGACAGGCAACTGAGGATAGGAAGCTGGTGCCCAATGGGGCCGTGGAAGCAGATCTTGTGAGCTGTCAACTACTGACATTGCATCCACATTAGGGTCAGCTGGGGGTCTGTCACTCAGTCGATCCTCAAAAGACAACCAGCCCAGTTCGTCGAAGTGCTTCCCCACTGGGGGGCTGTACATGCCCTTGAAGATCTCACAAATCTCATGATCTCCACATCGTGATTCCCTTGTGGTTCCTTCGCCCTCCCGTCCCACTCTCTGGTCGCAGCCAGTATACGTGACCTGAGGTCGCCATCTCCAAACAGTAACTGCGAAGTCCGGTGTGCTTTCATCAATGGTGAAGTGGTATCAGCTTGTATAGTCCCTAATAGTGTCCACGTCATTCAGTAACCTACCCTTCCATCCTTCGAAGTCACATATGTACACAGCTGCTTTGGAGGGAATGTCAGCAAAGGAAGGGGAATACATGTTGTCCAGATCCTGTTGAAGCTGAAAAAACTCATCATATTTCTTGATCACGTCGATTTCGTCCTGAAACCCTATCATTTCTGTGCCAAAGACTTCCGTCTTGTCTAACACTTCGCACGTATCATGGTAGGCTTGGAGAATAGTCGGGGACAGATGGAGAAGGCAGAGGTGCGATTCCATCTCCGGCATCCAGAAATAGTACAATGGAACGTCCTCTGCTAATAAATGTCCAACGTTCAAAGTTCTGCTATGTTGAACGACATCGATAAGGACTCCTCTCTTCCTAAGACTGCGTAGCTGGAAGGAATTAATGAAATCAACCATCCACCTCTCCAGAGGGGTCTCCCAATGCATCACTGATGATGACCACCAATTCAAAAACCCCAGGTACTCCTTGATGCGGGCTTTAGCATCATCCACGACTGCGCTGGCTGACTGCATGGAATCCCAACCTGAGGAAAGGTGCAGATAATTGAATTTGATGGGATGCTCAGCTCCAGAAACGAAGGGCAGATTGGATACAATAGAATCAATACATAACCATAGCCTTGTGAGGCAATCCTCCACCTGTCGTCGTAAGTCCGTATCGAAGTAAAATCGTCCATCACCACCAGGCCTTGGGGCATTACCATCGCTGAAGTACCAAGGGATGCTATTATTCTCGTCTGCGAAGCAATCAACAGTTGTCCATGCATCCCAATGATAGCGATTGGTGTACCATGTGGGCTGCTTGGTCCACGTCCAATCCGCAGGGCAGGCAGCTGCTTCTGGAGACAGAGTCGCCCAGTCCTCGAGGGCATGCTGAAAGATCTCAGTAGAGGGAATCTTCCCAGCTGACACGTTGAGGGCTACAATTTTCTCAACTTCATATTCATCCTTGGCAGGCCTACGTGTCCGAGTCTCAGGTAACGTTGTTCTCTCACTGTATTCCTGAGGTGGCTTGATGTACTTCTTTAGGTGTTGATAGTTGAACACCGGCAAGCCAGGGTAAAGATTGCTCATCCGCAATCGATAGATGTTAGGGTTGATTCATTGGATGACTTCAAAGGGCCCAATCCAACACTGTGTTAGCTTCTTGCCTTCACCCTTAGCTTCAATCCATTCTAATGCATGCAGATTCACCAACACTCGATCACCTTGCTTCAGATCGGGAACTGACTTTCTATCTGTGTTGTAGGATTTAACTTGTTGATCTTGAGCCTTGGCTATTGCTCGATGTGCGCTATCTCTGTGGATCGCAAATGTCTCTAGGAACATGATAGCCTCTGGAGTCAGGGATCGGCTGGTAATGTTGTCGCTCCTCCTCGTTCCTACGAAATCTAATGGTGTTCTAGGGTGAAAGCCGAGCAGCAGATGGAAGGGAGTGGTGCTGATAGACGAATGAACGGTGCCATTATAGGTGAACTCTAGTAAATGCAGCCAGATCGCCCATTGATCTTTCTGCCCTGCAATGAAGGTGCACAGCATTATGGTGAGCAACTTGTTGACTACTTCTGTCTGGCCATCGTGCTGAGGGTGGTGGGACGACAACAAACTCATCTTCATTTGCAAAGCTTTTGCAATGCCCTGCCAAAAATCGGTCGTCCATTGTGGATCCCTGTCGGTGATGATGCTCTCTGGCAACCCAAATTTACAAGCTATATGCTTCATGAACAGAAGAGCGAATCCTTCTGTATCCAAGCCCATTGTTACTGGGATAAAAGATGTGTGTTTCGTCAACCTGTCCACAACCACGTAGATAGTGTCGTAACCATCCGACCATGGCAAATTCACTATAAAGTCCATAGAAATTGACTGGTAAGGTCTGGATGGAATTGGGTTGGGTATCAGAAGACTGAACTTGTTGAAATTCGAAGATTTTGTCTTTTGGCAAACGTCGCAAGAACTGCAATACCGCACTATGTCGATTTTCATCCTCTTCCAATAGAATCTGGAACTCAAAGACTGCCACAACTTTTCTGGTCTGAGGTGAGCCGATTCTAATGTGCTTTCATGGGCTTCCTTTAATATAAAGTTCCTTTGTCCGGCAGGCACACAAAGTCATGGCTGGTAATTCTCACTATTAAAGAATATCATGCCGTCTCTGTCTACAAGAAAACACTGTCTGGGTGCTGGAAAGTCTTCGCAGTACACGTCATTCCCAATGATTGCCCTGAACATAGGATCGTCTCGGTAAGATTTATTCCATTCCTCTTTAGCCTCTTCGCTCATGGATAGATGTATCGTTGGAGGTGGATTCATGGCCCCCCAATATTTGCTCGAAGTCTCCAATGTAGTAAAATTGTCTGTGTCTGCTCTGTTGTCTGGATTAGGCACTGACTCTTTACTGCCACTAACTCCATTTAAACCAGTCAGTGATTCTGTTTCCAATCCTAATCTTTTATTCCTTGACTGAACATTGATCATAACTTCTTTTGGTGTATCCAGACAATCTTCTATTGACCAGGCGGCAAAAGTGAAGGTGAAGGCAGCCATTTTTTCTGCTGGAGTCACTTCTTGGCGTTTGTCTAGAGTCTCTTTGGTGCGTATGGAAGGCTCCTTTGGTTCCACTGGGGAAATTTGACTGGGGGGCGCACATGGTAATCGTGACAATGGGTCCACATTAGAATGTACTCGACCTGCATGATGTATAATCTCCAACTTGGGAGCATAAGCCAAAAAAATTGCCCCCCAAGCTGCTAGCCTCTGATTGGCATTCTCGTAAGTTCAAGCCCACTGTAGAGCAGAATGATCTGTTATTAATAAAATGTCTTCCCCTTCTATGAACAGTTGGAACTTGACTAAACCTTCCTTTGCAGGTAAGGCTTCCCGTTCTGTTGTAGAATACCTTGTTTCCGCACTTTTGAATAGTCGAGACCAATAGCCAATCACTCTCTCAATATGGACCACAGTCTCATCAAAGGATGTAGCCCATTCGTCTGAGAAAGTGTGATCCCTGCCTTTAGAGCTCATAGCCGTAACCAAGCGAGGAGGCTGAAGCCCGCTGTCAAATGCTTTCTTAAGGTGGTCATAAGTCCAAGTTCCTTTTAGGTCACCTATTTTGATAGGCTGGACCTGTTATAGTGAACATCCCAATGCTTCATCTGAGGCATCTGTGTACAGGCGATATGGAAGACCTTCCATTGGATGCCCCAGGACTGGGCTAGATTTTAGTGCCTCCTTAGCAGATTGAAAAGTGTGTTCCTGTTCCGCACCCCAATGCCACTTACACCCTTTGCATAGAAGTTGAAATAAAGGCGCACAGATCAAAGCATAATACGGTATGAACACTGCGAAATACACTACCATACCCAAAAATGCCTGTAACTGGGATAATTTCTTTGGCCTTTCCAACTCCATGATGGCACTGACTTTCTCTGCATGTGTGGACAATCCTAAATGGGATACCTTATGCCCAAGGAGGAGTATAGAACCATAGAATAAATGACACTTTTTTGGTGAGAGAGTGATTCCTGCGTTTTTGATGGCTTCCAGCACTTTGTCCAGATGAATCAAGTGTTCTTTATATGATTTTGAGTAAATCACTATGTCGTCGATGTAGACTAGGCAAAATATCCACAGGTAGGGAGCTAGTATGCCCTGCATGACTCTTTGAAAAACGGATGGCCCATTACGCAGGCCAAACGGAAGTCATCTGAATTGAAACAAACCTCGATGAGATTGGAACACTGTCTTCTTGATATCCTCTTCCGCCAATTCCAACTGTGTGAAGCCTGAGAGTGCGTCGAGCGAAGATAAGACTTGAGCTCCAGATAGAGAAGCTAAGATATCCAATTGTCGAGGTATGGGAAATTCATCGGGAATAGTAACCACGTTCAGTTTCCTGTAATCAATACAAAATCTTGGTTTCCCGTTACGGTAAGCAATGACAATAGGCACACTCCAAGGGCTCTTCGAAGGCTCAATGACGCCCTGCTCAAACCACTTGTCGATTTGCTCGTCTATGATGACCCTTTTCTGTGGGGAAGCGTTGTACATAGGAGTTGATATCGGAACTTGACCGTCAACAGTCCGGATGTGGACCTTAGCTGGTAAGTTCCCTAACCTTCCATTGAATCTGAAGGCCTTTATACGCTTTCTCAACATAGTCCATGCCTGTTCTTTCAAGTGTTCCGGCAGAGAACCTACATCAATCAATTCCTCCAGCTGTTCTGACGAGTAGATTGTAGGGTCCAGCATTGCTGCCGTCTTTGGTCCATAATTCTCTTGTTTGTCCTCTGACTGTCCTGATTTATCTTCCTCTTGATGAGTTTGTAACAATATCACTGTACAAATGACGTCTGCAGCAGCCTGCAATTTCTCCCACTCCTCAACGGATTTGGGCATATCAAAGAAGCTCGCTGGATCCATCAATGTGCCAATGATTTCCCCCTTGCATATATACTGAGGGTGATCCATAGGATTAGCAACAGGTATCCAAGGGTTAGCGGCTGAAATTAGTACATTCGGGACGGCAAAAATCGAGTCGTTCGCATTAGCCAGTAAGTTCTTTTGTACTAGCCATTCTTGGTCCTCTCCCAGGTGACCTTCAACTCAGATAGTGTTACGGTTTTACGTGTAGTGGGCTTTGTTAAGCTTAAGTTCACTATGACTCGGTTGACTGACGACTGATGACTCGATGACTTTACAACTGATGACTGATTACGACTTATAGCTCGATACCATCGGCTATCTTCAGGGGTTTCCTGGCACTGTTACTGTTCACTGTATAGCTCTGTTCATCAGCTATCTTCGGGGTTTTCCCAGAATGACTGTCGTTCATGTTACTTAACGAAACACAGGGTTCAGTGATCCTCCCTGGAGAGCGATCCTGGATACTAAGCGAGAACTTGTTAACTTGCGATGGTTAGACAATATACTGATGCTCTAAGTCCTTAAAGACCTTAGAGTACGAGGGCGGACTTGCTTACAGGGGTTCCAACTGAGATGCGAGGGTGAACTAAGCTTGTATTGCCTAGGTTCAAGCTATCGAATACAAACGAAACTGCCCTCCTTATATACTAAGGGCCTGAGTAAACTACAAGTCAGAAACGAGTCAGAAGTATGAGTCTATATGACTTGCGTAGAGTCATAAGAGTCATACTGTGTCTAAGTGAGTCTAGGGGAGTCATATGATGACAAAAGAGTCATACGACTTAATCTACGTAAATATGAGTCAAGAGAAATATATCTAAATAATGAATCAAGAAAATAGAAATGAGTCATGGGATGTGTATCTAGAGTCTGTCCAGAATGGTCTAGACTACGTCTTAGGAATATGTAAGTGTCTGTGAGTATCTAACTGTCTGCCCATATTGTAAAGAAAAGATTTGTAACAGATAGGCTTGCTTTTGTGCAGCCTCAATTTGTAATCCTCAGCCACTCGCACCGTCTTTTCCTCGGTACCAAACTTCACTTTCTGACAATGGTGTTTCGCCTTGTTTTGCCTATGAAATTGTCTTCAAACGAATTGACTAGCCATGTGTGCACTTTGTCTCAGTCATCCAAAATCCTTGGTCCTTTCAACCGCTATGGCACGAATTCGATGATGGTGTTGCCCAAAACCTATGTGAGTCCCCAGTTCTACATTCCAAGTCACTGAAATTTTGTAAGACTGTTGATAATCTTTGCCCAATAATATGGGTACTGTCATGTTAGGCACAACATACACCTCTGCTTCCATTTCCAGGACGTCACCGTTCTCAGTTATCATGAAGATGGGTATGCATATGAACCCCTTTAATTTTGAGTCCTTGTCCATCAACTGCCATAGTTGTAATCTCATGCCTTGTTTTATAGATGGTTTGGTAACCAATTCCTTGTAAAATTCATACGAAATGAGTGTAATATCCATGCATGAATCCAGACGAAAGTCTGTCTTGACGTTCTTTAAACTTCCTATGAATCCTCTTGTCGATAAAACTGAGACTCCAACTGCTGACGTTCCCTCCAGTCGGGACCTTCGTTTAGGCAATTTGAAATGGTGTTCCTGCAATGGAGGAGCAAGAGGGGAGACGATTTCAGGGGGATCTTTCACCTCATTAGGCCTGGTAGAAGAACAAACTGGTTCATCCTGGATTGAATCCTTTTGCTTGGATTCTGCTGCACGCGGAAGGTCCCAGCTAGTATTGTTAGGGACTGAATGATCCTCCTTGTGAGTCACTGATGACGCTTCCTTCTTAAAAATCTTGTCATCCTCGTCTCCCTCTTGATACAATAAATGTTTCTCAGATTTCTTCAATTTGTTAAATTCATTCCAGAATTCGTCTTCTACTTCCTCCACAAACATTGTCTGTCATTTCCATGGAGTTGTAGGTTCATCAGACTTACGTTCTCTCGAGTTGAGTTCATTTTCACTCCTTAGAACAGCCTCCTCAAAATCCGATCATTCAGAATTTTTCCTTTGCTCGTGCTCCATTGTGAGGCATTCAGTGATGAGCACTGAATAGACACTGTTGTAGTAATCTTCTAGATCATCATTTTTGTCCACTTCAATTCAGTAGGCTGACTTTTGTTGTTTAGCTTCGTAGATGGAATAATCTGGGCACTCCTTATCCCAGTGATTCGTGCTGCCGCAAACTTTGCAAGGTGAAGGGGGTAGTTGTCCCATTTTAGTGGTGACGTGGTCATTTTTACTGTATGGATAACCTCCTTTTGGCGAGGCCTTTGACACTTCTTAAGGACCTGAAGAGCTTCCTTCATGACCTCCTGATTTGAACTAATCTCATGCATGTACTCCTCCCTGCTCAATTGACCTAAGAAGGCTTCATGGATGACTTCACCTCCAGGTTCGCTTTTAGTATCTTTGCTCATTACTAACTTCGCTGAACGTTCAAAGGGGCGATTCCTGTCAGTATGAATACCTAACTTCCGCAATGAATAGAGTAGGTTGTCAGAGGTAATGATATTTGTAGACTCATATTTGGCCACATGTACTAATGTGAGTTCGTGGTCTGTTGCTCTCAAATATAGAAGAGACGTCGAACGAACAGTTTCCAAGTTCAAGATAGGACCCCATGAAATAGGAGCTTTCTGCATGACCAAATAGACTTCCATAGGCCCTCCGTCATCTGAGGCCACTAACATTCATGTATACATTATGTGGCGAACGATAAAAGCCGGAGGAGATTCTCTTTCATAACCCTCTTGTTGGAAGGTTTGAGCTTCATACTTTCAGTTCATACTTATTTGCCATGAACGACCTAGATAATTATCCTTGATGCCCTTCAAATAATGTAAGTAATGAGTCCTCATCTTGGCTTGATCGGAAAAGGGTAATGTCATAAACCACATCCATATCCTGGAATTTTCCTTCAGACTCTTCCACAGCCAAAATCCTAGAGCCACTGGTATGTCTCCTTCTAAGGCTGCCAACTGTTGCACTTTCCAAAAGTATTCTATAGCAGTGTCCTTATTACCATCCCATACAGGTAGTTGTTCTTGCTTTAACTTGGTTCTAATGGTGGCTATGAGATTTCCATAGGGTATGTTGCTTTGAGGAGTGTTAGATTGGTTTCCTCCTCTGTTAGGATCGCCTCCTCCTCCTCCTCCTGGATTTCCACCTCCCCCTCCCCCTCCGTTAGGAACAGAGGGTCTGTTACGATGAGGTGGATCTCTGCTCGGAGGGTTACCGCTACACCAAGGAGGATCATTACTGTCTCCATCGTCATCATCATCTGGATCTCCATCCAGTTGATTTCCCCGATGGTATCTTCTCTCTGAATACCATCGTCCTGAAGAAGATCCTCCTTCTGAATGGGTTTTGAAAGTCTGAGGAAGTTGATGATTATCAGATGGATCAGCTGCTCTCATGCTAGTTGGCTCAGCCATTTGACGATTCACTGAGGATGGAGTGGTAGCTACCACTTATATAAAATACTGCTGGCAAATGCCAGCACAGATATCTGTTTGCAGCCAGGATAATCTAAGATATGAAATGGTGTGGCAAATGGTATGAAATTCATGTTATTGTCTCTTGGCCTGATATCTTTGCCATTTCAATCACCTCCAGCCCACTATTTCTTTCCTCCCATACACGTATTTCTTTGCTTCCCTAGGCTGATGTTTTAGA
>Ga0307507_10011641_pt1 | contig 11046 bp, 6 predicted proteins | sample 7_EM_MG_FD_207223 | JGI IMG/M metagenome (GOLD analysis project Ga0307507, IMG submission 207223) | Populus trichocarpa ectomycorrhiza microbial communities from riparian zone in the Pacific Northwest, United States - 7_EM | ecosystem: Host-associated > Plants > Roots > Unclassified | place... | reverse complement strand
GTCTGAAACTTTGGGCCCATGTCCCAACACCAGTGCATTCATATTGGGGACATTCTGAGAATTTGGGCACAGAAATGAACTGCTAAAAAATGCAGCAATACCAGTGAATTCACATTAGGCACACTCTAAAAATTTGGGTGGAGAAATAACCCACTAAAAAATGCAGCAACACCAGCACATTCACATTAGGCGCACTCTGACAATTTGGGCATGGACATGGCCAGGTGAAAAATGCAGCAACACCAACACATTGACATTGGGTGCACTCTGACAATTTGGGCACAGAAATGAATAGCTAAAAATTGTGGCAACACCAGCTTACAAATATGGGGTGCACTCTGATCATTTGAGCACAGAAATGGCCAGGTGAAAAATGTGGCAACACCAGCCCATTCACATTGGGCACCCTCTCAGAATTTGGGCACAGAAACAACCAGCTAAAAAAATTTACTGTGGGTGACTAGGGTGCTGGTACAAAATCAAGTGTGGTGCCCAAGTCAAAGACAAGCCATCTTGAATGTGTATCTGTATTATTGCTCGACAATTATGATGCCTGCCTGAAGCATTGATGGGTGCAACAATGGCATTGGCACAAAGGGCGAGTGATTTTGACTCTGGGTGATTCGGGCACTGGTACAAAATCAAGTGCGGCACCCAAGTCAAAGACAAGCCATCTTGGCTGTCTATCATTGAACTAACATTCTTTTTGTAGCATGTGTGCAAATTTTATTCTATCAATATTCTATTATTGCTTGACAATATCTGCACCCGCCTGAAGTGTGGATGGGCGCAACAATGGTGTTGGTGCAAGGTGCAAGTGATTTTGAATGGGAGCACCCAAATTGGGCAGGCAAGCAACATCTCGGCCCAGCCATCACTCATGGACGAATTGTTGATATCTGGGCCGAGTCCGCTGGCTCCATACGGTATGAAGGAATGTCAGGTTCAGTTGGCCCATTAGGTAAGGGCTAGGGTCACTGTCATATGTGCCAGCTGAACTCATTGTTTCCGAATGTCCTTGCTTCTGTTGTGCTGGAACACCTCTGCCACCAATAACCCACATCTAGTGGAGGGTGTTCTGAGCCAGGGGGATCAGGAAAATTTGTAGAAGATTCAATTTGTTTGGCTTCTTTATGACATTTGTTTCCATTCCGATGGTCTTGAATGGTGTGTGGATGACCAGCAACTGTTAAAGTGACAGTGGAATTACAAAGGTCACATATGAGCCGGTGTTTCTTGGTGTGTGAATCAATGTAGATTGTAAGTTTGACACCTCCATTGAACTCAATTGTAATTGGCTTGCTGACAGGTTCTCAAGAAGGAGGCATTTGGAATGATAACTTGGAGCCTACATTTTGAACAGATTTTATACCTTTTACAAGGAGTGGGGAAAGTTAGTGAAACATAACTACATTTATCCAAGGTAAAATGCAGTGTAATTTCTCCTGAGGACAGGTTATTGCTAAGAAACACTGATATTCTATCTGAAAACACCTGTGTTGGCATAAAACCATGTGACCATACATGTCACAATTATGACACACACTGTGTTTGATACACAGCCTTTACACCATATGCTGTGTTTACACCCCTCAGCATTCTTATGTAAATATGTGTACATGGTAGCATGGACCATGCCTGTAGGTATATAAGGGCCAGCACTATGCCCCTCTAATCTTAAGTCTCATACTTCTAGCTAATCAGTTGCTTAGCACTCCTCTACAACACAACACCCAAGGTAAGGGATAGATAGCTTGTCAGCTACCCCTGCACTGTCCATCCTCTATATGTGATACATGTCATTGCTACAGCCTGTGCAGAGTGAGCACTCTTGAAAGGCAGTGAGGTCTTGAAACATGACTGCTACAGACCAATCTTATCAGCATTGATGGCCCTCCAAATTTAGTAACTACACCCACATTCTCATGACCTGATGGGGGGAGTTGATTTCTCAGATTTCTCTGGTGAGCACCCCTTGGAATTGATACACCACACTGTGATAACAGTCAATGTTATTGACAATTCCCCAGTCCTGCCTCCATCCTCCACCTTGTGCAGGCCCTGCCTCACATACCCAATAGCAGCAGACAAAATGAAAACAACTGCACAACACCCTCCCATGTACATTCTCTTTCGGGCCCTTCCACTTCTCCCCCAGCCCCCTTGTTCACCACTAACCACAGTATTCCATGAAGAGGCAAGAGGACTGCTCTGCCATCAAGCCACAACACAAAAACACAAGATGGCTGGACACACCAACAACAAATGACAGGGAAACCACAGACAGCGAGGGAACATGGTAGCATGGATGTCTGGGGTATAAGTAGGTGTTCTCAACCATTCTCAAGGAGGAGCAGCTATGTCCACCATCATGCATCACCTCTCTCATACTACTAATGTATTTAGTTTCCTTTCCTGTACCATAACTCATCTCTGTACATTATACATTGCTGATTCCATGAGTACAGAAAGTGTTTGAAAAAAGTATATAGTCCTATAACTCATAGGACTTACTCCTTTTTTTAACTTAGAGTGAATTAAGGGTGTGTCAGATGTAGAATTGTTGACCTAGTACACATCAATTAACAAAACACTACACTCAAATATGTCATTTATTTAACCATTTTGTTGCTGTCCTGATTTGGGGAGTGTGATGATGTTGGTATGCCCCATGGCCACACATGCCTTGTCAACTTGACTTCAACATTAAGTCTGCTGTGAAAAGATGCTGCATAGAAGAGGCATTGTCAAGATGGGAGTGATGAGAACATTATATAATCCAGGCACCCTCTATTATACATTACAGGACTGGGGTGGCAAGGAATACTGGTGCAGGGTAAAAAAAGGACTGGTGAATATGCATTTGTTCTGCACAACTATCCATAGTGATCGGCACAGGTAACCCCCGGGTCACTTCACGATGACCTATACCCATACCCTCCAGAAACCCACACCCTCAACACAGGTCAGGGTAATCTGCGGGTACGGGTAAGGGTGTACATGGGGTTTCATGGGTTAAAAACCCACGACGGGTACATCCAAGGGTCACAGACAACATCTATACCTCGCAAATGTAATGCACATGTCAATTGACATGGCAATAGCAGTTGTGAGGTCACTGAGATTCTGGCATCATCATTGTGGTTGGTGGTGAGAATATCATGTCGTTGTTGCATCGTTGCCATTGCATGTCATTGTCGTCCCACGTTGTTGTTCCATCATCAGCCAATGTGGCACCTGCTTCTCATGTGAAAAAATGAGGGGGAGGGCAGTGGGATGGCTCACCTGGTTGACCGTAGTTCATCATCCTCCATCCGCTGTCAGTTGCCACGTCGCTGATGGCGATGGCACCTACTTCTTGTTAGGTTCCATTCTATTCTCTATACTGAGGATAAGGGTGAGGTCAAGGATAGACATGATACCACCGGTATGAACGTAGTCTGGAGGATTCGATAAGAATGGTTGTTATAGGCGGCGTGGGTCAGGCGGCGTAGGCTAGGCACTGAGGGTTGTCTTAACGTAAGGTGGCAAAGGTCAGCGTAAGTGGCGGTGGAGGCGACTAGCGTAAGGCAGCAAAGGGTAACCTACGTAGGTGGAGAAGGTGTCTAGCGTAGGGCGGAGAAGGCTATGAGCATAGGCGGCGAAGGCTACTAGCGGAGGCGGTGAAGGCTACTAACGTAGGCAGCGAAGGCCACTAGTGTAGGCAGCGAAGGCTACTAGTGTAGGCGGCAAAGGTTAATAGCGTAGGCGGCAAAGGTCACTTAGGTGAGCGGCGTAGGTGAGCCGTAAGGACACGTGCAAGGGGTTAGGTACTAAGTTCGATGTTAGCAATAGAATAGTTGCTGGAGAACTTAGCGGGAGTCAATTTGGCGAGGGCGTTGAAGTCAAGATGAGTTAGTAAACGACACGAGAGGAGAGTGAGATGAGAGCGACAAGAGAATGAGATAGAAGTAACTTTAATATCAAGGATAAGGCATCATGGTACATGTGAGGTGTATTTATATGGTTCGTAAAGAATAAAGTCTGTAAAAGGAAATGGAGAAGGTAATGATGGTACAGGATAAAAGAATAAGAAAATACAAGGTTTGAGAATGTAGTACAATAAAGGTGGAGATGAGGGTTAGAGAGTCAGAGTCGGAGTTGGGTATTATTGTGAGGAGGCGATGTCAGGGCAAGGGGAAGGAGTCTTGGCAAGCTGAGGAACAAGGAGCACTTTTGTATTTCTTGGAGTTATTGTGTTCGGCATCAGAATACTTGAGGACAAGGGTGGTGAAGGGTTGTTTGCGTATATTAAGAGTGGAAGTCATAGGTCACGGGGATGGTTTGTGACACTTCTCATGTGAATAGAGAGGGTGGGGTGTCAAGTTGCTCACCTTGAGAATTGTGGACAGGGACGACAACATCCATCATCACCATCTAGACAATGTGGCATGTCCGTTGACATGCCAGGTCATCTTCACCATATGTCATCTGAAATGGTGTGCATATGGGGCCTGTAACATGGCATTGCCACACTGTCATCATCATTCAGGTGTGCAGTGGTGGTGGGGGGTGGTTGAACAACAGTTGCCAGAGGTGGTGGTGGGGGGCGATGGTGGTGACACAGTGGTGGTGGTGGCGATGACGGTTGTTGTTGAGAAGGAAAAGCTTTGTTTGTTTGTTGATAACATGTTTGTGATGGGGCAAACATCATGGGACTTACCCGCCAGTAACAGTGAGGGTATACCCTTACCCTCACTCAAGGGTAGGGGTTTATGTGGGGTCAGACATTCCATACCCTGACCCCTACCCTCCCAACCCTTACCCATGTACCTGCAGGGGTTTCCAAACCCTTGCTGATCACTAACTATCCCAATGCACACACAACTTTCATCTAGCACACAACTTTCAACTTTGTAAAGAATTGATGCTATGGTGCCATGGCATGACTTCTTAAGACAACCGAGTAATAAGGTAAATAGCAGATAATAAAAGGACTGTGTATTAATAGTGTTGCCGCATTTTTTAGCCGGTTAATTTTTGTTTTGCTTATAGAGAATGCAATTATTATTCAGATTTTACGTTCTTAGGCTCTCCGGATAGATAGGAAGTAGATCTAAATTTGAAAAAAAAGAATGTAAAAAAAGTATTAAGTTCTCGTTGAGTTATTTACGTTTAGCCGGTCGCCAAGTCGCAGTTTAAATGAGCTGGCTTTTTTTCAAAGTCGGTCGAATATCTCAATCAAATATTAATATTTCTTGGCGATCCTTTTTTTAAACTCAGATCTTTTTCCCATCTACACGGCCGCTCCAAGAACATAAAATTCGAGTGAAAATTGCGCTCTGTATAAACAGAACAAAAAATGAGCTGGTAAAAAAACGCAGCAACACTACTGTGTAAGTAGAGGTGGTATGTAGGTCATTGGTTCATTATGAAAGACTTGATATAGAAGAAAATCCATCCCCAAGATTATTAGTACTTTCAAGGATTATAATGGGCTTCTGTAGTTTTGGAGAAACCCATCCTCTTTGGTGGTGAAGATGTAGATGCCTGCAAGGTAGCAGTCAGAGTAGGGTGCTACTGAGGGCCCTCTGCTGTAATCCTGATGTGCCAGACAGGGCCCAGGAAAGGTAGGGGAAGCAGAGTGTTGGTCACCATATATGATTCTGGGCCAAATGAAACAGATGGGTAGGCCATCAGCCAGGCATAATGTGCCCAATCAAAATTGTTACCTAAAGAGGCAGGCCGGGTAAGATCCAACATCTCCCAAATTAGGACGACTGAATTTTGAAGTCTGCTGATCAGGTTTTTTTTTTTTCATTCTCAAGATTTACATATGTGCAAGAAGTAATCTCTCTTTATTATCCTTCTTTCTGAAAATTGTCCATCCTTAAATTTACATTGTTACTTAGTTGGCTTAATATACTTTGACAGAAGAATTGAAGACATGTGAGACAAGGGTTAATTTGCAGGCCTAAATATGTACCACCACATCTATCAAATTATTACAAAAAACCTTTCAAGCATAAGTGAGAAAAACATTTACTTCAATCTTTAAAAAGAGACTTAAGAATGTGCATGGCTTTTTTATTGTTCTGCTTTATCCATTATTTTATTCATTAAAATTATCAGTTGAGTGATGTTGCCATGGTAACACAGAATATTTCTTGCAGAAAAATGAAAATAAAGGAGGACAATAAAGAAGTTGTGTAAATTCTTAAGTCTTTTAAAAAAATTGAAGTAAATGTTTTTGTCTCTTATGTTTGAAAGGTTTTTCATAATAATTCAACAGATGTGGTGGTACATGTTTAGGCCTGCAAATTGCCCTTGTCTAACATGAGAATTGATGCCATAGCATCAATTTTTTACAAAGTCAAAAGTTGTGTGCTTGGAAAATTGCATGTGGGAATTTAATGTGCAGAACAAATGTCATAGGTGAAAGTCATGCCAAATGGCTGATGCCTGTATAGACAAAAAATAGACAAAATTTTGGAAATTTCTTGGAAATCTATGAGCCAGATGTGTGGACAAAAACAGCCCAAAATTCGAGGGCATGATCCACTCTGGACAAAGATTACAGTTGCAGACAAACAAAGTCAACAATTTTAATTTCTTGGGAACCAGATTTTGTATGACCAAGTCAACTTCAGATTCATATTCAGGATGCTAGAAAATGTCAAAAAACATATTTTTTGTATTTTTCCCATGACTTTTTGGCTGTGCCAAAAATTTCAGTCAATTTTTTGCAACTTTAAGGGTCTTAGTTACCCCTTCCAGCACATATGGGACACCAGGAGGGTAATTTTTTCTGTGGAGAAAGTCCCACAAAGGCATCATGGGCAGGAACCAACTCAAAACCATCATTTTGACATCTCTGCAGTCCTTTTGGCATGAAATCAGGGTCTCATCACAGGTATAATATCAAATTTCCATAATTTTTATCATCATTTTATGACCATTTTTGGCAAATATTTTTATGGGATCAGTAGGGCATTAACAAGAGGAGTCAATTCCCATATTCTTCCTATTTTTAGCGAATTCTTTTGGGGTGCACCAAAATTTTGGGGTCTGAAAAGTACTAAATGACTGTTTTCAAAGAATCTGCTTGTACAAAGGGGTAGAGAAAAATGATAAGAGATGTTTTAAATACTTTCCCACTATTTCCAGGCTTTATTGGGGCCCAGAAAAATCGAATGGCAAATTTGTTGACTTTGTTTGTCCACAACTGTAGCCCATCTCATGCTAAATTTCAGGGACATGCTTCATATGCCAAAATTTGCTCTACTGACATCTTCTCAGTTTCTTTGCACTCTCTGCCATTCTCCAGCACCACTAATAATATTTCAATGCTCACATTAACACAAGATGATCATGACACATTCAAAGGATTGAATAATCCCTGCCCAGATATCAAGAAGGCAATTATTCCATTGGCTGGGAAGAAGAAAAAGGGTGAGGACCCTGAGATGGATATACATGATGAGGATTAGTATTTACATCAAATTACATGCTCACAGCTCTGGGAGCCCTATTTCTAGCTTGGCCAAAAAAATGGAATAGTGCTTGTTAATATGCCTGATATATTGTGCAGACAAAATTTGAGGAAAAGTTCAGCCTAATCTGCCATGCAGACAAAAATCACCAGATTGAGAGATTTTGGGATCAGCCATCTGACATGACTTTCACCAGTCCTGGTAAAAATCAAGTACATACTGTACTGTTCCATTTCATTCAATTCGGACAGCACATGACCTTTTAATTTATCCGAAAAATCTCCAAAATTACCATAATTGAGAAAAAATTATTGGTGGGTCCAGGGTCAATGTGTGACACATGACAAATGGAACAGTAAGAATATGGGACAAAGTTGAGGGGGTAAGTTGGAGTTTCTGCTTTGAGTGCCAAGAACAGCAATTTACACATCTTGAAGCCATTACAAAGACAGCACTACCTTTGGTCAAGGGGGCACTGGGAATGCATGCCATGACCCAAGGTAGGGGGGGGCGATGGGTTCATGAGGCTTTAAATTTTATTTTTAGAGGTCATATTTTGTGCATTTAGGTACACCTTGAGTAAATTGAAAGACTGCTGGCATTTTGGCACTATTTCAACATATTTCTGGGGCCAATCCTGCTTCCTATTTGAGTTTACTGGTCAATTCAGAGCCAAAATTGGCTGAAATGGTTAAGAGTTCAGACTGGAGATATTTTCATGCCTCTTGATGTGCAAAACTTAAAAAATTCTAATGCACTTGAATGAACCACAGATATTGCAGGTATGTTATCAGTGCTTTGGCCACTGTCCAAGTCCATGTAGTTAATTATTTAAACAAACTTGGTTTCCCAGTGGGTCTTATCTGAACCAACTCATGGTTTATAGCCTGCTCAGACATTTAATTATAGTAAAATGTTGTATTTTATATTTATTTTAGAGCCTGAAAAGGTTCACAGCTCAGCAGGAGTACAGCTGGAAATTTCTTCAAAAGTCAGGTGGAAAAAACATACAAAACATACCATTTTTGGATGAAAACATACCTTATTTTGGAGGTGGGAGGGGGGGGTTCTGAAAGCCTTAACCACCATGTTGTTTCTGCATTTCTGGTACCCCTTGCCTTTGGTCAACAACTTTGTCAAAAGGCAAACTCTGCTGCACATCCCCAGTCCCAGGGACAAACACAAGTGGAATGGGGGGGGAAAGGATGGATTCTTTCAGCGGGTGTAATGACAAGGTAGTTGAGTGACACAAGAAGAGGTGAGTTCTCCTCTGATAGTCACTTTCTCATGTAAATGTTGTTCAATTGACATACTTTTTCCCCAAGATCCAGATCTGGTATAGTACTTCCTCACAAAGCATGAAATTAGTGATAGAGTTGGAGGTAAGGCCTCACAACAAAAGTTGCGCAAGCTTTGGGATACACTCTTTCATGATTTTGGTGGTTGCAGAGATTATAACTGGTCCAGTCATGCAGCTTGCTGCTGCCGTTGTGATTGAAGTGAGGAGTTAAATCACACAGAAAGCAAGGGGGTGTCGGGATTAAAAAAAGACACCTAGGGTTGAATTTTCTTTTTCAGCAGCAAGAGGTCAACCTACCTACTATGTAATCAGGCACAAGTCTATATATGGTAATAATGACATCATCATCATGGATATTTTTCTCCCCAACCTTTCTGGGAGGACAAACAGCCCCGCAAACCCAATTTTTTGCCACCTATTTGAGCTGTATGTATTCTAAATAATACTAGTACTGTACCATTTCAATCAATTCAACAATAATGCTCAGTAAAAAGCAAAGTCAAGGAAAATCATACAAAGTCAGAGGTCAGTCAGATGTGTGTCACACATCTGTAATGTTTACACCAGCCTTCCCTTGGCATCAAATGGGAGGTGAGTTTAGTCATAGGTTAGTATCAACATTGTTATACATTTTATATACATGTCTATGCCAAGAATTTTCGAAATGGTTCATCTTTTTTCTTGGTTTTCCAGTATGCATGTGCTACCTACAGTTGTGTGTGCCCACACGTGTGAACAACTTCAATAAAAGTCATGAGCTGCAGTTTGTTCAAGCTCTGACATCATGTTAAATTTTGAATTTCCATGTTGGGAAATTCATTGTTCTTCCCTCCCACCACATTGAAGAGAGTAAGTCAATGAACAGCCTCCTCCCTTGATGATTGGCCTCCTCTTTCCCTCAACAAACAGTCTCCCCAATGAACAGCCTCCCCCTCTGATATGGAGTGTAACCATACACTCCTAAAAATGCGAATTTTAGCATTTTTACCAATAAATCCCTGTAGTAGCACTTAATACAAATTACATGATCATAAGGATCAATGGACAAGCCCTGTCCAGTTGATTAAAGTATCAGCCAAGAAATGTGCAGTCTAAGGCAGTAGAAATTGCGGTTGGTTCGCAGACTGGGCCACTTCAATATGCTCGAAGACCTGTAAAAGACAACACCACCATGAAATAGTGCACTAAAAAGGTGTCCTAAAGTAGAAACACCTCGGCACAGGGTGTTGGACTATACATTAAACATGGGCATATATTTTACAAGGATTAAAATGATTTAATTCGAGCTAAGACACATAGGCGTATACACGCAACGCGAGCCAAATGTGAGAAGTCAGATAGTCACATGTGTAAAGAGCTTACGAGAAGATGATGTCATGCCAAGGATACCTGGTTGTGTCATGTGACCTCGATTATGCAAGCAAGCTCGATTAGTCGAGCTTGTCACACTCATGACTTGTCACACAGGAAAGACATCTCTGATATTGTATTACCACAAGAAGCTAAGCCTTGGGAAATCACTTTAGCTTTACTACCTAAAGAAAATAAAGACAATGTGCTATAAATTAGAGATATAAAAAAGTGCATAGTTTACGAGCATGTAAGCCATGTACGGAAATTCCCGCATGTGCATCAAAAGTAATGCGTGGTCAGCCACAACCATGTGAAAACATAAATATAGAAAGAATACCATTCCGGTTGTATCTCACACAACGGAATGTCTTCGTTCCGTATGAAGTTCATATGATAAAATAAATAAAGAGCATTCTCATGCTCCAAACCATAAGATAAGAAGTTTTCTATTGAAAACTAACCAAGACACCCATAGGCCAAAGGATTGATGGCAACACAGATCATCGCATCAGCAAGCCTAACATTACTATGATATCATGTATCAAAATAGTAACCGAGGCCTGTCCCGCGTTGACCCAGCTAGTTGCACTCCGAGTAGAGACTCAGGAGGTGGACAGTTGTAATCAAATTTAAGGAGTTTTCTTCGTGATTTAAGATAATAGTACTGTGTGAACAAAGCCAGCATGCTTACGGGTCAACATACTTTGTTTTTAGTAAGCTTAAGGTTTTAAAAGGATAATAATTCTTGACAAGGCCGCAAACTTGTAAGGACAGTGTCGGATTGTGTTGATATTTGTAAATGCTCAAGGGGGCTATACAGAGTCAGAAGTCTAAAAGTCTGTTGTTTTGTGCAAATTAAGGAAACTTGCCATAGAAAGCCAGAAAGTTAGCTAAGACAAGGTAAACAAAGCCATAAATTCA
>Ga0307507_10011640_pt1 | contig 11047 bp, 17 predicted proteins | sample 7_EM_MG_FD_207223 | JGI IMG/M metagenome (GOLD analysis project Ga0307507, IMG submission 207223) | Populus trichocarpa ectomycorrhiza microbial communities from riparian zone in the Pacific Northwest, United States - 7_EM | ecosystem: Host-associated > Plants > Roots > Unclassified | place... | reverse complement strand
CCCCTAAATTCCACGTGCATCAGGTTGAAGTTGAATCGTTCCTTCCTTTCTCTCTTAACTTTATTCCATCACGTTCCCTCCCACCCCATTGCTCAGGCTGGTTCGATGGTTATTTTATGGTATGTGCCGCTCATGCTCTATTGGCAAGCTTGTCTGATGCACCCTCTATTCTATTAGGAAGCATTACCGAGGCTGAGTGCCGAGCCTTCTCCCCTGTATTCACATCTGCGCCACGTGGTCGTTTTGAACAGAGGAGGATTGGAGGGTGGCCCCAAGGCCGAGAAACTTGTGAGTTCATCTATCAGTACAACCAATCCCAGTCTCCTCTCTGTGCTTGCCAGCTGTCGAGAGTCGAGACTGTAATACAATGTGGATCTGTATGTAGTTTTACCCAATGACAACCTATGACAACCATTCCATCATTATGCCCTGAATATGAGTGCAAAACCCCTAGTGAGAGAATTAGTGATCGTGATTGAACCAGGCACTAGGCACTGTCATCGACGTATTGAGCCCGAACCGGACTATTTCACTGAATTTCAGTCAGGCAAAAGTTGGAAAAACGACACCTACTTCAGGTAATCGTAGAATTGACCATTCCCCGACCGCCGTCAGACTTATACCTGATTTTCTTTTTTACTGAGGGTCACAATCTGTCAAAATTCAACTCCACTTGTCAACGACATCAGGAAATTGGGGAAATTCCTATCTGGTAATATGAACACCCAAAATGCATTGTGAACGGTCGTTGGTGCTATGAACAGGTTAGCATATTATAGGTTGATTCATAATGCCAGAAATACATAGATGGTTGTAGGTCCAGCTAATATTCCAGATGTGATGTCATGAGGTTGTTGTAGGGATATTACATTACTATGGAATTGATACCATCCCTTTGCATGATGACAGAGGAGCTGCAGTATTCTTGAAGACTCACATGTACTCACAATGCATTATGAACTGACAGGCTGGTTCATTGCAATAAGGATACAACCAGCTTCTAGCTGGTTACAACAGGTCCTATCACACTATTCGGACTGTGGTTGGTTGGAATAGTGCTCAACATACAACTGTACTTTTGTAATGTGTAATGTGTACTATGCATCTACAATTATAGTCTAATTTTTTGTAGTGCCCATTACATTTTTGTAGGGTCTACTTACTTATCCTACTTTGTATGCTATTTTGTAGTGTTCTGTATAAAGTTTTAGATATTCTAATTTGTAGTGTATAGTATTTTGTAGTGTACTCTAGTGTATCTATTACTTCATAGTAGTATTTCACTGAGTGGGATTCAAACTCTAGGGCTTATGGTATTACTTACATTAGGTTTGTTATCCATAGTTACCACTACACCAGCAAGTGATGTATTAACATTAAATCTTGGGTTACTATGATGTGCGACACACCACACACACAACTTATGCAACATCACACATCACCCATCACATGTCAACAACCCCCTTTCCTCATCACCCACACCATCTTCGACCATCCCCTCATGCCACCCCACATCCAGAAATTAGGGCCAAGATGCTGAGATACAAGGTGAGCTACCCTCTCCCCTTCATGCAGCCCCACCTCACACCCTATCTCAGCAGGCACAAAAATGGTGCCAAACGTGAAGGGAAAGTGATGCACCCAGGTGAGTACCCTGCCAGCTCATCCAGCTAACAGGGTGCCCCCACCATGTCACCTAGGTCAGTGAGTGCCACCCAGGGCCATGAACACCATGAAAATGGCCTGGACACACCATCCAATGCTGTGAGTGCCCACCACCTGTCCATTGACATGAACACAAATGTGAACCGATGCCAAAAAACCACGAAAACCACCCTGAACACCAAATCAACCAAAACTTCTGCCAGGACAACCCCCATGAATGTGGGCAGCCCACCCCACCTCAAACCTCGCCCCTCCCCTTGTAGTTGTCAAGGGATGTGGGTGTGCACAAAATGTTGAAGCAGGAACACAGGACAAGGACAACAGGGTTATCCCCATCGTGGACAGCCACCACAAACAGGAAACACCCCAGGAAGGATGGCCAAGATGCGACAGAGCACAGACATGAACATGAATGCCAGCAGAACCATGAGAGCAGTGTTGATGCCTGCCCAACAACCTCACCCCTCCCCTTCAGATACACAGATGAACTGCACGACAGCACACTACCATGCCAAGAGGGTGAGGATTCTAGGCCAAAGGACATGCAGCACAGTGGGTGTCCAGGCAGTGATGAGGATCTCCAACCACCTAGGAGCAAAGGCTGGTAATGAAGAGGAGAAGCATAGGTGCCTCAACAGTGCCAACTCGTTCTGTAAATTTAGTTTCATGTTTTATAGCTTGTCCTAATCTATAAACTTTACACTGATAATTACCTGAGTGAAATGACCCCACAAACAACAAGAAAGGCCTGTGCTAGGATCATAATGACTGGTGAAGCATCCAGTACCTGACATTGATACAGTAATTCCATTATCAATCTCGCAGCTACTTCACAGTATAGTACAAGCTCCTTGCCATTTTTTAAATCCTTGGTGAAGAGATTATCAACTTCACAGCCACTTCATGACATAGTACAGTCTCCTTGCCCTATTTTTAAACATTGGTGAAATGTCCAACATCTGACATGAAGGCTGTAATTCCACTATGAATGTCATAGCCACTTCACAGATAGCTACAATCTCCTTGCCATATTTTGATCATTTCATATTGCGGAAGTAATGTTATATCCAATTTATAATACCATCGTAATGCCACAGTGTGCATGTAATTGGTTATGAGCTGTTGTCAAGACAATATAATATTGTGATGGGATCATGAACATCATCTGGCTAAATCAGGATTTCCCTGATATCCTGTGTGGAAGCGATTCGTTCCTCCAGATGGAAGCTAAGAGTTCCTAAAAAGGACAGGTGATCTGGTTGTTTGCTGAGAAATAAAGTAAAGTAAAGCCAAACAAAAAAAAAAAAAAAAAAGAAAAGAGAAACACATCAAAGGAATTCTATGTATGTAGAGGGTTCAGAGAAGAGGATGTCGGATGGACGAGGGGACGTCAAAGAGGGACAATGCGCAGATAAGCGCTCGAAAGGGACTTTTGGTGGTGGAGAACATGGCGTGAGAGGATTCCAGTAAAAGAAAGGCAACTCAGCTGAATACGCGTTTGGGACGCGTCGAATCAAAACACTTGTAATTACTTGATACGCCTTGAACGTATAACTTAGAGAACTTGAAGATGACTTGTAGAAACGTCGTGTAAACTTTTGAATTTCTTGAGGAGACGAGGGGACGACTTAAGAATCCCACTATGAAAGAGGGGGAAAGAAGACAACTCCATTCGACAGGTGGGAGGACACCTTATAAACAGTACAAAAATAGAAAATCACAAGGCAATGCACGTACTCTCATGCTGCCAGACCAATTCTTTGGGGAAGAATGTCAAAATGTTCGAAGAGGAACAAAAGAAAGTACAAAAATAGAAGTGACATCACCCACTCAATTCCTAGGCAAAACCTTCGAACCAGGTATGACTCGGGGAACGTACGACACTTGGAGAGGTCTATTTACGTGTGCAACTGCCACCTTCAGTGTGGACATCCCAAGTGTCGATGCTCTACCCTACCGTCTGGTCCTCAGATTGAGCTTCGGGTCGGTGAGATCTGTCATAAGTACGAAGAAATAAAAGCGGAGGGGAATAGTGATCAATTCAAAATAAAAACGTACAGAAAATAATGCAAGCGTCCGAGTCCGAATCCTTCACGAGAGGTGCGGCGTGAACAAAGCCAAATGATGATGTCATACGTCTTGTCAAATCAAAGTCTTCCTAATACTCGTTGATGGTGTTCAGTTTCAAACCCGGCGAAGGTTCATAAAATAAAATAAAACTGATAAAAATGTATGTAGGGAGAAAAATAAAATATGGAGTGCATCGTGAATGAAACAAGTCGCACTTCCACACCTGATGGAGCACCCTCTTCTAGATGAAAATCTAGAAGAGGCCCCCCCCTCTTCTAGTTCTAAATGGCTTGAATAAACCCTTTTTTCATTGTCCAATGATCATTCCCTGAGCATCACATCCGAATCATACAAGGGATCAAGATGTACCAACCTATGTAGTAGGTCTTTTGAAGGACTGTTCACTAGGCCTTTCTTGTTATACTCAAGAAACAGTGAGCAGTAAATGTTGGATTAATGAATGGGCTTTTTCCCCCTTGAAATTCATTGTAAACTGGGTTTCATAGGATGTTTGTTGTTTAGCACATTCAAGAGGCACTCAACCCTCCTTTAAACCACACATCTGAGGCATCTGAGTACATACATACAACCAATGATGATACCTTCACAATCACCCTCACTAAATCCTGCACCAACTGAAACTGGAGGTGCAGTGGACATGGAATGAGCAGAAGTGGAGAGATCCTGAACGAGATCAACATCACCAAAGAAGAGTTGATGTCATTTGTATAGATTTGTGTTGCTTGGCTATGGTTTAGAAAAATAGTTGAATACATTTTTGAACTCTGCCCATCAAACATTTAGAGAATAATCTAGGTTTCTAGACCTTATGGGAAGTTATCCACTGAGACACAGTCACCAAGTCGTGACTCATGAGCCACAATTCATGAAGTCCATTCAAACTCCGACATCATGCAACCATGTTGAATCTTGAATTTCCCAATGTGGAAGTTCATTGTTCTTTCTTCCCACCACAACAATGAACAGCCATGTCTCTCGATGAATATTCCCCCCTGCCTCAATGAACAGCCTCCTCCCTCCCTCTGAAAAATATAAAAAATACATGTGAGTCTGTATCATGTATGAGGAGTTGTGGTGGAGTCTGTGGTCATAAAGTGGTGATACTGGGGTGTGGAAGTGTCCATATCTGATAAAGTCTGTTATGATAAAGAAAAAGTCTGTTTAAAAATTAGAAAAGGAACAGGTTAATTCTCCAAAGCATGGAGGAAAGTCAACTGTGACCATTTGGTTTGTCCAAAGAGGAGCACCTGAATAAGTACAGGGATTTTTCAGATGTATATTTTAAATGCATCTGATGCCCATCATCTGATGGCTTGTATTATAGGTGGGGGTACTCCATTTTCTGCAAGGGACGTTGCACTGCAAACATGACAACATACTGGAGTGAAAGTATTTTGAGAGTATCTTGATGGTACATAAACATTTCCCAAAATATCATTCTCCAAGTATGAAGTTAGTATGAAAAAATATATATTATTACTTATGCTAAAGTATCAGATTAGTATTTTGATGGTATTCAAAGTTTTTTTTTAAATATTGTATTGATACTTGCTTATATTGATACAGTATTGAGAAAAAAACTTGAATACCATCAAAATAATAATCTGATACTTTAGCATAAGTAGTAATATAATTTTTTTCATACTAACTTCATACTGGGGGATTGACATTTTGGGAAACATTTATGTACCATCAAAATACTCTCAAAATACTTTCACTCCAGTATGTTGTCATGTTTGCAGTGTTGTGCCTCCAGCTCTGAGCAATTGGCTGGCTGTGCCAGAGTTGAAGAATTGGCACAAACACCATATAAAGAAAGATTGGGCAGGGATGGTTCTTTTGCTGGTAATCCATAAAGGTGGGCTGAATGGAAATTCATGGTTGCAGGCATGCAAGTATGTCAGGAAATGTGTGTGGGGGTCAAACCTGTGTGTATTTTTGTGTATGATGACTGTGTTTCCTTCGAAGAACCTGTCGGCCTTGTGGCCAGGCAGGAAAAATCTGTAGGAGGAGATGTCAATGCATACAGAGCTCTGTTTCATTACTTTTCTTGGGTCTCAATGGCTCAGATCATCTGGGTAAGTCATTTCTCCCAGGCAAAATAGTGCAATGAACCCAGTGAGTAGTTGTGCTAGGAAAAGGTGGTAGTCAAAATCAGCAGAGGAGGATAACATGTTGATGACTGTTTCGAGGTTGGTGATGGTTAAGGCTCATTTGCATGATGTTGGTACTGCATGGATTCTTTTACAACCCTGCAATGTATGGTGTACCAGAGCAGAGTTGTGAGAAATATGAACACTGGGAAAGTAAGGTTCAAGTTGGTGACAGATGCTGGATAAGTAGGTTCCTACAGACCTGGGTTTAATGGTAGACAGTGAATAGAGACAGGGGGTTGGGTTAAGGGGGTAATTGTGCATCTTTATGAAATTGAGATAGGAATTCAAGGCAGATCCATAGGTTTTCCAAGTTGAGTTGTCAACGGCCTGTCCAAGAGCAATGGCTTGCTCTCAGACAAGGCGCTCATGTGTCCAGACTTCCCTAATGGGCTGTCTGGAACATATGTTGGAAGATATCATTTTTGCATGGCCCCCAACAACAAACAAGGGGGTCAAAAGGCTGATATTGCTAATCCAGGTACATGCTGTTGTGCAAGATGAAACTTCTTTCTGGATATTGCATTGGCAACATAGTTGAGTTCTCCTGGAATATGTAAGACACATAAGTTGAGGCTCCCTTTGATGAGAGTGTCAGCAGCACTAATGAGAATGTCATTGTATTGTGGTAAGCATCACAACATGCTGAATATTGTGACGGTGTTGTTGTTGTCTGTGTAGATCAATAAATGCGAAAATTGAGGAGGGTGGTGCATGTCACTGAGATGATGAATGACTGATAGCATGCATAATGCTTCAAAATAGAAGATTTGCTCATCTGTGAGCCCATTGGGCATGGGAGAATAGAAGCTGATGCATTTGTGAGGTCTTTATTGTCCCCCACAGATTCCTGCAGGATTCCTGAGGATTCCTGCACAATCCTAGGGCTGAGTATTGGCTGAGGTGCCAGCCATTTTCTTCAGTCCTCTGGGGGTACATTCCTGAGGACTGTCAGACAGGACCAGTCCTGGGATTGATGCAGGTGGTGAGTCACATGTCATATAAACATGTGCTTGGGTATATTATTAATATTATATATTATCAGGTGCATCATGTGACATGATCCATCCGCATGCACATCTTTGTTGATCATGTGTGACACATCACAATTCTCTTTCAACCGTTACCACCACCATCGTCTCTCACCACACACACCACCACCACCAGCCCTCACCCATGCAAACAACAACAATGCCACCAACAATGCTTACAATGACAATGCCCACAATGCCCACAACCACAATGATGCAGACAGCCACATTAAAGAACAGCAATGGCCCCCTCACATCTGACATGGCATGCACAGTATATCTGTGTGTGCCATGTCAACTGCGACTTTCAGGATGACCCACTGCCCATGAACAATGACACCACCCACTGATGGATCCTCACCACCCACAACCAATGGCTTAGCACCCACCACAACAACCTGGTACCACAAACGACAAACACTGCCGACAAAGAACATCCCACCCACCCACAAGCTTCCACCCCCCACCCTCCAACGACGATGTCACCCATCAATGATGCACACCACCCACCAGCAAGTGTTACCACTCACAAATGACAACCCAGCACCCACAAATGATAACCCAACAGCCATGAACAACAACAGTGTACGAATGACAACCACCACCCATGAAGAACAGCCCACCAACCCACCAGCATCCACCCCCCACCCTCCAACAATGATAACACCCATCAACCACACACACCACCCACCCATGAATCTCACCACCTTCAAACAATGGCCAAGTGCCCATGAAGAACAGCCTAATGCACAAGAAGAACCACCCAGCTCACACAAACAATGAGCACCACCCACAAAGAATAGCCCCCCCAGCCCCCACCCTCCAACAACGACAATGCCCATCAACTATGCACACCACCCACCCATGAACCTCACCACCCCCAAACAATGGCTGAGCACCCATGAAGAACCACTCAGCACCCACGAACGACAACCACTGCCCACAAAGAATAGCCACCCACCCACCAGCATCCACCTCCAATGACAACAACACCCATCAACCATGCACACTGCCCACTGACAAACCCCACCAACCCCAAACAACAGCCTAGTGCCCACCAAGAATGACGCAGCAACAAATGACAACTGCCACCCACAAAGAATAGCCTGTGCACCCACCAGCATCCACCCCCCACCCTCCAACAATGAGAATGCCCATCAACCATGCACATCACCCACCCACGAACCTCACCACCCTCAAACAACAGCTGAGTGCCCACAAAGAACGGCCTAATGCCCATGAAGAATGACCTAGCTCACACGAATGACGAGCACTGCCCAGGCATGGCCTTCACTGCCCACATAGTTTAAACATCTTGTAATTATTGTACATAATAAAATTTGTTATGCTATTTTTATTGGTGACTTATAAGTCTGACATGACATGTCAGTGTGAAGCTGGGACATCTGGAAAAAGACAACTCAATTCATTGTAGACTCCTATCATCACACAAATCATTGCAAAAAACACTTTCTTTGTCACAAGTACTGCAACCCTGCTCCTACAAATGGCCAAGCTCCCAATCTGGTTATTGTAGAGAAAAGTGAAGATGGACAGCCAATTGCATGTAGAGCTTTTAACACTCAGGTAATTCTCACTTCTTCTCTAATTCTTTAGTTAACTAGATAATGACAGGTCTGTGAACAACTAGATGCATGGCTTGGTGGTTTTGAATCAATTGCAAAATGTATGACACCAAGCAACTTTAATTGGTTTATACATGCCATGCTTTTTTATCATACAAAATATGTTATCAACAGGCAAGACATCAAAAAGCAAAAGAAAGAAGCCACTGAGACTGAAGAAGATCACTTGGGCCTAGATGAAGAATCTGAGGAAGAAGGGGATTAAATAATATACAAATAGCTTAAGAAGTGTACTATAGTGTATGTGGTTTATAGTATATGAAGAATTATTCATAGAAAGTGGTTAAGTAAGTTACAGGAAGTGATTAGGTATGTCATAGATGGCTAAATGTTATGTAGTCCTCAGGAATCCTCTGAGTTCTGCAGGACTCTGTGGGGGACTGAAAAGTACTGCTTGCTTGTCAGCAGGAACTGACTTCACAACAAAGAAATCCTGGGCAGCGCTCTTGAAGTCCATAGCAATGGCAGGTGTTAAGTTGCCAGTTGTTAAGATGGGAGCCTTGCTGCTTGTGGGTTCAACAGTTGCAAGAGTAGACATGGGAAGGGAATTTGGATTGGGGTGTTTTGAATGAATATATGCATGGTTATTGTTGTCAGAAGAGTCCAACAAAAGAATAAGAGGTGGTGGGGAGTGGGAAGGGGTTGGTGTGGTTGGCAGTTGTTACGGGAGGCACAAGGCCTTCTAAGATTGGTAACTGCTGGTTAAGAGCAGATGCACATGTAAAGCGAGGTAGTTCCAGCATTCCACGTATGGTACACAGTGGCGATATGGTGAAGAATGTGTGTTGTGTTTTCAGGAGCAGTAAGGGTAGTCAGCCCTCCACTAGTAAAGACAAATGATGTGTCAGGAACAACAAAGTCCAATGTGACACATACAGTAAGGGCAGTAAAGCACATGTATGCGCTAGTCAGGGTGATGCCCAAGAAGGTGGATATATGCATATGTGGACATGCCAGCAAGTGGAAATCGGCTAGTGCCTGGAAGTCTGGTCCAGTCTGGTCTTTTGTCAAAATTTGACAAGACCGGGACTGAGACCAGTCCTCACAGGTTGAAGAACCTCAAAAAACTGGACTGAACCAATGTCAACCAGTTCAGTGCAGTTTTGTCAGTTTAAAGACTGGTCTTGACCAGTCTTGGAGCTCCCGACATAGGGAAAACATGTATGTAATTGACTAAATATACTGTGTGAGGCTAGTACTACATAAGGGTGAATGAGGGGGGGGGGAGGGAGCACTTGCACATCCTTGTTGTTGTCCATTGTCACCCATCTCATTCTTCGCATTGTCTTCGGTCATCGATTGTCATTGTGGACATCCATCATCACTGCCACATTGCATCATCATTGTCACGTGACTGTTGTCAGGTCTTGTTATCAACACCAAAGGTGGCAGAGGGCAAGGGGGTGACGTGGCAGTGGTTGGTGGGTGTTATGATGGCTGCTGGGCATTGTGGCTGTTAGACAGAAGAAAGAGGGTGGTAGGGCATACAATGTACTCACCTGTCCTATGAATGCCATCAGTGCCATCTGGATGACATGGCACATCCCAAGGGGATCATTGAGGTGCCACATTGTCTTCTCCATGACCAAGCAGGTGCTTGTTGTTGCTGTCATGGTTGGTGTATGTGCATGCATGTGCCAAGGTGGGTGTGAGCAGTCAATGATGGTAGTGGGTAGTGGTGGCCATAGGCAATGTAGAGAGAGTGGCAGGGGGAGTCTTTGTGGATGATGTGGTGCACTGTGGCCATGTGGGAGTGTTGTTGCTGACTCTCCAGTGTGTGAGGTGGCAGTTGATGTGTGGGCCTAGGTGTCGTTTAGCCCATGGTGGGTGCTCACGATGCAAGGCAGTGGACACGAAGGATGCTGACAGTAATGGGGATGGTGGTGGTAAGGAGAGTGGTGTTTGTGTTCAGTTACAAGTTGTGTATGTTTTTGGTTCTGAGTTGTGTCTGTGTTTGATTATGAGTTGTGTTTGTGTTTGCTTATGAGTTCTGGTAAAGACTGGTTAAGACCAGTTAGACTGGTCTTTTGTCAGTCTTGAAATTTCTGAAATTGTGAGAGACTGAAAACCGGACCATGGTTGGGGTCTTTGATGGTCTTGGGCAGTCTCAGTCCAGTCCAGTCTCAGTCTTTTTTCCACTTCAGTCACCCATAGGTGACAGACTATTAGTCATGTAAACTCCAGGTATATTACATGACTAAAAGTTGTGGTGTATATTTATATTTTATATATATTTGGCCTATAAATCTTCACTTTTACAAAGTATATTTTTCATGCCAGGACCCTGAGTTGTTGGTAGAAATATATTTTTCATGTCTGGACCCTGCATTGTTAGTAGGAATATATTTTTCATGTCTGGACCCTGAATTGTTGGTAGAAATATATTTTTCATGTCAGGACCCTGAGTTCTTGGTAGAAATATATTTTGACTGAAAATATTTTCTGACACTAATAAGAGTCT
>Ga0307507_10011639_pt1 | contig 11047 bp, 3 predicted proteins | sample 7_EM_MG_FD_207223 | JGI IMG/M metagenome (GOLD analysis project Ga0307507, IMG submission 207223) | Populus trichocarpa ectomycorrhiza microbial communities from riparian zone in the Pacific Northwest, United States - 7_EM | ecosystem: Host-associated > Plants > Roots > Unclassified | place... | reverse complement strand
CCATAATATTTATAATATATATACTTGATGTAATAGATTCTTTAGGTAATTGTTTATTTATAAATATATACTATAGGCCTATATCTAGAGTATTAAGGGGCGAGATACATCGTTGTAAAACGTAAGTTAGATTTGGATTTAAATATTTGTAGAAACTTAACCAACTACCTATATCTAACTTCTCGTATACTAAAGCTACGATATCGCTATAATGTAGAGGCGATAGAGAAGATAAAGAGCTTTTACCTCGTAGTATTTTGGAGATAATTAGACGTAGAGAAGTATATAAGGCATAGCAGTGAGGCAAAATTACAATATAATTTCGAAACTAGACCGACTACCTATAACTATCTTCTTACAGAATAGAGCTATAATATTACTATAACGTAGAGACGATAGAGAAGATAAAGAGCTTTTAGCTCGTAGTATTTTTAAGATAATTAGACGTAGAGAAGTATATAAGATATGGCAGTAAGGCAAGATTATGATAAAAAATGCAACCGACGAAAAAATGCGACCGACAAGAAAACACAACTGACTAGAAAACGCGACCGACTGCCCACATCTAACACCCTATATAATATCGTTATTTAATGCAATAGATAGAGAATCTAATAAGCTCCTACCTTGTAGTATTTTTATAATAATTAGACGTTATAAAAGGGTCGAGATATCGCGTTGTAATAGAAGAGTTGTTGCCTAATAAGAAACAATAAGTTCTTATATAAAGGGCGCCTATAAGCTCTTAGACCCTCAGGGAGAAATTCCTCCTGGTGCGATCTGATTGGTCTAGGAGTTTACAGGAATCCACAGGACTAGGGTTCAGTGATCTAATTGGCTTAGGAGTGATGCTAACCCTTAGCGTTACGCCGTGGCGCAATTTCTCCCCGGGGGTCTGATTTATGAGATAAAGGAACTTAAGGTTCCTCACCACGCTAGGGCCACATCAACACGTGACGGCAACATGCCTCGCGTGACGGCAACTTGCCTCATTCCCGACAATCCTTGGATAGGATTATTATGCGCCTAACTAGATAGGTTAGTTTATCCTCCGCAAGTCTGATTTCTGTTCTTGACGTTGTGTACGGGCCACAAAATATAGTACCTTATCTGTGCAGGGAATGGGAGCAGCACGCACGTGCCTCCCCCCTTTTCTGCGAGGGTCTGATTTATAAGATAAGGGCGAGGAGAACGCGTCATCTCGCAGTTGTCTAGCAGAGTCCTGTGTAGCTCTTTAAGCTACGTCCTAGTCATTCAGCCTGCTCTACCAGCGATCTGGGTCTGTACGGAGTGAACATACTGCTCGTCTATACCCACGCCCCCGTCCGCCTGCTACCCGTAACATAACCCGTCATGTGGCGCGCCCTTTCGATCCGCGCCGATTCTATGAGGAGGTGCTCAAGGCAAACGGCATAGTCGCTGCCTTTGGCGTGCCCGACTCAAGCTTAAGCGGATTGTTGAGTTATTTTTCTGCGACAAAACCTTTGTCGGAGCATATCGTCACTGCAAACGAAGGGGGCGCGGTCGCGCTTGCCGCCGGGTATTATCTGTCCACCCGGAAAGTCGCGCTGGCGTATATGCAGAATTCCGGACTTGCCAATGCGTTAAACCCGTTGCAGTCTTTAGCTGCAAAAGAAGTGTTCGGCCTCCCGATGTTGCTTATGATAGGATGGCGCGGTAAGCCGGGAGAAAAAGACGAACCGCAACACGCCTTGATCGGACCGCGCATTCCGGACAACCTGAGGGCGAACGACTTTCCTTACGAGGAAATTCCGGACACACTCTCAGGCGCCAAAGAAGCCGTAGCGCGCCTTGTCGCAAAATCCATGCAAGACAACACGCCTGTTGCCTTGATCGTGCCTACGAAAACCTTCTTAGACTATCCCTTAACCCGCTGAGGTGCAATGCCAAGCTGCACTGTGCACCAACACCGAGAACAAGATGGGGCTGTTCTGTGTAGGATTCCGTTCTGCATGACAGGGCCCTGTTGGGAGGAACACCTAGGAAAGCTCAACTCTAAGGACTAGCCTACAAATATATATATACATAGAAATCGCGGATTTGAATAACCTCACGTCGCTGCAGTGGGCAAGAATCAGGTCAACAAGAGCCTCTAATTGGCTAATCCTTATCGATAACTGAGAACCAGAGTCAGCGGGTTAAGGGATAACGACGAAGCGCTGCAAAACATCCCGCCCGCGATAGCAACAAGCCATGCGAAATTGGAACGATGGATAACGTCCGCGTCGGTCCTTCCCCTTTCCCGAGAACTTGCCATTCGTTGCCTGCTCGGAAATATAAAAAATACCGACGTCGTTGTTTCTTCGCTTGGCGGAAACAGTCGCGAATTGTACATGATACGCAAGGAGAGCGGAGAAGCCATAGGACGGGACTTTTTCTGTATCGGAGCGATGGGGCATACTTTCGCGCTCGCTTACGGAATAACGATGGGATCTTCTTCGCGCCGCGTGTTTTGCATAGACGGTGACGGGTCGTTTGTGATGCACGTTGGAAATAATGCCGTGTTGGCCGGCGTATCGTATCCGAATGTGATTCATGTCGTTATCTATAATGGTATTCATAGCTTTACGGGAAACCAGCCTCTCATGATAAGAAAAGACGATTTTCTTGCAATGGCCGAAGGCCTGACCTACAAGCAAAAACTTTTCGTTGATAATGCGGAGGGGTTGATAAAAGCGTGCGAATCCGCCATCAAAAGCACCCTTATCATTGTTGCCGTTAATGATTCGGTAAGAAAAAACCTTCCGCGTCCGACCGAGAGTCCTCAAGAATTGAAATGTATCTTCATGAAATCTTTCGCTTAGGCAAGCATAAACATTATCCCTTTTTAAAGAAAATGGAAAAAGTCAATCGAAGGTTGGCTGGAGGTGAGCCTCTGCCGACTCTGTTGCGGAAATCTAAGGTTCGTTCGGTTGCAAATTGCTTCCATTTCAGAATCTGTTCGGTCTGTGCGTATTTTAGTGTCGCCCGTTTTGCAATTAGTGGCGGTTACTACAGTCCCTCGTCAAAAGTGTCCGTGCCGAGGCCACCCAAAAAATAACATTTCCTGCTAAATTGCTATGCAATAACCACGCAATTAATTCTAGAGCTTTAAAAAATATCGGAAACTCTTCGCAGATATATGTTTGAGCAATTGCGAATTTTTTTTTAAGTTTAGCATTTACAGTCCCTTGTCAAAAGCCTATATGTTTTACTGATATCTTACTAAAACTTACTATATTTAGCATATATTATTGTGACGGTGCTAGAGCGCGTTACCTACCAAGTTCTACTATGCTGCTGCCATATTCTGCCAACCTACGATTGGCTCGCTTACCGCTAGCGCCTTAGCGGCTGCCCCTTTATATATATTTACTATGGTCCTTACAACCCCCTTCTTTTCTTCTCCTTAGCTTAGTATCTTTATTAGATAGCAATCCACAAGCTTCAGTTTAGGGGCATTTATACAAGCCATCACATTATACTAAGCTCTCCATATACTGCCTAGGAAGGCCTTAATAATATCCCCACATCTTAAAAGAAACTTCGTCTACAATAACGCGTCAACGCGCTATACTCAGACACTAGAACAACTTTATACTGCCTAGGAAGGCCTTAATAATATCCCACTTTATAAGCCAGGTAGGACTGGACCTGTACCCCTAGAATTAAAACCAAAGCGCACAAGACTGACAAACCCTAGGAGGCTAATAATAGTACCTAAAGTAAGCTTATCTAAAAGACCTACCTCCACCTAAGAGGAACACAAGATCCAATTAGGATTAGAAATTAAAGATAATAACAATATTATAGATATACGCGAACAGATTCACGCCCTTACGGCCAATTAGAAGGTCAATTGTCTTTAAGCCTAAAGCACATAAGAGACTCTAAAGGAGATCCTAGAAAGCCTTGCTGCCTTATAAAGCAGCCTAGCCTCCCCTTTACAAAGCCTTAGTTAACCCATTCGCTCGACCAAATGCAATATACTAAAAAGTATGGATATAATAATAAAGTAATTAAAATCCATTAAGCTTCCTAACCCTTAACTACTATCCAATAGAATAGACCCTACCTTTAAGAACTAGAGGATTTAAGTATAAGGAAAACTCTAAATTAACCATAACCATTTCCCCTCTAAAGAGGCTAAAATACTCTACCTTTTTGGCTAAACCATAGGGGACGCCCAACGTCACCTTTAAGCCAAGTTTGAAGATAACTCTCCTGTCCGATTTATATCTATTAATAAGATGCTGCAGCACTTAGCAGCTATCTATGTCAACCTAAACAAAGTACGGGACGCTTGGTATGACTATAACCGCCTAATAATAAAACTAAACCAACCCTTTGCTAAATTCCAGACTCAATTCTTACACCTTGTAGGAGAAGGCCAGGTCCCTCTTAAAAACTACTAACTAGACCTTTACAACAAACTAATAATTAGGCTATAAGAGAAGATTACTATAACTCTAAACAACCTACTAACCCATAAAAGACTCGCAGCTTATTACCTATTGTTGGACTCAGAGCTAAAGCGGATTAATATCTACCTAAATCAGCAGAAGTAACCCTATAGCAATTAAAGCTTACCCACCACCCCTACGGGAGCTAGAGTAGGAAGACCAGCCACAACCACTGCTATACCAAAAGCGGTCACAACTACGCACCAGCGAGCCTCGCCCAACTAGCTATGTACCACAACCTTAACCAGTACTTGTCGCAATACCCTAATTGACCCTACTACAGCCACTTACTATAACTGCGATAAGGAGGATTACTTTACCTTGTTTTGCCCAGAACTAAAGGATATCAAGGAGATAGAGGAAGGAGAAACGTCTAATAAGTTAGGAAAAGAAAAACCCTAGGGAAAGACTCCCCCCTAGGGTATTTTATTAATCTTAAAGAGATTAATCTAAGTTAGTTAATAGGTGGAAAACACTTTATAGTTCCATATACAGTATCTTAAAATGGATATGGAGTTAACTCAACTACTTTTATTAACACTAGAGCAAATAGCTTTGCCTTTATAAATACTGCCTATAAAATTGATGTTGCCAAGTTTCTAAATATAAAAGCCACCCTACTAGAGAAGCCTGTCTAGGTAAAAGGCTATAATAGCTAAGCCGGTAAGCCGGTTACCTATATCCTAAAGTTATATATTTCCCTTAATAGACAATATTAATACGGTATCCTCTTCTGTATTTTAGACCTAGGGTCCTATGATATAATCCTTAGCCAAAAATAGATATCCTACTTTGATATTTGGCTGAATATATAACAAAGACAGTTCGTCTGGCCGGAGAATAGGCCGAAATTACCCTCCTTTATTAGAGAAATCCGAACCAACCACAAGACACTAGCCGCGAAGTCTAACCCTATATACTAGTAGGATGTCCGGGCCCATAACCTAGCCTTCGCCTAAGAAGACGCCCGCTATAAGGCTGGAAAGAACTCCGTACTAATAAAGATACTCTCCCAAAGCGCTATATTTAAGGAGGACTCTACCTACGGAAGCGGGATAGATAGTGATATAGATAATATCCAAATCGCGCAGATCTAACTAGTGTGGAAAAGAACATACTGATAAGATATAAGGGATAACCTTTAAAAGATGTAATAGGAGTTAAAAGAAGTAACAATAACGCCAATACCCTAAAGGGCCCTAAGGTTACGTATACCCCTAGTGTCATGTAACCCCCCTATAGTAGACATTACCGCAATTAGCGCTATAGTATTCCACTTTAATATATACCAGAAGGACAATAAGGTCTTTACAACGAGCCTATATAAGATTAACCAGATTATTAATAAGAGGGAAGAAAAGCTAATTAAGGAAACTAATAAGGAACTAGTTAAACGTCTCCTTCCTACTATCTATGCTAAGTATAAGGACGCATTCTTAAGGGCGGCTTTGGACAAGTTATCCCCTTACCAGACGTATAATTATAAGATTTAATTAGAAGCCAATAACTCGCTAGGCTATAGCCCCCTCTACTAATAATTAACAGACAAGCTAAAAGCAATAAAGTAGTACTTAATTGATAACCTTAATAAAGGGTTTATTAAGCCAAGTTAAGCCCCTTTTACTTCCCCTATCCTATTTGTAAAAAAGCCTAGTAGAGGCCTTTGTTTTTGTATCAACTATTAGAAGCTAAATACTATTACTTAAAAGGATTAGTATCCTATTTCTTTAATTAATAAAACCCTTGCACGTCTAAGCTGGGTAAAGATCTTTACTAAACTTAATATCCACCAAGCTTTCTACCGAATTAAAATAGACCCTGCATCTAAAGATTTAATAACGTTCTGTACCTATTATAGGTCCTATAAATGCAAAGTTCTTCCTTTTGGACTAATAAATGGACCAGCTATGTACTAAAGGTATATAAATAACGTTCTTTTTAATTACCTTAACGAATTCTATACGGCATACCTAGACAATATCCTTATATACTTAGACAACAAACTTAAGCACTAAGTTCATATTAAAAAGGTCCTAGAGAGATTATAGAACATAGGCTTGCAAGTTAATATTAAGAAATATAAATTTGGGGTAAAACACACAAAGTACCTCGGGTTTATAGTTAGTATAGATAGGATTGAAGTTGACCCTAAGAAGGTTAACGCAATCCACAACTAGCAGCCCTTTTATACTGTAAAGGGTATCTAGTCCTTCCTAGGTTTTTATAATTTCTACCACCGATTTATCCGTAACTACGGAGTAGTAGCAACACCTCTTATACAACTTACCCAGAAAGACACGCCTTTTATCTTTAATAATAACTATATAGAAGCCTTTAGAGAGTTAAAAAATCGGCTTATCTCTTCTCTAATCCTTTATTACTATAACCCGGACCTTAAATTAATATTAGAGACGGACGCTTCTAATAAAGTTATAGTGGGAATTCTATTACAGTTATATCTAGACGGCAAATGGTACCCTATTGCCTTCTTTTTAAAAATAATAGACCTAGCTAAGTATAACTACGAGGTATATAATAAAGAAATACTAGCTATTATCCAATTATTATCCTAATGGCGCGTAGAGCTTAAAGGCACGAACTCCCGAATTAAAATATATACAGATTATAAAGCCCTAGAGTACTTTATAACTATAAAGCAGCTTACCAGATAATAAGCCCGCTAGGCCAAAATACTCTCCAAATTCTTCTTTACGATTATATATCGTTTTAGCAAGCAAAATACTAAAGCTAATACACTAACCTAAAGGGAACAAGATATAGGACCCTAGGATAAGCTAAAGACCCAATACCGGACGCGCGCCCTCCTCTATCCCAAACAGCTTAACCCGCAAATTCTTAAAGAACTAGACTCCGAACGGAATAAGCTAGTACCCTTAAAGGGAGCAGTTTTAGACAAACTAATAGGGCTAGTCGACTACATCCTAACTGCAAACCGCACGGCTGACTCCCTAAAGGCCCTCCGCAACTAAGCCGCGAAGGAGGACCCTGATTTGGAAATAGAAGAAGGACTGCTTCTATACTAAGAACGGCTTATAGTTCCAAATATTAACAACCTACGGATAGAGTTAATCCGCAAAGCCCACTATTAAGTCTCTACGGCACACCCTAGTTATAATAAGACCCACTAACTACTAGCGCCCCATTACTACTAGCGAGGACTTCTATCTAATGTAGATTGATTTGTTAGAAACTGCCACGCCTATAAACGCGCAAATACCCCTAGGGATTGAACTCCTAGGTGGCTATAACCGCTGCCAGTTCCAGAACGCCCTTGGCAATATATTACTATAGACTTTAAGTCATTTCCGAAGGACGCCTACGGCCACGATGCAGCCTTTATAGTGGTCGACCGACTATGCAAGCAATCCGTCTCCCTCCCTTGTTTTAAGACCATGACTGCAAAGGATATAGCCCACCTCTACGTTAACAACATCTATTAATTCTACGGCGCCCCTAAATTAATTGTCTCTAACCATAGCCCCTAGTTTATATCGGATTTCTAGAATAAACTCTACCGTATCCTTAGGATTAAGATTAAGCTCTCTACTACATTCTACCCTTAGACTAACGGCCAAACCGAGATTATAAACTAGTACCTCAACCAGCAACTACGGCCCTTTATAGACTACTATTAGGACAACTAGTCGGAATTACTGCCTATAATAGACTACGCGCAGCTTACACTCCCCTATAACAGTATAGGGATGTCCCTATTTGAACCGCTCTACGGGTATACACCACAAACGTCCTTTAATTGGGATAGGCCTACGAAACCCACTACGGCCCGCGAACGCCTCAGCTATGAAAAGGCCCAGGCATTTGCTAAGAGAATATATAGAGCCTAGAAGACTGCTCAAACAATTATAAAAAAGGCACAAGAAAAAAAGAAGTCTGATATAAACCGATATTATCGCGAGGAAGACTTCCAAGTAAGAGATAAGGTATAGGTGTTAACAAAGAACTAAAAAACCCAGAGGCCGAGCCGCAAGTTAGACCACCAAATGGCTAGCCCATACAAGACTCTTTAAAAGGTAGGACACTTTTTTAAGGTTAAGCTACTAGAGTTAATAAGAATCCACCCCATCTTCTCTCTGGACCGGCTATAAAAGGCTGCGGATAATCCACTACCTGGATAGTATAACAACTCCCTACTGCCAATCCAGATTACTGAGGACGAAGAATAGGAAGTTAAAGAAATCCTAGCAGTAAAAAAGGTCCGTAATGTCTTAAAATACCGTGCAAGCTGGGTAGGCCATAATAATGACCTAAAGTGGTACCCCGTATCTAATTTTAAGTACTCCCCCTATAAGCTACGGGACTTCCACCTAGCCCACCCTAACCTCCCTGGACCACCACGTAAATTAAACAACTAGATTAAATGCTAGAAAAAAGGGTTAGATAATTACAACAATTTAGATAATAATAGGGAGCTTGGACAACGCCTAAGGGCAGGCTTTTTTAGGAGGGGGGGGTGATATAATAGTGCTAGAGCACGTTACCTGCTAAGTTCTGCCATGCTGCTGCCATATTCTGCCAACCTATGATTGGCTCGCTTACCGCTAGCGCCTTAGCGGCTGCCCCTTTATATATGTTTACTATAGTCCTTACAACCCCCTTCTTTTCTTCTCCTTAGCTTAGTATCTTCATTAGATAGCAATCCACAAGCTTCAGTTTAGGGGCATTTATATGAGCTGTTACAATTATAACGGAACCTTGTAGCAAGAACTACGGTGGGTCCTGTTATTGGGCTAGGTATATAGGTATAAACAATAAGTTAACAACGTAATAACAACTGGTGGAGTGGTTGCCTAACAGATTAACTCTAATTGTATTCTAAGATTCACTACAAAAAGAGAACTATCTGGGTAGGGACTATGGTCCTTTAAATACACAACCGTACGCCTAAGAAACCCCTTCGCTCCATAAGGTACGTATACTCTATCTACTCTGTCACACAGATTACATAGATCACATAAATTATATAGATTACATTACATAACCTTAGCTACCATTCTTCATCATATGGTTCCACTAGATCCATCCTGGACCGTGCCTATATTAACTAACTAGCTTCCACTAACTCTTCTCCAAGTAGTTATAACATTGTACTTAAGCTGTCCGTAACACTATCTCCCTCCTCTTTATCTTCGTCCTTAAAGATTCCTAATATCTCCAAGTCATCTACTAGAGGTATAATGGCCGTTTAATTAGTCTAGTTAATATCCTTACTTATTATACCTAAAGCGTCTTCCTCTTCTTCTACAGCTTATCAGTTTTATACTATTACTGCAATACTATCTCTTAGTAAGATAATGCTATCTCCATGTTCTCGGTATACGAAAAAGGGGTTAGTTTATATTGCGCTAGCAAGTCCTTCGGCTTAACAACCATCCTCTTATTCTAAGTGCACTAAAGCAAACATTTAATTGTCTTGCAATGTTCGCTTTATTTCTAACACTAAGTATACACGTCCTATAACTCTTAACAGTCTTTAAGTTCCCTAAGTAACTTATTATAGGGTCTTATGTTCAATCTGCCGCTGCAAAGCTTAATAATAAGCTCTTAAGTGCCCTAGGCGAGATTCACCGTCTCTAATATAAGGATCACACTTACGCTAAGCGGGTAAGAAATAAGAAGCGTCGTGCTCTTAAAGCCCGCGCTTCCGCTTATGCTTATCTATTACATCTTAAGAAAGTTTATAAGAAGGTCCATTCTAAAAAGTGGAAACTTATTTAATAGGGTCTGTCTAAGCTAGGTAATAAGAGAGTAGTATCTCCAGAGAAGGAAACAACTCTAAGTAACGTAGTAGTTGCTCTTCCTAGGTCCCCCTTAGGTAACTCGTCCTTTAGCAATCCCTTTTCAATGCTCCCTAACCTACTTTCTTCTAATACTTCTATACCTTTCCTATAGCGTTCTCTAGATTACTTAGTAGTTCCTAGGTAGTCTTACTGTAGCCTATCTACTTTACTTCGTACTATGTTTTATTATCTACGTCCTCGTAACTAATAATCTTTAAAACTTACTACTTGTCTTCTTCCTACCCTCTGTACATGTCTGCTTTATAGACTAGTAGCTTAACATTCCTATATACTAGCTCTAGCATTGCGATATGCTGTATAGGGTAAATTCTTATTTTAGCTAGTAGGTTTAACTTATACATAACCAATAAAATTCTCTATATAATTTCAAAAGGTCCTAGTCTAACGTAGTCCAACTTTTTACTTAGTCGTCAACTCTTAAAATTTTTATATAGTAGCTATACTTTATCTCCCTCCTTAAAATCTAGTCCCTTAGATCTCTTAGCATTATAATACCTTTTCATTTACTCTTATACTAGTTTAGCTATTTCTTTAAGGTCTGTATAAAGATTTATTAATATCTCCATTCTCTATCTAGCTGTGCTACTAGTTTTCTTTGCTTAACATGGCGATAACGATATTCTTAGCTTATCCCTTAGCACGGTAGCGTCCTACGAGCAAGTGGTCCGTGCATAAAAGCTTCGAATTCCTAAGCACAGGCACTAAATTCATCTCCTCTAATTGGCTAGTCCTTATCGATACCGG
>Ga0307507_10011637_pt1 | contig 11049 bp, 11 predicted proteins | sample 7_EM_MG_FD_207223 | JGI IMG/M metagenome (GOLD analysis project Ga0307507, IMG submission 207223) | Populus trichocarpa ectomycorrhiza microbial communities from riparian zone in the Pacific Northwest, United States - 7_EM | ecosystem: Host-associated > Plants > Roots > Unclassified | place... | reverse complement strand
ATGGGAAAGAATTATCTAAGAGAGATTAGATCCTACATGGTCATCTAATCATTTAACTGATCTAAAGAAAGAACAAATAAGTAAAAATAGTAATATATGCCCAGAACATATGTGATTAAAGTATTAACACTCATGCGAGTAGAATTAAAAATGGAAATAAAATCATAAAAATGTATAAAATTTTGGAGGGGTATGAAAGTATCTATTACTGTTGTTTAGTAAGTTTCAATAAGTTCTGAAGGTTAGAATATTTTATATAAATGATTTGAGAGTGTATGTAATAGTTGACTTGACTCTATCTTTTGAGAAACACAAACATGTGTGTGACAACGTTGAACTGGGGTTTGAAAGATGAGGGGGACTTGACTGTGGTTTCACCCAGACAACAGCAACCAAAGAATGTTATGAGTGCGGTAGCCCATACAGCGGCATGAAGAGGGATGGTGAGGTTGAGATGTTGCTTCAGGACATGGAGGTGCTCAAGTGATACTGGAGCATGAAGAGATCACTGGAAGGCAGTGCCCTCCTTGTTAGCTGTGGTGTGGGCTTGCTGAACCCAATCTTCGTCGCCATGCCACTCAGCCTGATGGTAAATATGCTAACTGCAGATGCCTGAAAGCCAAGAGCAGATGGTATTACCTGCATACAGGCCACGACATTGACTGATGAAGGCTGCGAGAAGAGTTGCAGATGCAGGCATTCTTGCCTCTTCTGGAATACTCCAAGAATCACAGAATTGTGTAAAACGTAGAATACCAGCAGCATATGTAGTTCTGGTATTCAGAATTAATGCATTGTGAATGGTACAGAAGACTGAGTCGACCAGAGTGAGAGGCAGGGACGCCTCAAGGGAACAGCGTCGTTGAATAGAAAAAGGTGATGTCCATGATGATATGCGGTTGGGTGCAGAGACTTGCAGGCAGTAAGGGCTTGCAACAGCGAGTTGAGACGAACAAGATGATGTTATTGATGCAGTGTGGTTCAGATCACGGCCTAGTGCCAAGTTAAAGCAAGAAGAGTGGGAAGATAAAACATGCAAAGGTGGTACATTTGAGGATACGGTAGGAGCAATGGGATCAGGTGTGAATGATGGATTTTGCGAAGAGGGTGGTACAAATGCTTGAAGGTCCTGATTACTAGACGAACGAAGGTCCTGGTTACTAGACGAATGCGAAAACCTATGAGAAGATGATACAGAATGTGCATGCAAGTCTGATGAGAAAATGCATTGATGATGTGAATATGGAAAAGACCTATGAAAATGCAAAGACGGAGATGATGGACTAAATCTAGAAAAAGAAGGGGACTTGAGAGTTGAGACAGGTTGTGGGGAAGAAAATGGAACCCGTTCCTCAACCTTGACCCTTCCAATGCTTGGAACTGTGTTGAAAGAAAAGCTAAATGGCATTGGAAAAGAATTGTGTGAGCTTGAGAGAGAGTTTGAGGTCAGTGAGCTTGGTGTGAGGGAGACCCAATGTTCCATGTGAAAGAGGATCAGCAGGATTGTCCTTAGAAGAGATGTAGACAAGGACTGGTGTAATGAAGTGAGGAATAAGGACACCACAAGTGCGGCAGACAGAAAGATTGATATTCACATTGGGACTGCAGCCTTTATGAATGAAGCCTATTGTGTCTTGATTGTCTGAGTGGATCACCACAGAGCAGTTCCAGAAACCTCTTGCCTTGAGAATGTATGCTGCAAATTTGACTGCAAGTGTTTCTAGCCAACCGATATCCCTTCCAGGAATCTTCCAAGAAGGTGATAGTTAAATGGTGGTCCATGTGCTGTTGAACATGATGCCTATACCCCAAGATGTACTGGCATCCACAAAGATACCAGGGTTGAGGGTGGAACCATGGGGAGAAAGTTCTCAATAGAAGGACTGATCCTCTAGTTTACAAGCCCACCATTTGAGGTCTGTGAAGAGGGAAGGAGGGGCATAGCAGCCCATGAACTCATTGCCCTTAAAGGAAGCAGCAAAGTTGGATAATGATGGAAGATGGGAACGGCCTTCAACGTAGATGAAAGAAATGTAACAGAATGTACCATGGATCTGTTCAACATCACGTAGTTGACAACAATGGCTTTCGAAGGATGTGATGAAGTCTCTGACATGTTGAAGATATTTCAAACACTTGTTTTCGGGAAGAGAAACCTTGTGATTCCAGATGTCCCAGAGCATACTGATGAAAACAAAGACCTCTGAAAAGAATAATGCACCTTTCTCCGGGTGCCATGGGACATCCAGAGATTCAATTCGGCGAAGAGCATCTGCACAATCATATGAGTAAGCAGTACTTGCCATCCACAAATGGTCCATCTGCCACTGGAAAACGGAAAATGTTCAAATCGTCCTTGTATTTAAGGATTGGCTTGACACCAGTTGCTGTCCAGATGTTGACCACTGCATTCACAATCATACCAGCATTTCTGCTGGTGCAGGAGGCACTGAAAGAGTGTGCATGATCAATATAAAATTCTCCAGACTGGCCTTGGACTATGAGCCAAGGTTTGTGATCAGGCAAAACTGAGCAAGTACAGTGGAACTTTTCAATGTCAAGAGTGCAAGCCTGAGTATCAAGCGGTGCCACAGCAACCTGAAAGGAAGATGATAAGCATATGAATGGCAAATGAGGTGCCAACAACAGAAGGGGGAGGAACCCCGGTGGGAGAGGAATCTCATGGCAAAAGATGTGCCAAAGAAAGGGTGGGGGAGGAACCCTGATGGGAGAGGAATCCCATGGCAAATGAATGTGCCAGAATGTGTGGGGGAGGACCCCATGGCAGCAAGGCCGAAAGGAAAGAAAAATACTCACAATGTCAGCAACACGGGAAGCAGTGTCAAAACGAGTGGGAAAGTCATCCTTTGAAATGAAGGATTAACCGAAGGAATAGTTTTCATTGCCTTTGAAAGGTGACGACAGACACAAATTTTGTCCAGTTCTCCAGGAGCTTGTGGTTGAACAGCAACAATGAATAGCGATGATTGAAAGGGACCACGAAGAATAGCTTCAATTTCAGACTGGGGAAAAGGACCTGACATTCTTCCCACAGTGACCTCCTTGGTGAAATATTCCTTGATGGGCTGAGGATGGTCAAAGAATGATGGGTGGTTGGGAATGATGTGAGTTGACGAAAGTTTGGGCATACGGTCACTGAGCGGAAAACCATGCTGAAGATTAGATATCAAATTAGAGTATGCGCCTAGAAGATTATACTTTTGTAGGAAAGCATCAAAAGCATTGATGTTATAAGAAAGAATGATTGCATTGAAGATATTCAGGAAAGTATGAATAGAGCAATCGAATGCTGAACGATGGTGGATAGCTGAAAATTGTGGGTACAAAAGACAGAGAGGGACTGCAATCTTCAGAAATTCTTCAAGCATTTGTGCAGCAAGATCATGAGAGTGCATGATGGGATTTGTTCCTGCAGAAAGAGCAGGTGTGGATCCTGTTTTGTGTCGCATGCTTCCAGATCCCTGTACAAGCTGAACAGCCATTGATGTTGAAACAGATGCAGACTTCTTGTCCGTTGGGACCTCAGAGCTTGTTGTCCTGGTCGAGATGGGCCCAGATGGGCTTACCATCTGGGAACCTGGTCTTTTCTTTTGGATGATTGGGAAGAAGGTGACCCTTGTTGGCATATAGAATGCAGGAACCAGCAGCCGACGGGAACCTGGTTCCTGCCTCTGGAAAGGGCTTTGGAGCGAAACAGCTAGCTGTGTTTGAAGAGAAACCATGGAATCAAGCTTCAAGCTGTGACAGCAGCTTGGATTCAACCTTATCAACCTCTTCACGCTGTAAGGCATTGTTCTTCGCCATGGTGTATTTGAGCTTGTAATGGTCAGTGAAAAAATTCGTTGAGGCTTCCATGAATTGTCCATAATTGAGTGAAAGCTCTCCACCCAAAATCTGGGAAAGCTTGTTGACATCGATGATTGTGCAGCTCTTTCCATCGCGAACATAGACTTTGTGCATGGGTAAAACAGCTGTAAAGTTGAGGATATGTTGAAGGGAATGGTGTGTGAAGAAAGGGATAGGGATCACGACCAACTCCTCTGTGTTGTACATGATGTTAGGAAAATTGATTTTGATGGGAAGCTCAGTATTCCAGGAGGCCAAAGCTGCACCTGACATGGTGCGTCGTTTCGAATCTCTGGTTTCATCGACATCTGAAGTCTCCGTGCGCTTGGCAATACATTTTCTCTTTTCCTTCTCGAGACCTTTAAGTTCTGCAAGCTTGTGAATAATGAAAAAGAGTACCTCCTTTTGAACCATGTCATGAAAATCTGGGGTTGTGAGGAGGTTCATCTCTGTGGAATTGATAGTTACGAAAGATGCGGTCTCTGATTCTGGGTCAGGGAAAAGAATGGGATCTCAAGCATTGTCCAGAGTTTTTTGCATCCTTTTCTCATTGTCAACCTCAATTTCTTTGTTTTTTCGAAGCTTTAGAGGCAAAGACAAAGCCTTAAAGAGGGACAAAACTCTCTTGTTCAAATGGGTCTTCCTGGCACAAGGTGGGGGCGCATCTCCTTGAGGAAGAGCGGCTTGTGGCAAAGGATCAGGCTGTGCAACCTCACCAGCCTGAGTTGCAGCTGGAGTAGCAGGAAAGATGTTGACCATTTGGAAGGAAAAACACGAGAAAAAATGAAAGACTAGGTGTGAGGAGCAAAAAGCTTGCATGATGACACAACAAGTGCTTGAAAAGGCAAGGATGACATTTTCACGAAGCATTGCAATGTTTGTACATGTATGGTGAGTGGCCCTTACACTATTAATCTTATCCTATAATGAGGCAACCCTTCAGACTGCCTCATCTCGGAATTTTACTATGTGTTATGTTTTTATACAACACAAAGAAATAATAAACTGCATGTATCATTTCAACCAAAGTGTTCATATCACAGGTCACCAGCAGTTGTGAACACTGGTTCAAAAAGAACTTAAATATATTTTTTTTGCCACTGTGTGAACACTAGTAAAAGAAGGAACCTGAGGTTTATATACAGGACGAAGTGCAAACAAAGGACAAATGAAAGGAACCTAGTGGAACGATTACATAATAGTTCTGTGAAATGGTTACATAATGGAAGTTTGGTACTACAGAGTCCGTGTTGAGGAAACAAGAAAGATGTTATCATATCTAGTATACCGCAGCAGGCGCAGTTATCAGTGAAGGTAACTTCAACAAATCAACCTGGTTTTGTTGATCATCACCTGACTGTCAGACAGTGTGTGCAAATTATGACCACATCATCATTCTTCTTCTGCCTTCATCTGCTCACAACAGGGCTGCTATCCACCATGGACCTGCAGCCCACCCTCCTGTGCTGAGAGACTCCTCCTGCATCCTGAAAAACTGGTAAGTAATTTTCTTCATCTCCACCACCTCAACTGATGTTCCCCTGTCCTTCTAGGCCTTGTAAATCATATTTCATGCAGTCCAAATGATTGCACCCTTCTTGCCCATCCTTGCAATGATGCAGAAAGTCTCTTCTTCTTCTTAAATTAGGGGAGGTTCATCTGGGTTTATCATGTCAATCACAATCGAAAGAGTGGCATGTATACAGCTTCAGGATATGTGTGGGGGGTCCAATGTCTTCTCAATAAGATGTGTTCTTCATTTTTGTGAAATCAGCTATGGTAGGGAGTTGCTGATCCTCTGACAGAGTATTTTTGAGGTCCATCAATTTCAATACAAATTTGGGGTTGTGGGAATTTGAGAGAGGACTAACATGCTATGACCTGTCATGACAATGTTTGTCTTGATGTATCTGAATATAGAACTTTACCAAGATAGAAACACACATCAATTGCAATGGTTGTCTTACAATTAGGACTAAGATTGTCAAGATGGAGAATAATATTTTCATAAAGATTGAATGATCTTCAAATAGCTAAAAGCAAAATCCAGTGAAGTCACCATGATTTTATGATCATCCAAATCTTCCAACCACAACAAAATCTCTTGTTCTCTGATCAACAACTCAAAGCCCTCAAAATGAGACAATGCCAATTTAATTACAATCTTCACAACAGGACCCTCCTCTGTCACATATAAATTAAAAGAGTTCAGGTGTCAACACACACCTATGTCCTCTGAAGCCACATCATCAGTGCCCTGTCCATCGTTTCTGGAACAGACTGCCATCACAATAAATGAAAAACTGGACATAGAAAACAGCTGTGCAGGTCTCTGAGCTCTTGAAATTTCCTTCTTCAAATCTCTTCAATTATTCAATTATTCTTTTGCCACCTTCACAGTGACTTTGTTCCTTATTCTGGATTATGGAATCACATCAGTAAATATCACACTAACACTCTTCCAGAAGGCAACAATGTTCTTTGGAATTTCTTGGCACACATTGAAGCATTTTACTCTGCCATTTTGCAAGAAAATGTCAACTGGAAACTACTATTTAAGGTCACCATCTTGGCCACACTGGGGAATTGGTTAATGTTATATTTAGAGATCACCTACTGACCAGATTGGTGTAATGTAATTTCAATGTTTAAAGATCTTTATACATGAAACTATTTACCTACACTATGTTGAACAAGGATGATTCCCTTTTGTGATATGAACTGGTGATATCAGTGTGGCCATCAGGCATTTGTTGTTGTTTTCTTATGTGCCTGGTATGGTAATTGTTCCTGTCAGTACAGGTGTTGTCACACAAAATTTAGTTTTTGTAAAAGTTGAAGTTAATCTCTTTGCTTACACATTTATTATTTATATAAAAATATGCCCCTATTTCTTTCAATCCTGAATGAGTATTTTTACACCACACTCAAGCTCATTCATTACTATATGCTTACTGACAATTCTATGCTTATGGACAACACTATGCTTATGGATATATCAATTATGCACTCCATTTACTTTCTATTTACAACCGCCTATGCCTCCAATTTTTTTTCTTATTTTTTCTTATTTTTATTCTACTCATAAGAGTAAAAAGAACTTTAATCACCTACATTCTATTATCTTAAATTAATAGTTTTGCCTGTTTTCTTCATCAGAAGATTAGATAACTGATTAGACAACATTAGGATCTAATCTTTCTTTAAATGTTTTCCATCTGCCAAGTTCTAAAAAGTCAGATTTGAAATCTGATTCCCACAGATGATTACAATCAAAACTGTGCATTGACTGTGCATTGCTGTGCTGTTGGCTATACAGAATAGTGCCCAAACCATCACTTTTCCTCTGAAACTTTCTTAATAATAAGATATACATGGGAAATAGTATATTTTGTAGAAAATTTACTTTATTCTGGAATAAATAAGACATGCTTGGGGCTGTGTAAGGCAATGCTTTTCTAGAATATTCTATCAAAATGACTCATAGATACATTCTACTTTCTTATATAGAATACCTAGAACCTAAGTACAGAATCTGTCTATAGATCAAGATCTGTTCAAAAGGTATAAATAGACTGCAAATTTTTCCATGTATAGTAACCTAGAATATACCTAGATTCACCCTCAATCAATTAGATTGACTGGAAAACAATTTTCTGGTCACAAACATTACAAGTATCTATCCAGTTGTTCAATCACTGTTCAGAACAGTGAGCAACTACCTCTAGTCATTGTTGCCTAAGCCTTAGAAGAAAGAACCCGAAAATACATCTGGAACGAAGCCCAGATCCTCTTTAAATCTTGCTATCACTGCTAATAATCCAGATCACAAGTTATCTGTCACATTCAATTACACAAATTGGTTCCATATTACGAACTTTAATCCTTCACCCTTTAATCAACTTATTTCAACATTTAAGAGCCAAGCTCACTGTTGGAAACAACCTCAAGAAGCCTTTTATCGTTGCTCACAGCATCAAGCACTGATCAGAGCGAATTCGTTAATAATTCTGTCAATACATAATTGTTATAATCTCTTAAGATTACATCCAATTGTCAACACCACCCTCAGTATCCTACTAAACCTCATAAGACTCCTTTTCATTGCAAGGAACATCTCCCAAAACCTTGTCATTGTCGTACCCAACATCTATCAAAACCTATTCATATAAATCATATTAACCATCAATTTATTCCCAGACCAACCACATCAATCAACACTACCCCAACCTACATTCTCACCCTTCAATCTATTCCTGTCATCATCAGAAACAGCATACAGACTCTTCTCAAGACTATCACTATCTATCTTATACACTTTAGTCTATATTTCAATCAATAATCATATACACTTAACAATACTTAGTATTCATATACTAGTACATGTTATCTACCTTTCTTGTTTATAGAGCTAGTCCTTTGATTTTCTATATCAAGTGATATACTCTACACATTCTTCAACACCTTATTGTTTACTGTTGTTTATCAACAACCTCTACCTGTCAAGTTATTCTCTTACTACAGGATACTCTTTATATTTTTATTTGTCTTTGTTGTTCTATACTTCAACCAAGTACTAGACCACTCTGATAAACCTTCTTTACTCTTATACCTATAACTTATTTGGTGTAAGCGAACTGACTTCTATACCAGCTAATTGCTCAACAGTCACTTATTTTTTTAGGAAGTCTTTCTTTTGATTATATCCCACGGACAACTGGAATAGGCCAAAGCATCACCTTTCGCTGAATCCCAGGTAAAGTTTATCTTTACGACGACAGTGTTGATGATGCTAACCGTCTGCTGTGCTCCTAAAACAAACACAAATGACTGATGTTGAGGTCATGAACAGTTGAGTAGCTTCTGAGGTGCAAGAATGGGATCTCCATGTAATCAATGATGAGGTCGAGAGGAGGAAAGGTGAGGTGAAAGTTTAAGAGTGCTTCAGCACTAGGGGACGAGAGATTTGAGAGTACGAGAGTTGTATGCCAATCATAGGTGTACTTCAGGAGCAAGAGTTAATTGACAAGATACTATAGACGTACAATTATGCTTGTACAAGAGTTCGAGAGTGATGACAAGAGTGTTGAGAACTGCAACAAAGGCATAGAGCGCAAGGTACTTGTGCTCTTAACTCTGAGTGAGGGAAAACTGTTCTATGTTTTGTTCTAACTAAGTACAGGGCTTTCATAGAGAGAGGAAGTGGCATGAGAAGATATGAAGATTTACTAGTAGATAAACAAGAGAGACAATGCGAATGAAATAAGGGCCAGAGGGCCAAGTGTCCATAAAGGGAAGATGATCGAAAGCGGAAAGTGATTGAGTCTGGAGATATGAATATGTGAAATGTAATCACCAAGGTGACTCAGACCATGTAGAAAGGGCCAGGAATGATGTGGCATTGTTCGACCTGGTGGCATTCGAAGGGGAGAGATGGCAAGAGGTGCAAGGCAACTCAGATGAGTGTAAGTCGTACAAGTAGGCAAATGAATGTTTGAATGAGATGTTGAACACATACGAAAGGGGTCATACAACTTGATTGTGTGGCATAGGTCGTTCTTCCAACATGTTGTAGTGTAAGTCAAATACATATCAATCAATAGGGACATGCTTCAACTGGTCATGGATACTTCATATGCTTGGATGAGATATGAGTTGTATGGTGTAGAGACTCGGTTGAAAGGGCGATTTTGGTGGGTAGCTGAGCTAGGGGCATATCAGCGTACACTCAGTCTTGCATAGAAACTTGCTTGCACTGCTCTTCCAATCAGCCCACCTTTGCTCTTTATCTTTTTCTGCTATTAAACATCTGTGGTCTTGTCACAAGAATGGCTGAATTCTGTTGGAAGCCACTCTGACTGCTGTAAACCCATGGAGTCCATCCAATGCTGCTCACTGCAATATTGCAACAGATGCACTCAGTTTTGATAGTATACTGTTCTTCATATCCTTTTCATTCATTTCATAACTCACTTCCATTTATTAGGATTTCTGTCCATCTAATAGATGCATACATATGTTTGACCACCTGTCACAGTGCATGCTGAGGGACAAGGTGGGGGATAAGGATGCAGCTTCAACTTATGTGTTGCACCTTCGCTTGGTGCTAAGTTCTAATTTGCAGGTCAAGTAGAGTGCAATGACGGACGGAGTGAGTGGATCAGAAAACGTAGTTGATAATCAGACTGAAAGAAGTACAGCAGGTCGTACTAGGTTTATATAATAGCTACACGTAAGCTAAAATGATGGCGGAAAGATATAACTGAGGAATGTGAGAGAAAGAAAAGCGGGATGAGATAAAAAAAGAAATTGGAAAATGCTGATGCCCATGCACTTGTGTAACGCCCCTAGCGCCCACGGTTATGGTGTTCCGCAAGTAAGCGCTGCAAAGGAACGCAGCTGGTATATGACGCATATGGAACAGAAGCGGAGTTGTGTGCTGGACCGCATATAGTGCAGGAGTGGAATGTGTTGCCAGCTCGTGGATATTGCTGAGTGGCACGGTACGTGACAGTACCCCCCTCTTAAGGCCGAGCCCACGTAGGCCATTGATGACTAATGCGCACGGGCCCATTAAAAACTTTTGTTGTTCCAGTTAAGTCCTCTTATCATTCCTATCATCACCATCAGCATGAACCCCAAACAACTTTGCACACAGCTTGAGCAGTGATGGCTAGAGAATGCGAGAAGGAGAGCAGAGGCAGAGGCAGCTGAGGCGAAGCAGAAAGCGGACAAGGAGGAGAGAGAGTCCTGAGAGAAGGCGGAGAAGGATAGGATCCTCTGGGACATCGCGGAAGCTGAGGAGAGGGCACATTTGCAATGGTTGGCAGATGAGAAGGTGCAGGCAGAAGTGGCTGTGAGGAATGCAGCAGAGAGAGTGGCAGTGGCGGAGAAGAAATGGTGGGAGTTGGCGGACGCGGTGGGACATGCAACGGCGGAGGTGGAGGAAGCAAAAGAGAAGCAGAGGGTGTTAGATGACAGTGAGTATAAGAAGACTAATAGTCCTTTACTAGCTAAGTACATGATTCGGAGTGAGTCTACTCACTCCACAATTTTCATGGGCACGGATCGGGGTGAAGGCAGGAGCAGAAGTGGAAAGAAGGTGAAGTGTGAGGGCAGAGTTGGAAAGAGTGCGGGTGGTAGTGAAAGGGGAGCGGAGTTGATGGTGGAGGATCGGGCAAT
>Ga0307507_10011636_pt1 | contig 11051 bp, 5 predicted proteins | sample 7_EM_MG_FD_207223 | JGI IMG/M metagenome (GOLD analysis project Ga0307507, IMG submission 207223) | Populus trichocarpa ectomycorrhiza microbial communities from riparian zone in the Pacific Northwest, United States - 7_EM | ecosystem: Host-associated > Plants > Roots > Unclassified | place... | reverse complement strand
TCCGTTAACTAACCAATGTTAAGAAGAGATAAATATTCAGAATATAAATTGATGTTTCATTTCCATGATCAGTTCTGATTTCTGTAGGTGGATGTGTGCTTGCAACCAAGATTTGTTCTCTTGATAATTTTCTGATTTTATTAAATTTTGTTTGGTAGTTTTCTGTTTTCTTTTGCTTTAGCCTAGATAACGTCCAAACCTCCCCCAAATTGCATATCATCTAGCATAAAAATCTGACTTGAATCTTCCTCGTGGGATCGACCCCTTGCTTGCTCTATGCTATCTTGTGTGTTGTGTTTGAAGCTAGGGTAATTAATTTGTGCAACCGCGACATCGCAACACCACCTCCGGTAAAATTTCTGGGAATAGATGTTGTGAAATTAATAAAACCCTGAATCCCATTGCAATAATCCATCCTCCGCTGTCCTTGGGGTGAATCTCGATACATCTATGAACGATCATCCATGACTTCTATCGAACCTCTATAAAATTATGATGACAACATGTATTAATTAACTATGTTAAGTAAATAAATTTGTAAAAATATTGATTTACCTCGAGATTATCCAACAAACTAATTAAAACTTCTCTTAAATATTCACTATCAATTATCAACATCCATACAAATTTATACATATCAATTTATGGAAATTACAACTCCATAATAGCATTGATAAAAATTAAAATAGACTCATTAAACAAGCTATTATTTATTTCATCACAACACATCTAATTCGATAATTCAACAAAGTTTCAACAATTTACAAATAAATACAATTTTACAAAATCTAAAAAAACCATAACAAGTACAAAATTATACATTCATACTACAAGTTTGTTTGAGAAATAACAATAAAACATGTACATACACTAACAAAATACATATACTAAAAAAAATTAACATTTAAATGTTAAAATTAAAAAAGATATATTTACTTACAAAAGATGACAAAATCCACAATAAATCAGAACACAGGTGCTATGACCACAAAAGTTAAAGAAAGATGACTTGTGTTGAGAAGAGGGAGATATTTTTAGGGGGGGTGGTTGTTTGTAGTTTGGGAGGGGAGAGTTGAGATGGGGAAGAAGAAAGAAAAATAGGGGAGGTGAGGGTCGGCAGAGCGGTGATATATTAACTTTTACCGATGGTATCACTGACGGACTCATTATGTCAGTAAATCCGTCGGTAATTCTCGGTATCTATAGAAGTAGTTCTCGAGAGAAAAATAAAAGGAATAAAATATAGTATAGAGAAATTAATGCTACGCCTAACTATGGTAGCCTTATAGCTTCAACATGGTCAAGCAAATACTTAAATAAAAGGAATAAAATATAGTATAGAGAAATTAATGCTACGCCTAACTATGCTAGCCTTGTAGCTTCAACATGGTCAAGCAAATACTTAAATTTAGTCGTGGATGACCATAAAATTAACAGAATCACACGCTAGAGCGTATTGGAGAAAGCCCCAAGGATGATGACTTTTAAGCTATTGGGTGCTTCTTGATTCTCTTATTAAATATTTTTAAACTTTTGTTACGTATAAAATTTAGATGAAATTAAATGAGAATCAATGGCAGATTCAGACCCTTCAACTTTGAAAACCCGGCACCAAAATTACTTGCCACGTTCATGGTAAACACATGACTAATTATACTATAACTCATGTTTAAATTTACATAAGCGTTTGGTTACATTACTTATATACTAAAAACTGGTGGGATTTTCGCGGTACATTTATCATTGTGTAAATTTTTTTTTTAATTTGATCCTCAAACTTTATTTTTGGACGACCAAGTCCTATTTAAGAAGCAATTGGTTTCAAATTCTTATGAAATTGTGGGATTGAAAGATGGAGAACCGAAATGAAAAATATAGCAAACATAGGTGACGTACCATAAGTTTAAAAAACATTCACTTTAGTCTTCCAACTTAAACAATCATGCAAATTATACAATTGCGGTCCCTCAAAATTGTTCCAATTCTATTTTTGTTATTTTTTGGTCCCTGGTTGAGAAAGAAACTTGTCATTAACATCGATTCCGGAGGTAGAGAGAGAAACTTATCATTGACACCGATTTAGACCACCAAAATAAAAGATTTTTGTGTCAAATTATTTAATTTGATGCGGAGAGTTCATATTAGGTGGTTTTGTACCTTAAAAGTTTGTGAAAAGAATAGATATAAGCACGAGTTGATTTTTAGTTTCGGGTTGAGTTCAGTTTTTGGGGTGGTGTTTTGGTTTTTTTGAGGCCATTAATGAGTTTGTCATGGTTTCTAAAGTGTTTTAGGTCAAAACGAGTTGCAAAACAGGTTTTTAGGTCAAAAGAGCATAGGTCCTGATTTTCTAGGCACCACAGTGGTTGAAATCTGGGTAAAACAAGCGACACGTTGTTTGCCTTGGCAAGCGACATGTCATTTGTTGTTGGCATGGTTGCCAGACCCAAGTCGTTTGGGTTTGGTATGGTTACCATAAAACTATAATTTTAAAGAATGCAATTGAAAAGAAATAAAATGATGTGACCAGTTAAAACACTAAAAACAAAAAAAATAGACAAAACCTCATCTCTTTTATTTTGTTTAAAGGGCCTCTTTTAAATAATATTAATTTTTTTGTTATGCGTTTAATTTTTGGAGAGGTTTTTCTGGTTCATCTATGATTTTGTTTTTATCTTTTATATAGATAAACTATGTTTTAAAAAATAAAAAGATATTTATTTTCATATGATATTTTTAATATGTGTAACCTTACATGTTATTTTTTTTTATTCAATCAATTTAATATTTTATTTTTCAAGATTAAATATCTTGATCTATTCCTGTCCCTTAATTTTTCAAGTTTTGTTTTTAGTTGTTATTAATGATTATTTATATATATATATATATATATATATATATATATTGATTTGTTATTATGAACTATAAAAATATATTAAAAAAATGCATATATATATCTTTTTATAAAAAATAAAAATATTTGGTCCGCGCAAAGCTTAGGTGACTTAGCTAGTTATCTAATTAGTGGTAGTTTGTAATTTGAAAGTGTGTTCAGACTTCAGACTATTCCCAATCAAACGCTTTAATAATTAAACCCAAAAATCAACGGGAAAAAGGCAATATTAAAGGGGATTTGGCAAAGGAAGAAATCAATTTTACACAAGTTTCTTCAAGCCAGCACAACTTAACATCAATGCACTTTGAAATATTAATAAGATAACACGATAGCTTCATTATGCCATTAACTTTATAGTGAATGGTCATCTGGTCATGGTTACGTTAAATTTCAAAATATTCGAGATATTATGATTTATATTTGCGGTAATCAAACTATTTTTTTAGTTATTAAAATTAATGGTTGGTTTATTGACATGACCTATTGTGTTCTCCCAACTATTAAAAAATCTCAATCCATGCATATATCTATGCTAATATACCCATATTCTAGCACATAATACATATAATGGATTTTCATGTATTTCTTTTATGAAAAAACAAATTTATTTGTTATATTAAAAGGAGGCAGTGAAAACAAATTAACGTAAATATATCAATCAAGGTGCCAATAATTTATCTAAGACTAAATTAGAAACGAGGTGAAAAATTCAACCCTGAATTTTAAAACATTAAAAGGTGGTGAATATTTTTTAGAATATTACTTTTAATACTAATTCTAAAAGAAATTACTGTAACAAATTAGAGTGTCTTCTTTCTTATTTGTTTCTGCTTTTTTTTTTTTATGGATTGAATTTAATTAATATCCTAAAAAATTCCAAATTAAAATAATTAATTTAATCTATATTAAATTGAATTCATAGAATTCCAAATAGACAATAAAAATAAAACAACAAGTAAGAGAAATCATCATCGACGTTGGTGATGTCATTATTCCTAAAAAATAAAACAGCAAGCAAGAAAAATCTTTTTCCGAAAAAAGTTTGAGAATGAGACTTGTACATCATATATTCGCATGTACTACAAGAGAAATCATCCTGAAAATATATTTATCTCCAACAAGAACCTATATGGTGATGTCATTATTCCATATCAGTTAAAAGACGAGGATCTTAGTCTCTTATAGAAAGCACAAAAGGCACATCTCTTCTCAAAAGGTATTTTTTAAAATAACAAAACTCATTATGTGGTTCTAGTGGAACACTATCTTTTGGGGGGCCTACCACGTATAGGTATAAGCACACTTTATCATTGACGCTGTCTATGAAAATATCAATCATATGCAACCACTCAAACCTAGAGGACTATAATGATATTATTATCCCACATCGGCTAGGATGCAAGAGCCATAGCAGCTCATAAACACAAAAAAAACATTTTTATACTTTTTAAAAGAATAAAACTCACTATCAATTCTGATAGGACAATACTTCTTAGGGGATACTATCGTTTGGAAACGTGGTTCAACTCGCCTTTTCAAAAAATTTAAAATTTTGTTTTGCTAAAAATTAATTTTATTTTTTTATGTTTTCGGATCGTTTTGATGTACTGATCTCAAAAATAATTTTTTAAAAATAAAAAAATATATTATTTTAATGCATTTCTAAACAAAAAATATTTTAAATCGCAACCGCAACAACAATTCCAAACATGCTCAATTTAGCTTAGTTGGTGGGTGAGCTAAAACAAAGACCTGTTATAAACTTGTTGCAATATTCCTTCAATATTTTTAGTCACATTCATGAATGGAAGATCACAAACGAGATCGGCGTTTTGGCTAGGCGGTTTTCCATCTTCACATCATATTAATCAAAGAACAACTAATTTTTATTGCAATTTGAAATTAAAATACAAACATGCCAAAAGGGTAGCATTTTATTATATGTTCAACTTTTTTATTAATTATTTTATAATAATGCATTTTATTATATGTTCATATTTTCCAAGGAAGATGACTCAGTTAGGCCCCATTTATGGCTACGATATATTATTAATGCTCGTAAATGAAATTCATTGCTAAGTAATACTCATTTCTTTGTAAAGAAACACTTAACAGGATTTTTTTAAGTGTACACGTCTAATTATAATTATAATTAGAGTGTCATGAATAGTGTGCATACGTCTTGGGTCACCGCGAAACCCGTTTTCATTTAGTATATTTTAACACCAGTTCCTTAAGTTTTTTTATTTATTTATTTACATCCTTATTTCGTAACTTTTATAGTTTTATGTTTTCATTATCAAATTTTATTTTCATTATTTTTCAATTACTAGGCTTTGAGAAGAGAAAGAAAATTGCAGAGAAATGACAAGAAGAGAGAAAAAATTTGACTGACCACAAAAAAAAAATCAATCTTAATATTGATGAATTCATCTTAGAGATGAGAGTTAATAGTGGTGATTTTGCCCATTAATATGTTAGAAAATGTTGATAGGAGCCTATAAAGAATTTTAAAATCTAGTTTGATTTTTTTTAGAGTAATTTTAGAATGTTTAAGGGTTTGAAATAAGATTGTTTAAGTTTCTAAAATGTTTTAGAGGTGTTTTATCAAAGCCCAAATAAATTGAATCTAGGCCCATTCACACATGTTATTTTCTCTTTTAAGGTTATGGGTATGGCCTCCTTTACCCATAAATCATTTTTTTTAAATTTAAAACAATGTTTTATTTAAATTAATAATTACAATGCTATTTAACAAATAATTTGATTATTTTATATTTTTTAAATGAGATTATACCTTGTTGTAACTTGTTTTTGACATTTTGTTTTGAACATAATTTCAAAAAAAAATAAAATAAAAATATATTTTTTAGAAAAAATATATTTTCAATATAATTCGGTCAATTTTCAGCCAACCTTTTCGCTTATCATTTTCATATTGATGAATTTTTAAAAATAAAAAAAATCAAAGAAAAAAATTTAATAAAATAAAGATTAGTGAGTGTGACGATAAGTTCTAGCCCTCTCTCCAACTAAAAGATAAAAAGATAAGGATTAAAAAAAACAATAAATGAAAGAGGAAAAAAAAGAAGAGAAAGATGTGTACGGTTGGGTTGGAGAAGACGAGAATAAATAAAAAATAAATGGAGCATAAATATACATACCCATGTAATAAGAAAAAAAGGAAGGAAAGGAAAATTTAGGAGGAGAGAATCTGAAGAAAAAATTATGCTTTTTAAAAAAAATGAAGAAAAAAGAAAACAAAAAAGAGAAATAAAAGGAGAAAGAAGGTGTGGAAAAGAGGAAAAACAAATTTCAAACTAAAAAAAGAAAAAAGAAAAAAAAAACTTAAACCACCATAAACACCATACCCACGATAGCCTTCCTCCTCCACACCACTTGTCCACCATAGACATCATCCCCACCATGAGCCACCATGATGTAGCCTTTCTCCCCATCAATAACAACTCATTTTTTACCTAATCGAAGCCCAAGATAGCATCGTCAATGTAACAACCCGGCTTTTTCAAAGCTAAAATCGGTGGAATTTTTTTTAAGTCGTCAAGTTCTGGATGTTTTTCACAAATCATTCTGCAGATTTATAATTGCATTCCATTCATTAACAGGGCGCAATTTAAGTAGGATAATGTAAATGTTTTTAAATTGCTGATAATGCTTGAAATTACCTTGTGCGGTAACAAGGACATCATACCAAAATAGAGCATAAGGAAATCTATTCCTTTCGCCTATAATAATATATTTTCATTCTCATTAACAAGGCGCAATCCCATAAAACAAATACTCAATACACATGCCTATAATAATATATTTTCATACTCATAGGTTCATATTCCTGTTCTAGTCTCATTATCATCACGAGTTTATACAAGAGTGTCGAACGACAAGTTACACAAATAATACTTTTGTTTATCCTATCCTCATGTGATTTTACAACATAACATTCTCATAAAACAAATACTACATACGTATATTCATACACATCATAACTACACGTTCGCACATGAACATTCATGTTCCATTTCAAGTTTTCATTACAAGTCTTTACAAAAGGGGTCGGACGACCAATTGAGCGACTAACATATCCGTTCATACATAATTCATATCACTCATAACATGTGAATATATAGTTCTTTTCAAAATATCCGAGCCGCAGAACGGATTTCCTTACGCTCCATGTTGATATGATGTCCCTGTTACAACATAGGGTAATTCCAAGCATTATAAGCAATTTAAAAACATAATAAAGCAATATTAATGTTACATTTCATTCATGGACCAAGAGAGCATAAATATTTCATTTTTCCTTACTTACGTTAAGTACCTCTCTTAATAATTCGTCTATTACCGAGTCTAATTATAATACTCAAACTCAGTCCTCCATCCCGAATACTATTAACTGAACTAACCCTCGAATTCAAACCGGTCATCACTCCAGGATGCCCTTAGCTGAAGTTAGTCGACAAACACAACCCTGTCATCCATTTAGGATGTCATTAGCCGACAAAGCTAATCATAAAACGCAACTCAATCATCCTTTTAGGATGCCATTAGCCGAAGCTAATCATCAATCACAACTTGGTCTGTCTCGGATTCTATTAGCCGAAGCTAATCATAAAACGCAACTTGGTCATCCTTCTAGGATGTCATTAACCGAACTAATCATCAATCACAACCCGACCATCCGTCTCAGATGCCATTAGCAGAAGCTGATCATAAAATGCAACCTGGTCATCCTTCTAGAATACCATTAACCGAAGTTAATCATCAACCACAACCCGGCCATTCGTATTGGATGCTATTAGCCAAAGCTAATTATAAAACACAACCTGGTCATCCTTCTAGGATATCATTAGCCGTAGCTAATCATCAATCTCAACTCGGCCATTTGTCTCGGATTCCATTAGCCGAAGCTAATCATCAATCACAACCCAACCATCCATCTCGGATGCCATTAACCAAAGTTAATCATAAAACGCAACCTGGTCATCCTTTTAGGATGCCATTGGCAGAAGCTAATCATCAATCACAACTCGTCCATCTGTCTCGGATGCCATTAGCGGAAGCTAATCATAAATGCAACACAAATGTTTCATAGACGACTTATAAAATCATTTTAACATGAAAATATATCCCCTATAATGCTGATTCGAGCGATTCATAACAATTTGACATTCACTATATCATAATAGTAGTTCCTTCGTAATACTCACAAACATTCCGTAATAGTTTAACATTCAATATGATGCAATAATAGATCCTTTGTAAAATACTCAACCAAACATTCTGTGATAGTTTAGCATTCATTTTAACACAACAATAGATCTTTCGTAATACTTATACAACCATTCATGACAGTTAATACAACAACAGGTCCTTTGTAACACACATACATCATTCGTAACAATTTAGCATTCTGTATAACACAATAATAGATTTTTCGTAACACACATATAACATGCGTAACTCATACAACATTCGTAATAATTTAGCATTCTGTATAACACATCAATAGATTCTTCATAATACTCATACAACATTCGTAATAATTTAGCATTCTGTATAACACAACAAAAAATTCTTCATAATACTCATACAACCCTTCGTGACAGTTAACGTTCAATATAATACAACAATAGATCCTTCATAATAATTTCACTTCAGAAACTCATGTAATGCTAGAAGGGGGTGGAAGTCGCCTACATGTTCCTCCCGTGGGGTGTCCTTGCCCGGTCGAAGGTCCGATCCCGGTCGCACCACCTACACATCAATGGTCACAAATCAGCACCTTTGCATTCTGAAATCACATGACTCATCACCATACCTATTTCAAGAATCCATATGTTCACATTCAAATGTTTCACATCAATGGCAACGAAAATGGATTTGCTGCAGACAACACAATTTGGTAGCGAAAACGAATTCACTACAGACAACACAATTCGACAATGAAAACTAATTCGTTGTTGAGACCATAATTCAGCAGTGAAAACTGATTCGCTGCAAACATCACAATTCGACAGTGAAAGCTTATTCACTGCAGATAACACAATTCGACAGCGAAAACTAATTAGCTGCAGACAACACAATTCGGCATAAATCGCCAGTGCATATAGGCTTTAGCTGACTCAAAAGCCGTTGATAAAAATTGAGTCATTGTTGACTTAGAAATCGTCAATGCAACACATTTCTACGGCTGATGTGGAAATCATCAGCGCGTACAGCCTACTGTTGGCTCAAACATTGTTGATGAAAATCGAGTCTTTGCCGACCTAGAAATCATCAACGCAACACATTTCTACGGCTAACGGTGAAATCATCAGTGTGCATAGCCTACACCTGACTCAAAAATCATTGACGAACATTGAGTCGCTGCCAACCTAGAAATCATCAACGCGACATATTTTTACGGTTAACGCTAAAATCGTCAGCGAAATCCATGTCGCTGCTGATCCAGAAATCGGCAGCGATGATTAAGTCATTTATAGTCTTACACTTAGCTACACCTGTAAATCATTATATTTCTCACAAGTATAATCACAATCCAATCTCTTGCTTTATAATCACACATGTTCGTTCATCAACAAACAAAATCGAAGCATTATATGGTATAATTCATGTTTCAGCGACAACATGCTTCCAAGGTTCATTAATAACACAATTTGCACTTAACATCATTCCAACACCTTTTCATATAACTTAATCCATCAAACATGCAGAATTTACATCATTAACACAAGTATGATTTTGTTTGTGATTTAAGTACGTCCCTAGAAGTCTCACAAGATCGTCATCCATGCATTTAGTCACTCTAATTCATATTCTATCCAGTCCTCACCATGGTCGGCCCTCCTCTAGGTTCATGCATACAAAATCGTTCATATTTCTTGGGTAAGGGTCCGTGCATATGTTCATTCATCCTTTGTTCTACTAAGGTCTGTCCATTTAGTCAAGATTCCTTGAGTTAAGGTGCAAGAACACTACCCCTTCTATTTTCAAGTTTTCTTCCCTTCTTTTTTGTTTGAAATCTGGGGTAACAACCAGCCAAGGGAAGGATATTGGTCTTACCTCATGTTCCTCAGACAACTTTTGAACAGGTCTTGGTGGTATGGTTGTTCCTTCAAATCTCATTTTTCTACTCTTTTTCCTCTACTGATTGGTTCCAGCCGACCCTAGGCTCTTTTTGGGGGAGAGATCTAGGCTCCTTTTTCTCTCCCAATTCTCTTCTCACTCCACACTCATAGGGCTTGACATGCAGGCTGTCTAGTTCAGTTATCTTCTTGGGAGGGGTGGCTACTGCAACTGTAATAACAGTTGCTGTTTTTGGGAAGAGCAAATGGGTGGATGTTGCAGTTGCTGTTTTTAGGGAGAGTAAAGGTTGTTCTCTCTCATTTGCTGCATTTATATCCCCCTTAAATGTGAAGGGGTGTTTGGAAGGTTGGTTACCCTTGTTCTTATCCCTATTTGGTTCATCCTAGGGCTGGTCATGTCCTTCATAGCTCCCATTTAGAGTAGGCCGATTATGCTCCCTCACACCTCCTCTTAGAGCAGGGCAGTCCATACTCCTCAATTCTTCCTAACATGGGTTGACCCAATACTAAATTTTCATCAGGGTTTTACAAAATACATGGATTCATCAGTGTACAAAGTCGCTGCCGATTCAGAAATCAGCAACGAGAACTGTGTCACTGCCGATTCAGAAATCGACAGCAATGGTGGGGTCATTTTACTTTTACCCTTTTTTTGTTGGGTGTTTACATTCTTCTCTTCTAATATAAATTTTGTCCTTGAAATTAAAGGGACTCGTATTGATAGTGCCTCCAGATTCTCATAACAAACATGTTGCGATGTCGCGGTCGCACAAATTAATTACCCTAGCTTCAAACACAACACACAAGATAGTATAGAGCAAGCAAGGGGTCGATCCCACGAGGAAGTTTCAAGTCAGATTTGGTTTGTGATTTTCTAAACTATGGCAGCAATTAAACTAGCAAACAAAATCAATTAAAACCGAAACTTATCAAGAAAACAAATCTTGGTCGCAAGCACACATCCACCAACGGAAATTAGAACTGATCCTTGAAACGAAAATTGCAGTTTATGTTCTGAAATTTTATCTTTTCTTAACGTTGATTAATTA
>Ga0307507_10011635_pt1 | contig 11051 bp, 10 predicted proteins | sample 7_EM_MG_FD_207223 | JGI IMG/M metagenome (GOLD analysis project Ga0307507, IMG submission 207223) | Populus trichocarpa ectomycorrhiza microbial communities from riparian zone in the Pacific Northwest, United States - 7_EM | ecosystem: Host-associated > Plants > Roots > Unclassified | place... | reverse complement strand
GGCGCGCACCACCATACTGGCCACTTCTTGGCGGTATCCCACGGCCGCTGGGGAAACCCACACCGGACTCGCACGCGCGCGTCACCGCGAAGTGGTACGTCACTTGCCAAGTCGGACGTCAGGGCTGGTTGGTTGCCGCCCCAAACCCAACGTGGCACACATCACAGCTACGGCCATCCCACCGAGCAGGAAGAGATAGGAACCGACTCCCGCGCCGAAGAGGAAGTCGCCTTCCGGGCGGCTGGCGGTGAGCAGGATGACGGCGACCATCCAGCCGGCGGCGGGCGCGACGGCCCCGCCCCGGCCGTCGGCGGCTCTCGCTCCGCCGAGGAACAGTCCGGCCGCTCCCACGAGCGCGAGCAGCAGCCCGCCCGGGAACCACGCGGCCTGCACCAGCGCCCCGGCCGCCCCGACGACCGCGCCGAGCACGAAGAGCCCGAGGTAGGCCAACACCCGCAGGGCGGACGGCCGTTGCAGCGGCTGGGCGAGCAGGCTCCCGCCGTTGGTGGCGCTCATCACAGGTCCAGCCCTTCGAAGAGGTCGGTCTCGGGCGTCCCGCCGGGTTCGCCGTCCACAGAAGAGTGCACCAACTCGTAGTACTCGGTGGTGAAGACGGGCTGCGCGAGTTCGTTGGAGAGCACGAAGTACGGTGCGTCCGGGGCCACTTCGATCTGGGTGGCGTGCGCGCGCATCGCCGCGGTCTTGGCAGTGGCGTACGCGGTGCCGTCGATCGCGGTGGTGATCCGCTCGTCGTCCACGACACCCGGTACGTCGTCCACGGCGGCCGTCTTGCCGAAGGGCAGGTCCGGCAGCGCGTCACGGAGCCGCGCGAAGCCCTCCTCGACGACGGTCCGGGGTACGCGGTTCCAGTAGACCTTGGCGATCGGCTGCCCGGCGTCGGCGGCGAGTTCGGCGGCGCGCATGGCGACGCGGTGGGCCTGGATGTGGTCGGGGTGGCCGTAGCCGCCGTCGGGGTCGTAGGTGACCAGGACCTGGGGGCGCGTCTCGCGGATCACCTCGACGAGCTGTCCGGCCGCCTCGTCGACGTCGGCCTGCCAGAAGCAGGACGGGTTGTCGTTGTCCGAGGTGCCCATCATCCCGGAGTCCTGGTAGCGGCCCGCGCCGCCGAGGAACCGGAAGTCGTCGACGCCCAGCTCACCCATCGCGGCCGTGAGCTCGCCCACCCGGTGCTCCCCGAGCGCGGCGCCCGCCAGATGCCGCGACGCGGGCGGAATGACCTCGCCGCCCTCACCGAGGGTGCAGGTGACCAGCGTCACCAGGGCACCCTCGGCCGCGTACTTGGCCATCGTCGCGCCGTTGTTGATCGACTCGTCGTCCGGGTGCGCGTGCACCAGCAGCAGACGACGAGCGCAGCGAGATGGGGGTCCCCCCGCCCGAAGGGTGGGGGAGGGCAGTTCCGTCATGGGCCCACCCTAAAGGTGAGCCGTCAGAACTTGATGCTGCCGATCATGCTCGCGATGTTCGTCGTGAGATCGCTGATCGTGGGCGCGATGGTCGAGGAGGCCAGATAGAACCCGAGGAGGACACAGACGACCGCATGTCCGCCCTTCAGCCCTGATTTCTTGACCAGAAGGAAGACGACGATCGCCAGCAGCACCACCGCCGAAATCGAGAGTGCCACGGCGGCTCACCTCCAATGATCCCAGGGACTAGGGGGGTCGGACTATGGGGGCAATGGATCCATGGCGTGGATCCGTAGAGCAAATCCATACAGCAGCCAGCAGGTTCATACCCACGCAGCGCTAGTGATCATAACTATCCGCGCTCGCGCATCGCTCGGCGCACAGCCGCACAAGGGGGCGCATGGCCAATATGGTCGGGGTATGACGACCGAGGCTGACTCCTTCCCCCGACGGCATGCCCGGACCCAGCGGTTCACGCTCGGCGCGCCGCGCGCGTTCACCGTGTCGCCCGACGGTTCCCGGGTCGTGTTCCTGCGCTCCCCCTCCGGCACGGACCGGGCGAACGCGCTGTGGGTCCTCGATCCGGCGGACGGCAAGGAGCGCCTCGCGGCAGACCCGCGCACCCTCCTCGGCGGCGCCTCGGAAGACCTCTCGCCCCAGGAGCGGGCGCGCCGCGAACGCAGCCGCGAGGGCGGTGCGGGGATCGTCGGCTACGCCACCGACAGCGAGGCCGAGTTGGCGTCTTTCGCCTTGTCAGGGCGGCTTTTCACGGCCGAGCTGCGGGCCGGCACGGCACGTGAACTCCCCGTCCCGGGACCGGTGATCGACCCGCGCCCGGCCCCCGACGGACGGCACATCGCCTACGTCACGGGCGGCGCCCTGCGCGTCGTGGGAGCCGAGGGCGACGGTGACCGGGCGCTCGCCGAGCCCGAGTCGGAGCAAGTCACCTACGGTCTGGCCGAGTTCATCGCGGCCGAGGAGATGAGCCGTACGCGCGGCTTCTGGTGGTCGCCGGAGTCGGACCGGCTGCTGGTCGCCCGCGCGGACGACACGCCCGTACAACGCTGGTGGATCGCCGACCCGGCCCATCCGGAGCGCGAGCCGCAGCGGGTGGCGTATCCGGCGGCGGGCACGGCCAACGCGGACGTACGGCTGTACGTGATCGGTCTGGACGGGGTGCGCACGGAGGTCGTCTGGGACCGGGCGCGGTACCCGTATCTGGCGCGAGTGCACTGGTCAGCGGCGGGTGCGCCGCTGCTGCTGGTGCAGGCCCGGGACCAGCGCAGCCAGCTGTTCCTGGCCGTGGAGCCGGACTCCGGGGCGACCCGGATGGTGCACGCCGACGAAGATCCAATTTGGCTTGATCTTTTCCCTGGCGTGCCGTGCTGGAGCCCCTCCGGACAGCTCGTACGGATCGCCGACGAGGGCGGCGCCCGGGTGCTCGCGGTCGGTGAACGCCTGCTCACCGGACCGCAGTTGCACATCCGCGCGGTGCTGGACGTCTCCGACGACAACCTGCTGGTCTCGGCGTCGGCGGGCGAGGCCGCACCCACCCCGGAGACCGGCGAGGTGCATGTCTATCGCGTCAACGAGCTCGGCCTGGAGCGCCTCTCGCAGGAGCCCGGCGTGCACTCGGCGGTACGCGCCGGGGGCGTGACCGTACTGCTGTCGGCGGTGCCGGACCGGCCGGGCACCCAGGTACAGGTGCTGCGCGCGGGCAAGAAGGCGGCGACCATCACGTCGTACGTCGAAGATCCCGGTATGTCCCCGCGCATCACGTTCACCGAGGGGGGCGCACGGCGCGTCCCGTGCGCCCTGCTTATGCCACAGGACTACGACGGCAGCAGCCCGCTCCCGGTTTTGATGGATCCCTACGGTGGTCCGCACGGCCCCCGCGTGGTCGCCGCGCACAACGCGCACCTCACCTCGCAGTGGTTCGCCGACCAGGGTTTCGCGGTGCTCGTCGCCGACGGCCGCGGCACCCCCGGCCGCTCACCGGCCTGGGAGAAGGCCGTCCACCGCGACTTCACGGTCTCCCTGGACGACCAGATCGACGCCCTCCAGGACCTCGCGAAGTCCCACCCGCTGGACCTCTCCCGGGTGGCCATCCGCGGCTGGTCGTACGGGGGTTGGCTCGCGGGGCTCGCCGTACTGCGCCGCCCGGACGTCTTCCACGCGGGCATCGCGGGCGCCCCGGTCACCGACTGGCGGCTCTACGACACCCACTACACGGAGCGGTACCTGGGCGACCCGGCCAAGGACCCGGAGTCGTACGCGAAGAGCAGCCTGATCACCGACGACGGCCTGTCCTCCCCCGCCGACCCGCACCGCCCGCTGATGGTCGTGCACGGCCTCGCCGACGACAACGTGGTGGTCGCGCACGCCCTGCGACTGTCCTCGGCGCTGCTGTCCGCCGGCCGCCCGCACGAGGTGCTGCCGCTGTCGGGCGTCACGCACATGACCCCGCAGGAACAGGTCGCGGAGAACTTGCTCCTGCTCCAAGTGGACTTCCTGAAGCGGGCGTTGGGGATGGTCTAGGTACGGCAACGGACCGGGGCGACATGGCGCGCCCCGGTCCGTTTACGGCACCCGCACGGCCGTACGTCAATCAGGTTGACGCGTCCGTATATCGAGATCGGGTCGGCCGAGTTGCCTGCGTGTTAACGCGGTTGATGCATGTTTGTGCGGTTATTCCGCCCCCTGATCAAGATCGTCCGTCGGTTCCGCGGGGGTCGCGTCCTGCGGTACGACCGTCTTCTCCTCCGCGAAGTGACAGGCCGAGTCGTGTGCCGCGGGCCCGGTCGCCAGCCGGAACTCGGCCGGTACCGCGAGCAGCGGCACCTCCAGTGAGCAGCGCTCCTGCGCCTTCCAGCAGCGGGTGCGGAAGCGGCACCCGGACGGGATGTTCGTCGGCGACGGCACGTCACCCGCCAGGATGATCCGCTCCCGGTGCTCGCGCGCGTCCGGGTCGGGCACGGGCACCGCGGACAGCAGCGCCTGGGTGTACGGGTGCGTCGGGTGGTCGTAGATCTCCTCGTCCCTGCCGATCTCCACGATCCGCCCGAGGTACATGACCCCGACCCGGTCCGAGATGTGCCGGACGATCGACAAGTCGTGCGCGATGAAGACGTACGACAGGTCGAACTCGTCCTGGAGCCGGTCGAGGAGGTTGATGACCTGGGCCTGGACGGAGACGTCGAGCGCGGAGACGGGTTCGTCGGCGACGATGACCTCGGGGCGCAGCGCCAACCCCCGTGCGATGCCGATGCGTTGGCGCTGGCCGCCGGAGAACTGGTGCGGATACCGGTTGATGTACTCGGGGTTGAGCCCGACGACGTCCAGCAGATCCTGAACTCGCTTGCGCCGGTCGCCCTTTGGGGCCACCTCGGGGTGGATCTCGTACGGCTCCCCGATGATGTCGCCCACCGTCATACGGGGGTTGAGGGAGGTGTACGGGTCCTGGAACACCATCTGGATGTTGCGGCGGGCGGCCTTCAGGGCACGGCCCGACATCTTGCTGATGTCCTCGCCCTTGAACTTGATCGAGCCTTCCGTCGGCCGCTCCAGGTTGACCAGCATCTTGGCGACGGTCGACTTGCCGCAGCCGGACTCCCCGACGATGCCGAGGGTCTCTCCCCTGTTGAGCGTGAAGTCCACACCGTCGACCGCCTTGACGGCACCGACCTGTTTCTTGAACAGGATGCCCTGGGTCAACGGGTAGTGCTTGACCAGGCCGGTCACTTCCAGGATCGGCTCAACTGTTGATCCTGTTGAGGCCGTCGAGTCAGCCATTGAGGCACTCCCTCCAGAAGTGGCAGGCGCTGCCGCGGTGTTCGTCCACCGCGAAGAGGGGTGGTTCGTCCGTCCGGCACACGTCCTGGGCCATCGGGCAGCGGGGGTTGAAGGCGCAGCCGGGCGGGATGTGCATGAGGTTCGGCGGGAGGCCCTTGATGGCGTAGAGCTCCTGGCCCTTCTGGTCCAGGCGCGGGATCGAGTCCAACAGGCCCTTGGTGTACGGGTGGGCGGGCGCCTTGTAGATGTCGTGGACGGGGGCCGACTCGACGATCCGGCCCGCGTACATCACGGCGATCTTGTCGGCGACGTCGGCGACGACTCCTAGGTCGTGGGTGATGAGGATGAGCCCCATGTTGAGCTCGCGCTGCAACTCGGCGAGCAGGTCCATGACTTGGGCCTGCACGGTGACGTCGAGGGCGGTGGTGGGTTCGTCGGCGATGATGAGCGCGGGCTCCAGGGCGAGCGCCATGGCGATCATGATGCGCTGGCGCATACCGCCGGAGAACTGGTGCGGATAGTCGCGGACGCGCTGAGCCGCGCCCGGAATCCGCACCCGGTCCATCAGCTCGACGGCCTTGGTCCGTGCGTCCTTTCGGGACATTCCCCGGTGCACGATGAACATCTCGCCGAGTTGGTCGCCCACGGAGAGCACGGGGTTGAGCGAGGACAGCGCGTCCTGGAAGATCATCGCCATCTCGGCACCGCGGACCTTGCGCCGTTCCTCTTCCTTGAACTTCAGCAGGTCCTTGCCCCGGAACAGAATCTCCCCGCCGGTGATCTTCCCGGGCGGCACATCGAGGATCCCCATGACAGCCTGCGCGGTCACGGACTTCCCGGACCCCGACTCCCCCAGCACGGCAAGGGTCTCCCCCTCGTCCACGCTGTAGTTGACCCCGTTGACGGCCTTGGCGATCCCGTCCCTGGTCCTGAACTCCACGTGCAGGTCCCGCACTTCGAGCAGCATGACGCCGGTCACCTCAGCTTCGGGTCGAGGGCGTCGCGGACCGCGTCGCCGAGCATGATGAACGCGAGCACGGTGAGGCTCAGGGCGCCGGCCGGCCACAGCAGCATGTGCGGGGCGCTGCGGATGTGCTGGGCGGCCGCGGAGATGTCGATGCCCCAGGAGACGGTGGGCGGGCGCAGCCCCACTCCCAGGAACGACAGGGTCGCTTCGAGCGAGATGTACGTGCCCAGGGCGATGGTCGCCACGACGATCACCGGCGCTACGGCGTTCGGTGCGACGTGCCGCAGGAGCATCCGGCCGTTGCCGGCGCCCAGGGCCCGGGCGGCCTGTACGTAGTCGTTCTGTTTGGCCGTCAGGACCGCGCCCCGCGCGATGCGCGCCACCTGGGGCCAGCCCAGCAGGACGATGAAGCCGACCACCGGCCAGATCGTGGTGCTGGTGACGACCGAGAGGAACACGAGCCCGCCGAGCAGGACCGGGATGCCGAAGAAGATGTCGGTGACGCGGGACAGCAGCGCGTCCCACCAGCCGCCGTAGAACCCGGCGAGTCCGCCGAGGACGCTGCCCAGCAGGGCGACTCCCAGGGTGGCGCAGACGCCCACCGTCACGGAGGCGCGCGCCCCGTGCACGGTGCGGGTGTAGACGTCGCAGCCCTGGGTGTCGAACCCGAACGGGTGGCCGGAGGCGGGCCCTTCCTGGGACTTGGCGAGATCGCAGGAGAGCGGGTTGCCCGAGGCGATCAGCGAGGGCCAGATCGAGATGACCACCAGGAAGGCGATGAGGAGCGCGGACACGATGAAGACCGGGTTGCGCCGCAACTCGTGCCACGCGTCCGACCAGAGGCTGCGCGCCTTCTCGTCCTCCCCCTGGCCTTCCGACCGGCCGTCCGGTGGCACGGAAAGGGACGTCGCCTCGCTGAGCGCGAGGTCCATCGCGCCGCCGGTGCCGGTGGCCGCGATGGCCTCCCGTGGGTCCTGGGGTTCAGACATAGCGAATCCTCGGGTCGAGAACCGCGTACAACAGGTCGACCACGAGGTTCGCCAGCAGGAAGACGATCACCAGGATCGTCACGAAGCCGACGACGGTGGGAGCGTTGTTGCGCAGGATCCCTTGATAGATCTGGTAACCGACTCCGTGAATGTTGAAGATGGTTTCGGTGACGATGGCACCGCCCATCAGCGCGCCGATGTCGGTGCCGATGAAGGTGATGACGGGAATCAGTGAATTCCGCAGCAGATGACGGGTGATGACGCGCCGTCGGGGAAGTCCTTTGGCCACGGCGGTCCGCACGTAGTCCGCTCGGGAGTTCTCCGCGATGGAGGTTCTCGTCAGTCGGGTCACGTAGGCGAGCGAGACCATGGCCAACACGACGCCGGGCAGGATGAGTTCGTTGAGCGGGGCGTCGGTGGAAACCGTCGGGCGGACGATTCCCCATTTCACACCGAGGAGATATTGCAGCACATAGCCGGTGACGAACGTCGGTACGGAGATGACCAGCAGGGTGGCGAAAAGGGTCGAGCTGTCGATGAGCCGGCCCCTCTTGAGTCCGCTGAACACGCCCAGGGTGACGCCCACGAGCAGTTCGATGACGATGGCGACGAGGGTGAGCCGCAGGGTGACGGGATAGGCGTCCCTCATCAGTTCGGTGACCTTCTGGCCGTTGAAGGCGGTACCGAAGTCGCCCTGGAACAACTGGCCCATGTAGTGCAGGTACTGCTTCCACAGCGGCTGGTCCAGGTACAGCTCGCGGCGGATGCGCGCCGCGGTGGCCGGGTCGGGGGCTCTGTCGCCGAAGAGGGCCGCCACGGGGTCACCGAGCGAATACACCATGAAGAAGATGAGGAAGGTGCTCCCGAAGAACACCGGAATCATCTGGAGCAGCCGGCGGATCACATAACTGCCCATGCGGCCCTCCACAGGTCGGCTCGGCACGGTGGTGTGGGCACCGATTCCCTCCTTCAGGCCGGTGGAGACACCTCAGCCCAAATACACCGCACGCGGACAAAGACTGCACCTCCAGCGCCGCCTTTCGGGTAGGTCCGCGCGGTCCACTCACCCGGACGGGCGAGGGGCACCGAATTGCCGTACCGCCCGGGGGAATTGATCGGCATTCAGATTTCCACAGTTGACTCACAGGAAATTCCCTGGATAACGTCACGGCCAGACCAGCAAGAAGGGGGAATTCATGTCACACCTGGCCAGGCGCGCGCTGATCACCGTCGCCGCCATGAGCGCCGTCACCGCGACGACCGTGACCGGAACGGCCCAGGCCGTGGACGGCGACCAGTGGACGTGTCATCACGCCAGTTCCGCCAGTCCGAACGACAAGGGGGGACGGGACTCGTACGTCACCCATGTGAACCCGGACAACGGGCAGCGGGCCGGAATGAACTTCACGGCGAGCAGCGAGAAAGTGCTGCAGTGGAACGACAGCAAGGACAACGTCGACTTCTACGCCAACTTCTATTCCGGCAACAGGATCGTCCTGACCTGGCACTGGAACATGGACGGTCACGAGAAGGACCTCACGCATGACTTCGACCGCCCCGAAGGCCAGAAGGTGCAACTCGAAGTGACGCACTGGCAGCCTTCCAAGGGCGGCTGCATGGACAAGGGCGGCGTCACCTGACGGCCCGTCGGGCCTGGGCCGTGGCGGTCACGACGGCATCCGTCGTCGTGGCCGCCACGGCCTGCTCGTCCGGCTCGTCGCCGACGCGCGCCGACCGGGCCGAGCGGGCCTCGTCCTGCGCTCCGGTCTTCGACTGGGACATCGCCCGGTCGTGGCGCCTGATCACCCTCGACGACCTGGTGAAGGTCGGACGCGGCGGCACCCTGAAGATCAAGGCGAAGCCGTACGAGCCGCTGACCTCGGCGGTGTCGGTCACCGGCGGCCGGAACGCGCCCACCGACTCCGAGGTGCTGAAAGCCCTGCACGCGAGGACCGGCGCCCCGCTCGCCGCACCCGGCACCTCGACGTCCGGACTGGCGAGGAGGGCGGACGTCACGTTCCGGGAGAAGGCGGCCGAGGCCGTCTACTTCCAGGGCCTGCGCACCGTCACCGCCACCTACCGGTACCGCTGTACGGCGAAGGGGGCGGGCCCGGACCGGGGCACGGGGCGTGTCACGACCTGGGACCAGGAGTCCGTGACCTTCGGACTGCTCGACTGCCTGGCACCGAGGCGCGAGAACCCCGACAGCGTGCCGGCGGAACTGGCCCTGGGGAAACGCTGCCCCAGGGACAGCCCCGCCGCGCTCAGCCGACCTTGATCTCGTTGTAGACGGGGACGCTGAACGGGTTGAGCGCCACGTTGGAGAGCCGGTCGGAGTAGCCCGCGCTGCCGTTCTGGTACCAGAGCGGGATGGCGGCCATGTTGTCCCGTACGACGCCCTCGGCCTGCTGGAAGAGCTTGATCGCCTTGCTGGTGTCGGTCTCCGCGTTGGCCTGGTCGACGAGCTTGTCGAAGTCCTTGTTGGACCACTGGCCGTCGTTGGAGGAGGCGTTGGTGTAGTACAGCGGCTGCAGGAAGTTCTGGATGAGCGGGTAATCCATCTGCCAGCCGGCCCGGAACGGCCCGGTCATCTTGTGCTGGCCGATCTGGTTCCTGAAGTCGGCGAAGGTACCGACCGGGTTGCCGACGCACGCCTTGTCGTTGCCGAGCGCGTTGTTGATGGAGTTGCACACGGCGTCCACCCACTCCTTGTGCGAGCCCGTGTCCGCGTTGTACGTGATCTTGACCTGGCCGCCGGGCAGCCCGCCGCCCTCCTGGACCAGCTTCTTCGCCTCGGTCGGGTTGTACTTGCAGGCGTCCCCGCACAGCCCGTCCTGGAAGCCGCCCTCGGTGCCGAGCACGGGGGAGGTCCAGTCGGTGGCCGGGGTGCGGGTCTTCTGGAAGATGGTGTTGGTGATCTGGTCCCGGTTGATGGCCATCGACAGCCCCTGGCGGACCTTCTCCGAGCCGCTCTTGTTCCAGTCCTTGTCGTAGTACGGGAACGCGAGGGTCTGGATGATGCCGGCGGGCGTGTTGATGTACCGGCTGCCGAGGTCGCTCTTGACGTTCTTGAGCTGCGAGGCCGGGATGTCGTCGACGAGGTCGAGGTTGCCGGCCAGCAGGTCGGTGTAGGCCGTGTTGTTGTCGGTGTAGACCTTGAGGGTCACCCCGTCGTTCTGGGCCTTGTCCGCACCGGTGTAGCCGGCCCACTTCTTGAGCTGCATCTCCGAGCCCTTGGTGTAGGACGCGATGGTGTACGGCCCGTTCCCGACCGGCTTCTTCAGCCAGGCCGCGTGGTCGGAGAAGAACGTCTGCGGCAGCGGGGAGTAGGCCGCGTAGCCGAGGGTGTCCGGGAAGGTCGAGAACTTCTGGGTCAGCTTGACGGTGAAGGTGTTCGTGCCGGTCACCTTGAGCCCGGAGAGCGTGTCGGCGCTCTGCGACCCGCTGTCGGGGTGCGTCTTGTCGTACCCGTCGATGTACCCGAAGAAGTACGCGTTCTTCTGGTTGTTCTTGAGACTGGCGCCGTAGTTCCAGGCGTCGACGAACGACTTCGCGGTGACCGCCTCGCCGTTGCTGAACTTCCAGCCACTCTTGACCGTGACCGTGAAGTTCTGCGAGTCCGTGGTCTCGATCTTGTCGGCGAGCATGTCCTCGGCCTTGCCGGTCTTCGGGTCGTACCGCTTCAGGCCGCGGAAGACCATGTCGAGGACCTTGCCGCCCTGCACCTCGTTGGTGTTGGCCGGTTCCAGCGGGTTCTGCGGGTCTCCCCAGGAGGCGCTGACCACCGCGCTGCCGTCACCACCGCCACCGCCGCTGCTCCCGCCGCCCCCACAGGCGGTCGCCGCGAGGGCTACCGCCGCCGCGCAAGCGGCCCATTTG
>Ga0307507_10011633_pt1 | contig 11051 bp, 11 predicted proteins | sample 7_EM_MG_FD_207223 | JGI IMG/M metagenome (GOLD analysis project Ga0307507, IMG submission 207223) | Populus trichocarpa ectomycorrhiza microbial communities from riparian zone in the Pacific Northwest, United States - 7_EM | ecosystem: Host-associated > Plants > Roots > Unclassified | place... | reverse complement strand
CTTGTGGTCAAAGTTGTCAAGACTCAGCTCGAGCGTGAAGACTAGCGCTCGACCGAACTCCGCCGTCTTAAATCAATATCAAACTGGAATCGCATTGTGAAGCTCCTTGGTGCAGAAATGAACAAGCCTGATTCAGGATAGTGTTCCTTATTCCTAGAATTCTGTCTCGGGGGTGACCCTCCAAGCCCGGTACAGAGAGAAACTTGGTAAACAGAACAACAAGCGGGTGCCCGAGTCGTGCATCTGGAGAGCTTTCACACAGCACTGACTTTCATCCACGAAGGATACGGTATAACAGGAGCAACGTTCGACAACTGGAGGCCGATAGTTCATCGTGACATTAAACCAGAAAACGTCCTGGTTACGACCAACGGAACAACATACCCATCATTCAAGCTCGGTGACTTTGAAATTCCACAAAATATAATCCAGACAATACAGATTGTTCATGTGATACCTATATCTGGCAGCTACCCGAGATTCCACGACTATCAACCCTAGCGGCAGACGTGTGGGCTCTAGGCGCGATTATTCATTCCCTTGCGCTTGGAAAACCGAAGTGATATATGAAGGGGAAAGGAGCCTTCGAATTACGATCCACAAAACGGTAGCGGATACTGGAAGTAGAGGGCACCGCGTGAGGTGACTCGTATTAATATTTTAGTTAATGACCAAAAGTCTCGAAGAGGAAACGACTGCAAGCTGCATGCGGTGTATAGTGACACGCTAAATAAATGGATTCTCAGAGCATTGTCAACGAAGGAGGAATACAGAATTACAAGAGATCAACTAGTAAAACATGATTCCGGTTACCGAAGAGATGATCTAGGGTTTTGCTGGAAAGGTTCGCATAATAGATTTAGAGATATCATGCGAGGATCGAGAAGAGTCGGATGATGAAGGGGATACGGAGGCCGACGAAGATGAGGGTGGATCAAAAACAGATAACGAGGCCGAGACGGACATGGATAGTACAAGCGACTACAGTCCGTGAAATTTAGGCGTGGATTTGGGATGTTTATAACACCAACTGGCTAATTTTGTCATTTTTCTTTTGCATTCTAATTTAAGTTTAACTGAAGACCAGAGACTGTTTTGCGGGAGATAAAGTAGTTCAGTGCTTGAAACAGAATGTGAGGTTCAATTATGAAACGTAACAACTTTGGACTTGATGAATGAGTGGCCGGATTCTCATCGTATAGGATTCATGAATTTATCTAGCAGATGCAATTCTCCAAGACTTTGAATACACGGCCGAGCAAGTTGGTGTTGCTAGCTCAAATAAATTTATGGCTTTGAAATTCGTTCTCAGGCTATTTTTCAAACCCAATGTTTTGCCACAAGATCTTAGGTCTAGACATATGGCTGTCCTGCTCGTAAAACAACAATATTCATCTTCTGGTCTTATGATCTCTTTCATGATATTAGTACAGTGTTTAGAGTGTAAACTCAAACCGGTCCGATCTTTTACTTACCACTTAGCGCTCTGCTGTTCTAAAGCCATCATCTATTTGAACATACTCTCCATATTCTGAGAATCTGAAGCTTTTCCCATCCTCCTTTCTTCCCACTATATCCGACAGTGTCTACGGCCCATGACTGGCCCCAGTTTCTAATACACTCCCTAACCTGATTTGGCTTATTCTGCGCGCATAGCAAGACATATGCTACCCCCAGTTCTGGATGGAGTATGTCCCGCAGCTGCTCCAACAACTTGTTGGTAATTTCCATTCCATCCATACCCCCAGCATATGAAAGAGCAAGTAGATGTGAGTCTTGTTCAAATGTAGTGGAGTTTGCTTCGGGGGGAAGTATGTTGAAGGTATCATGCAGGGCAAGATCTGGAATTTCTGAGGTTGGCACGTATGGCGGGTTGAAAATGAGGATATCCACAGAACCAGGGCGAATTGGAGTTGTAAGATCAGCATTAACCACATCGAGGAAGTTTCCACGCTCTAGATGATCGGATGACTCTGTGACAGCTATTTGAACGGTCTTTGTGGATGCTCGGCAGGCGAAGCTATTAATGTCAGTACCGAGTGTTAGCAGGTCGCTGCGGCCGAAGATGGTTCTTGCATTAGCTGCAACAAACGCTAAGACTATCCCAGAGCCTGTCCCAACTTCAACTACAAGCGGTGCGCCTAGATTATGTGTAGAGCTCTCATTTTGGTATGTATGTGGGTTACTGAATCGTGCTCTCAGAAAGCTCGACTCTGCAGATGATGACAGCGTGTCTAGCAGTAAGAACGAATCCTCGGCAGGCTCATAAACATTGTCGAAGAACACATGGGAGGTAGAAGGCGTTGGAAGCATGCTATGGTTGATGTTAAGGGTAAATAGATGGTACCAGTGCAAAGTTCGATGTCGGAGAAGAGTCAGCTGGCAGGCCGTCTACCGTCTATAGTACGAGTTTTGGTGAGGCTCAACTTAAGTTTTCGTAATTTTATATAAGAGATCCTGTCTCATATCTATTTAACTACTTAATCACGCTAATTTAATCTAATAAGTTAATAAAGTAAGTTATTTTAATCTCTTTTATAATGTAAGGCAACACACTCTAATCGGACAAACCTAAAAAGGTAAGCGAATATCTGGCACTTGGGTCCGTCACCTGATATATAACTAATTAGATTTTTATTAAAATACAAAGCTATTGATTAGGTAAGATTTAGGTAGATTTCTACTAAAATTACAATATTTTGCGACATTTTGTAACAAAATCATGCCTAGGTGATGGGGTTATGAAGGTGACCCTAGTTATGAAGGTTTGCAGGTTTCGCAGACAAATTTTGTCTGTGTGTGATTCAAATCAAGCGCATAGACAAAATTTGTCTGCGAAACCTGCAAACCTTTATAACTAGGGTCACCTTCATAACCCCATCACCTACGTTAAGGCTCCGAGTCGAACTAAATAAGTTACTCTGCTTCTTTCTGCTATAATTTTAATAACCTACTTTTATATTATAGGGTTTTTATATAAAAACTCTTCACGTAACGTGCCACCCCAGGAAGCGAGCCACCCCCCCAAGCGAGCCATACGCGTCTGTACGCGCTCTTCTTCTTCCCCTACCAAATTACACCTAAATTGAAAATTTATCGTACAAATCAATATGTCACTTCCTAAATTGAGTTCTCGTGAAGCCGAAGCTACCATACAAAAAGCTATACAAGACTTTAATTCGGGCGTCGAGCCGTCAATTCGCAAAGCCTCCAACGTCCGCAGCCTACCACGATCCACCGTTACACATTACCATGCTGGGCGTCTCCCCCAACACCTAGCTTATAAGACCCTACTGCATCCTTATCAGGAGGATTAAATTGTTAAATGGATACACAAATGTCAGTCTTAGGGCCTTCCGATAAGGGTTAATATGCTTCCTGTAATAGCGGGCTCGTTCTTGGCAGAAGGTATGGTAGTAGGCAAGTATTAGGGGGAGAGACTTCTACAACGCCACGGGCTAGAAACCATAATGAGTCGTCAATTGGATTGTCAGAGGGCGGAACAATAATCCAGCTGTTATTAATAGCTGGTTTAAGTTCTTTCAAGGCGTACAAGACAAATATCAGATTAGACACTCTAAATTTATACAAAACTTTGACAAAAAAGAGGTTATGCTGGGTATTGCTGCAATAGCTCGGGTGATCGTCTCAGGCAGAAATAGTAAGGAGAGGTTAAAGAATCAGTCTGTTTAACACCCAGGATCACGGGAGTCAGTCTCTATAATAGAGACAATTAGCGCTAACGGCTCTTATCTGCCCCCATTCTTAATTTGGAAGGGGGAGCAATACTAGGAGGCTTGGTATTAAATTACTAAGGCTGCGTTCGGTTGCAAAACTTCAGATCAGATCTGAACTGAAAGTCCGGCAGAAAAGGACGCGTTCCTTCCTCATTTGGTACGCGTTTGTGGCTTTATAAAAGCACGGGTATGTGCAAGCTGGAGGCTTTAGATTGCAACTGGATGGGGTCTGGAACTTAGACCTCCAGATTAAACTGACGCCAAGACCTTCAGTTCAGAAGCCGTATACGGTGAAGTTGCCAACTTTTTAGTAACTTTTAGTGTGTTTTTTGGGCGGTCAGAGGAACATCAAAAATTTGTGGCTAAAGTCAAGTTGAACTGGAATTCAACCGAACAGTCGCCTCAGAATCAGATTGGAGCTCCAGATCAACTCCAATCTGAAGCCCTTATTCTGATCTGAACTTGCAACCGAACGCACCCTAAGAAAAATAAGCAGGTTTGTGGATACACCTACGCGCTTTCAAAAAGTGGCTAGACGGACGACTCGCTAGGTATATATTACATTAAACACTACAATAAACATACTAAGCACCTTATGGAGGACGTTAAGGGCAACATTTAAAGCTATCGTATACTTTTAATGGATAATTATTCAAGCCACCTTACCTGGCAGTTTATTTAGTATGTACTATCGCGCAAGATCAGACTTGCTAATAAGCAAGCCAAACCCTGCTTGCTTGCTTGCTTGCTTGTCTTGGCAGTAAGCAAGCAAGCAAGCAAGAGGCCTTATTTTGGGCAATCAAGCAAGCAAAGGAAGGGTTTGCTTGCTTGCTTGCTTGTTTATTGCTTATATATAGTTAATTTAGTAGTAGCGGGTAGTTGGTAATAGACCTTTGGTAATTTCCGGTAGCCAAGGTAATGCAAATAGTGCAAACAAGCCCTTTTAGGCAATCGCTAAGCCTATTTAAAACGTTTTTCCACGCTGACCTAAAGTTTCGCGCAGCTTCGTAAATAATAAACACCTTATCCTTGTCTACCTCCCGATCCTGTACACCATGCCAAGACCTCAATTTATACGCTACCTTTACCGCGTCTGCCTCATAGACTGCCTCCAAGCCGCGCGAACGAGCTTATACTATAATCAATTGATGGTGGAGGAGCTTGATGGGCAATATAGTGCTGCTGGGCGAAGCCATGGCGGATTTTCTACAGAACTTCAAAATTTATACTGTCTTGGCAAGCAATTAGCAAGCAAGCAGACGTGATTTCAAGGCCAACAAGCAAGCAAGCAAGCAGAGGGCTTCCAAATCGGGCAATCAAGCAAGCAGAAGGGTGTTTTGCTTGCTTGCTTGCTTATTAGCAAGTCTGCGCAAGATTGTTCTAGTGGCTCTACCACCTCATTCAACGTATAAGCTTCAGCCACTAGATATAGGCTGCTTTGGACCTCTTTAGCACTACTACAGTGTACAGGTAGACGACTTCTGCCGATACGGCCATGCAGGGATCAATAAGGAGTATTTTATGAAGCTCTACCCAGTGGCGCGCGTACAGGCGTTTACCCGTGAGACTATTTGTAACGCCTGGAAAGCTACCAGTCTTCTGCCATACAATCCTACCGCTGTTTTGAAGACTTTACCACATATAGAGGACCCTGCGGGCCTAGAAACGGATCCATTAATTACAAACACGAGCCTTCGAACCCTAAAGACGCCTAAAATAGTGGAGGACCTTAAATCTCTATAAAATTAGATCGCCAAATTAACTACTAAGCGACCAGACGGTATGCTTAAGTCTCCTATGCAGCAGCGTCTTAAAAAGCTGTTTAAAGCTACTGTAGGCTTCGCCGCTAATGCGCATATACAGAGAGAGGAGAATAAGAAGTTTCAGAAGTTTAAAATAGATAAGAAAAGCAGCAGGAGACTCCTAAGTAAGGGTAGAGTCCTTACCCAGGAGGACATCAACAGATTGAAGGCAGAGGATCTGGAATAATAAGAGCTTACTACCCAAAAGTTGGTTCAAAAGAAGTATGAGGAAGGGACATCTCTGCCAGAGCTTAACGTTGCTTTATATACTAGAGCAGTATTAAACCCCGGCGAATATAACCAAGACTAGGCATCCTTTGCGCATATCTTTAGGTGTAACCCCCAGCCTCCAAATATTCCTTTTGATAGTATTTTGATCTGGAAGGGGGCCTCAGAGGAATGTGGGGGTAAGCCATACAATTGGCCGACGCCAGGTGCAATATCACGCCCACAGCGTGCTCGAAAACTTCCAAGCCGTTTTCTTCTATAATAAGAAGCGTAGTCGCTTTAATTTGGGCTATTTAGATTTATAGTATAGGCGTTGTGGAGTTTATTATTAATGCATAGAAATCTGTGTGCAAGTGGCTCGCTTGGGGGGGTGGCTCGCTTCCTGGGGTGGCACGTTAATACTGTTATGCCCCTTACGCACCAACCAGAAGCAATGCTCTCAGCAGCTGGCACAGAGAACTATAATACACTGCTCTCAACACAAAAAGGTCTTAAGGCGGTCACTCAGTGGCTTATTAGCCAAAATGTACTAGACCAGTTCCGGGTTGCAAAGGAAATGGTAATGGAAGGCAAAGGGGCGAGTGACAGGCGCCCCCTGATGACTCTACAGTAGTAGAGTAAAGTTTGCGATACTAGCGCGTCCGTAGGCTTGTTACGGCAGCAGTGGTTCCCAAGGAGGTCAAAAAGTAAGGTAGCAGAGCACCACAGGCGACTCGCAGGCGCTACGCAGGCGAGTCCCAAAAGGCGGGGAGATGGATCACGGGGTTTTCTCATATGGAGTTTTCTCCCCACATGTATATAAGGAGTAGTCCGCGTGGGCCCAATAGGGATCCGAATCGGACATTAAGCAATGAATTATTATTATATAAAAACTCTTTAAAAAGTAACTTTAGTTATATAATTAATTAAATTTTTTTTAAAAAATATATCGCTTAGGGTAATAGTAGGATATTAGAAAAGGTAGTAGAAAGGTACTGTTATTGGGTCGAGCCATACACAATTTTGCACCAAAGGCCCTCAGACGGCAAATCTAACAAAGTGTGGCGCTACTGCGCCACCGTTGGATTTGCCGTCTCAGTCGCTTACTGAGATAAGAAAAGACGGCGGATTGCCGAGGTTGACGACATATCACCTTTTTTTCTCCTTCAATATAACCATTGAGTGCAACACGGAACATTATAGTCAAGATGAAAGCTTCTCACAGAATTTTCGCAACAGCAATAGCTGCTGGGTTGGTGAAACCTCTTAGGCCAGCATCAATGGCATTACTACCACCAATACCACTCTATAGACGATTGCTTCGAGCACACAGGAATAAGCTGCCTCCGCAAGAACGCCTCCTTGGTGATGAGTATGTAAAGAGCGAGTTCAGAGCACACCGTAACATTGATAATCCAGTGCAAATTGTAATTCATAGTTCTTCAAAGTTTTTTCATAAATTTTCAGAACACACTAACTTGTAATCCGTAGATTGGATTTATTACAGAATGGCAATTGTATGCTCAGCGTATAGAAGGAGATACATGGAAGGGTGGGAAAATGGAGAAAGATAAGGTCGATAAAATGACCGGTTGGTGTTCCCTTTCACTAGCCACTGCTTCCTTTCACACCCACTCCACGTCACGCGTACTGATCTCTTATCCCCCAGACCAGCAAATTGGACAACTCTATGAACTCATGCAAGCGATCCGGAAACAGGAGCTCGAAGAGAATGATCCAGAGTATGAACCAGACAATAAAAAGGTCATCACGCAGTAAGCATGCCAGAAGATTATCAAGAACAAAAGCTTCACCTAACCGCGTTGGTTAAGAATATAAGAGCAGTCACTGTAGAACAATGCACCAGACCTCCACCACCGCATGAAGTCGCGATTCGAGTCATAGATTTATACCTCAAAATATTCACCCACATAAAAACGTACAAATATGCTAGCGAACAGTCCGGAGCTCCCACCGTATACCTTCCTCTATCTCCATCGCTTAGGAAATACCTCAGTATTCAAGGTGTACGCCTCTTGGACTTCAAATATCTGCTATTGCGACCTCGGTGAGGCGCTTTCGCTCAAGTTTCCGCGAGTCCTCAATCCAGCGTTCATAAGTAGTCACACAGTATCCCACCTCCAATTAGCTCGTTACAACCTTCTAAAATGTGCATTGGCACCATCTACGTCTCCCTAGCAGGAATTTATCCAATTGTCCACGCTTCCAGGACGGCTCTCTGACCATACTGGATAGTCTACCACCATTCCAGCGACTAAAGGCACCCAAAACTGCTGTCCGCGCTGCGACCTGCCAACTTACGACCCGAATGCTACGCGGATTATTGAGAAATATGAGACCAGGTGGAGATTTGGGTTTGAGCCACGGATGCTAAAGACGACGTCGAGGCCGGTGCCGAGCGCTACAAGTGGGTATGTTATTTGTTGTGTGGTCATGTAAAGGAAATAAAAGATGTGAATATCATTATTCTGACAATTATGTGATATAGGGGCTTTAACCTAGGGAATGGCGTAGTTTGAGCGGTAACAGCATTCGGTTCTGCTATGCTTTGTTCTGTTGCGAACAGCATATCAATGACCGAGCGCCATGTTTTTAGAATGCGCAGAGCATGGTACCCTGCTAACGAAAATCCACACATTCCAATGGTAACAGTCACAGCAATACTAAGAAAGGAAATTTCGTCTAAATCTATCTACCCAGTATCATTGCAGCAGTATCTCATAGCCTTAACACCTGAGGCGTAAACCCGAACTCACGCATCACCCTTCCACATTACTTCGATCAGTGCGGCCGCACTTCCTGGCGGCTGCACAATGCCCTTGAACTCAAACCTGCTGTCTGCCACCTCAAACAGCTTAGTCCAATCACCAGGCGTCCTCTCCTTCGAGTTGCAAGCTGCTAGCATCTGCAAATCTAGACTGGTTAGCAGCCTCTCGACGCTCAGAGGCACAGCGCCCTGCGGCGGCAATACCCCGTCCATGACAATGACGCGCGCGCCGAGCCTCAACGCTGGGATAATGTTGCGTAGGACCTTTAGCGCGTACTTGTCGGACCAGTCGTGTAGGATGTGTTTGAGGAAGTAAACGTCGGCGTTAGCCACGGGCTGTGGCATAAAGAAGTCGTGTGCTTGGAAGGATATGCGCGAGCGGACGGATGAGGGGACTAGAGCGTTGTGTTGGGGCTCTAGCTCTGGGAAGTCTTGCACGATGAGATGGAGGTTGGGGTGTTTTTTGGCGAGTTCGATTGACGCATGTCCGACAGAACCGCCGATCTAATTAAATTTGAATCTGTTAGTGAAAGGGTCAAGACTGTTCAGAAAAGCATCGGTGGGACAAGGCTAGTTGTCGTTCGAATGCATGCGGAAGAATGGGGGAAAGTGCTTACATCGACAACAGTGGCCTCCCCAAGACTATCCCAATCAAACCCAGCATTTATATGATCGATCTTCGCAGGCCCTGAGTTAGCCATGCTCTCCATGGCCTGCCCAAATCTTCGCACCCGCCACCCCTTCGCCTCTCCCTCACGCTCACTCTCTCCTGCCCACTCAAATAATGTCTTATCGGCCGTCCAGTTACCTTTAAACGCCAACGCCGTCGCAACCTCGCCAGGTTCTTGGCTATCAGCGTACTTCCGTAGCGCTTCAGGTTGGTAGATCGAGCCGGCTGCGATTTCTTCTAAGTTATGTCCTATCCAAGCTTTGTGCGCCTGGAAGCGGGCTGGCATGGAAGACGTGGCCGTGTGCATTATTTTTCCTGACCCTAGTACAGTTTCAGTGAAGATGCCTGTGGTCATAGCATGTCGCATCACACGGATGAGTGCGTGTTCCGCGAGCCCGGTTTTGGCCGAGATGGCTGCGTAGGTGGTTGTGCCTTCGAGGGGCACTGCATCCCAGACATTGAATTGATTCAAGATGTCAATGACGGATTGGTCGTGCTTGAGCTATACGGGTCCAAAAGTTGAGCACAGGTCCAACTTGAATGACAAGCTTAATGCACAAGCAGAGAATACTTACGATCAATGACTGCTGCCAGATGTAATCATTCGCACCAATAGCTAAATGGTGTATCTTTGCGGCAGCCTCAATTAATGCCATTCGTGCTGCCTGGACTTCTGGAACATCTGGAAGCGATCGTGGGGAATCAACGGCAAAGGTCGGCTGAGGGAGATTGTTCTTCTCCAGGTAACCTGCGATCACTGCAGTGCTGGATGAGATTTGGGCCGCCAAATCGGCGAAATTATCTTTGGGGCCAAACATGGTGACGAGGACAGACGCAGAGATTAGATTTCAGAAACTTCAATACAATGATAAAGGTGCGGAAGAGCTTCTTGCTTGGTCTTTTCGAGATCCTTCAAGTCGAGGCTCTCCCCATGTTAAATTATAAGCAATTTACCTCGTACCCAGACGTTCATCTAATCACAAGCCGATCACATAATTGATTTATAAACTTAGATGATGATCGTCTAGTATACTAATCGGATTTTTATCAGGATCGCGCGCCGGTTTGTAACGGAGCATTGCATAGTTATGACGGTTCCTAACAAATTTTGTCTGTGCGTAGTTTTGATATTCCAAACCGTCATACCTAAGCTCGGACCCCAGAACCCAGTTACCCCCTGCACGTCAAAATCAAATCACTGATTTGTCAACCTATTTCCTCCACAACGTATCGATTAACCAAAAGGAGCAGAACTTATAGTCAACTGCCTCCTTTTGGCGACATTCAAATCCGCTACGCACATCCAATTTCGCTTAATCGCCACCAACTGTACGTAGTAATTGTGGCGAACGGCTGTGGCTACATACAAGGATTTTTGGTTACCCTAGAGAATCGCCTTAGTTGGCCAGGAGAATTGAATTAAAGACATACGCTTCTTCTTCTCCCACCTAACTACGCCTCCGTTGTGGCCGCCAAAACGCGAATACAACGCTGTCTCTACAGAGAGGTCGATGAAATTTGGCAATATCGTCGGGTGGAAACCTCACGACATTTAACAAAGATCACGGCACTGTGCCAGAAGCAAGGTTTTTGCAGCCAAGCATACGGCTTCGCTACAATTACTATGTACAGTTGGTGGCATCAGGTGAGATTGGATGCGCGAACCGAATTTGAGATCTCGCATTGCTCGCCAAAGGGGGTTGCACACCAACGATCCACGGTTATCTCAGTTGACTTATCCGCTTCGCCGAGGAATTTGAGGAGGCGGCTACCCCCCTGCTCCCGCCCGAGCCACAGGAACTTGTAAGCCAATCAGACGGTCGCTCCAACTCATGGGTACTTATTAG
>Ga0307507_10011632_pt1 | contig 11051 bp, 4 predicted proteins | sample 7_EM_MG_FD_207223 | JGI IMG/M metagenome (GOLD analysis project Ga0307507, IMG submission 207223) | Populus trichocarpa ectomycorrhiza microbial communities from riparian zone in the Pacific Northwest, United States - 7_EM | ecosystem: Host-associated > Plants > Roots > Unclassified | place... | reverse complement strand
GCCTTGAACCGGTTGACCCCTAAAGCCTTAGATATGGATTGTATGCTAAAGATCTGCAGATTGGTTACGTTTTCTTATAAAATGGATTAGCTGGTATTTCTCTGGTGAGAATTGGACTCTATGTCGTCTTGCCTATTCTATATAGGTGTTGTGGGCTTTCTCTAGTGTCCTGCAGTTCTCTGCGGCTGTTGGCCTATATATAATTAGGTTTGTATTATTAATGAAGCCTATCCCCTAGGTTGCCCCTTTCTTGAAGGTATTAAGCAGGTTGCTTATAAAGAAGAGGAAGAGTATAGGCGACAGAGGTAATCCTTATGGTATTCCTGTTGCGATTGCGATAGGGGGGCTCTGGTATCTGCTAAAGACTAGTGACGTTTCTTTCTGGCCTATAAATCCTTAAATAAACTGAATGATCTATTCTGGGAAGCCCTTTGCCCTAAGGATGTATAGGAGACGCTTATGGGGTATATTATCGTAGGCGCCGCTGATATCTAGGCTAAGCATTAATACTATGAAGTCCTTTCGCATAGCCCATGCAGTTTTAATGGTAGTAGCGAGTAGTGTAAGTGCTGATAGCGTTAAGCGATTCTTTCTTGCCCCTATTTGGCTTTGTGGTAGTAGGGCGTGTTCCTCTGCTGTGTCTGCTATGCGGTCCGCTATAACCTTTTCTAAGATCTTGCTTAGGGTGTTTTCTAAGGCAATAGGGCGGTAGCTTCCTGGGATTAAGTAGTCTGCTTTGCCTTCTTTTTATAAGATAACCGTCGTCATGGATTTTCCGAGTCGCGGGTAGTAGCCTATTGTAAAGCATGCTCTGGCTACGTCTGCAAGCCAAGGTGCTATAAGTGGTCTATAGGTCTTTAGGGCTTTGTTTAGGATCCTATCTGGTCCTGGTGCTGTGTTGTTTAAGAGGCGGCTGATGGTTCTGGCCATTTCTTTAGTTGTCATGTCGCTGTCAACCCTTAGGCGAGTCACCGGTGTTTTACTGGTAATGTCGCTAAGGTCTACTAGAGCCGGTTGAGGGAAAAATCTTTCTATGAGGATCTTTGCCTTCTTGTTATTGTTGCTTGTGGCCTGTGGTTTGCCTGCTCTTTATAGGGGTGGTAGGTGTGGATCTTCTACTAGGCGTCCCGCCTTTTTCTTTGCCCATTTTGCTATGGTCTAAAGGCTCTTGTTATAGGGGAGACTCGGGTTAGTAGTGTGTTTGTTTATAAACTGTCTCTAGTTATTCCTTGCTTCTTTTCTTAGGGTATTCTTTAGCTGGTTTCTTGTGTCTTTATATTGTCTCTCGTCCTCAGAATTGTGGCTGCTTGTGTATTTCCTCCTTGCTTGTTGTTGGCCGGCTATAAGGGCCGCGTACTGTGCGGACCATGCGTGTCGCGCGTAGGGGCCTGGTTTTGAAACTGGGCAGTGCTCTTTTAGCCCGCTTTTAATTGCTGCCTGGATCCTTTCTAGTCTTTGATTAATTTTCTTGGGGGTAGCTAATAAGCCTCGCTTATTTGGTATTAGGTGGATTTCTTCTAGGTCTTGGAGTTGTTGTTTAATTGTATTAAGGAAGCTATCTACGTTAAGCTTCCTTATTGCGTATCTTTTGCCATTTGGTTGCGCCTTAATGTCCAGATCTAGTTGTATCTGGATAGGGATATGGTCTGAGGTGAGTGCCTATTCTTCTTTAAAGGAGCACCTTTTGAGTCTCTGGTATAGGTTTTTGTCCATAATTATAAGGTTAATTGTACTTTTGGCGGTGCCCCGTTGCCATGTAATTGCACCTAGGGGGGTAGCTAGCTTAAGGCCCCCGTTGTCTATAGCTCTTAGTAGGCACTCTGCCTGTTAATTGGCAGCAACATGGATGCCCCCCTACCGTGGGTGGTGGAGGTTTATGTCTCCTAGTAGGATGGACTCCGCGTGTTCAGTTTCTAGCAAGCTTATTACAGATATAATGTTCTCTGTTTATACTACCCCTTCGACCCTAGGGTTATAGATATTAATGATTTGTACTAGTCCCCTGTATGTCTGGATAGTTATAACTGCAATATCTGGGTTAACTGCCTGCTATAACTATGAGGCAAGGCTGATATTTTTGCTGATTATAAAGTATACGCGTATGGCTGCTTTTGGTTTATACAGGAGCTGGAATCCTTGGGGGCAGTATATTAATTGTGTGTAGGTATTGTAGTACGGCTCTTATATGGCAAGAATATGGTGTTTCTCTAGGTCTAGACTGTCTAGTAGGGGCCTTGCTAGACGGTGGTTCGTATTGCCGCAGTTATACTGTATAATAGTTAAGTGGCGGACCCCTAGCGGGGGTCCTTCGCCTCTCCTTTGCTCCTTGCTTCTTCCGTTTCTACTTTCTCTAAAATGTTTAGAACTTCCGTTTCCTGTGTTTGCTCCCTGGCCATTACTTATTTTGTGTGGAGCTTTCTATTTCTGTGTCTTGTGTTTCTACTAGCCTTTCTAAATCTGAGTCTGTTATTGCCTCTGGTTCTTCCCCTGTTCTTGCCGGTTGGCTATATGCCCCTTGTGAGCCAGCTGCGTGTGTTATGTTTGCCGTGTTAAATCTAATTTTTGATTGTCCCGGCCTTGAACTTGCTGTAGCCGTCTATAGGGGTCTTCCTACTGGGCGTCCTCTCCCTTGTGTCCTATGTGTCCCTTGTGTCCCTATTCGGTCTGGTGATATCGCGCGGCGTCGCTTTTGGCCTGTTGAGGCTTGGGATGGCTGGCTTAGCCCCCTAGTGTTAAAGGTAGGAAACGCTGGAAAGACACCTGCGTCCCCCTGGCTTATCGCCTGTTGTTTCCATTTGTATAACCTGGCGTGCAGTTGTTCCCGCAGCTGTTAAGCCCTTTCCTTCCGTCTCCTATATTTAATGCAGTCTTCTCTCTCCCACGCCTTATGTGTGCTTTGGTGACAGTTCGCGCATTTTATTTAGTCTTAATTTGTACATTATCTTGTATTATGGGGGCCTGTATAGTGGCCGCAGCATACCTGTGCTGTGTATGTGGATTGGGTGTGTCCCTATTGTGCGTAGCAATAATATCGTTCTAGGCGTAGTCTGTGGTTATAGAGCCTTGTGTTGTATATAAGGCCATTTATAATTATTCCTTTTTGGATAAGGAGTTTTTGCATTTCTGGTGTATATATGCTGATAATAAGGGAGCTATGCGTTTGTCTATTGTCTCCCTGGCGAGTCTCTGGCGCCCCTTGTGTCCTCTTATTATTTTTATTGTATGCTTGGTTTGTATTTTCCTGTTAAAGCTATTGGATCTGGGTAATTACAAGTCCTGGTATAAGGCGTTCCGTTTGTTTTACTATCTCCTATATAGTTGCTGTATTGTCCGCCTGGCGTCCCCTTTCTACCCTAAGGCTTATGGGAACCGATAGGACTTCAACTGGGTGATCTTTACGAAGCACTTTTATGCCAATATGCTCTCCTAGCCTGTCCCCTGCCCTTATAGCCCGTTCCTTTGCCTGTTAGTCCTTTAGGGTGACTCTAATGTCTCCACTCCTAAGGTGTTGGACTGCGACGGTGTTGTGGACCTCCTTGCGAATCTCTGTAAGAACTTCTGTTTCTGATTGTCCCCTAAGTTTCTCTGCCTTTTCTGTATTTGGTTGTATTGTGATTGTATGCCCGGTTGTTGTTTTTAGGGGGGTAGGTTCCCTGTGCTATAGGAGCGCAGCTACGGCGGCCTAGGTGCGGTTCGCCTGTGGGGGGGAGTTTTGTTTATCTTTGATTTTGTTTAGCCGTTGGAGGATTTGATTGAGGGTTTGCTGGAGGGGCGCCTAAGGTTTGCTAGACTGGAGCCATTCTACTAGCTGTATTAGTTTGTAATGGCTAACAGATGCTCCCCCACAGTTCCGGATACTAGACGTGTCTAATAGGCTTTGTATTTTGTTAGATGCCTTTTTAATTGGGGTATTTCCGCTTTCTGGTGTGGTATTCGCCCGTTCTTATTGTTGTTGTGGGGGGCTATTGTTGGGTATAGGTCTGGCGGTTGCACGCAACTGCGTACTACCGTCGTTCCACCTGTGCCTCCCCTGTGATGCATGCATCTTAGGGGATTATTAGGGTGTTTTTCAGGGTTCTTTTGGTTGGTTTGGTCTTTTTGGGCTGGGTGCAGCAAGAGCTCCAAAAGTCTTCTTTTCTAATTATCTAATTAATAGTATAGAATAAGAGTTATAGGTAAGTAGAAGATAGAATAAGCTTTATATATAAAGGACAAATGCTTTTTAACTTCTTCTATTTAGAGACTAATTACTAGTTCTTCTCTAAAGGAGAACCAGCTCCCTATATAATCCTTTTAAGACACTAGTAAAACCCCTTACCCCTTATTTATCTAACTATATCTCCTTTAGGATATTAGTAAGATATTAGTAAAACCTTTATCTATCTTATCTAATATATACCTTTTAGGAGCGCCTGTTACAAGCAGTTAAATACTAGTACTTAGTTATAAATGCCGCATTTGGCGGCTAAATGCTAGTACTTAGTAATAAATGCTAGAAAATGCTAGGAAATACTAAAATGGCTAAAAAGTAAAATTAAATGCTAGTAAATTTTTTTCTAATATCCGTAAGATATTCCTAAGCTATCCAGTATAGAGCTACCCTATTTTTTAGTATAAGGCGTATAAAGCCTTTATATAGGAGCTAAAGCCCTGCCTATAAAAAAGGGGAGCCTAAACTACATCGGGAAAATATTCGTAGGCTAGGTTTCAAGTCGACTTTGCTAAGCGCGTTTCGCGTAATTGACATGCAATTTAACTAACTTAACACGTAATTGACCAACTTAATACGTAATTAACTAACTTAACACATTTAAAAATTAAATAATATGTAGTTAACCAACTTAACATATTTAAAAGTTAAACGACATGTAATTAACCTACAATTGACCAATTTAATATATTTATAAGTTAAATAATACGCAGTTAACCAACTTGATATATTTATAAGTTAAATAATACGCTGTTAACCAATTTAATATAATTAAAAGTTAAACAACACGCAATTAACCTGTAATTGACCAATTTGACATATTTAAAAGTTAAATAATACGCAGTTAACTAACTTATACATTCCTTAATATGCAATTGAGGTAATGTAATATATTATTTAAGTTATATGCTAATTACAAGAAGCTCTGCACGAAGCTCTGCACGAAGCTCTGCGACAGAGGCTCTACACGAAGCTCTGCACGAAGCTCTGCGACAGAGGCTCTACACGAAGCTCTGCACGAAGCTCTGCGACAGAGGCTCTACACGAAGCTCTATACGAAGCTCTACACGAAGCTCTACACGAAGCTCTACACGAAGCTCTACACGAAGCTCTACGTATAGAGGCTCTGCACGAGGCTCTGTGCGAAGCTCTGCGTATGGAGGCTCTACACGAAGCTCTGTATCTGTTAGATAATCTGTATTCTCTATAAGGCACAGGTTACGTGCACAGGTTATGTGCACTGTAAAATCTCTTCGTAGCTTAAAGCCCTTAGGGGCCCAGACAATTAATCAACCTATTTTATTAATTTGCAGCCACCTTATTTTTTACCCTTCCTTACATCCTCCCTAACTTAGGAGGCACTGGAACGGCAGCTAGTAGAGGACTGTTGCCAGAACCAGACGACCGTCGCCAGAACTAGATGACCGTCGCCAGAATTAGACGACCGTCGCCAGAACCAGACGACCGTCGCCAGGACCAGATGACCGTCGCCAGAACTAGACGACCGTTGCCAGAACCAGATGACGACCGTTCGAACGACCAGCCAGCAAACACCACGAACGATTTAATCAATTGATCGATCGAATTGAACCAGAGCTTCAATATTGGCCCGTCACCGAATCGAATCAAGACCTCCTAGGGAGGCACCCTAGACGACTACCGTTCGAATGTACAGCCAGCAAACGCCATAGAGAACGATTCGAATCAATAAGAGCCTTCGATCAGGCCGACTCCTTCCCCAAATTAAACCAGACACTGACGCAGGCAGGCAGGCAGGCAGGCAGGCAGGTAGGTAGGTAGGTAGGTAGGTAGGTAGGAGAGGACCGTCGTCAGAACCAGAGACCGTCGCCAGAACCAGACCACCGTCGCTAGAACTAGACGACCGCACCCTAGACGACCACCGTTTAAATATACAGCCAGCGAACGGCTATAGAGAACGATTCGAATAAATCAGAGCCTTTAATCGGGCCGACCCCTCCCCCAAATTGAATCTGACACTGATATAGGTAGGCAGGCAGGCAGGTAGGTAGGCAGGCAGGTAGATAGGCAAGTAGGTAGGGTAGGTAGGTAGGTAGGTAGGCAGGCAGGTAAATAGGCAGGCAGGTAGGTAGGTAAGTTAGTAGATAGGTAGAAGAGAACCGTCACCATATTATATTAAATTATCTAAAATAATAATATTTATTTTGCTAGCCTTATAGATAGCCTTAAAGTAGCCTTTATTTATCTAAAATATACTATTGGTATAAAAGAGGTAGATGGCTCCAAATACTTTGCTAAATGCGCAGGCTGCGCGCAGGCTGCGTGTTAAAAAAACACGATATAGGCTAGGCGGTCGGGTTGCCAAATGCCCTCAACTGCGCGCCAATTGCGTCAACCACTAACCATTGAGGCCATTTAGTGGGGACCATATTTTGCCGATGCAGCTATTAATTCTCTACTAGGCTATACTACTCCTTACTAACTAATTAAAGGCTTTATACGCTAAAAATAAGTAGACAGCTAGCAAGGTTAAGGGCTTATTAGACTATCTAAATAAGTCCTAAGGAGCCTAGTCTTTATAGCTTTAACTACTAATATCCAAAGGCCTTATTTTTTAACTAAAACCCCCTTTAGCTACAGTAATAGTATACCAGTCTACTAACCCCCTATATCCGCCTATAGAAGCGGCCCCTTTAGCTCTATCTATTACAGAATTTAGTAGATATATGTCTGCTTAGGTAAGCGCTATAGGCTCTCCTTCCTATATAGCCTTACCGCTACTACTACTACAGCTGCTACTGCTACTACTACTACTACCGCCGTAGCTAGAGCCGTAGTCTTAGCTAGAGCCTAGGTCCAGATCTCCTCCTATATACTATATAAGTCATACAGTAAACTCTATATAGGCCCTTTAGCGTAAGTGGACTAAAGGGCTAGGGGGTAATCCTTCTATAGTAGCGCTAAATTCTAAATAGGGTAGTAGATGGCGGGCTAGCTGGTAGAAGGAGATTTAATAGTACTCCTTATAGCTTAAGGTTATTAAGGAGATTAAGCGGGTCGCGTAGGCCTAGAAGGTTAGTAAGGAGGCGGCTATATAGTAGGTTAATCTACGATAGAAGTAGATATAGTGCTTACTAAATTAGCTTTATAAATGGCTTTAGGCAGGTAAAAAAGCTTTAAAATAATTATATATATTATCTATATCTAAATTCTAATAAGTTTATTAAAGCCTTTATCTATATCCCCCTAGGAGCTTATTTTAGTACAATATAAGTTTAATAGGGTGCTTTAGGGTGCTTTATAATAGTAGCGCGCAACTTAAAACACAAACAACTCCATTAACCTATAGCCGATTCTTGCCATTTTAGTACAAGCAGAAAGCGCTTAGCAGGCTCTATATATAGGGCTTAACGGGTATTAAAAAAGCAGCGTCACTAGCAATTAAAATTCGACTATAGATATAGGGCAACCTCTATAGTCACTAAACGCATAGACCCCCTCGCCTATGTAATTATAACTTAGCCGTGGATTCAGCCATACAAATGTAACTGTGCATATACTATTAGTCTAAGGGCCTTTTCTAGACTTTATTAAGCGACGCGACTTATTTTATATATAGAGCAGTTACCTTCTTTAACGAAATTAATCTACACCCCTATAGCAGCTATTTTCTTAGAAATATAGTTAAATTAATCCGTAGAACCAGCTCTATAATTAATCAACTTTTAGGCCTTATATATACACCCATTGCGACGTTTATTACGATGTCCAGTGCGACATCTATTACGATATCCGTTGCGGCGTCACGTTGTCTAAATTTGTATGGGGATATATATAATCTTTAACAAAATTAATAAAGCTACCCATGTAAGGCCTAGGGCTGCATATAGGCTTAAAATAATCATAAGAACTGGCTCTATAATCTATTAATTTTTAGGCCTTATATATATACCCGTTATAACGTTATAGCTATTTCTACAATCCTTAATAACATATTTTTTTTTTTGCCGAAAATGATCTTGACTTTAGGCAGTTGTGGGCTAATTTAGACCCAATATTTATAAAATATTAGGTTATCTCTCTAATCGATCAATTTTTGGTAGTATTTTAAGCTATTGTAGTTAAGCAATTCAACTACAAGTATAGGGAAAATTGTAGGAAATGTCGGAAAATGTAATAAACCTTAGAAATGTCCCTTAGACCACATTTTCAATTTTACATAAAGCGGATATAAAATTATTCTAAATATGTGGTCTAAGCTTGCTGAGGTAAGGTAAGTATAGACAATTAGGTATAATAGGCAGGCATAGATAGGTAGGCACAAACAAGTAGGACAGTTAGATAGGTTAGATAGGTAGGACAGGTAGGATAGGTAGGATAAGTAGAATAGGTAGGATAGGTAGGATAGATAGGATAAGTAGGATAGGTAGAATAGGCAGAATAGGTAGGATAGGTAGAATAGGTAGGCCAGGCAGGTAGGTAGGTAGGTAGGCACTAGGCCTAGTTAGGAAATTAGTATATAACTAGCAGTTTATTAGGAACGCCACTAATTAACAATTTAGAGCCTCTATAAGAGATATCCCTTATAGCTACTATTAATTTTAAATTTTAAATTTTAAATTTTAAATTTTATTATTTATTTTATAATTATAAATATTATAGCTATAGGAAATATTATATAAAACGTATAAAATGTGCTAATATTGCTAATATGGTCTTAGGCTAGCGTAAAGAAGTATATATAAGCAGATTAGTAGATCTAGCTAAAATAACCCTAGGCTAGCCCTAGGCTAGCCCCTAGCTAGCCCCTACTACTCTCCTATTTTCCTAACGCCTATACTTTAGCCTTATACTATACTGGTATAGCGCTATATATACTTTATAGGTAGGTTATAGGTTACTTATATATAGCTAGATTTATAGACGGCAAGGCTATATACTTATTAGATCTGCCGCTAACCTATACTTTAGCCTTATATATTATTTATATAGTATATACATGGAATAGTGTATAAGTTATTAGTATAGGTTACTACTAGTAGGTTATTAATAGGTTTTTATTAAGGCTGGTACTTAATAAGGTATAGCGGAGGTGTAAAGGAATTAGATGCGTATATTAAGATATATAAATAAGATAATTATAATTAATGATACTATTTTATAGGTAGATTTTGGTGGATTTTATACTCGCTTAGCTTATGTAACCAATATATATAACTACCTATAACTAGTTAGTTATAGACAACGACTAACACACCCCTTTATATTTAACTAACTTAATACTCTAAATAGGCTTAATTAATCTTAATAACCTTTAACCTTAGCTGCTCTATAAACTTCGCATAACTTATAGCCGAAAGAGGTTTAGTTAGACTATCAGCTACTGTCTCTAAACTTATAATATACTATAGATTAACTATTCCCTAAGACGGACTTCCGCGTTAACTTATTACCTGCAAAATCCGCATTATAATATCCGTAAAGGAGTGTCTTTAGATCACCTATATACCCCTAGTATTTAATTCTTAGAAGTTTCGTGCCTTATAGGTATTAAAGTATCCAATCTATAGCTTTTATATACTGCGAAGAGGGGTTTAATAAGAATTGTGATAGTATAGAGACTTTATATACGATATCCGGTCTAGTTTAGATTGCTAGATATATTAGGGAGCCGGTCTTTAATCTATAAAGCTTAGTATCTTTAACCGTTGCCTATCTATTAAAGGGTACCATAAATTTAGTAGCTCTAGCTACTATTAGTGTATTAACTGAATAATAATTCTCTATGCTATATTATTTAAGGATCTTACTAATATATGTATTCTGGCATAGGGTAATTATCCCTTCCTTCCTATTTTAAGTTATTCTTACCCCTATAAAGTATTCTATAGGGCCTAAGTCCTCTATTTTAAATCTTCTTATTAGACTTTTCTTTAGAGCCTTAATCTTGGCCTTATCTTTGCCGATAATTAATATATTGTTAATATATATAATAATTAGAATTCCTGTTGACCTATTAATATATATATATTAGTTACTAGTGTATGCTTTAAACCCTACTTACTAAAGTATAGAGGCTAATTCCTTCTGCTATAGTTAAGGTGCCTATTTTAGACTATATAGTGCTTTTAGGAGCTTGTATGCCTATTTAGGTGCATCCTTTAAGATCTCCTTATTAATTTCCTAGTTAGGTGGTACTTCTATATAGATATCTATATTAGTGGTTAAGTTTAGGAAGGCTCCAACTATATCTATCTACTTAATTTTTAAGTTAAATAGAGCTATAAGGGCGACTACCAGCTTCTATATAATACTCTTACATACTCCTACAAATGTTTAGTTAAAGTCCTTTCCGTACTACTACCTAAACCCTTTAATAACCTATCTCGCCTTCTGCTTTAGGATCTTGCCGTCTCTATCCCTTTTTATCTTTAGGATAAGCTTTCCTAGCAGTACCTTAATACCCTTTAGCAGCTTTAATTGTCTTAGAAGCTTTTAGGTTCCTTTATAAACTAGGCCTTAATACTCCTTCTTAATTGCCTTCCTCCATTTTAGCTAATTAGGTCTTGTTTTTACCTCCTTAATTATCTTAGGGTTATTATAGATTGATAATATTAGGCTAGCTGTATATACAGTATAAAATACTATATTTAATTTAGAGTTAAAGCTTAATTTTAGCTTTGATTATTAAGTGGCTTATTAAGTCTCTCTACTAAGCTCTAGGTTTAGAATACGGACCTTATTCTTTAAACCTCTAAGTTAACCCCTTAACTTAGGTGCCGTTTTGGTTTTAACTCTCTCCTAAGTAGTCTTTAGCATTAATTTAGTATTATATTCTAATTTAGGTTTAATATTAGAGTTA
>Ga0307507_10011631_pt1 | contig 11053 bp, 4 predicted proteins | sample 7_EM_MG_FD_207223 | JGI IMG/M metagenome (GOLD analysis project Ga0307507, IMG submission 207223) | Populus trichocarpa ectomycorrhiza microbial communities from riparian zone in the Pacific Northwest, United States - 7_EM | ecosystem: Host-associated > Plants > Roots > Unclassified | place... | reverse complement strand
ATATGTTATAGGATCTGGAGATATGGTAGTCATTTTACTCTAATTTCTAAACTTTATTTCCATAGAGTTGGAGAGTTAAAAAATTCGCACCTTGAGCGGTGCGAATTGTGTTACAGTCCATGGGATACCAGCGCGGGATTGCTGCGCCGTAGGCTGAGGACTGGAAACAGGTTTCTTCTCATAAAGGACGAGGTTGCTGATACTCTCTATATATGTTCAGCCATTAGGCACTTTCTTTTGATTTACCCTAAATTACTTAACCTCGTCCGGGTTGAAGTTACTAAAAATACTACTCCCTTCTCGCCTACACGCGACCCTATTGAAAACATCTACCAGCCCGAGTGATAGCCTGTGATTGCTCTTGAGCACTTTGACCCGGAATGGAGGAGCGGGAAGGGGAGGGAAAATGGCTGGTATTTTTTTCTTTTTCTTTTTCGCTGCTAGCCACAGAGAAATTCTGTCAGCCGCATTCAGACTTCCCCCTGCACCTGAAGTATCATACCGTAGACCACTTGCCCTAACAGAACGGTGTGGATCGTCCTTGGGCCAGAATGCAATCACAACCCTACTCAAGGTTCAACAACAGCCAGTCGCCCCACCATAGAGGACACAATTGAGGGCCCATTCTATTTTGGCCCTTTCAATAGTGTTAGGTATTAGGTTAGTAGTAGGTACGTGTGGCTATCCTCATAGGTGTTAGGGTTGTGTAGTAGGGTTGAGTGATCTAGTAGCGGGGCTCGGCAGTCATGTATTTCCTTATAGCCTTGGTCATAGCTAGGAAATACATTAAGTCATTCTTCCACCACCACCATAGGTTCAACAAACAGAATCCCAACTCTATTATAATACAACACCTCATTGGATTTTTTAATATGTGTTATGAGAATCCTTAGGGAGCCTAGTATACAGGTAAGTTTCTATTCCTTTCATTTCTAACAGGAAGTTTAAATACCTAAAAGTCCTCCATAACCATTTGAGTAGGATTACTGGTCTTCTTTGAAATTATATGCTCTAGGTATTGCTAATAACAGTACAGAATAATATCATATACTATGCACACTGAAAGCTAGCAAAGTAAAGGTGCTAGTATAGAGCAGGTAGTATTACTGTTTTATTATTTCTCTTCTCAATCAATAATCAGAAGCCTGATGTTTATCTTTAAGCAGATAACTGTTGTAGGCAAAATAAGAATAAAACTATACAATTGCATTTATATTGAATCCAAGGGGTTTTCACAGATTGAGAAAGAGGATTTGTTTCATATTTTGGTTACTTAAAAGTGTTCAAAATTTTCAATTCTTTTACATTAATGCTCACACCTCAGGAATCATTCAAGCTTAATGGCTTTCAGATTTGTAATAACTTGAAAGTAAGTTTGATCTTGGTAAGAAAGTGTTTTCTTCAAATTATTTCTTGTGATTTCTTGAATACTAATTCTTGACAGTGAACGAAATCCAGAAAAGAAACATTATTTTTAATACAAAGGTTGATTATATATTCACAGGAAATACAGGAAATAGAATCTCCTATTACTAACAAGTTATTGAGAAAATTTATATTCACTATAAATACAGTACTTTGAGAGGATAATTTAAGTTTTAGGAAACCTAAAATAACTTATTATAATCCAACCGTACTTTTTTGACCACATTCATGCAAAGACTAGCCTAGCTCATAAAATATACCTGATAATTGAGTATAGTTATCTTACTATTAAACTATAATAAGGGCTACATAGTTCCTTACCAGCATATTACCATATATATGAAATTGCTATGGTCAAATGGATTGAAAAAATCACTATTATGAAGTCAGTCTTGAACAACTATCCTAGTACTATACTTACTAGATTCTAAATATAGAAACTAGCACTAACTTGTTTTTTACCAAACATTTTACTATAAAATCAATTTAAACTTCCAATAATACTATATCAGTCTGGAGTTATTATTTTAGAACTACTCATCAGTACTACCAGAATAATGAATCTGAGTATATGATTAGAGAAGTAGTTTTTGGAATGGCTTCCTAATAGAAATTGCTTATATAACTTCATTTGTGTTAGCTAATAAGAATTGATATAGCCAGATGGACTTTGGAAAATGTTAAAATTCTTCTGAAGAGTCCAAAATATGAAGACAATTTATAACCAGATATCTTAGGAAATTGATATTACCAGGATAGTGCTCAACAACTCTATCTTGCAATATTTGACAAAAGCACTTTAACTTTAACTCTTCAAATACATAGTAGTACTTGTATTCTTATTGATATTTGGTATTTTAGTAGCCACTATTTAGTAGTCAGCTATCCACATTTACTATAGGTAGATGAACTTATTTAATAAATAAAAGTAATAAGATAGAACTAGGTTTGTATGCTGCAAGATGGATTGTTCGTTCATATTCTCTGAAAATTATATTATAATAATCCACATACTACATATTTAACCCTCTATGAGCTAATAGTCTGCTTGAAGATATAATATTATAAGAATATAGGTTTAAAGACCTATATTAGAGGCTATTGTAATTCTTAAGACAAATTCATAATATGTCAAATGATTTTTTATAACATTTTTGACTAATATTTAGACTATTTGTAACTAATACTATGACAAGCTGGTAGTTATATTTTATAGTTTGTATGAAGATATTGTTTGACACTTAATAGATATTTTATAACATTTCAAGGATATTAACAAACATGTAACAAAAGAAAATATAAGATGACATATAAGAGATTCTTTCTTAATTGAACTTTAATTGATACAACTCTGAAGATGGAAAGAAAACTAACAATCTGGGGTTGAAAGTATACTGATACTAACTTTATAGTCTTTGCTAGTACAACATTAATAAATTTCTTGCTTATTGAAATTTCTGAATAGTAAAACTTATGCAAATAAATTTCGATAAAGTTATATCTCTCCAAATTTAAGTCAGAAATAGCAAATGGGCTAAGAGACAGAATATACTATTTTGTACTTTGTTTGAAAATAGAAAGCTAAGAGTCTTTTAATTTTTCAAGAAAAGGATAAAGAACAACCAAGAGTATACTGTTAAAAAAATATATATAATGAGAAAATAAAAAGATAGAATTTTCAAATAAAAATGAATTGAGAATTTTCAGCATGCTGATATATGTTTATTTGTAGAATTAATTAAACAACTCCTGATACCTGCCCAGTTTGCAGGCTCTTAATTCCTAGTATCAGATGTTACTAAAATTCCTCTAACCAATGAGACTTTACACATCTTATAATCAAATAATATTATACCTGTAATAATCTCAGTAGACAGCATACGACATTTGCAGTCACATAATATTTTAGTAAAGAAATGTTTCAAAAATATTCTCATAATATTCCTGAAAACCTACTTAACACCTAGAATGTCACATATCTGCATAATTTACTAGTTAGAGAAGTAGATAAGGTACAAAATTTATATTTTAACTCCCAGAAGAGATATCCTATTAGCCAAATACTATATGCTGCATGTAGTTTTTCTCCTCAATATTTATTATTATAACATGCCAATATGCCAATAAATTATACTGGAAACATATCACTCTAAGTTTATAGGATCCAAGAAATTATCTATTAGGTTATTAAAATCTTATATACATTTCAATTTTTACATAACCTATAAAACAAGGAGTCTTATAACTCTTATTTAAAACAATAACTCTTAAAAGCCACTACATAAAGAAATACGTTTTTTATTATGAAATAAAACATGAATAATATTATTCTTATTCTCTATAAGTAGTATTATCACCATTCATTTAAATAATCAAATATATATCTAGTATAATATTCTATTAACGTAACTCACTGGGAAGTGACACACATGACAATCATGGCAACCATATTCAAAAAAGGTAACAACTCAATCAATTCTTAACCAAATTAGCCTAAACAAGATGATTTCAATTGAGAAAATATAGGAGAGCTAGTTCATGCCAGAAAAGTAAAAAAAGAAAATCTCCCACTAAATAATATCAGAAAAAAGAGAGAAAAGCTGTTCTAAAGTATTAAGAAAGAAAAGAGATCAAACTATGATAAATAAGCATGCCTGAGTATTTATAAAGCAAATATATAAAATCTCCTATTAGTAAAGATAATATAGAAAATAATAGTTGGCAGGTATTTAGGCCAAAAGTGTATAGAAATCATTAGGGAAAATAATAATTTGGTAGCTGTGCTTTATAAATTTTAATAAGACTCTCAAAAGTGGAGATAGAAAACAATAAAGATAAGAAGTGGAATATAGATATGACCAAAGGTCAGGGTACTCAGGGTATGTAGTTTAGCCACAACTTTGTATATTATAGTACTAAGAGTGCTACTGTTATTCATTTTTGAATAAATTCTATTAGAGTAAGAATGTTTTCAAAATCTGACAACAGTTAGTTTCTAATAGACTATTAAATGCTTGTACTTTGTTAGAGAATATATCCCTATATAGTAGAAAACAGTAACAGTGAAATAGTAGCAATTTTAGTAGTGAATTCTAGCTAATGAAAGGCTTATTAGTACTATTACTCAGATTTCAACTAACTTTCATATAACTGTGTATAATATTATTTGTTTGTTGGAGTTGCTTGAGAAGTACTAGTAGAAAGTATATTAGTGAAACTAGGGTAGAAAATAGTAATATAGTCTTGGGTTTGAATCATGGATAACAGAGCTAAGATTGATAGAATATATATATTAGAACATCAGAAAATTGGTAAAAGAGTACAGAAAGTGTAAGAATCTAGCTATTTTATTACAGTTGAACTTTTGAGAACAAGGAATATCTACTAATATATGACTAGTCAAAGGCAGAGTACTGTTAAAGAGATTTGGATTATTAAATAACATTTTATTTTTTATAATTACCTGAATTTTAGCTTACAATTTAACTAAACCTTGAAGTACTTGATACCTTGTAATAGATTCACTATATATAAAGATTTTTTTTACCAGGAATAGTAAACAAGTATTCTGTAACTAGGCTGATATAATTTGCAGTATATTAGCAATTAATTGTTGCACAATTAGCTATAAATCTTCTGTAAAGTAATGGATTAAAAATGCTATAATAACTGTCTATTGACTACTAAAATATAATAAATCCTGACCAGTTCAGATACCCTGAGCTCACTGACCTTGGGCCTCATCTATATCTCACTTCCCATCTTCATAGTAATCTATCTCTACTTCTGAGAGTCTTATTAAAATTTATATAGTATAGCTATCAAATTCTTATTTTCCCTAATGATTTCCATCCACTCTGGGCCTAAATACCTGCCAGGTATTATTTCCTATATTATCTCTACTAAAAGGAGATCCCCCTCCATCTGCTTTGTGAATACTCTGACATGCTTATTTTCCATAGTTTGATCTCGTTTCTTTCTTAATACTTTAGAACAGTTTTTCTCTCGTTTTTCTGGTATTATTTAGTGGGAGACTTTCTTTTTTTACTTTTCTGGTATGGACTGGCTCTCCTATATTTTCTCAATTGAAATCATCTTGTTTGGGCCAATTTGGTTAAGAATTGATTGAGTTGTTGCCTTTTTTGAACATGGTTGTATTACAATCCTCTCCTCTTCCGGGTGATACTTGCAGCAGGTAACCGATAGTCTCCTAACGATCACTTTTTCTTAGCCCAATAGCTGTTGCGATAGCCAAGTCCGTTGACTCCTATCTAGCAATGTCGATCGCTAGACTCATATAAGACAGTCGTGTCTTGGTTTCCCAGAAGCGTGATAGATAAAGATCTTTGTATTGAAAGTATGGTATATGAAAGAACTTAGATGGTTGCGTGAAGAACCCAAATCTCATGCCCCAAGGGTGCTCTTATATAGGGGTTCTTCCCTCAACCCTGACCCTGTGTGACTCATACTCTCGCGTCACGCGACTCATGACTCATAGTGAGTCATAGTGTGAGATCCATCAGCTGACTCGTTTGAGTCAGCTGCGCCCTATCTCGCAACCAATAAAAACCCATAAAACAAGTCATGTGCCCTAACGGGGTCACATGGGTAAAACCCATGACTCATAACTATGAGTCATGTGCGAAATACATAAACCACATGACCACAATCGTGCGTCATGTCAAATATCAACCAATTGCAATAAACCAATGACACGCTTTTGCGTTGTCATGTAAAATCCTATGAGTCAATTGATCTCATAGTGTGAAAGATAACAAACCGATGACTAATAACTATTAGTCATGTGAGAGTCTGCCTTGCTTAGTCACCGTTTGTGACATTAGCTTCCTTCCCCCTCTTGCATCGGTCCCACGATGCTAAACTACTTCTTTCCAAAGCGTGGCTCTGATTTGGCGCATCCTCTGTTTAACTCGATTGTATGCTTGCTGGAGTTTTTCCTTCTCCTTGTCGAGTCGTTCGAGGTCGTTGTCTTTTGCCACAATGATGTGGACGGCGCTATCGAGTTGGCTTCGGAGGTCCGAGATTGTCCTTTCCCGAGCTTCCACGTCCGGAATGGTTTTTTCGCTCCCCTCTCCCTCCAGCCGTGTCCTCACGGCTCTTCTCTTCTTGTGTTCCCTTCTGTCATTGGTTGACAGTTCCCCTTTTTCTCCTACTTGTCATGGGTAATATCCCGTGTCCACCTTTTCCCATCGGTGTTCGTTGCAATTGTGGTTGAAACAATGCTCCCAGCTCGTGATTTCGTTATGAGCCCTTCTGGCTCTCCTCCGACGGGGTTGTTGTGGGACCCAGTCCTCTCCTGGCTTTGCTTCCATCTCCTGTTGCCAGTCGTGGTCGTGGGCGACACTTGGTTTTCCTAATCTCCTGGTGAATTGTGGGTACCAGTCCGACTCTTGTTTTTCGCCGAGATGGATCTGACATCCATCATCGACGCAATCCGTCCAGTTCATGGAGGCATGTGCCACCTCCCTCTTTGGTGAGCCTGAGTATTCTGGGCTACTGGGGGTAACGTTGTGGGCGACGCGCTGGACGTCGCTCTCTGGTGTGTGCGACCGTTGTTCTTGTTTGACGACGGGGGCAGGTGTGGATGACCATCTGTTGATCCTGACCTGTATCCACTCCGGGCTTTCTTGGATAGCGCCGGTGGAATCGTTTGATTGCGTGTTCTGCATTGTTGAAGTTTTCTGCGAGGTACTAGACTTTATCGTGTTCCGGTGAAGAGCCTTTCCACTTAGCTCGGTATTGGAGCTTATTGTAGTGGAGTCGAGAGTCGATGATTTCGTCGAGTTCGTATTCGTCTTCTCCTTCTATCTGAATAGGAGGAGGGGGTTCTCTGATCTGTGAGGGGAATTGGTTGTGTTGGTAAGGTTCGAGGAGAGAGATGTGGAATGTGTTGTGTATGGCCATTGAGGTGGGTAAGGCCAGCTTATATACGCTTGTCCCAATCTTGGCCAAGATTTTGAATAGTCCGATTTTCTTGTAGTTCAGTTTCTTTCATGGTCTCGTGGTCTTGATATTGCGTGGCAACAACCATACCATCTCTCCTGATTGTAGGTTCGGATCGGGTTTTCTGTGTCGATCGTAATATTCTTTTTGTCGGAATTGCACGGCCACCATCTCATTTCTTAATAACTCATGTAACTGCGTCATTTCTTCTGGCTTCGTTTGCTTTCCTTGAATCAGATGACCGATCATCTCGTATTCAGGGTTGATTCCGTAATTGGCAAAGAAGGGTGTGCTCTTGATGGTCTCCTGATATCCGTTGTTGTATGCAAATTCTGCCAGTGGTAGGTAACCACACCAATCATCTTGTTGATAGTTGATGTAGGCTCGGAGGTACTGTTCCAATATGGCGTTGGTCCGTTCAGTCCCGTCCGTCTGTTTGTGGATGGAAGGCCGTACTGAGCCTTCGTTCGATTCCTATTTCCCTGTGGTTTCTTTCCATAGGTCGGAGGTGAATAGTGTCCCCCTGTCGGTGATGATGTTGTGTGGTAGTCCGTGGAGCCTGACTATTTCTTTCATGAAGAGATTGGCGAACTGCCAGGCGTCTTGGTCTTTCGAGCATGGAATGAAATGGCTCATTTTGGTCAGCCGATCGATGACCACCAGTATGGTGTCATATCCTTCTGCTTTCGGCAGGTCCGTAATGAAGTCCATAGTTATTGATTTCCATGGTCGATCGGGGGCCTCGTTTGACTGCAGCAATCCGTAGGCTGCATGTCGGACCACTTTGGTCTTTTGACATGTGTCCCAATTCTTTATGAATCGTTTGATATCTTCTCTTATCTTTGGCCAATAATATCTTTGGCTGATGAGCGCGGTGGTTTTTGCCGTTCCACTATGTCTCGCTTGTGGGGATTCGTGATGTTTTGTGATAAAAGTGGTTCGTATCCCTTCGTCTTTTGGTATCCAAATCTTTCCTTGGTGCCATAAGAGGTCGTCCTTCCATTCGCATAGCCCTAGTGCTATTCCCTTCATTTCTGTCTTCCCTTCGTCCAGGTTGCTTTTGATATCCTGGATTTCGTTGTCGTTTTTACTGGCTTTCTGTATTTCTCCTTCGTCCTTGTCTCGGAATTCAGTTGTTTCCAATATGTCGAGCCTGATGTCTTCTGTCTCGGAGATGTTTCAGTATCGATCCTTTGGGAGTAGGATTCCCACGTTTCGAGTGAGTCTCTGGTCTTCTGCCGTGGGTAGGTCCCCCTCCCTTCCTGTGAGGGCGTCTGGTTTTCCCCCCTCCTTTCCTGGTCGATATTCGATTTTGAAGTTGTATTGACTCTACTCTTGCATCCATCGTGCCTGTCGTTCGTTTAGTTTCTTCGTCGTCCTGAAGGTGACTAGGTTATTCTGGTCTGTGAGGACCGGTATCGGTTTGGGGTTTCCTCTCGTGTATCTTTTCCATTCGTGGAATGCTTGAACTATCGCAAGGAGTGCCTTATCGTGTATGTCGTAGTTGCATTCGGCATCCGACATTGTCTTGGATCGGTACGCCACTGGTCTCCATTTTCCGTCCTGGCATTGTTGTGACAGTATACCAGAGCAGACGTATTTTGAGGGGTCTGTTTCGATTTTGGTCGGTGTGAGGGGGTTGAAGTAGACTAGTACTGGTGCTGTGGTGAGTTTTGTCCTTAATTCGTCGAACGCTTGCTGTTCTTTGTCTCCCCATTCCCATTTGCCAATGCGTTCCTTCCTTGTTTTATCATATGGTGGTTTGGCTGTTTGGCTGAAACCTTCTATAAATCGTTGATAGAAGTTGCAGAACCCCAGGAAGCATTGGATTTCTTTGATTTTCTTGGGTGTTGTCCAGTCCCAGATGGCTTGTGTCTTAACTGGATCAGTCTTGATCCCTTCTTGTCCAATGATAAATCCTAGGTATTCTGTCTCGTTCTGGTGGAACTCGCATTTGGATGGTTTGACCATCATTCCTGATTTTCGTATTGCCTCCAGGATATTGCTGACGTCTTTTCGGTGTTGTTGTAGGGTATTCGACTATATGAGTACGTCATCCAGGTAGACTATGCAACACATGTCGATGTGTTCCATAAGGACCTCATTGATCCATCGTTGAAACGCTGCTGGTGCATTGCATAGTCCGAATGGCATGACTAGGTATTCGTAAGTCCCTAGTTTTGTTGAAAAGGTTGTCTTCAATTCGTCTCCTTTTCTGATTCGAATGTTGTGGTAGGCGTCCTTGATATCCAGCTTGGTGAAGTATTTGGCTCCTCCCAGTCTATCCAGCGCTTCACTAATGAGCGGTAGCCGGTATCGATCCTTCTTGATGACTTCGTTGAGCGCCCGGTAATCGGCGCATAGCCTGAGTTTGGCGTCCTTTTTCTTGATAAACATGATTGGTGATGCCCTTCCTGACTTCACCCTTCGAATCCACCTGCGGTTCTCGTTTTGTTTGATGTATCCGTGGAGTTCCTCCAATTCGTCGTAGCTGAGGGCGTATACTTTCTTGATGGGTACCGTTTTTCCTTCTTCCAGGTCGATTCCTAGATCGATGCCTGGTCGGTGTGGCAGTACCGTCGTTTTCTCTCCCTTTTCGAAGACATTCAACAGGTGGTGATATTCTCGGGGGACCGTGTCTCTCACGTCCTGGTCTTCGTTGTTCTTTTTGTTTCTTATTGCCAGTTCGGTGCTAATGTTGATAGCTTCCAACTGAATTTGGTCTTCGATTTAATCCCATCTTAGGATGCTGGTTGTCTCTCCTCTTCGGTAGAACTGTCCGAAAGCTCTTGCCGATATCTCCTTGATCTCCAATTTTTGTTTCGCCTTCTGGCCCTTGACCTCTTGGTCCATGGTGGTGTCTGAGCTTCCGAACCCCTGATCTTTTCTCTCGGTATCGTCCAACTGGGTTACTTCTTGTAGCTCCCTGTTGTCGATTTTTTCGATGATCAGTTGTGCGATCCGGTCTCCTTTTTCCACTCGGTACGGTTAGTCTCCTAGGTTGGCTAGGACCACTTTCACTTCTCCTCTGTAGTCGGAGTCTATCACACCTGCATTCGTCATGAGTCGGTGTTTGACTGCTAGACTGCTTCGTGGTGCAATTCGGCCATAGGTGTCGTGTGGTAATCCAATAGCTATCCCCGTCCCAACAATTGCTTGTCCTCTGGCAGGAACGTCGGTTCCTTCGTTTGTGTACAGGTCGTGTCCTGCCGCCCTTGCTGATTCCTTTTTAGCCACTCTGGCCTCATTGCATAGCTTCTTAATCCTGACGCTCTGGTCACTGGCCATCGGGCCTTTCTTGGCCTGGACCTTGGAGAATCTGGTGATGAGATTCTCTTCCAGGGCTTTTTGTTCGGGTACTGCATAGGCAACGGGTGAACCTTTGAGACACCAAGTCATACATTGTTCACTGTTGAATATGATCCTTTTGTCGTTCCAATCGATTGTTGGATTGTGCTCTCTTAACCAGGGCATCCCGAGGATGACCTCATGGTTTTGGAGATTTGCCACCTGGAAAGTTGCCAATTCCCTATGGCTGCTAATGTCCATAGGTACTTTCGTCATATGGGTAACAGGTCCCATAGCGCTTGGTTTTCCGTCCGCGAGGTAAATCTCCCTTGGGTTTTTTGCTTTGATCATCTTGATCCCGTGTTTGTTGCAGACT
>Ga0307507_10011630_pt1 | contig 11053 bp, 8 predicted proteins | sample 7_EM_MG_FD_207223 | JGI IMG/M metagenome (GOLD analysis project Ga0307507, IMG submission 207223) | Populus trichocarpa ectomycorrhiza microbial communities from riparian zone in the Pacific Northwest, United States - 7_EM | ecosystem: Host-associated > Plants > Roots > Unclassified | place... | reverse complement strand
TGCCTTGGAAAAACTGTGATCATGTAAAGCTCAGCTGCAAACATACATGTTCTTGTTCGATTCCAAGCATCCAGCCGGCCTATGCCATGACATTATCTCCTCATCATAAGGCACCTACACGGGCCACTAGCAAATCTGAAGAGTTTCAAAGAAATGATTCCAAGATTTTCCACAAACTTAGCATACCGGCCTTTTCATCGTAGTTAGCTTTATTATGTGGAATTCTGCAGAAAGCCATCAAAATCCCAATAAACCAGGCCCAGAAACTGTCATTAATCATTGCGAGAATTGTACATGGGTAGCATCAAGATCTGTTTCCGAATGATGTAAAACGTCTCTTTGTAACCTTAAACTCTTGTGGTTAAATCTAATCAAGGAGGTTAGTTGATTTGGAGGGAATAAAAAGGGACATCTTGCTTTGTAGAAACTATGCTTGCTGTGTTTTAACTTCATGGTAGTGGCAGACAATTGTGGATCCCACCAAGGCAGACAAGCAATGATGTTAAATAAGGACCACATTCGTGTGTTGTAATGCTATTTTGTTTTTATAAAAAGTGTTTTTTAATTAAAAATATATGGAAAATAATATTTTTATATTTCTTTAAATAAACAAAGTTTGAAAATAGTTTTTTGTTTTTTTATTTTTAAAAAACACACTATTGGAGGTACTGTTAAACCGAATTTTACTTCCGAAAGTCTTCCCGAAGGAAGTCGTAGCAATTAGATTTATCAATGGGGGAATATTTCTTGGCACCACATCATCAAATTTAACATGTAGTATAATTAGACGATTAATAAAATCAATATAAATTTAGATCGTCAGATAGTGCACAAGAGTATCTTCATATATAATTCTTTATTTCGCCACGGATGCTCGAAACGAATCCAAGAACATAAGCTCCATCAGCATATGGAAAAAGTGGGAAAAAGAAATAAAGCAAGGAAATTCAGCATGTTCATCCTTTTGAAAGAATTTAAATCCTCACGTCCTGTCTTAAGTAGTAGTGTACACATTCTCGAACCAAAAAGAAAAGAAAAGAAATTTGATCTTTTAAAAGGTGTGCAAACCAGAGAAGCTAAGAAATTTGACTCGCGAGAGTTTTTAGGGTTGCTGAAGGAAGAAAAAAACATCTGATCTCCAATAAGTTTTCTATGAATTTCATAACTTTTTATCATTTAAATCGCAGGAATATATTGCTACAGCCAACAGTAGAAATGTCGGTATTATCAAATGAAGAAATAGATGATGTGATAAATGGGATGAATTCAAAAGGCAATTCGATGGCCTTGACACCTCATCAATTTTAAGTTCATTTTATAGAGCTTCGTTTGCGTACCTACTTGACTAATTTTAGTCCTAAACTAGGTATTGCTTACGCTAGGTTGTGAATTTATGATTTTTTTTTATAAAAAAAAATAATATTTAGGTACCATAAATGTATTTTAAAAAAGTAAAAAAATATCAAATTTAATAAGTTAGTTTAATTTTAATTAAATGATAAACAAATAGACAACAATAGCAAACAAATAATTTTTTTAAATGAAAAAGATGAAGCAAAGGGAAAAAAATTCATGGAGGTACAAAATTGAATAACAAAAGGCCTGGGCTACTCTTAAATAGTGCGAAAGAAATGTAATCTAGATAATATATAAGAGGCGAGCCAATTCTTAAAACTCATGGTTTAGATAATGATATTATGATAACCCAATAAAATTAAAGCCCATGAGGTTCGATGATGAAGCAGAGGGTAATTAAGCATATAACAATTAAGTTAATGTTGAATTATCAATTCGTTTTAGTTGGGATAGGGACAAGCTAGCTTTTAGAAAAAGAAAAGAAAAACAGAGTTAAAACATTGTAAGCACATTAGCTTCATAAAAATCCTACCTAATTATACAAAGATTTGTTCTAACACTTGTTCCTTTTTTTGTTAGTAAAGATGAATCTAAAATCAATTGTTTAAAGGGAAGTTTTTTTTTTTAACATAAATATAGAGATAAATATTTAAATTAATGTGTTACGGTGTATATCCTCTATAGATAATAAGAGGCGAGTCAATCTCTAAAATTCATAGTTTAGGTAATGAGATTGTGATAACCCAAAAGAATTGAAATTCATGAGGTTCGATGATGAAGCTGAGGGTAATTAAGCATATGACAATTAAGTTAAAATCAAATTATCAATTTGTTTAGGCACAAGCTAGCTTTCAGAAAAGGAAAATAAAGAAAAACAGAGTTAAAACATTAATTGTAAGCACATTAGCTTCATAAAACTCCTACCTAATTATACAAAAATAGGTTCTAATATGAAAATATAAAATCTTCATTCTGAAGATACATCGAAGAAGAGAAATACAACGACCAGAAAAACACAATGAGACATCCTAGCCCTAGACTGTCTCACTTATTTCTAGCGTGTGTGGAGTTTCTTTTTTGTTAGTAAAGATGAATCTAAAATCAATTGTTTAAAGGGAAGTTTTTTTTTTAACATAAATATAGAGATAAATATTTAAATTAATGTGTTACGGTGTATATCCTCTATAGGTAAAAAATAATTAAAATTTGTTTTTAAGGATTGAACTAAAATTGTTTTGAGAAAATTAGAGAGCCAAACATGTCAATTTCTTAAAGAGATAGAGAGTCAAGTTTCTATCCTTAAAGGACTAAACTGTTGGAATTAGTTTATAAAACATGTAAAAGGGTTTTTTAAAGCCAAATTATATGTGAGGTCTATTGTAACCTAATTCTTTACCTTCATTTTTATACACATTTCAAAAATTAGAAAAAAAATCCAAAAAATATGTATTTTCAATAAGTTTAGTTAATTTCAATCATTTCAATATTTTTACTTTATTTTTAAATCATGAAAAATCATAAAAAAAATACAAATATAAAAAATATATTTTGGGCCATAATTGAAGAAGAAATTGATAATAAAATGATAATATTTTTATCTTTTATAGATGATTGGTGGATCTAGGAATTGAGATATAATAATAATTTCAATTTTTTTAGAATCTTCCCCTTGTTTACTTTTTTTAAAAAAATTTGATTTCTTTTTAATTTCTTGCTCTTTGTTTTCCTCTTCTATCCAAACAATGCATGGATCGACAATATCAATCACATCACCTTATTTTTTTCCTTCTAATTTCAATTTTATTCCCGAACATAATCTAAAACGACAATAAAAAGCTAGACCTTACCCCTAGATGGTTAGGCATTTTGGTTGAATAGTCTACACACACACACACACATAGAAGGCATGGACGTGACATGTGTTACATATATAGATGCATAGCTAATGTGTTGATCAGGAGACCCATGCTACAAAGTTGAGGTGCACATAAGTCAAAAAGTAAGTAATAAGATTGGATCTGGGCACTGGGGCTAGCTCTAGCCACAACTGGTTTCTTCTCTGCTCTTTTCTTTTTTAATGTATACTATATAGTATTAGGAAAGAAACTTGGCCAAAATTAAACATGAGACGTGGACTTTCGAATATGATACTATTATCCTTCAAATATGAAAGCTTGAGAGTTTCCGGTAATGGGCACTTGAATATATGCTTTTTCAAATGAGGGAATGGCTTCAAGGGAGGAAATGGAGGGAACCAGCCATTCGACGAGGATGTCAAAAGTTGTACATCTTTTTGAGCTTGGCTAGAAAATGTAGGGCACTGCCATTTTAATATTTCTGTACAGAGAAGGAGGGTGAAAAAATGATGTCTTTGCCAGTTCGTGAAACTGCTCAGCCTTTGACATAAGCCTGTGGGCTGAGAGATGGTGAAGAGTGAGAGCTGAGCAAGAGAGGAGCCATCATTGCTAAAGAGCAAAGGCTATAGTTATATTCACTGGCATGGACCACCCCATGATGCTAAAAGAAGGGTCACAAGTCACACCACCCTCCTCTCTCTCCGTCTATCAGCAAAATGCCTGCCTGTGGCTGGCCCTTTATAACTCCCAAAATCCCATGGCTAATCATTTGAAATTTATTTTCCTTGAGAAAGCATTGGATAAATAAAACATGGATGAATAGTGAGAAAGGAAGGGGACCCTTTATAAAAGTTTATAGCCAGAATCCTATATATTAGCCATTCATAATTCATATATATACATGCCTCCCCTTTAGCAAAAGATTCACAAAATTTTGAAGCTGCACCACTCCCTAGCTACATAACCATATCCGGCCCTTTCTCGTCATTCAAATTTTAAATACCAAAGATGGCAGTGGTAGATATTGTATAATTGAAGTGAAAAAGATCATGATCTATCAATCAATGGGATGAAAAAAAGATTATCTACTTTTTAGTTTTATATCTCCATTTCATGCAAAAGATATTGCCCACTTTTGATCATGATAACTTTTTCAGAGGAGTGCCTGCTTAATTAGCTATGTGAACCTTTTCTCTTATTTTGAGAAATTCTACTATTTGGCCCTGTGCTTCTTCTCGATTAAAAAAAAAATTTCGTTTCTCGGGAATGATCTGTTGTCAGGTATCATCTCTGACAGAACCCTAAATCTACATCTACATCTACACGGATTTTTTTTTTAAAAAATAAGATTACAATTTGATCTGAATGCCGGACAAAATATTTATAATTTTTTTTATACGATAATAAGTGCCTTTAAATGGTAGGCCTAGCCTTTGCTTAAGCTTTCGCGTCCATTGCATGGGTGGCTCGAACCAAGAATGATGGTATTCGTTATGGAAGCAAAACCTGTGGATTTGGCATGACTGCATGCTTATGCATTGCATTTAATTGAAAGGGTGGTAAATATTTGAGGTTTTTTTCTTTTTTTTACAAGCTAGCATCTTCCCATGGTTGATTTGATGCCTGGGCTTCTTGTTTGAAATATTGCTAGCAAGTTTTTATGGATTTTGGCATTTAAAGAGAGTAAATAATTATCACTGGATTTCTAAATATATCTGGAGTAGTTTATCTTAGAAAACACAGAATATCTATTAGAATTCAGAACATAATTTGCATGAGAACGACTAATTACAGAGAATAAAAATCTTCTAGAGTCTTTAAGTTGCAGTCTGATTTAATCAGTGAAGAACTTGGTGGTAACAGGGTGTGTGCAAAAAGTTCAATATCGACAAACTTTATGAAGCCTTAAAAAAAAATATTTTTGCTTCCCTTGAACAAGATGTTACTTTCAATCAAGTATCTAGAAAGCTGTAATACACCTAAAAAATACGTGTAATATTACTAATCCCGTATTACTGGAGTTTTAAAAGCGAAGTTGCAGCTAAATATTATTCTTGTCCACACATTCTTTGTCTGCGAATCTCACAAAATTTGGTTTTAGCTGATTATGCACCAATATTTTTCAATGTAAACTTTGTGATAATCAAATCATATGTTCCGATATCTAATTATAAATATTCCTCAAATGCAAACTAGATCACTTGGAAAGCGAGATTATGCAATTTCTAATGCCTGTCCATGGTTTCTTAAAGCTTTATTTTTTCACATGAAGTTTTTTTTTTTTAAATACCTCCTAGCATTTTATTAATGTATTCAACAACCAGCATGGAACTGGAGCTTTTGTCCAACAGGCACCGTCGGTCTCTACTTGGTGCTGCCTTTACACTGACAATGTATTGCATATGCTGCTACAAGCATAATTTTCTTTTTAAATATATATTTTTTAGATGTAGATGATGTGTTTATGCTTTTTAAGAAATAATTTCAATATATGAAGAAAGTTGATCTGATTATATCTTTTCCACAAAGATTCAAAAGAAACATTATGTAATTCTATCAAAACTTCCAATTACCATACATACATGACTTAGTTTGTCAGCAAACTTAAGTAACATTAGGTAAACAGAAACACACAATAGTAATTGAAATAAAGTTTGTAAGATCAAAAACTTTTTAACCATTTTTTCTGTGGAAATCTGTAAGCTTTAAATAGAAAGGAGTTTCTCGTTCTTAAATTTGTGAAAAAATAATTAAAGCTACTTGTCCGTAATAAGTTTGCTGGAAAATTTAGCTACAAATCTTCCCGAATTTTTTTTTATGTCCTATAAAGATTCCGTAAGTACGTAGATTTAAGATCTGCATATTCAATAGTTAAACTTTTCCATTATAATAAATTATAAATTTAGCATTACTCAACTAAAATACTTCATCTCACAAATATATAACTCCTATTATATATATTCAAAGAATATTAAATAGAATTTTTTAATGAAAATTCTTGAGTAAAGTTTCATAAAAAATCATGCTACTACAGTGTACATGTAAGAACTGATATTCGTGTAGTAGAAACGAAAGGAACAAGGAGAGGAGTTAAAGAAAGAAAAACACAGCACCACAAGAAGAGATTTGATTTATCTAACAAAAGATCGCGGCGGCTAAGGACTCCCCAAATCCCGCCACCAATCACTCCCTAGGCATCACACAAACTTATCAGGGAGATAAATTTTTTTTAACAAAACATTATTTAACAAGGGGATATTAGAATGATAAATCCCATACCTACGATCGTGGATGGAACAAAACCAGACAAAATACCAAACTCATGTGTTAAGTCTTGTTTTTTTTCTTCTTGTTTTTGGGTTAAGGTGGCACTAATTAAACAACATGGGTTTTTGTTTTTTTTTTTCCCCTTTCTTGATAACCAAAAACCACACAAGTGATGAAAATACGAGGAAATATCACAGTTCGATGGGTTCCGTGTTTCATCCTTCACATTGTTCATGCTATGCTCTCCTTGTAATGGTCAACTAGAAAAACCAACAAGCCATGTGAAGACCATACAAAAAATAGTCATCAAATTTAGCTAAGAAATTAGAGCATACTATGTAATGCAGGAGAGAAAATAGGTTTCAAATTCGGCTTCAAATAAAAAAAAAATTCATATAAACGCATTTCAATTCCTAGAGAAAAATTGTGAAGTTAATAGAAGAAACAATTAAACTAAAAGCATTTTACTATCAAGAAAGGAAAACTAAAAGGGCCATGATCGTTTGTATAGGGATGTACAAGGATCAGAAATTAATACATGGAAAAATGTAAAAAAAAAAAGGAAAAAAAAGGGAGAGAGCTAGTATTTACACAACTAGGAGAGATTAAAACGGAAATAAGATAAAATACAAAAAAAAAAAAAAAAAGTGTCCTAATTAGGTTAACCAAAAGTCATGGTTAAGGTGGAGAGACAAAAAATATTCCTCTTTCATGCATCAACATTGATACTCACCGCCATTCTTGCTTTATTTTCTTCATCTTCATTCTCTCTCTCTCTCGCTCTCTCTCTGATTATGATCTCATTATCATATAGTTCTTAATGGTGATTATCATATATTAAGATATTTATATTCCTAATCAGAAGAACAAATCCATGATTCCATCGTACCTTCACTTCTTGTAGCCACATTCTCTTGCCCCAGCTTATGGTCACCACAAAAATCTGATGATGAAGCCAAGAAGTTAACTTTCCCATTTGTAACACGCTGGGTTGAGTTATTGTAATCACCATTAATTGACCTTAAAAGACCTTGTTGTTGTTGTTGTTGATGATGATGATGATCAACCTCATTTGAACCAGCCCCATCTCCCCAGTTTGTAAGACTGTTGCTGTGATCACTTCTTCTCACTAATGTTACATCTGCTGAGGGTGATGATGATGAAACTATGTTTTGAAGGCCTGAAAGGTTTGTGTTAACATGGCCATGGTTCAACCCGAACTCTTCTAAAACAACCATTTTCAGATGTGAGACATTTAAAGGAATTTCTAAAGAACCTTGTTGTGGTTTTGTGGTGCCAAGAATATTGGGCGAATCTGGAAGCGGGTATTTGGGCGGGGCTTGAAGAAGTGGGTGGAAATTGAGAATTGGGTTTTGGACGTTGAGGTTGAGCAAGTTATGTGGCTGTTTCAAAAGGCCTAAATCAGAAGGTAGTTGGTAGTTAATGGATGTTAAAGGGATATTATTTGAAATGGTAGTGTTAGTACAAGTGCCATTGATGTTGGTTGCAGTAGTGGAAGCTATAGCATCAACCATAGAAGCAGAAAATGATGATGCAGCAGAACCTGAAGAGACAAATGGTGGTGGTGGAGGTGGTTGGAATTTTTTAGCAAAAGGTCCTAAGAGGTAGGGGGGTGGTGAAGGGTCCAAATGTTGAGAGACAGCTGATCTCAAAGTGGAGGCTGCAGTCCCAAATAGATCAAGTCTGCTCCTTGGGAAAGGTGAGGATGTGAAGGGTGGTGCAGGGATCCCTGTAAACTCCTGAACCATGGCTCTGAAATTGGTGGTGTCCGTGCTCAAGACAGTTGTTGGTGCACGCCTAGAAGCTCTTGATCTTTTCTTCGGGTTTCTAATCCCTGCAGTGTTGCTGACTTGATCATTTGTCCCTGAAACTGAACCTGAACCTGGAACTCTTGTAGCACTTTCTTGTCCATGTGATGGTAGAGACTGAAAAGTGGTTCTATTTTGAGTTTGGTTGGTGAACTGTTGGGTTGGTAAGGAAGAGGAAATGAACCCACCAAGATCAGTGCAATTGGGGTCAGATCTTAAGTTCTTTGACCAGACCATATCAAGGTTGTTGAGTGAATTTGGGTTCGTAAGTGATTGTAGTGGTGATCTTGATGATGATGATGATGGTGCTAAAGGATCAAAATAGTTTGAAAAAGGGTCAAAAAACATAGTTGAAGATGAAGAAGAGTGGTGGGATTGGTGGTGGTGATGGTCTGGTTCTGGCGGTTGGTTATGAGGCATGGGACCAACATGGCTGAAAGGGTTGTTTTTGTTATTGTTGCTGTTCAAGAAAGCTGAGATTGACTCAGCGCGTGATGAATCATACTCTTCATCTCCACCACTTGAGGATTGCATACTTCCACTATTGCTAGAATCCATTTTTCTTCAAGAAAAAGAGAGAGAAACAAAAAGGGAAAGACGTAAAAGAAAACAGAGATATGTATGCAGTGAGATTTTTGCTGATGTTACTTGTAACTCACACACACAAGCTCATTTTAAGAAGGGGGAGAAAGAACCTCCAAAACAAAGCATGATGTAATATAAAGAAGAAAGAAAGAAAGAGAAAGATCTTCTGGGAGATAAAATCAAGGAGAGCTATATCAGAAAAGTACCCAAGTTGTCTTTAAAGCTCTGATCTGCAAAGAAGACAGCGTTCGGCTTGCTTTTACTCTGTCTTTCGAAAAAAGGGTATTTTATTGTTGTAAAGAATGGAATAAACAGCCCACGGATCATGAAATTGATAGTTCCATCAGAGAAGAAAGAGATAGAGAGATAAAAAGATAAATGGAATTAAGTTCACTCTCTTTGGGTGTTTTCCGTTCCCTTCTGTGTTTAAGCCTAATACGAGGGGTACTGAAGTGAATTAGGGTTTTCTTTGAGAAGTAAAAGAGACAGAGAGAGGTGCTTCTCTAGCATTTTCATCTCCCAAACAGAGCTGCTTCTGCTCGCGGTTTCTCTCAAAAGATCAGGGTGGGGTAGCCATGAGAGAGAGATGGAGGGAGGGAGGAGGTGGTGATTGGAGAGGCAAGTGGTCAAAGTATGTGAGACTTGCAGTTTTGATTCACAGTGTGAGAAGAAGAAAAGGATATGGGGTCAAAGGAGAGCGGTTAAAGTATAGTACTACAGTACTAATCTTGTAATTAACGTTACGGCTTGGTAGTCTTCCAAGCTAATTTATAATATAATAAAAAAATATGTATTTTATGGATGTGTTTTCAAGTATTATAACCTTTTAATTAAAAAAATGTGAATATATTATTTATATATAATAAAATAAATTATAAAAAATATAAACATGTAAACCATGAAAGTTTTATTAATGATAATTAAATAAAAAAGATAATGTTTTTCTAAAAGTAAAAGATATAATTAAGTATATGCAAAATTTTGACCTCAATTTTCTTTTTAATTTATACTATTTTATTTATTTTATCTTGGAGGTTATTTTTTCTTGCCAAGAACCAATGGCTTTTATTTTTATAAACACATCATGCAAATACAATTGATTTATATAAAATATAAAAGGAAAAAAATTAAATATAAATTATAATAATCTGTTTAAAATATTACAAAATAAATAAAAATAGATACTATTTTAGATAAATAAATAATTTTAAAAAATAAGAGAGAATAATAATTAAAATTTAAATAAAATAATTAAAGATAAGTTAAAAATAAATAAAGGAAAGTATTAATTAAAATTTTAAAAATTAAACTAGGCCTTTTGAGTTAGATAGGTTAGGGAAGCGTGTTTGAATAGCAACCCAAAAGCCTAAGCTTGCATGGATGCATGCAAAAATAAAATAAAATAAAATTAAGAAGCAACAACATACCTTCCACTTTAATTTTATTTTGTATAATAGATGACATGTCGTTCATTATAACACATGACCGTTGTCCCTTACAACATTTTCTAATCATCTATGGTGATAAAAAAAAATTGGTTATGAGTTTTATGATTTTAAAAACTCATTGTTAATCTATTTTCATTTAAAAATACTTTAGAAATCCTTACAAACCCTTTTTTTTAACCCAAACAAATATTTAATCTCTCTAAAAAGAATAACAATTTAATAAATAAAAATACTTTAAAGAACTAGATCTATTTTTTTTTTTTTTGCTATTTTTAAAGGGCAAAACCACATTCATTGAACTTTTTTCGAAAAGACAAAGCCATTAACATCAATATTGCTATTTTTAGTAGCCTAAATATCAAACTCTGATCACTCTCTTTTTTTAATATTTTTCAGCGACTTTCTTTTTTCTCTCACAATTTTTAAGGACTAAAAAAAACTAAATTTTAAACCAAAATGTAAACTACTAAAATACCAGGAACCAATAAATAAAGTAAAAACTATAGGGAAATTTAAGTTTTAAGTGCCGATAACAAGGTGGGGTGTGTTTTTTTTTGTTTGTTAAATTTAATCATTCTTCTTTTGATTTCTATATTTAACTAACAAAATTTTTGTTCAATTCACCACCAAAATATTCATTTATACTCTGTATATATGAGAAAATACAAACTAAAGTTTAAAATCATATTAATATTACTTGAAATGATGAAAT
>Ga0307507_10011626_pt1 | contig 11055 bp, 6 predicted proteins | sample 7_EM_MG_FD_207223 | JGI IMG/M metagenome (GOLD analysis project Ga0307507, IMG submission 207223) | Populus trichocarpa ectomycorrhiza microbial communities from riparian zone in the Pacific Northwest, United States - 7_EM | ecosystem: Host-associated > Plants > Roots > Unclassified | place... | reverse complement strand
CTAGATAGATAATTTTTCTTTCCCTTTTTTTTTTCAGTTTGGTTTTAAAACTGTAATATCAATTGTTGTGGTTATTAAAAGCATTCAAATGACACTACCATGATCTGAGCAAAAAAAGCCTTGCTTGCATCTAGGGCAAGATTCCTTTGAGGATGAGTTGGTAGCAGGAGCTGCAGTGGGAGGAGAAAATGGATTCTTTGGGGTGGGAGTTGGAGTCGCCTTTGCTAACACTGGTTTCTCAGTTGTGTGTTTACCTGTTTTACATCTTCATCACAGGAAAAAAACTTTTGAGTGACCAACGCTGATAGACATATAAGCATATTATCAACGCAAATGTAAACGCAAAATATCGACCATGACCAGTTTGAGCTAGTTCATTCAACCAAGAAGAAGTCATATTTTATCAGAAATCCTGCCATATTCACATATGCCTAAGAAAAGTAGCAGAAAAACGAGGGCACAGGACCTACCCTGGAATCTCCAGAAACAAGCTGAAATCATGACTCCTTTTCTTGCAACAACTCCACTCTTTCATTCCATCATGAAAGAAAGGCTGGAAAATGGAATTAAGCAAGATTAAGGTAATGAATAAAAAGCCTATTTCTTTTTCAAAATAACCAAGTAAATCATAAGAAAAAACTCTGACTTACCCCCTGTCAATGCATATCCGCACATGCAGTGAAACCGCATCAAAGCAAGCAAGGAAAAGGTTAATCAGTATAATACACAAACGCACACTATATTCAGAAATTTTTTCCTTCTGTAATCAAATAAGATAACCTTGCACAAGATATAATAGAAAAACATATGTACTACCAAAGTCCAAGACTATCAAAATACAAATTTCTACAAAACGTAAGGCAGAAACTGAAAAAGAAATGCATGAAGCTGCACAATGAATGGATAAAATCCATTATCTCACTGTTGGGACAGGGACCTTTGGATTCCATTACACAATAGCCATTATTTGAATCTAAGCATTTAATAACCCTATAATATGTAGCACATTGAACACGTTAATATATTTTGAAGAACTGTTGCCCTGGATTCAATATGACATCCCTATCCTGCATTTTTATTAAGTAACAATTGAATTTACTATCATCTTTTCACATCTGTTAAAAGCATGAAAATTTTCTTCCTGGTGGAGCTGTGCTTGAGAAACATCAAAGGCAATGATTGTAAACGAGGAACATTTTAGGTATCTAAGATACCCTATACCCCTCTGACAAGATCAGTACTCTTCCCTATACCACACTGACAAGATTCAGCGCTCTTAACAATCATCATGATCTTTAATCAAACCATGCCGTGCGGATAGAATAACGAAATTTGTCAGCTTTTTGACTTAAATCATGAAAAAAGTACTTAACTTTCTACCCAATCCTCTCTTGCACATTAAATCAACCACCTTAAGAACAGATGATAGCAACTCCCTTGTCCTATATTTCTCTAAAAACATCAATTTTTTTCCCTTTACACGAGGAATCGAACAAAACACAAAAAGCTATCACATTATCGCAATTAAATCTATAAATCATAAATCCCAAATTGTATCAACTGCAAAAACAAAAAACAAAAGTTAATAATTAAGAAAAGTTGAAATACCGAATCATGGTAAGTACAGGAACCATCGGGATTGTTGTCTTCGGTGAAAGTTGCGTCACAGCCGATTCGCTGGCAGCGAAGCTTAGGTACCTCGGTTTGGTCCATGGATAAATAATTCTCTTTTTAGCTTTTGTTTTAAAGATGGAGACAGAGAGCAGTGGAAGAAAGAGTTGCGTTCGAGCGAGTAGAGGAATCTAAGTCGTCTTCTGAGTTCAGTTTTGTCTTCTGATTATTCTAGAAACACATTACAAAGTTGTTGTCGGTCCCGCTGTTAGATTATGTAGTTTTAAAGTCTTTAATTAAACTTGAAGTCTCATGCCTTGTTCATTCGTTGGTCGGTTAACTCATATTAATTCAAAAAAATAATTAAGGTTTTTTTTTAAAAAAAAAAAATCAAAACAACTCTGATTTGAGAAAAAATCAAATTAGTTTTTTTTATCAGAACAACTCTGATTTGAAAAATAAATCAATTAGTTTTTTATCAGATTATTAAATCATAGATTCATCCACGTGAATTAATTAATTAGATTAATTTCAATCTAATTTTTTTAATCTAATACAATTCAAATGATCCAAATCTTATATTAACCAACTAAATTAAGTTGAGTTTAGTAATAACACTTGTACTAGGATTTGCTTTCAACTCAAATAACTAATAAAAGTAAGATTAATAATAATATTATTGTTTTATAATACATAAAAAAATATTATTGTTTTGTAAGTATAACAATACTATTTTTATATTATACGGATATGATATTAGATTGTGACTTTATTTATTATACATAATATAGTTATAGTCTTTGGTTATTTTGAAAGTTGGTGAGGACTCAAATTGGATTGGGTTTATACAATGTTTGATTTCAATTTGACCTTGTCCCAGATGGATATGGAGGGAAGAAAGCAAAAACCCATATTTTTTTACTCTCTTTTTTTAGGTTAAAAGCAGGATATGAATTTTTGTTTATTAAGGTCAGGTTAGTTTACGGCGAGGATGTTTGAGAGTATGGTTATTGTTACTTTTCAAATAACTTTTCATATTAAATTATATTAAAATAATATTTTTTTTTATTTTTTTAAAACCATTTTTGAAATAGCACATTAAAACAATCCAAAACATACAAAAAAAAAATTTAATTCTTTGCAAAACAAAAAAAAATTAATTTTTTTTAAGAATATGATTTGCACCGATTTCCGAACGGACACTAAATATTTTTTTTTGAAAAACACTTTTGAAAGTATCAAAAAACTGGACATGTCAAGGAATACTTTTGAAAAATACAATTGTTACTGCATATATAATTTTCAAAAAAATTATTGCTGCTGTATATACGTGTTTAAGTGGATCGACATCAATGACTGATGGGACGAAAACACAAAATTGTATATACAACAGTCAAAGAATGTGGGGCCTAATATGTATGTACATGAGAGTTCTGGATTGTCTGTCTGGCTGATTATTTGCAACCTGAACTGTGGAATCAGTAATGAGATGAATTCCTTGTCTTCCCAAGATGATTAGCTATACTTCCTTCGAAGTAATGAGACTACAAAATGTGGAGGTCGTAACTATCTGTTACGCACTTCAATCATGGAAACTCTTTCCTGTAAAAACATAAATGATAAGTTAATTGCCTTGGAGAAATTTAAAAGAAGAAAAGACATGTGAGGTATGAGGAGCAGATATTCAACTTTCAAAAGCTGTTTTGCAATGAAGTTTTGAAAATGATTGGCACAGACCACTGCCAAATGACTTTGCAGTAGCAGCATAAAAGGATATGAATTCCCGGATTCATGGTGGATGCATTGCCAGAATTATGAAAAAAAACCCTAGTTTCTTACATAATATTTTCTTTAAGGAAATTCACTAACAAAGAAATCAGTATACGCACTCACAAAGAGCTGTAAGACCATGGTTGTGCCTGCAGAAGAACAGATATGGAACTCTTTCCTAGATATACTATCAATCAAAAAGATATATATGATATTGAGTTCTGGGATGTGACAGCATGTCAAGTCTTAAGAAAATTTTACATGGGATGCAATATGCTTCAATGTGTACCAGAAAAATTCTCAGTATGCATTCGTTCCCACAAAATAAATCACGTGCACACACAAACACAAACAAGGAGGGAGGGAGAACCTCATTTGGAGTACCATTCTCCGATGGAAACCATTTATTTGGAGTGCTACTCTCGGATGGAAACCATTGCAAAAGGACACCCAAATTCATGACGTTAGGAATCAATTTGAACAGGAGAGGAGTTGTCACCTGAATGAGCATCAATCAAGTAAGGGTTTAATGCAAGAGAACCAAAACATTGTTAAAAACCCATGTTACATTTGCAAGTATCGAAGAAACGAACCAGACTGAGAGCTGTTGTTCCAAGAAGAAGAAGATACATCTTTCCCTGCATCAAAACCACCAAAATGGTTTAAAAACTAATGAAGGATGGGCAAATGTTCATATAGTTACACAGATATCTAATCATGACATCAAACCTAAAACCACCTATATGTGCATGCAACCCTAAACCCTAGTTCCACATAAACGAGATTTCCTTATGATAAAAAATTATATGCATCTGTTTCGTTAATGGCACCCTAACTATCACACACACACACACAAACAGAGAGAGAGTTCACCTCAACAAGATGAAGATTTGAGGCACGACTTAGGAGAACAAAAGCAAATTCTCCAATTTGAGCAAGTAATACCCCAACCTACATCATAGTACATCAATTTTTGTTCAGGAAAAAAAAAGGAAAGAGAAAGGAGTTTCAAGTACAACTGTCTTTTTTTTTTGTCAACAAACATAGCAAGCCAACTCACGAGGAATGATGTCCTAATGCTATATCCAAAGGCTTTAGTAACTGCAGCAGCAATGGTTGTCTTGACAACTATAACCAGAATCACAGATGCTAGCAATATATCCACATGGTTCCATAGAAAATGTACATTTATGAGCATTCCAATGCTAGAAAGAAAGAGAGCTGCAAACAGGTTCCTGATTGGTTCCACCTACAAAGTAGACAGTCAATTTCAAAACATATCAATCTCATTATTATTTTTTTAACATAACATAACCACACGGAGAATAATTCCCATGCAAAAAAGAGTAACATTGTGATGTCCATCGACTACAGCTGTTAATCTCGTAATTAATAGAGTGATGGAGCCACTAAAACAAGTTACAGAGATCCAGAGTCAATTTACAAATTTAAATTAGTGCATTATTTCCGAGAACATAACTTTTATACTGAATCCATACTACCATTTGTGGCAGTACTTGGCACACAATCCATTGCACAGAAGAATACCTGTTCTAAAGTATGCTGTGCAAAGTCAGTGGTAGATATCATGACTCCAGCCATGAAAGAACCCAACTCAAGACTAAGGCCCAGCTTGTCACTGCACTGAAATGGTAAAGAAAATCTAAGAATAATGAGAACAAGATGACAAAAACATCACCAAGAAGCAATGCACTGATAGTTGAAGGAAATCCAAGAGTAATGAGAACATGATGACAAAAAAATTTCCGTGCAGCCCTGTGCTGCCCTGAATCATGACATACTGTATCTCAAAATCATAACTTCTGCAGTTAACTAAAGATGAAAACTCACAGTTTGACTAAATGAATTTCTTTCATATATTTGATGATTTCTGGCCTAAGTATAAACACATGTAGCATAGTCAAGGAACCATTCTACTATTTATATGACTAACCACATATTGCGAGCTTTATACCATATGTCGATCATCATCGTTCAAGCAGAACTTAGACGATGTCTATAAATTTGTCAAATTTCAATGTTAGGTTTTCTTACATCCTCTGCCTTAAAAATATATTGCAGTTCCACTCTGCTTGTTTGTATTAGTGGAATTTTGGATTCAAATACAAATTATTATTTTTCAGATGCAAAAAGCTACATAAAGCAAGCATTTTCCTCTGTCAGAATAATGGCCATGATGGTTATCAAACCCTTACAGAAAAAATAAAAATGTAAAAAACTGCTAAGAAATCGAATTGATCTTTTGAGCATGTAACTGATGGATGGACAACAGCCCTACAACCTTAAAGTCAGAGCTTCAACCAACCATCAAACTTAGACAAATTAAATAATTTCAAATGAAGCAAATCACCATATAGATTAAATAGCTCGTGATTAAGAAAGCAAAAACATGCAATGTACATATGCTATTGCCAGTTGAGATGTTCTTGTTTGCAAATATCTCATATGACATTGTAATCCATATCACTCCATCAATGACAAAAAATATGTTAAACAAAGTTGATACCTACCATGTCATGGAAAGGATAAAATTTATTGCAACGACATGTAAAAAAACTATTTTTCCTAGGCAAGGAAGGTACATAAAATTTTCACCTACCCAAGCAGACAACAAGCAGAAAGCCACAGCAGCAAGCTGGTAGAGTTCACTTGTCTGAGTCACAAGATGGAACACAAAGAGTATGCTTAGAAAGAGGCCCTACTCAACCGGAAGGTACTTGAGCAAAGATAAATAAGAAATGTGGCCCACACTAAAGACTATCAAAAACTCACTTGAGATGATAGCTGTATCATTAACTTAAGAAAGCGAGGAACAAATGACCAGGACAAGAAAGATGCAGCCATGAGGTATAAGGACAAGACCAACAACCTGAAGTTAGTGAGCAATAGAGGTTAGATTCAATAAGGATCATTTACATGGGGTCATTAGCCAAAAAAAATGGGGGGGGGGGGTGTTGGTTGGCAATCAATCAATAACAGTAAATAACTTCCATTATTGGAAAAAAAAAAAAGACAGGAATCATTTATACAAAAAAAATATTAGGTGACAAACAAACTTACAACTTCCCCATTGAAATCATTCCTTGTATAGCACCACTGTTGCCACCCAAAACTGGAAGCAAAGCAAATAATAAACCAACAGCACAATCCTGAAACAATTCACAAGATCAGACAAGTGGTTGTGCATCAGCGAACCTTTTTCAAAATTCAACGTATCATCAACGACATGCTTAAATATAAACCAAGTAAGAAAATAAATACAACCTGAAAAATCAGTGTCCCAATCGTCACTTGACCATGAAGAGAACTACTACTGTTACGTTCCATCAAAAATTTCACCACCTGATAAAAAAAATTGCATGAATCATATTTGCAAACAACAAGGAGGAATCAAACAGAAAGGAGAGAGAATAGTGTCAGAAACAAGTCTAGACCACTGCTGTTGATGACATTGACAGGAAGGAACCCACAAATACACCCTCAGATAACTTTGCTCCACACAACTGCAAAGTTAACAGTGGTGCAAGCTTAGCATCCAATTTGACCAATCATACAGATTTCTAGCATAACTGAGTTACAAGATTTAAGCATCGTACCACAGAAATTATGCCACACAAGCAAATAAATATTACAATTTGAAGCATCCCTCCAAGAATAGCGACAGGGCCCACCACTTTTAGCTGCATTGATGATAAGTCAGAACAGCTTTTCTAAATCAAGAAAAACAAGCTCTTTTTTTTTATAATAAATTAAGGAAATTTTAAGACAATAGCTTCCCTAGATCAAATACAGTTTACCTTAGTCAAAGAAAACTCCAGCCCTAAAGCAAAAAGAAGAAACACAACACCAAACTGTGCAACAGTTTCAACCTGTGATGAAGCCAAGAGAACATGTCACCACTGTTTTTATCAACATTACAGCATATAAATGCTTTACATGTGGATTTCTCAGATAATAAGCACCTAACAAGGGTTGGAGCATATGGATGGATACAATTATTAGTTGCTAAACTATATGCACCAACAAAGTCAAAGTCAAAGTTGAAACAACCCAACTGACAACCATTTTTGTCCCACCAGTTATATTGCCATCTGGAATTTTGTATAAATAATCTAACATGAAAAGGACATTAAAAGGTCGCAAAACTTTTGATAACTCATAAAACTTGCATTTCCCATACAATGTCATCAATGAGGTTATAATAAGTGAAGCAAAAGCAAAAAGAAAAGGTACACATTTGGGAAAAATTAAGAATCACATACCTGTACCATCTCACTGATGAAATTTAGACCACCTGGTCCGATGATGGAACCTGCTAGAAGATAGCCAACGATAACCTACCATATGTATTACATGTCAAAAGAAAAAAAATTACCTTAAATATTACTCCATTGCATAAATCACATGATATAGCTGAACATTAGAGACAAAAGATTGTGGCAATTGAAGACAAATGAAACCACAATATACAGATACTAACCGGTTGACCCAAACAAGAAGAGATGATTCCTCCGATGGCAGCAGAAACTATAGCAACAACTAGATCTGAAATTAGTCTGCAGGTATGTGAAATAAATAACACTGCATTAACAGTACATTCAAAACTTGGAACCTTAAATGATAACAGTTAAATCAAGTCAAAATATAGATACAAGAACTGTGCAGATAAGAAATCAACAGCTTATCACGCAGCGAGTTCTCAAGAGTAATATTTGCTCTCCTAAACAGCCAAAAAAATAGAGAGAGAAAATGAGTCATTCACCTCACATCTACTTGAAGTATTGGGTACTTGGATTTCTTGTTTGACATGACAAATACATTATCCTACAATTAGCAAGATAAGCAAGTTAGAGGGGATGACCACAGAAACCAAAAGTTGGATCAAAGAATCTGTCTAAAAATTTCACGAAGAGAACTAATCATTGAATTTCAGTGCACCTTTTTGTCAATCAGGGTTTCTGTATCCTCGGATTCCTCATTTTCTAGAGAAAATACATCTTGAAGTTGAAAAGGTCTAGTTCCACTGAAAACAAAGAGGAAAGAAAGATATATATGACATCAGAATCTCACTTTTGTACAGAAAGAAAGGGAAACGAAACTATATCTCAAAACATATGGTAAAAAATGCAATAATTTGCACCCAAAAATATTTTACAACTCCCATACTTAGCCACTTGTGTATCATTTTTTTTGCCCTTATCGTGAGTGATTTTTGCTACAGTCTCCAATACAGCCTGCGAAAACATAATCAGAAGTCCTCTTTAACATTAACACTAAGAAACAACTAGTAGTAACAGACAAATGACTTAATTAGGTAAAAAGCAGGAGATAATGATACCTAGACAGTATTTATGTTAAATAGTACTGGCGTATGAAAAGGCCAAAGGAGAAGATATTGGTCCTACCATGTTTTTGGGGTGCAGAAAAAATATGACATGTTGAAAAAAGAAAAATTTTCTCATTAATATAGATGATGAGGGTTGCAGCCACACTGTAGATTAACAGTCTGGATCTTGCATAAGCTAGATCCCTGGCAAGATTATTTTCTTCTTCTTCCTATTTATCTCTTATGTTCAGTAGCAAACTCCAGGAAGGTCAAAGTTTCCAAAGTTGCTTCACAGGGGCACTTGTGCAGCAAAGCAAAACTAAAGCTCAAGCCACAATCACTAAATTTAGACAATTAAAAGAAAAATAAACCTACTTGTTGGTCAGCTACACTGTTGTTGAAGCTGTTTCTATCAGAACCTGGTAAAGTAAAAATATGAACCAAACTTAAATATCATCCAAAAATCATTGAAACCAAAAAACTTCCAATAGATAAAATGCAGTAGGTAATTATCATCCCAATTCAATAACAGAAACTCCTATGATCCACAGGACATGTCAATAATCATTAGACTGGAGTCAAAATAACAGACATAAAGATCACACGAGTTGTCAACTTCCAAGTGCAGGACTGGCTAGATTTATTAAACTCTCCAGCCTAGCAAGTGTCATAGCATAGCAAATTATATGCGGCCTAGAAACTTTATTCTCTTCAAATTTAAAGGAAAGAAGCCAAAACTATTGAGGTCAATATCATCTCAATGCAGTTGCCAAAGGATATACTGTTCAATTTGATATATGTTTCTGCCATTGCAAACTTAGCTTTGTATGGACTTAGGTTAATTCCTTGAACTGACAATAAATGTTTTCTGCAACATGTGAAGTAGTTCTTATTCAGCTATAAGCTTACTGAAGATTTGAGTTTAAATCATTATTAACTGACAACTAACTTCCTGTCACATTAAAGCTTTCAAAACTATTTATAAGCTTCACGTTACCTTCTTAAAAAAAGCATCATTTCCGTGTTCATCAGTACCTACTTGATTCAGTTAAATTACTCAAGTTTCAGACTTGCCTAAAGACACCTTCCTCCTGCTATGTTTCCTTATCAATATGAAGGTAACCAATCAAGTCCCTTCGCTCGTCATACAAACTTAACCCAGATTCATATTCCCCCAGCATCCTTTCACTAATTACAAGTACAAAAAGGGATATTTTCATTGGGAAAAAAAAAACACTTTTCAGAAACTAAAACATCAAAGCCTTTTTCAAATTAACTCGAACGTGCTCAATTCAGTCTCAAGATCAAACCCCGCCCTCTCTTAATCAACAGAATCATGTGATTATAACCCAATTCTCTGTTCAGAGAAAAGACTTGCTGCAACTTACAAATTAATCTAATATATTACAAAATCCCACAATTTCTATTCCCATTTCCATAAACACATTAAAACACTTTAAAACAGATCTCTTTTCCATAAACATTCTATATTTCTAAGAATCTGCTTCACTCTACCATTTCTAGTCTTTCATTCACATTAATCACCAAGAACAAGCCAAAAACCTTAATTAAACACACAAAAAAGTAGAATTAAAGCAAGAAAAAAAAAGGGTTCTTTACCTTCAGGCTGATCATTTTCAGAGAACTCTTTTTCAAGAACACGATCAAACATTTTAGCAATACTTCCTTCTCCATTATCTGGTGCTGATGAATTCACCAAATTCCCATAAAACCTCTCTCTTACTTCCTTATCAGATCTCCCATTTACACATATCAAAATCAAGAGCAAACAAAAACACCTGCTGAATCCAAATCCATACGCAAAACCTCCTCTTTTCATGGTTATAAGATCGAAATGCAGAGAGAGAGGGGGAGAGGGAATTTTGTATTTGAAGGAACAAATGCTTTAAAGTTGAATGAGAGACCCTGTGTGTCCTTCTGCTTTAGGTGTTGTAGATCTCTTTAACCGTTGTTGAAATATCAAAACTAGTCCCTAATTATTTACCAAGTATTAAATGGCTGTCTAAACTTAAACTATTGATAACCAAATCCCTAATTTTTTCCAGTGTTTTTCATCAAGTATTTGTTGATGTTTCTATTTGAATATTATGCAGTAAAACGAGTCCCTGAATATTCTCAAAGTATTAAATCGGTGTCTAAACTTAAACTATTTATAACCCAATTCCTAATTTTTTCTAGGCTTTTTCATGAAGTTTTTATTGATGTTTTTATCTGAATATCATGTGGTAAAATAATATCATTTTGAGAGGGTTTGATTTTTTTATTAAAAAATTATTATAATTTAGATAGGAAATCCACTTGAGGAT
>Ga0307507_10011625_pt1 | contig 11055 bp, 9 predicted proteins | sample 7_EM_MG_FD_207223 | JGI IMG/M metagenome (GOLD analysis project Ga0307507, IMG submission 207223) | Populus trichocarpa ectomycorrhiza microbial communities from riparian zone in the Pacific Northwest, United States - 7_EM | ecosystem: Host-associated > Plants > Roots > Unclassified | place... | reverse complement strand
AAGAAGTAGCGTGGTCATAGCAACCAGGTCCTGTACTTATCATTGTTTTTGCTTGATTTCCTTTACTTTGTTGTTCAACATTTTCTGAGAAATTCTGTGTTTTCTTTATGCAGCTGAGGAAGAAGGAGCCACTCAGGTGCCATAACTGACGACTTCTAATGAAGAGTGAAGCTTGGATGTTGTCACCTTACTATCTTAACCACTGTTAAATAACCTCTAGGACAGCTTGTTATCGTCAGAACCTTGTTTATCATGATGTTTTGTCCTAGACATCTGGTTTAGCTTTAGCATGTTAAATGCTACTTAATTACGCTAATTACTTAAGACATCTGGTTTTCCTTATTACAAGACAACTAAAACACAAGGCAATAACAGTGTAGCTTCCTTATCAATTTTGTGGTGACTTAGTAAGTAATGCTGTCTTAATTAATCGGTATTGTTACACATTTATCATAACTATTTTTTATATTATTTTTTAACTACATTTTAATACCCAAACATTATTTTTTGTGTAAAAAAATAATTCAACCCCGCGATGAAGCACGAGCACCGAGACTAGTCAACTAAAGTATTTAGCCAAACTAAAAAAAAAATCATTTTTCATTTCTTCCTCCTCATATTTTCTCCACAAAGAACAATTTTCACATAAAAAATATAACCCAAAAACAATTATTTTGATAAAAACTTCCCCAAATCAAGAAAACAAGCGTAGGACATGTAACTACTACAAGGAACATGTGAGATCATAAATATAAACACGGTCGCTCTCCTTCACCCTCGTAGGCAAGCAAAGCAGAGATTGTGGATCGCAGCGGTGGCAAGCCCCTAGGTTCCCCACACTGCAATTTTTTGTACATTAGTAGTGGGCACATGCCCTCCTGTTTTTCAACGAAAACTGGTTCTTCCATATTGAACCGAGTGAATTATGCAGATTTATTCGTACACCAGAAGTCCTATATTTGTCATTTTTTGCTTCCCTATAGCTGCTGTAGTGTAGAGAGACAAGTTAAATCTAAAATTGCAAGTTGCAAGTTGCAAGGAGGTGACCAATCAAGATACTAACAAAACTCTTCGGAGTTACTGGGATAAAAGTGCCAAGAACTATATGCAAGAAGGTGTCTTCATAAGAAGAAATTGGTAGGAAAGTTGGAACAAAGATGGTGAACGGTGAAATCAAAATAATAAATCAATACTGGTAGCAGTTCAACATTTCCCTTCAATATAAGAGTTTTTGACACTTTGAAATAACAAGCCAGTACACTGTATATATCCTAGAAAACAGCTAGGAGACTCGTATCTTTGCAACCGACTCTTACAATGTAAAGGAAACATCATTCCAATATTCCTTGAAACTACAAGCATGGCAATATAAAGATTTTCTGAGTGCCAAAAATTAACACTATGAAAAGGGAAGCAGAGATGCTACCATGAAGACTAGGACAATAGAAATATTAAAAAAAAAAAAAAAAAAAACTGAGAGAGAGACTCCATGTCCTTTTTATAAGACCCCAGTCTCCTGGGATAACTACTCCCTTTAAAATGAACTCAGGTTTCCCAAAATATTCTAGACATGGAAACCCAAGTTCAATCATGCCACCAATCACATTCATTTCTCTTCCCGCAACGTATTACTCTGGCCATAATGAAACGCAAGCCAGTCCAACACCCTATCAACCACTACCCGAAACCAGAGATAGACCAAACATGACACCAAGACACCTGACCTGAACCTGACGACCATCTCACCACACTCCTCGAGGACTTCAATGGAGCCTGCAGCTAAAACTCCTGCAATCAATAATACATCATTGAGTGCTGGAAAAATATTTTTCAGTTTTTGGGAGACCTTGGGTAGCAAAACTTAGATGCCCATTGGCCCTCCATGCTGATCACCAAAAATTAGCCTGGGATTACCAGAATATGAACCATCACACGATTAATATATACCTTTAGCTGAAGTTGAATCCGCCAGAGGGAACAGCAGGAGCCTCACCCCCAAATTGGAACCCAGATTGGGAAGCATCTCCTGGTGGCATTGTTTCATCCTCCTCTTCCAACCAATATGTCTCAAGAATCTTCACTGCCTTCTCATATATTTCAGTGTTGTCATGCGACTGTAGATTCTCAATTTTCTCCAATCCTTCAGCATCATCAATCATCTGAGCATAGAGATTTACACCTCCAGTTTCACTCACATTCTTGTCAGCTTCTCCTACCTTTAAGATGTTTTCAAGGCCTTCTAAACAGACTGTTACAATCCTTGGATCTGGGCAAATGAGAAGGTCACACAAGGGCTTGATACAACCCTGGCTGACAAGGTACCTGTAAACCACGTGTACACCCGGATGAGCAGGCTGATTGATTCACTCCTCAACTTGCAAAACATATTTTCCAAACTAATAAGATTACTGCTTCTTACTTGATTTGTTCATGGGCACCACCAGATGTAGCATTTGAAATTGCCCATGCTGCCTCTTTCTTGATGTCAAACTCAGCATTTTGAAGCAGATTAACAAGTGGACCGATAATATTAGCTTCAATAACAGCCTGCAAAATTTCATGAACAAGATATAAAGAAAATCAATTCATCGTTCAGACTGAATTGATGCAATTTAATAAATAAATGCAACCAACAAGTATTTCTGAGTTACCTGGATCTGCTCCTTGTTACCAGCTGTTATATTAGAGATGGTCCAACAAGCTTCCTTCTTGATACTCTTTTTATAATTGTTGGCCAACAAGTTCAAAAGGCAAGGCAGCGCTTGATGATTGATGATACACTACATGGTAGCAGAACACGTCAACATGTGAGATAAACAAATCTCTTCTTACAATGAAAGTGTCCACGTGTGCATCCTTAATGATTTTCCCAATAACAGAAAATGATTGAAGAAAAGCATTTCTTTTCATAACCATGAAATGAAAAGACAAACTCCTACTGCCTTCTCTGGCAGTTATATTATGCAAATAAACATATGCCCTATTTCCTGGTCATGAATGCCCTCGTTAGCTTTCTCCTGAAAATGCCTTTTCATATCTGCAAGGTACTAACAGGAATGCTAAAACGGAGACAGCATCTCCATTAAAAGAATTTTCTAGGATTGTGGGATAACAAAATAGTGTAGCTTTTTTGCACATGAGAAACATGTGGCTATAAGCGACAAATACCTGTGTCTGCATATCATCCCCAGTGACGATATTTCCCACAGTGCGAAGAGCAGGAATCAGAACTGAAGGAGATGGGTGCCTGAAACATGATACAAAAGTTCAGGATTTGGGTGCCTAACACACAAAATAGAAAGGTAGAAGTCCCACAATCTAATACTCACAGCAGAAGCTCAACTAGCCGTGGACATACTCCTGCTTCGATAACAGCTTGAATTTTGTCATTTGTACCATCAGAGAGATATGAGAGTGCCCAGCATGCATCAGTTAAGACTTCTTCATCGTCAGAATGAATAAGGCGTGCAAGAGCTGGAAGTGCAGGCTTAACCTGTTAAATGAGATTGCAACAAAAAGTCAAGACCCGTGGCCTAAGAACCAGCACATAAAACATTACAAACAATAAAGATTCAAGCCAGCAACGATCCCTGAAATCCCTCATAACTATATATTAAAAAAGGATAAATGGCTCGACCATTATCAAGTGAAAAAAAATAAAGGGTGGAGCATTGATCTTTTCACATTCAGTCAAAACGCAAATAAAAATGATCTAATAAATAACCAAACCTGATCAAAAGGAGGTTGTGGCTTGCCTCGACAAAAGTTTGAGAGTGTCCATGTAGCATTTCTGAGCATAGAAAGTTTGGCATTCTCATTTAATTGTGCCAGTAAAGGAAGCAAAGCTCCATTGCCAAGGACAAGATCACGGCATCTAGGAGAATCTCCAGCAACATTTCCCAATGCCCACACAGCCTGTACATTCAAACATATAAGGGAGGAGTTTGGTCACAATTATCTAGCAGGATAGCTACTGACTGCAGCTAATTAATAAAAACCAAATTCATTCACACTGAACAAAAAACATTAAGACCTAACCCAAGACAATTTAAATAAACAAAAGAAAATCAAACCAGTTAACACTGGTCATGATTGATTTTCATACCTGCTCACGAACATCGTCACTTGGAGAAGCAAGAAGCTGTACAAATATAGGAACAGCCCCATGATCAATCACCACCTTGGTGTTCTCAGATGTTCCAGAAGCAATGTTTGTGAGAGCCCAAGCTGCTTCAAACTACAGTAATTTTCACCTGATTAGATTCTCCAGCATATACAACAACAAAAAAAAGAAACAAATAGTCAAAGGCATCTACAATACCTGTAATTGTGGGAAGTCCTCCCTCATAAGAAACTGAACAAATCGAGGAACAACACCAGCTTGTATAACTTCCTCAATAGGAGGGCTGCGCTCTGGCAACAGAAATTGACAACAGAGACATGTTATGCAAATAGCATTAATGCGATTATAAAAGACATTCCAAGAAGCAGTTTCTCACCAATTGAAAGTAATTTCCTGAACTGAGTGGTTGCCTCCAATTGCAGATTACCATCTTCAGTCCAAACACCCGCAACCATTGATGGCAGATGTTCCAACTGCGGGCAACCAAGTCCAACATAGAGAATAAATCAAAACTCGAACATCTTTTAAGATCACCAAAAGTGAAACAAACAAGTATCCAAATTTCACCTAAATTACAAGTATCCACCATCCAAACCTCCAAAAAGCTAATGAACTAACACACCTGGAAATAGCCAAACTAGCATCCCCCAATTATTGGTTCAGACAATTCAACAGAATACATAACCCATTCAATCAAGCAATCAAAGACCAATATCCAATGGTTTAATCAATTCCAACAAGAGATCCTGGCAAAGTGGCACCCAATACCAATGCGATGGGATTGGTTGCACTCTACACGATTGAGACAAGTATTCCTATTGCATAGCTCAACCTAGCAAACAGACCTTACAGTGAAACCATTAAAAGCACCATAACCCTTGAATGAATAAAACTTAAGCCCTTCAGATAATCTAATACACCCAGTTCCGATAAAAATTCATCAAAGCTCCAAACCAACTGAAACCTAAATCTTTTAAACCTAATTCTAACTAAGCCCAACAAAACTAACACACTATAACGCTCCAAAACAATCAGACCACCAATCACACCAAAATATTATTAACCAAATTCACTCAACCTTAACCATCTCAACAGCAGCAGTTCATTAAATTTAACCACAAAGCCACCATTCAAAACCAAATTCAACAAAAACCCTAATTTCAACTGAAATCCTACACACACAAACACTCAAAACAAATTACAATAAAAAATACTCGAAAATGAAGACGAAAAATCCATAAAATCACGAAACTAACCTTCTTCTCAGCAGCAGAAGAGTGGAGACTAGCAGGCATGGCTTGAGCCTGAAGTCCTTCACGTCTCTTCTTTTGAAGACTCTCTTCTCTCCGATTCTTACGGATCTCCACCATGTTATCCTCCCTCCTCCGCCTTCCCTCCTCCGCATCCACCGCCACCTTGTACCTGTTCCGGCGGACCTCGGTCCTTGCACTTGGCCTCAACGACATCGATTCGGATTAAAGGATTAGCTAATACGATGATTATTTTGGATTAGCGAGTTGGTTGAAGGATTAAGCAATCAATCGAACAATTAATTGAGGATTTTGTTTGATTTTTTGAAAGTTGAGGAGAGAGAGGGGGGCGTAGCGGAGAGGTTTGCATTATATATGTAGGGTTTGATAAGAAAATGGGTTTTGATCGTTATTTTATTACGAGATGTGCCATTGATTGGGTTAATTTGAATTTTGAAAGTGAAGAAAACAGGTGACCTTTTTGAGGGAACTGCTCGAACGACGCCGTTTACTGATGGAGGGAAGCTAGCCTGGTCGCTGTATGCCAATTTGATTGAACATTGATCCAACTAACATGATTGATAAAATTAAGGTTTTAATGATTTGGTTGGCTAACCAAACCAAATCAAAATTAGGTGGAGTCAACAACAAAAAGAAGAAAGAACAAAACGCTATCGTTTTTCATAAAAATAATTGATTTGAATCAACTATTGATTGAATAATCCAACCTGTTTTCGATTCAAGTCTAACAACTGTGCATGCTAAGATGAAAATGATTATAAAAGAGAGAGAGAGAGAGAGGGACAAAATTGAAATCTTTTATGAGAGAAGATTATATCAATTTCAAGAGGAGGAGATGGTTGATTGATTGATTGATTGATGAAGAGCTTTTTCAATGATTGATGCTTTAAAGTTAGAGGCAGTTCATTTCATGCATGAGTCCTTTGTTTCTTGGCCTGGGGATTTCCCAGACACCTGAAGGGGAGATGCCGAGAGAGACCTTCAAAGAACAGCTGAGAGAATTGCGAGTTTCAGTGTAGCTTTACAGACAGTTTACTGTGTATGTGTATTGCTATAATCAAATTACTCCTTTATCTTTTGTGGAAAAAAAAACTTAAGCCTCGAAGCTGGAGATCTGTTAGTCTTTTACACTTACCCATTACTCATTAAAAAATTATTTGGGTGTGTATGTACTTTTTATTTTTATTTTTTATACAGTAAAAATACTCATTTACCCAATAGTCAACGAGATTTATAATTGTTGATTAGGGGTTTTCTTGACTTTTCACACGCTTCCTAACAGTAAATATATTTCCTTGCCCCCGAGATTACAGATGTGTTGAGCTGTTGGGTAGGGGTGCTTACGATTTTTTCATGATCCGTGTATAGTGAAAGCACGTTGTTAACCTCAGAAAACACAAAAGTTAAGCTTTGTTTTTGGAAGCATTTTGGTATTTTTACAAGGGTTTTATGTAATTAACAAGTTTGTGGGAATGTTTTGGTATTTTCGTGAGTGGATGACATTTACGCAATTCAGGTTGGCACGTGTGACTTTACCTGGTAGCCAAATCTGATAATCTCTCATCTCACTAGATGCGTAGCCATCTCTTCTTACACATTATGTTATGAGTGTGGTAGTTGGATTGTTATTGGTGGTGGGTTTTTTTTTTTTATTTCTCTTAACAATTAAAAATAAATTACATCATTGTTTTTTTTTGCTATTTACTTTTTAATTTTATTCTTTATTCTTTTATTTTCAACCAGGTCAAATTCAAGGTCCTACCATTAAGCCAAGTCCGAATTAACAACTATGATTCATGCTCCTGGATCATGAAAATGTGTTCGGTAATGTGATAAGGAGTATTTTTTAATTAAAAATATATTAAAATAATATTTTTTCAATACAGACAATCGAGTACGAGCTCTGTGCTACCTGTCTCGGCAGAAGTCGGCCTCAGTTTTTCTATTCCTCTTCCTGTGCATTGGACCCTGAAACGTGAGATTTGTGTGGATTTACTTTGAGAAATTAAGGTTTATTTGCTATAACATGGCTCCATATGATTTTATAGGAGATGAAAAAACAATTTAATGATTCATGTACGGAGGTTCTAAGTTCAATACAGGCTAATGCAGTAAGATTTCCTAAGTTTTTTTTTTTAAAATAAGTTTTTTATGATTTTATTTAATATTACTACATGAATGTGGCACGTGAATTAAATGAATTTAATGTTAATGTGATGGGATTTAGATTATTTTTTTCATATTAATAATCTAAATCCCATCACATTTGATGATTTTACTTTTTATAAAAAAAAATTATAAAAAAAATGTTATTATATATCGTTTGACCATGTTACTAAAAATACTTGAATATAATTATTTGGTATTTAGTGGTATTAAAAAAATAAGTGTTAAAAAAAATAAAAAAAGACTTGAATTAATTAGCTATGGAGCCCATGATTATACAATAATATTCTTGTAGAAATATGACTGTAAATTGTCTCTTCTTGTTTTTTTTTTTTTCGTTAGCTGTAATTTTTTTTTATTGATCAAGTTTCTTAAGTGTGAAATATAAAAAAAATAAAAATCATGAAAGCATGTTTTATATTAAATAAAGAAAACCTTATATTCTTATGATAACTTGATGCTCATAGAAGAATAACCTTATACAACTATGCATGCTTCACAGTTCACCCCAAGGTGCTTCTGGTTCATAGCTGCCGGTGACTGGTTGGTTGTCAATGAAAACTGTGCATGGCGACAGTAAATTCTTACAATAGATCTGTCGAAAAAAATGGCAAATTAAATGTCTTTGTACCTGAAAGTAGTTGGCTCTGATGGTTCAAGACGCAGCTTTTCAGGGCCTGACAAAACTGAAGCTGATCTGATCGTCTGGGCCAGTTCACCCTTTAAACGTACTATCGTTTTATTTAAAAAAAAAAATTGAAAAAAATTGAACCAGGTTGCTTTTGAAGGGAGTGAAGGCATGGTACCTCTTTGGCCATGGAAACAAGGACGGGCCGTATTTTTGGTGTTCATTGTAATAAACATTGCTAAAAACAGCGAAGAAGAAAATGTTGAAGTGTCATCGAGTGATTATCCCTAATCCCCACAGCAATACACAATACAGCATGCAAAATTTAAGCTAAAGTTTTCCTATTTGCTGCGACCCACTTGAATTCTTTAACAACAATCTTCTCTACCATGATTCTCCATGCACAACAGACACCAAGATAAGACAAGCACTGTAAAGAAAGGGTGCCGAAAGCTAGAAAATGAAAAGCAAGCCAGAGACAAACATACCATGTAATGTAAGTTTGCAAGTTGCACTACAGACACACCAGTAAAGCACTAACAGCTACAGTCCTGCCATACAATACTTTATCAAATACTAGAGACGTCGACCACCAGCACCAATGGAGGCGGCATGGACGACCTTATGAAAGCTTTTGCATCACACCATGAAATGATCACAATGGACCTCGGCAATTTCAACGCCCTTTAGCTTTTTAGTGTAGCAGATCTAGATTGAGCTTTATATATCCTTGGGCATAAAATTAAAAAAAAGATAGCCCACCTTACCTATATCCAGTGCATAACCGAGATGATAGGAGAACTGGTTGGTATCAGAAGCAATGAATCAAAAAAGATTATTTCTTTGGATTGCAGTCATGCACCAAGAATTTATAAAGAAGTTTGCAGATGCACCTATCACACGAAAAGTAACTGGCGAGATAGAACTATACATGGCCCGAATCACACTAATGCATGAAACATGTCTAAGATAATGTTTTACAAAACTATATAGTACAAGTGATATGCGTAACAAATGTCAAATTTGTTCTCCCATGCTGGCCCATGCCTCATCTCCTAGTTGAAGGACCTTAAGAAATGGCTTTGGATGCCCATGTTGTCTCATGTTTGGCAAAGACAAATGTTACCATTCATAGCTCTTCTTCACTCAATGTTCAATGAACAGAGGAAAAACATAGTGTATGATATAAGTTGATGACAAACAAGTAAAGGGAAATTTTATTCTATCTGAGTATAATCACAAGCCTTCCAAGTTAAGAACAAACTAAATTGTTACCTAAACTAATCCCCCCATAAACACCAAATTTCCACCATAATTCATGCACTTGGTTGGATGATCCACTGTAACTCATGCATCAACAGCGAGAGCTGCTGCGCTTCGCTGCATTACCTTTCAATGCATTGACACGTGCCCTCTTCATACTCGTCTGGTCATCATTGAGGTTAAAGTCCATGCCATTCCCACCCACCATTTCCATAAACATCTTCTGCAGATCTTCAAAACTATCTCCCTGGAATATTCAACACACCGTTTGGAGGTCAAATTTACCATTCTGCCCTTTTCAAATGGCTTAAGTGAACTAATAATGGTTACACAAAAAGGGGGCAACAGGGGAAAGTGAAGGGGTGGGAGCTCAATTTCATACCTCATCTTTCACACTGTTCATCATAGAGATCATCTCTTGCATGAAATCACAAAACTCCTGTTTTCAAAAATTTACAAATTTAAGACAGGGGCAATCTATTGAAAGAAAACAAACTAAAAAGACAGGGGACATCAACAATAGATAGTCCACGATACTGTAGCATCTCATTTGTGCATGTAATACATGCATTGTTGTGCGCATTAGACTTAGACCGACGCAGGAAAGAGCCTAGATCACTGAATTATTAGATTAACTCGTGGATCACGAGATCAACCCAGATAAATTTCTTGACGTTGACCCAACAAGTTCAAACCAGACTAAGAGCTCGTTTGGGAACGCGGCTGCGGCGGCGTTCCCAAAAAATTTGAATTTTTTTTTACTAAAATTTAATATGGTTTGTATGTTTTGGATCGTTTTGATGTGCTGATGTTAAAAATAATTTTTAAAAAATAAAAAAAATCATTGGCATGCATTTTAGCACGAAAAGTTATTTGAAAAACACTCGCAACCACACTGCTAAACACACACTAACTCAAATTGAAACTCAATCCAAATCAGGTCAAAGGTTCCAAAATCAACTTTCCAATGTTTGTCTACGTGGTATGCAGCATTTCAAACAGTGAAAAATTATGTCTTTTCATTCCAACTACGGTTTAAAACGGTACCTTAATATATATGTTCATTCATCTAATAAAAGTCTGCTTTGTGAATAAATTTGAAATCATGTTTTTAAAAAAATTTATTTTTATTTTTATTTAAAATTTTTATTTTTATATTTTAGAGTGTTTTTATGTAACGATATAAAAAAGTTAAAAAATAAAAAAATAAATTATTTTAATAAATTTTTTAAAAATAAAACATAAAATTAACTGCACTTTTAAATTCAGCACAGATATAATGTGAATGACACATTATCAATTTAAAAAATAAAATTTCATTACTTTTTAAAATATTTTTCACTCAGAAATCTATTAAAAAAATATTTTTTTATTTTTTAAATATTATTTTTAATATCAAAACATCAATTTAAAAACAATAAAAAAATATTAATTTTAATTTTTTTTCAAAATTACTGAATGATATTTTAATTTATTGCTGTTGCTAGCATTTTTTAATAAAAAAAACTTTGGCAAGAATCCTATTTACCAAATTGCCACGAAAATGCCTTGGAAACCTCAGTCATCCCGCACAAGAGTAAAGTGAATGTGCCTAGCCAATCATT
>Ga0307507_10011624_pt1 | contig 11056 bp, 11 predicted proteins | sample 7_EM_MG_FD_207223 | JGI IMG/M metagenome (GOLD analysis project Ga0307507, IMG submission 207223) | Populus trichocarpa ectomycorrhiza microbial communities from riparian zone in the Pacific Northwest, United States - 7_EM | ecosystem: Host-associated > Plants > Roots > Unclassified | place... | reverse complement strand
TCATGAGTCGCGTGACGCGAGGGAATGAGTCACGCAGGGTTAGGGTTGAGGGAAGAACCCCTATATAAGGGCACCCTCGGGGCAGGAGATTTGGGTTCTTCACGCAACCATCTAAGTTCTTTCATACAATATACTTTCAATCTACAAGATCTTTATCAATCACGATATTCGGGAAACACGACGAGACCGTCGTATATGAGCCTAGCGATCGAAGTTGCTAGATAGGAGTCAAAGGACTTAGCTATCGCAACAGCCATCAGGCAAGAGAGGAAGTGATCGTTAGGAAACTATCGGTTACCTGCTGCAAGTGTCACCCGGAGAGAAGAGCATTGTAACATTAGGGTTGGGAAAGGGAAAGGTGGCGAGAGGGGATTGGAGGATTTGAGAGAAGTGTGTGGGACGATGTTGGAGGAAGGCAGGGCGTTGATTGGCAACAAGGATGAGGGATGGGAGATAGCGGAAGGTTTAGTGAGAAAGGGGAATTTTTGGGCCAATGAGGAAATAAAGATTAGGTGTGGGAAAAAGGGATTGGAGGATAGCGTTTGGAAGGTGTGGGAGGATGTGGAAATGGTAGACACGTTTGAAGGGAAGGGGGAAGAGAAAGGGAAAGGAAGGGAAGAGGTGGAAATGAAAGATGTGGAGGAGGAGGAGAAAGTTATTAAGAAGGAGAAGGGAGAGGGAAAAATAGAAGTGATAGATATGACTAGCGGAAGTGAAGAGGGAAGTGGAGTTGGATTGATTGAAGAGTGGAAGGTGAAGAAGGAAGCAAAGGAAAGGAGAGAAAGGAACGAGAAGAAGAAAAGAGAATTGGAGGGGATGGTGAACAGGGGGAAGGATAGGGGTATGGGAAGAAAGGAGATTATGGAAATGAAGCAGAATTTTAGGGATTACGAGGAAGTGGTGGAAGATATGGAATATGTGTTGGGGATAGACAAAGCATTGGCGAGATGTTTTGTAATGGACAGGGAAATAAGGAAGGTGGTGGATTTGATGGTGAGCGGGGATAGTGACAACAGGAGGGATATGAGGGGAGAAAAAGAGGAAATGAAGAAGGAGGTGGAGAGAGTTGAGGTTAGAAGTGAGGTGGTGGTGAAAAAAGGGTTAAGAGAGAGGAAAGATTTAGAGAAGAAAAAGGGAACGAAGATTGGGAGAACATATGGAGAGGTATTAAGGGGGATAGGAAGTGGAATAGCGGAAGGAAAGGAGGTTACGGAAATAATGGAGAATGAGGGGATGAGTTGGGTAGAAGGGGAGATGGAGAAGGAGAAGAGGAGCGGGAGAGTGGTTGGGGTGGTAATGGATTCTCAAGGAGATAAGAGTGAGAAGGAATGGAAGAAGGAAGAGGTGGCGAAGGAGGTGGGAGTGGCGGAGGGAGCGATAGAAGGGGTGAAGGTGTTGGGGAATAGAGTTAAGATAGTGATGAAGGATAGAGAAGTGGTGGAGGAAGTGGAGAAGAAAGTAGGGGAGAATTTTGGAGTAGCAGTAGGAGGGGGAGTAGTAGAAGTGAAGAGAAATGAGAATTGGGTAGGAATAGTGGTACCAGGGATGAGTGTGGAAAGATGGGAGGGAAAATTGGAAGAGATGAGAGAAATGATAGAGGTGGAGGATGATAGAAAGCTAATGAGGATGCCTAGGTGGCTTGCTAACGAGGACAGGAGGAAGGCATTAAACTTGAAGTCGGTGGGAGAGATAGCTCATGTGGCAAGAGAGAGTGTGAGAGTTAGGTTGGTAGAAGAAGGAATGAATTGGGATAGGAGGAAGATACAGGTGAAAAGGTATGTTGAGGAAAGACAACTAACTTTTTGCACCAAGTATGCAATGGTAGGTCACAATTGGTGGCAGTGCGAGAGAAAGAGATTGAGGTGCAACATATGTGCAGTTGATGGACATGCGGGGTGGATGCATAGATGTGAGAAGTGCAAGGTACAGAGGAAGGGTTGTGAACATTACAGAAAGTGCGCGATGTGTGGAAAGGATCACACGGTGGCAGAGGCGAGAGAAGGGAATTGTTTGGGGGTAAGAGCGGAGATGATGAGGTTGAGGAGTTTGAATTATTGAGAGGGGTGAACTAATAGTGAGAAGCATGAATTTGAGGGGAAGTCACAATGGGATGATAGAATTGGGAAGCAGAGAAGGAGAGGTGAATATATATTGCTTACAAGAGGTGGCGGTGGGAGAGGGAGAAAAATTTTACAGTTTGGATGGTTATGAGGTAATAGGAGGAATAGGTGGATTTGTGAAAAGGGAGAAGGGATCGGTGGTGAGCATGCTGGTGAGGGAGTGTTGGAAAGAGAAGTATATAGTGTTGGAGAGGTGTCAGTGGAAGATAGGGATAAGGTTGGAATTGGAAGGGGGAAAGAGGGTGGATATTTGGGATGTATACTTGGTACATGGTATGCACGGAAGGTTGGAAGAGATGGGTGGGTTAGGAAATGTGGTATGTTTGGGGGATTTTAATGGATGGAGTAAGAGGTGGAGTGGAGAAAAAGGAGAGAGGAACGGGGAAGGAGTGAAAGTGGAAAAATGGCAGGATGAATGGAGTTTGAGAGTAGGAAATAGGGTGGGAGAAGGAACGAGATATGATGGAAGAAGTGGAAAGGAGAGAGTTTTAGATTTGGCTGTTTATGGAGGGGGTGTGGAGTTAGAATGTAGGGTGGGAGAGGAGGTGTTTGGGATGGACAATAAGCCGTTGGAAGTGAAAGTGAGGCTAGAGGGTTGGAAGGTGGAAGATAGGGGGTGGAAAAAGGGGAAGATAGATTGGGGGAAATTTGGAAGTGAACTGGACGTGTGGGGAGGAGAGGGAATATGGTTGAAAGAGGGTAAAGTGAGGAGGGAGCATTTGGAAGAGGTGATAGGAGAGGTAGAGGAGGGATTAAGGGAGAGGGTGCAAAGGTGCAAAGGGAGAAGGGGTTGGGAAAGCGGGAGGAAGAGGTGGTGGGATGGGGAATTGGAGAAAAAGAGGGAAAGAGTGAGGTACTGGGAAAAAAGGTGGAGAAAGGAGAGGAGAGAGGAGTGCAAAGAAGAGGAAAAGATAGAGAGGAAGGAGTACAGGGAGATGATAGAAGAGAAGAAGGCGAGATATTGGTTGGAATATTTGGAAAAATTAGGAAGAGAAGAGGGGTTTAAGTTTGTGAAGACGGATAGAGATTTTATGGTAGACGTACCAGGAATAAGAGGAGAGGGACGGTTGTTGTACACGGATGATAAAGATAAAGGAAGGGGGATAGTGAGAGGTTTGGGAAAAAGGGAAGAGTTGATGCAGCAAGAGGAGGGTTTTTGGGAAGAAGTAGAGGTGGAAGAGGAAGAATTGGAAGAGGAAGAATTGGAAGAGGAAGAATTGGAAGAGGCGATATGAAAACAGAAGGATGGAAAGGCAGCAGGGATAAATGGACTGAGGGGAAAGGTCATGAAGGAATTGTGGAAGAAGAGTTGGGGAAAGAAGGTAATAAAATGGGTGGCGGAAAAGAGTTTGGGATTGGGTTATGTGCCGAAGAGGTTTAGGGATGGTATAGGGGTGGTGATGAGAAAGCCGAATAAGGAGGATTATAGCTTGCCAAGCAACTATAGGGTCATAAATTTACTGGATGTATGGGGAAAGAGTTTGGAGAGAATGGTAGTGGAAAGATTGAACGTGTGGGGAAAAGAAGGAATTGGGGATGAGCAATGGGGAGGGAGGAAAGGGAGGAGCAGTCTGGAAGCGGTAGCGGAGTTGATGATGGATTGGGAGAATGGGAGTGGTTTGGGGTTATTGCTGTGCATGGACGTTAAAGGAGGGTATGAAAATGTGGGGGTAGGAAAAATGGAGGAAAGATTGGAGGGGTTAGGGGTAGATGAATATTTGAAGAGATGGATAACATCGTTTTTGAGGGAAAGGAGGACCAAGGTAAAAATAGGGAGCAGAGAAGGAGAGTGGACATGGCTAAGAGGGGGAACGGTGCAAGGATCAGCATTGAGTCTAATGCTATTTATGTTTATTTTGGGAGGGGTATTGGAGGAAGTCAGAAGAGAAGAGATAGAAGGGGTGGGAATGGTAGCGGTGGTGGATAATGTAGATTTTATGGTGGTAGGGAGGAGTGAAAGAGAAATAGAAGAGAGAGTAAGAAGGATGGAAGTGAGATTGAGAAGGGGTTTGGAGAAGTGGGAGGTGGACGTACAGGGCATGAAGTTGGAAGGGTTATGGGTGGACAAGGAAGGAAGCAGGAAAGGAAAGGAGATAAGATGGCTAGGAGAAGAAATAAAATGGGAAGAGGAAGTAAGAGTTTTAGGAGTATGGTGGCAAGGAGATGGGGGTTGGGAAAGCCACGTGAAGAACAGGTTGAGGTGTGGGAATATAAGATGGGAAATGATGAAGAAGTTAATAGGAAGAGGAGGGAGAGGGGTAGGGGTAGAGGTGTTGATGGAAATTTTTAAGATGGTAGTAAAGAAGTCGATGATGTATGGGATGGAAGTGTATTGGGATGGGCAAAAGGAGATGAAGGAGAGATTACAGATATGGGTGAACAAGAGATTGAGGGGGATATTGGGAGCGGTGAGAACGACGCCAATAGATGCTATGTTGGGAGAAGTGGGCATGAGGAGGGTGGAATATGAATTGGATGAAGCGGTGGAAAAATGGGGAAGAAGGCTGGTGAGGAAAGGAGAAGAAGAAAGGTTCAGAGGGGAATGGAAGAAGGAGATGGAGGAGGTGGGAAGTTGGAAACTAGGGTGGCGAGGGAGAGTGATAAGAGGGGCGTTAAGATATAGGTTAGAAGGGGAAAAATGGGATTTTGAAACGGAGAGAGGAGGAAAAATGACCTGGAGAGCCTGAGTAGTAATAGGGAAAGGGAAGAAGGAAGTAAAGGAAGAGTGGGAAAGAGAGAGAAAGAGAAGAATGAAGGAGGGAATGATAGGAATAAGCGATGCGAGTAAGATGGAGGGAAGAGTAGGTGTAGGAGGAATGTTATGGATATATGAGAATAGGTACAGGAGTTGGAGAAAGGGTAAGGGATATGGGATGACAGTAATGGATGGGGAGATGAGTGGAGTAGGAGAGATATTGGACGAAGTGAGAAGATATGAAGGGGAGTGCAGAAAGTTGGTGATAGGAGTGGACAATGTAGGGGTGTTGAAATGTTTAAGGAGAGGGAAGGGAATGTGCGGAAAGGAGGAACAAAAGGTTAGGGAATGGGGAGAGGAAATATTGAAGAAAGGGCGGGATGTGGAATGGAGGTGGGTGCCGGGACATGTGGGGATAAGGGAAAACGAAGAGGTAGACAAATTGGCAAAGAATGAGGTACATATGGAGGAGGAAGAGGAGGAGAATGTAATGAGTTGGGGAGTTTGGGAACAGAGGAGAAGGGAAAGAGTGGAGAGGGTGTGGAAAGAATACTGGAAGGAGAGAGAGAAAGGAAAGAGATATATGGGAGACGGGAAAGGTGAAAAAGGACACAAGGGGAGAAGAAGAGAACGTATTTTTTTATTTTGGATGAGAACGGGGCATGGAGGAATGAGGGGAACAAGATACGGGAGGGGGAAAGGTTTATCCGAGTGTGGGGAAAGAGAGGATAGAGATCATGTATTGCTGAAATGCAAGAAATGAGAGGAGGAGAGAAGAGTAATTTGGACGGCATGGGAAAAGAATAGGAAGGGAAGGGAGTGGATGGACATGAAGTGGTTATTACACGAGGAGGAAGGAAATGAGGTGGTGAGGAAATTTGGGAGAGAAACGGGATGGATGGAATTGAGGAAGAAGGAAAGAAGGGTGTGGCATAGGAATAGAAAAGAAGGATGGGGTAGAAGATGGGTAGAAAGCAGGAGTGGAAAGATAAGAGAGAGGGAAGGGGAGAAGAGGAAGAAGAATGCGGAGAGAATGAGAAGGAAGAGGAAGGAGGAAAGAGAGAAGGGTAAATGCAAGGTGGACACACTCATTGCAAGTGTGTCAACTTTGGGAGTTTACTCGAAAGGGGGAAGGAAGGTACTAGGGGTTTTGAAGAACAGAGGAAATGGAAGAAAAGGTTGTTAGGAAGGGTGTAGGAAGGAAAGGAGAAGATAAAGCGACCAAAGGCAAACAGACTAAATGCTATAAAAAGCCTTGTCTTGTTATTAGTTAGTTAGCATGTAGTGGGCGATTGATTAATATACAGAAAAGTTTGATAAAAAAAAAAGAAGGGAGGGCACAACTTTGATCTCTCTTACACCTCCAGTGAAAGAAATAACAACAGCAGTGACACGTCACATTTCGAGTTTTGACCAATGAGTTCCTTGGATTTTATCTCACGATATTCCCAAGTCTTTATTTTCCTTCATGAAGGTTAATAATATTCCATCAGATTAAAGAGGAAAATCCATCTCTTTTATCTATCTTTTTATCTTTTAAAGCTTTATTACATCAAGGTCTTTCGAAATCATATCCTTAGCGATGGTTAATCCTAAGAAGACTTCGTTTACGGCAACACAGGTTGCAAACAACAGCATGGCGATGGGTGGTGCTTTTATGCACATCCTAGAGTTGGAAAAGGAGGTTTCGAAGCTCCGGCATCATATGTCGGTCTTATCGAAACAGTTAAAAGGGAAAGGGGAGGAGAAGAGGGTTGAGGAGAAAGAGGAGGTGGCGGCGGTAGTGGCCAAGGCTGAGGCTAAGGCTGAGGTTGCGGCTATTGGGGCGCCACACATTACAAGTGGCGTTTAGAAAGTTGTGGCTGAGGAAGAGGATGTGGCGGGAGAGATTGTGGCTGAAGTCGAGTTGATGAGTGTCGGCTCGAGGGATGACGAGGATGAGGGGGTGGACGGCAGGATAGTTGTTAGACTGCCGGGTGTTAGGCATACCAAGAATACCGACCCATAAGGCTCACGCACAGACCCCTGCGTAACAATCAGTCAAAGTACAAAACTACAAGATACATCTCAGTCGAGCTTAAGATGATAGTCATGTGCCTCCGACTATAAGATCACGTGTTTGATTCACAGCCGCGTCATAGTTATTATTAGTTAAAATATAATTATGCGACAAGTCATAAAATGAAGGCGATAATAGCGCAAAGACGTCTAAGAGATTTAAGTGTGTGTTCCCGTTTTAGGATGCCCATGGGGTAGGAATGAGAGTTCCCTAAGATGACGGACGGAATCAGAATGAACACTTGAGTAAAATATCGTATGACAATACCAGAAGACACATAGCGGAGACCTCCGGGCCCACTCAGAACCAGTCAGTACGAACATAAGATAGTGAGCGCGAATTGCTATTCGAGCGATTGCTGCCACAAGTCAGTTCGGCAACCTGATGCGCAGACAGTGACAGACTCTCGCGCATTGAATGGTCTGACACCTTTGAAGTTGGCCACTGCATATATGGTTCGGTGAAGAAAGATTATTACGTTGGCATTAGTCAGCTACGTGTACTCTAGACTGACCTATTATTCACGGGACTGACACACCCTCACGATGATATGGTAGTCTACATCTTCATAATGTGAGTATGGAGTCGAACAGTTGTCAGGGTCAAGAGGTGTTCGCACTTACAAGTTTAGAGAACTTAGTTCGGTCGATACTTAGTTAGTATGGTTAGGACATGTAGCCCGCGAATACTCAGATGCGGAATATAAACATCGAAGTGCCTCCCTCGCTTAAAGAGAATTATCAAGCACCAGAGAAGAGATCTTATCAATATAATAAGTTTACCATTATTATTTCCTCATTAACTTTACCCTACGCGAGTAACTTAGTTGCACTTTATCACGAGCCTTCCTAGACAAGATTCCCCATCTATAGAACCATCTGATCATAAGGCCTAGTTCGGTATTACAGGTCACCACACCGGCTACCCCTAACACCGGGGGATAGAAAGAGAAGGATAGCGGAGGCAGGAGGTAGTGAGAGGGGGGAGGAGAGAGCAATGGTTAGGGCGATTCTGGTCGGCCATAGATCAGGCGAACAGAATAGAGTTGTGGGTAGGAGGGTGCCTAGTGAGCCCTCAAGTTCGTTTACGGGTAGAGGAAGAGGAGGTATGGGTAGAGGATTGGGGTTTGGAATAGAAGGTTACGGGTATAGGGGTAGAAAACGGGGGAGAGGAGGGTACTATTATTAGTGCCGTTACGTTCTTTGAGCCTTTCGGGGTTGGGATATTAACTCGAGACATTGTGTGCTGGGATATCCCATACCCAAAAGAGGGGATGGTTTGAGGGTTGAGATTGGAACGGAGGAAAGTTTGTTTGGAGATCAGAAGGAAGAAGCCAATGATACTTTCGGACGACAGGATTATCGGAGCCGACATTACAGACACCCGACTAGTTAAACAGGCCAACACGTTTTCGAGGCCATAGGGGGAGGTATCCTGGGAAGTTAAAGAGTACTAGAAGTTATTTCCGTTTGCAACTCGGGGGGTGAAAGGGTGATCGAAAAGTTTGTTTTGTTTTTACGCGAGTAGCTTTAAGGTTACATGATCAGGACTAGGTGACGTATTTAGTGGACCCGCAGGTCTTAGGTATGGGTATGTCTTTTTTGTACTGACTAGGTCCCGGCTATTGGTTGGTATGAGGGGGATTCCGGTTGATTTGTACCCTGAAGGGAAAGACGGGTTGGAGTTCGTGAGTTGGATGAAGATGAGGCGGGAAAGTAAGGGCAGACAGATTAAATACTACAGAAAGCCCCATAGTGTTATTATTTAGGTTAGCAGTTAGTGGGCTAGCTAATATACTAAAAAGTTTGATAAAAAAAAAAAAAAAAAAAGAAAGTGAGTGCACACAAGCCTTGGCGCTCCCCAAAAAACACTGTTACTATTATGAAAATGGAACTCTAAGCAAAAACCAATAGACTACTCCAGCCCAAAGTAAGAGATATGAAATAAAGAAAAATAGAGAAGAAATCACCACCCAGATTGACCCCCATGACGACGAATTACGCGAAGCACCTGGATCGGCATGGACTCAATGAACCTATCTATCTTCTCCTGTTCAATTGCATTCCACTCCTCCTGTGCTGCACGCACTAGCCCGGCAATACCTCTAGGGCGTCGGTGAGGTGATTGAAATCGGATTTTCAGCTAGGGTTTTAGAGTTCGCCAGACATTCTTGATGGGGTTCAGATCTGGGCTATAGCCGGGCCAGTTCGAGCATACGATGCCATTGCCCAACTTAAACTAACGACTCTATGCAAAAATGTGAATCTTAGAACCATCCTCAACTAGTGAAAACCCTTCGGCAGACCCTCCCGCCTCCTCCCACAAAGGAAGAAACACTGGCCTCAACACCTCCTCACAGTATTGCTCTGAATCCATCCCACCCTAGTCATTTAGGCATCGATACTCTTCTGGAGGTCGCTGGCGAATGTGAACAAGCTGGCTCCGCCAGCCATGGCTTATTGCAGCCCAGAACATCGTAGATACCCTTTCCCCTTTGAAAGTTGCCCGAAGATATCGATCTTAGAGTATAGTTCCTAGCTTCTGCCAGACTCTCTGATAGCCCCCACCGACTCCAATCTCAACCTTTGCCTCATCAGAATAGAACTTCCGGCACCAGTCTTCCACTGTCCAGGGCCGTCTATGCCGACACCCTATCGTCCTCTTCCGCTTGCTTCTTGCATTCACAAAGGGTTTGCGACGGGGAATTCGCAGGTGGAAGTCCAATTTGTGAAGTGCTTTTTGTATTGTTGGTGGGTGACAATTCAGCCTAGACTCGTTCGTGATTTCTGCTAAAGATGCTCGGGGATTATTCTCAGCTGTCCGATTCAGCCTTCTAAGCTCCTGGGGGCCAATTTTTCGTGGTCTTCCAGAACGGGTACTATCTTTGACCATTCTCGTCGCATTCCATTTACGAACAATTTTGGCTACATCAGCAAAATGTAAAAACCAGTCCTGGTCCACCAAGGGGGGTTATGGTCCCCCTGGTCCTCCTGGTCCACCCTGATCCACCCTGGTCCACATTTTCGGCAAAATGTTAAAAAGTGTGGATCAGAATGGATCGGAGTGGACCAGGTGGACCACGGGGACCACAACCCCCGTTGGTGGACCAGGAGCGTTCAGGATCACCGTGGACCACGCTCCGACATTTTCCTGATGCTACAGCAGAGGGTGAGATTTGCATACCGTCGGCAATGGCATGATAAGAATAACCCCCGGCCTCGAGCTGAATAATCTCAATAGGCTCTAATTTGATGCTCTCTCTCCGTGTTCTGTCATCATTTCGTGGCATTTTGTCGATATATGCGGGGTCGTGGTGGTGGGGTCCTTGTTGTGTTGGAAGCAAGCTTGTGCACTCGCTTTTTCGGTCGCACATGTACGAATTGGACGGTTTTGGTTATGCAGCGGAAGATTGTTGATTGAGTTGTCTAGCTAGCTAAGCGAAACATGAACGGTATATAGATACCCAAACGCAGTCACAAAACCCATGATACAGAATACACACATCCGCGTATAGGTTCATCAAGGGAAGAACGTGAACCATGTGGCACAGTCAAATGCAACAGTGGCTGTGCCACAAGAGTACCAAGAATATGAGTGATTGACTGTGATGTAGTATAAATAATAATAGGTATGAAAGAAAGTAAATTAATTATATACAATTGTTTGTGAATTTGACACTCTGCGGTGGCTCCTATAGGTTTTGGTGACCATTTCTTTGAAGTCAGCAGTACCATATGCATACCCCTTCCTGTAGGCTCTCATTATTCGCTCTGTCCGTGCCCAGAATTTCCAAATTAATACAGATTTGACAGAATTCAAGCATTCAGGAACCATTTTTCTCAAAGCCCGAATGTTGTACCCACATCTCCGCCGTGCATACCGTTTTGCTGCTCCCCAATAGTACTCAATAAAATTGAGCTCGCAATGATATTTGGGAAACAAGTGGACCCAATGGCCCTTCTCCTCCACCTCCTCTTCCAATCTGCTTTTCTGAGCCTTAAAATCTGGCTCTTGAGCTATCAGTGCCCTAGCACAGCAGGTACCTCCATTAAGGGACAGCTTGTTTTTCTTTCCATCTGGCTTTCTGCATTGAACTCGTAACTTGGGTCTCCATAATCCACGCTCTTGGAGTACCATTTGTAGTCCTTTAGGTGTACCATCAGCCATTACCATAGGCTGAAT